>Ga0315321_10002641_pt1 | contig 13859 bp, 9 predicted proteins | sample M180m21515metaG_FD_203464 | JGI IMG/M metagenome (GOLD analysis project Ga0315321, IMG submission 203464) | Ammonia-oxidizing marine archaeal communities from Monterey Bay, California, United States - M1 80m 21515 | ecosystem: Environmental > Aquatic > Marine > Intertidal zone | place: USA... | reverse complement strand
TTTGAGGTGAAGTGCGAAGACACTCCACGCTGTCTTGAAATGCTTGGGTTGGGAGAGATTGATTTAGCCATTACCCTGCAACCTATTCCTACGAATGAAATCGAGTTTGCTCCATGTTTTACTGATGAATTGAGGGTCGTCGTCCCTAGTACTCATAAATGGGCTGAAGCCGGCAAAGTCGAGTGGTCGGAGGCCGGTGCCGAGAGTTTCATTCTTTATAACCGGGGAAGCTATACCTTTAGGATTCTCAATGACTACCTGAACCGAATGGGGGTTAGGCTTTCGAGCTTCATGGAGATCTCAAGCTCGGAGGCAAGCAAGGAATTAGTCAAGGTAGGTATGGGGGTAGGATTAATGGCCGATTGGGCTGTTGATTCAGAGGTGAGAAGAGGGGAGCTCAAGAGTCTTCCGCTAGGAAAGAAGAAACTTCATCGTACTTGGGGCGTCTCCCTCCGGAAGGGGAGAGAAATAAACAAAGCCGAGAGAATTTTTATCAAAACTGCTGAAGAGTCCGGGTGTCATTGGATGGTGAACCGTAGCCTTTAGGTCAAATTCGCGTTGCGCTTGGCTCAGGTTGAGCAATCGCAAGGGTTGACTTGCAAGTTTTTGCTCTTCAGCTTGCCAGTAGTGAAAAAGACCCTCGAATACATATTCCTCTTGGCAATGGCATTGTGCCTACTCTCTGGTTGCTCAGTTTCTCCAAATGCCTCGCAAGAAAAGCAAACCGCTTTTCCGATGCGTTTCGTCCTCGACAAGAGCAAGGATCTAAAGGAGACGATTAGTGGGAATACTTTTGTGGTAACTCTACCTGGTATTCACCCCGTTTTTGGCGAAGCTCTGACCATTCGAGTTCGTGGTCTGAAAGCCGAATCGATCAAGGAAAAGGATCCCCGGAGGGCTGCCCTTGCTTTTGATCAATGGCTCCGCTTCAAACGGGCGATAGAAGATGCCCGAACGGTTGAACTTAGAAACATCGAGCGTGGAGCAGGAGACTTTTGGGTGTGGGCCGACCTTTACCTCGACGGTCGATTAATCCAATGATCAGTCGGTTGAATCTTGCGTGCTAGCAAGATTACATTCAAATAAGACGGATGAAGAAGATTTTTCTGTCGGTCATACCTCTTGCATTTTTTGTCCTTGGGTCGAGTTTTGTTACCGGCCAATCTCCAGGTCGGCCAGGAGATTCTCGAAAATTTAAGTTAAGCCCGGTATCCAAGGTTACGAGTCCTGATAAGCCAACTATGGACGGCCGTCGACTCACGATGGATCTTCTTATCGACGGTAAATTACCCAAAGACGGTTGGCGGTCGACTTGGACGGCTTGGTATAAGGTGAACCCGACCTTTATTTTCGACTTGGGCGTGGAAAAAAGAATTGGAGTTGTGCGGGTATATTTCCAACCATGGGACAGGGGAGACGAATTGGCCGAAATAAAAGTCGAGGTGAGTCGCGATGGGGAAAACTTTCTTGAATTCAACGAATACGAGGGATTTGTAGCTGACAGAGGAAAAGGATCTTGGGCGGAGATCGACTTGCGTGCCGTGAAAGCAAGATACTTCCGCTTGAGCCCAAAATTCCAAGGATGGGGTCACCTTTGGGGCGAGGTTGAGTTCTGGGAGATCGTGAAGTAGCTCGGAGAACTCTCGTTGGCGGGCTTAATGTTTCGTTCTTTCTTCGCGGAGAAGGTGATTGTCTGCTCGTAAACGGAAGACTTCCCAGATCAAAAAGACATTTATGAGAACGGATATCGAAAGGACGATGGCGATCTTCAGTTTTCGGCTTGATTTCATGGTTTCGATTTGGATTAGAGCTGGTGCCCAGCACTCGGCCAAAGGGAAAGACAAAAAAATGAAAAACTCAACGTCCTTTTCTCCCGAGCCATTGCGGCTTAGCATTCTCAGCTTTTTCTTGCCAATGAGGAGTGTACGAGGTCTCTTTTTTTCATGCTAGCCAACTGGATTCGTATAGGCACTAACCTCTTTCCACTTTGGTCTGTCTTGGTGGGGATTCTCGCATTGGTGGAGCCGAGATGTTTTCTGTGGTTTGGCAAGGAGACGATTGGTGCGGGATTGGGTGTGATTATGCTCGGGATGGGTATGACCTTGAAGCCGGCTGATTTTGCACGGGTTTGGAAGGAGCCCAAGGTAATCGGGTTGGGAGTCTGCTCGCAATTTCTTATCATGCCTGCTTGGGGAGCTTTGATCGCCTATGCCATGAAATTACCCGGCGAAATGGCCGTGGGATTGATCCTCGTGGCTTCATGTCCAGGGGGGACGGCGTCTAATGTGGTCGTTTTTCTCGCCCGAGGGAAGGTAGCTCTTTCGGTCAGTTTGACCCTCGCATCTACCATTGCCGCAATTTGGATGACCCCTCTTTTGACGAGTTGGTACGCAGGGCATTATCTGCCAGTTGACCCATGGGGCTTGTTCAGGGGAATCCTCTTGGTGGTATTGATCCCCTTGACTATAGGGGTCGGTTGGAATCGTTTTTTCCCAAAATCGGCCGGTAAGGCGTCCGCTTATTCGCCCTTGATCTCGGTTTTGCTCATCTTGTTAATCGTAGGTTTCGTCCTAGCCGCCAAGCGAACCTTAATTCTGGAGAATTGGGTAACTCTTACTCTCTCTGTTCTTGCCTTGCACACGGGTGGTTTTTCCTTGGGTTATTGGATCGCGGTTTTGTTTGGCTTGAGTAAAGAAGAGCGGAGAACCTTGTCGATCGAGGTTGGAATGCAGAATTCGGGCCTCGGTACCTCCTTGGCAACGGATTATTTCGGGAAGGCTTCAATGGTGCCTGCTCCTTGTGCATTGAGTGCCGTGATGCATTGTTTGATTGGAAGTTTCCTAGCCATCAGGTGGAGAGGTCGGAACCCGACGAAAAAGCTATAGGTGGTTTCCTGATGCAAAGATGCCTATTTTTGTCTTTCGAGGATTGTCGCTTGAAAAGGATGAAGCCAATGCTAGCCTTCGAACAGTGACATCCAAGGAAGATCTCCCGCCTCACTTATTGGCCCCGAAAGTTCACTGGGAAAGAGCTTCGGGTTATTTCGCTTTGGAAATGTATGAAGAGGCAGAACGTGAACTTAGGGCTCTCCCCAAGAAGGAACCATGGGGGAAGAACGCAAGGATGATGCTTTTGGGGATCCAGCATGAGCAGGGAAATTGGACACTTGTTCAAGAGACCGGAAGGGGGTTAAGACTAGAGTTTCCTGAGGAGGAGGACTGGTGGGTCTCCGATGCCTATGCAACGAGGCGCTGCGAGTCGATCGAGAGTGCAAGAGAGATATTACTAGAGGGTTTAGTCCTTCATGCGGAGAGTTCCATTATGAGGTACAACTTGGCCTGCTATGCTTGCGTACTCGAGAGCCTAGGGGAATGTATGGACTATCTCAATGAGGCAGTCCGGCTGGATGATAAATATAAACTCATGGCAGTCGAAGATGATGATTTGGAGAAGATTCGAGATGAATTGATTAATTTGGGTTGGGGCGAAATAGTGGTGTGAGAAGACTCGCTGGATTCACGCTTATCGAGTTACTCGTCGCTTTAACGGTGATTGGGATTCTAGTCGCTTTATCCATGGGGACATATGGATATGTGATGGACGCTAAGGACAGAAAAAGAGCGAAGATCGAGATCGAAGCTCTCCGGACAGCCTTGGTCGATTATCGGTCCCAAAATGGTGGCTATCCGACCTGCCCAAAGAAAATCTGTACGCCCGGAGAATGCCTTTTTCTTTCTTTGGCGGGTTTTCATAATGAAAGAGGAATGTTGGAAATTCCGCCGTATCCTCCTTTGGTTCCAGCCACCCTGTTTGGTTACGATCCCTCTTCTTATGATGTAGGCCAAATCCCTGACTTTTCCCATAATGATGGGAAATCTCTCATACTTTGGTTGTCTAAGACCCTGGACAAGGATGTTTCATTTCTCGATCCATGGGGGAGCGAATATGTCTACGAGTATCCGAGGGAAGATGGAGAGCCTGGTTACCGTCTTTTTTCACTAGGTCCAGACGGTGCGACGGGGGATGGTTATGAGGAAGACGATTTGGAATAGCTACTCTACAACCTGTGCTTTCGGGATATCTTAAGGAGTTTTGTGTCCTTGCTCAATTAATCGATCCCTTATTTCTCGAAGGGGAGCGTTTTCCGGGCTTTCTGGGTTTTCCTTGATCAACAGGTTGATATCCACAAGAGCCTTCTTGAACTGGCCTTCTGCGTAAAGAATCATAGCCCGCATGGCCCGCATGTAATGGTCCTTTGGGTTGACGGCCAGTAAAGCGTCAAGGTATCTCAGGCGGGCTTTCGAATCGCGGTCCTGCTCGGCCGAGCGAATTAAATTACGCAAGATACGGCTGATGATTTCCTTCTTGGGAGCAGGTTCGAAATCGTCATCGGTCAAGCGGTAGCCCGTCAGGTCAGATGCATCTTTTCGGGAAACGATTTTTCCGCCGAAAGGATCAACGAGGATTTCCTTTCCTTTCATCTTCGAGTCCTTGAGACTGGGTTCGCGGTACATCGCGATGAAATGCCCAGGAAGACCGAGGCCACTTACCGGGAGATCTAAACGGTTGGCTAGTTCGATAAAAAGAACAGAAAGGGTTATCGGAAGACCTTCGCGATCATCAATGACCTCGTTCAAGTAGCTATTCGAACGATGATTATAGTCCAAGGTGCTGCCATGAAAACCCATCTCTTGAAAAAGCTGAAAAACAAGAGACTCGAGCTTTTCTTCCCCACTCGCTTTTTCGGGGAATTTTTTCTTTATTTTCTCGGCCATCCTTTCGGTTTTCCTCAGGTACGATTCGAGATCGAAGTCTTCATTATCAAGTCTGGCAATAAGCAGGGCGGACTTAAGCAGGTCGACCGAACGTTCGTCTTCATGCGTCAAGGTCGACGCTAACTCGGCAATGACGATACGTTCTCGGATTTCGTTTGAAAGTGTTCTTATGAGTCCGGCTTTTCTTTCCAATTCACTCGCATGATCAAGGAGGGCTTGGGAGGCGAGAGGGCCTTGACTCACAAGGTCTTTGATGTCTTTTTTCGGCAAGGATGAGTTTTCGTTTAGGGACCCCGAAAGCCGCCGGATTTTTTTGGCCAAGACAGGCGAAATGGAAGATTTGGGAAATCGTTTGGAATGACGGAACTTTCGAAATTCGGCGGAGGGCGAACGGAATTTGCATAATCCGATCCTTCCTTTCTTCATGGAGGGGTCGACGAGATCGATCAGCACTTGGCCATTGACGGAGCAAATGATCCTTCCCTCTTTCTCTAAGCGGACATGCAACCGGTTCCATTCACCTGGTTGGTAGGCTTCCGATTCAAGGGTCTTGAGAATGTTCCAAGAAAATACGTTGGGCCCCTCGAAGCGTGTCAGTCTGAGTGAACCGTTGGTCGGATAAAACCCGTAGTGCTGGTCTTTGTTGTCGGAATGAAAAACAATGCCGGCAGCTCCGCTTTCATCTTCCAAGCGGACTTCTACTTCCAATTCATAGGGTATGGGATGGGGGCGAGCGTGAGAAAGGCAGAGCATTCTTCCTCCAAAGCCTGATCCAAGTCCGCTTGCCGTGATAATTCCGGCCCGTTGTTTCCAGGACCCTGCCATCACCGATTCCCACTCTAGATCGTCCAATGCACCAATCGTCATCCATTTCTTCATCGGAATCGGTTTTTGATTTGCGAGAAGATCTTTCAAGGCGTTGGAGGGAATCCCAAATCCCATTGCTCCACCTGATTTGATCGCAAGAATGGCGATCACTCGACCCTCTAAGTCGAGAGTTGGGCTTCCACTGCTACCGGGTTCGATCGGGATGGCTACTTGTACCATCGGTTTTCCGTCACCTTCTTCCAGTTCACGGATGGCTGCCACGACCCCTCGACTGACGCTGTGACTATAACCTAGTGGGTTCCCCAAGGCGAAAACAGACTGTCCGGGATCAACTTTACTAGAATCACCTAGTTCGAGTGTCGGTAAGTTCTTGGCATCTATTTTAACCAAGGCAAGATCCCTTTCCCGGTCGACACCCAAGATACTTTTGGGGCGAAAGCTCTTGCCATCGGCAAATCGGATGGAGAAGTCACGATGTTCGCCAATAACATGAAAGTTGGTGGCAATGACCCCGTCCCCACGTACTACAAATCCTGTTCCTCGACCACCTTCTCTTCCCATGCGATCCACACTTTCGATAACCACGACGGAGGGCTTGACCAATTGAGCGAGTTTTTCAAAGTCCTCTGCGTCCCGTTTGGCCAATTCAAGTTCGGAGAGCGTGGATGAGTTGTCGTCTTTGCCGACTAAGGGGGCGAGAGGAAGAAGGAAAAGGCTTACCCCAAATAATGCCAAACGTAGAAACGGAAGATCATACAAGTTGAGCGTCATATTATACATTAATCCCGACTGCCTTCTTAAAGTCAAGTTCCGCCCAAGCTCATATCTTGATTGCCATCGGAATAATCGGAAACTTAGATCGGATTTCATCCTAACGACCATCCTTAATCTTGTAATGAAAAACTTTTCACGCAGACAATTTATGGGGGCTACATCTTCGGCCTTCGCTTTTCAATTCTTGCCGTCCCGAGTATGGGGTGCAAATGAGCGTATAAATGTCGCGGGAATCGGGGTTGGTGGAAAAGGTACCGCCGATGTGGCTAGTGCGGCAAAGGCGGGTGCGAATATCGTAGCTCTTTGCGATGTCGATACGGTCCGAGGAGCGAAAAGCATCAAGGCATTTTCAGAAGCTAAGGTCTATTCCGACTTCCGTGAAATGCTGGACAAGCAAAAGGATATTGATGCCGTCACCATAAGTGCTCCCGATCACATCCATGCTGTTGCCGCTTCGGCCGCCATGGATTTGGGTAAACATATTTACTGCCAGAAGCCCTTGACTCATTCTATTCATGAAGCCCGTGTTCTGACTGAGGCAGCGGGTCAAAATAAGCTAGTTACCCAGATGGGGAACCAAGCCCATTCCGGAGAGCCTATCCGTCGAGCGGTCGAGTTGGTTCGGGCTGGTATTATCGGCAATGTTTCGGATGTACATGTTTGGACTAACCGTCCCATTTGGCCCCAGGGCTTGGCTGAGAGGCCCCCAAAGGAAAAGATGCCTGAAGGTTTGGACTGGGATCTTTGGTTGGGGCCGGCTCCCAAAGTTCCGTACAGTTCGAAGTATGTTCCATTCAAGTGGCGCGGCTGGTGGGACTATGGAACCGGAGCGTTGGGGGACATGGCTTGCCATATTATGGACATGCCTTACTGGGCTTTGGATTTGAAATATCCGCTTTCAGTAGAAGCTGAGCAGGGCGGGAATTCCGAGGTTTCGGGGCCCACTTGGTCAGTGATCAAATATCAGTTTCCGGCCCGAGGAGCGAATCCTCCCGTTACGATGACTTGGTATGACGGAAGGAGAAATGGGCAAGCGAATATGCCTCCCAAGGATGTTGCAGGTGGACAAGATCTCCGGGGATACGAATCGGTTTTAGTCGGGGACAAGGGAGCTATGGTCTTTAGTCGCCGTTCTACGAACTGGAAGATCATTGGCCGAGATGCCGATGAGGTTCGGCAAATTGAGGAATCAACTCCGCAAAGCGTCGCCCGCGTTGAACAGGACGGCATCTCCACTCAGGACGCAAACCATGTCGAATGGATTGATGGAATCAAAGGCAACACGGCTCCCCTTTCTAATTTCGCCCAAGCCGGTCCCTTTACTGAGACTGTTTTGTTGGGTAATCTGGCAGTACGGACCGGCCAAAAGGTCGACTGGGATGGTCCTGCCATGAAACCAAGTGTCAAGGAAGCCGAGAAGTTCGTCCGCAGAAAGTATCGAAAAGGATGGTCCCTTTGATCTCTCTCATAAGTTGACAATGCACCGACCCTCGATCGAAAACGATTCCACGGCCTTTATTATCTTTTTCCACAACATCTTCTCCTAAGCCCGCTTTATTATTGGAGGCTGGCTTGAGGCTCTTAGCTTCTTTGGCGCTTTGACAACTAAAGTCGTACACTTGTTCCTGTGCTCGAGCTGTTCTGATTTAACGGGTAAATTATAATGGCTTTCAAGTCGAATAGGTTGTAAAAATAATTTATGGGTTTAAAAAGAATATTTAAAGTCTTGATCCTCTTGGTTCTTGGCATCCAATGCCTTGCCCAATCCTTCCCTGAAAGAACCTGGCTTTCCTCAACAGGTGTTAAAATCCAGGCCCGAATGCTTGCTTTTGATGGTACCAAGGTGACGATTGAACGAAGTGATTCAAGGAAGTTCGCCTTTCCCTTGAGCCTTCTTTCACAAAAAGATCAACAGTATGTAAGGGCTACTTGGGCCCAAAAGAATATTCGCTCTACTCCTGGTATTCGCCCTAGTGCTCCCATTGCAACTTCGACTGGGAAGAGTGTTTTGCCTATTTGGAGCCCGCAAGTGATTGCTCAATGGTGGGACCAGCATGGCGGAAGAGATGAGTGGAGGTCAGGCTCTGATAAACTGCTCAATGATTTGAGGGAGATCTGGGAAGACAAAAAGCTTAGATCAGCGAGAGAGGGGCGTGATTTTTTTCACTGGTTTGATCATTGGCGTTGGGTGAAATTGTTCCTCGAGATTAGCCAAGGGTCCGCTTCATCTGAACTGGAGGAGGCCTTCGTTTCCTTGGGCAAAAATCATGATTTGCAAAAAACCTTTCTCAAGGCTCTCCATCCGGGAGATAATCAACCACGCTCTCTTGCTCTGTTTCTTTCGCTTGCAACCAAGCATCCTACTGAAATTAAAAAATATGCGTCACTAGCCTCGGCCTATGCAGTCGTTTTCGATCAGCCTTTCCCTCGGAATTGGCCCCATCATCAAGTTCCGAAAAAGGATGTTCCTGCTTCCATGTCTTCCGTAGTCGAGCGGTTTTCCGATATGGTCAAGGCCAACTCTAAACGTAAGTTAGAATACGATCCTAGTCAGTTGTCCGTGACCGAACTCAAGTTCGTGATCGATCATCCCTTGTCGACGAGCGAATTGGAATGGGCGAGAGAAAAAGAATCATTCCGCCGCTCAGGTTTCGACAAGATATTCTCCTCCATAGAGTATGATCATCCCCGCCTCAAAGCTTCGGTGTTCACCTGGCCTCACGGAACGTACTCACTAGAGTCGATCCGCTCGAAGGGAGGAATTTGCGTCGATCAAGCTTACTTCAGTTCTATGGTTGGTAAGGCAAAGGGCATCCCAACCTTGACTTTCGTGGGGCAGGGGAGTGGAGGTGGTCATGCTTGGTTTGGTTTCTTGAAGAGTCCGGGCCGTTGGGAAACGGATTGTGGACGCTACGAGAATCAAAACTATCCGGTGGGCAATGCGATCGATCCTCAATTGTGGAAACCGATCACCGACGATGAGCTTGGCGCTCTGGCCCGGGGAGAAAAAAACTTAAGTGGATTCCGGGGCAAGGCGGTCGATTATTTCGCCTGGGCCTTGGTCAATCAGGATGCGCCGTTCTATCGGGAGTCCCTTATCCGGGCCCGAACCTTGCATCCGACTTATGTCGATGTTTGGAAAAAAGAAGCGGAGTGGGTGGGAAAGTTTGAGAAGGACCTGAGGGAGAAGAAAAATTTCTGGACCAAGTGGCTCAAGGCCTTTTCCAATACCGTGGATTTGAAAATCGAGGGCCAGAAAAAACTGGCCACCGTTTATGACAAGATGGGCAACCCAAGGGAGGCCGAAAAAATCAGAACCCTCATTGTCAGACAGAACCGCTCGGGGAGATTCGACCTTGCGATTTCCGAAGGGGCTGAACAGTTGATGGCGAAAGTGTCGGATAAAAAATGGACGGAGGCCGAGAAGAGCTACGAGAGAATGGTCAAGGATTTCGAGAAAACAGCCGGTGGGGAGTTATTCTATGGGCTGATTCGGCCTTACATTCGAGCCTTGATTGATGCGAACCAACGGGAGCGGGCAATGGATGCGATCGATTTTCTGAAGAAGCGGAAGGTTCTTGATCTTGGACCAGGCAGCATATTGGGTTTAGAGATGAACAAACTTCTCGGCCGCTTTAATTAAAACCTCCTATTTGGGTAAGGCGTCCAAGTACTTTTTGAGAAGAGCTTGTGTTAAGGCAGATTGCAGATCCACTTTTTTCTTAAAACTATCGTAGGCAAGCTTGTTCTCTTCGTGTTTCTTCTTGGCCACGGCCAAGGCACTCTCTTTTTCGGCGAGAACCTTAGGCGAGCTCGCCCGGAGTTTAGTTGCCGCTTCGACTGCTTTTCTTGCTTCGGTTACGGCGTTTTCGGCTGTGGTGACCTCCAGTTGCTTGGCTGAAATCTGGTTTTCCGTATTGGAGAGATCCAGTTTGAGCAAAGTGATGGTTTCCTGAAGTTTTGAATTAGCCTGGGAAAGGACGGAGTTGTCTTGCTTGGTTTCGGCTTCTTTTTTGGCGAGGACCGCCAATTGGTCGACGTCCTTGATGAAGGCCGTTTTCTTATCCTTGGCCTGAATGATTGCGATCTTCTTGGTTTCTAGGCTTCGAACCTTGCCCTGTCTGTCTTGAACCAACTTTTCAGCTTGGGCAATCTTCTCGGGAACCAAACGAAGAGCTTCGCTTGCCGATTGAACGGCTTGCATGGCTGAGTTTCTGAACCCATCCGCTTGCCCAAGTAAATTTTTCAATTCACTCAGTTCCATTTCGAGGCCTTGCAGTTGTTTTAACTCGAGGTGACGTTCGATGTTGACCACTTCGGCTTGCCATCGGGAATAGTTCTTGTTTGCAGTCGTCAGGTTGGACTTCGCCTTTTCAAGCTCAGCGGTCGGGCCTTTCAAGGCTTCCCGGGCAGAAGCCAAAGCTTTCCGGGATGCGACCAAAGTGGCTTGGGCTTGTTCATGATTAGCCTTGGACTGACTATGAAGTGCGGTTGCTTCCTTGTGAGCCTTGTCGCTTGCTTGCGATTTTGCTTTAGCTTGGTCAAGGGCTTGGGTGGCGGCGGCGAGCGCTTGAGTGGCCGTGTTCAGGCTTTGTACGCTGGTTTCCACGAGTTTGGCGAACTTGTCCATTTCGGCCTTGTGGCGGGCGGAAGAATCTCTGGCTTGGGCAAAAGCCTTCTCCATTGCGGTCAAGGCTTCTCTTTGCTTGGCCAGGGCATCCTGAAACCCCGCGTCATCCTTGTTGTGTTCTTTGGCTTCCTCGGCTTTGCGATGTGCCTCGTGCAGGGCGCTGACCTGCTCGGAACGGAAGTTCGCCCGTTTTTTCCAATCGTTGTGGGAATTGGAGTGCGAAAGGTGGCTTTGCTTGGCTTGCCCGAGTGCTTGAGCCTTGGACTCCTTGTCTTTTTGCTTGTTGGATTGATCAGCGGATTTTGCTTGTTCTTCTTTTTGAGCCTGTTGCAAAGAGGCCAAAGTCTGCTCCATCTTTGCCGAGGCACCGGCGAGGGCCGTCTCGCTGGTTTTGTTTTTGGCTACAGCCGCATCCTCGTTCTTTTTGGCAAGGCTTTCGGCTTGGGCAAGTGGAGCGTGCTTGGCTTGGCTTGCGCTCAATGCCTTTTGTTTATCTTCCTTTGCGGATTTGGCTTGAGCTACCCGGCTTGAGATCAAAGGCGGGTTGCCAATCAAGGAACCGACTTTCTTGCCGTCGCTCGTCTGCCAGACGGAAATTTCACCCGACCAATCTCCTGCGATGATCCGGGAACCATCATGGCTCAACCTAGTTTCCATGGCGATTTCGGTAAAACTACCGAGGGTTTTCAGAGCCTTGCCGTCCCCGTCCCAATACTTGACTGTCTTGTCTCTACCGGCGGTGGTGATTTTGCCTTTTTGATCATAGTGTGCTGAGAGTGTTCCAATTCCATGGGCATTCCATGTTTTGGCCTGTTTGCCGTTGACCATTTCCCAAATCCGAACGGAAGCATCTTCCGATGCGGAGAGCAAGACATTGGAATCCGCCCGCCAACTCAAATCAGTGATGGCTTCCTTGTGCCCGTCGAGGGTGTAGAAGGCATTGCCAGTTTGGGCTTCCCATACATACAATCCACCATTGCGGTCAGCGGTTGCCAAAAGTACTCCGTCGGGGGAGAACTGAACTTGAGTGATCCATTCGGAATGCTTTTTGATCTGGTAAAGGATTTCTCCGCTGGCCAAATCGAAAACTTTGACGACTTTGGAGGGGCCGCCGATCGCGATGAGAGATTGATCGGCCGAAAGATCCGCAGTGAGGATCGTGTCGTATTCCTCTCCCAGAGTTAAAATGCGCTTCCCAGACTTGAGATCCCATCCGGCTACTTTTCCGCTTTTTCCACCCCTTCCGCCACTCGCAAGGACGATCTTTCCGTTTCGGCTAAAGGTCAATGATTCAATAAAGCCTTCGGGGTAGGGAAGTATGCCGAGCAGGCGGAGTGTTTCGGTATGATAGAGCAAGACCTGCTTTTGTCCGGCAACCGCCACGATGGGAGACCACGGAGCAGTCGCCATTGCGGAGGGGGCAAAGGCCCTTTGGGAAACCACCTGTGGTTCGAGCGACAAGTACTCGGGCATGGGAGGTGGTCCTTCCGGCTTGCCTGATGAAACGGAACCAAGAGCCAAGTTGACGGAAGATTTCTTCTTCACCATTGGTTTCCCGGATGCAGTGGGTAGCAATCCTTGGTCGATCCAGAGCTTGATCAAGGTAAGTTTGGGTGCGGCGATTTTATCTCCCTTCGGAGGCATGTGCGGTTCTTTCAACCGTGCGGCTAAAAGGTAAAGCAAACTGTTGGAAGATTCCCCCGGCAAGGCCACGTCACCTGAACTCCCACCGGCTAAAATTCCATTCATGCTGGTAAGATCGAGTCCGCCTTTTGCCTTGTCTGGGTTGTGGCAGGAGTTGCAGGATTCCTCGAATAGTGGAACGAGGTCGTCTTGGAAGTTCGGTTTTTCCGAGCTCGCGAAAAGCGAAGAAGCAAGGAAGGGCAGGCTGATTGCGACGGATTTGCTGAACGATGAAATCATGGATTTAATCGGCTTGGGAAGGGCGATGCCCCACTTAGTGGTTGAAGATGAATTCCTTGGAGTTGAGAAGGGCCCAAAAGACGTCTTCCAACGGTTCGATTGGAGATTCGCTTCCGACCAGGGAAGCAAGGAGGTTTGCTTTTTCCTTTTCTCGGGGTTTGCGCGAATAACAACGGGCATAGAGTTCGTTTATGACAACCTCCGGAGTTTTACCGTCCTTGAGAAAACTTGCCACGACTTTGCCCTGCTTGATTCTGTTGTTGGTGGCATCACCGTTTAACAAGTGGAGTGCCTGAGACAGGCTCGGTTCCATCACCACTTCGCAGGAACAGACTGTTTCGCGGGTTGCTCGCCCGAAGGTAGTGAGGAAATAATTGCTCACCCCTCCGTCCGCAATCTGGATGGCCTTGGCTCCAAGCGGAAGTCCTTGAAATTTATTCTTCGTCTCGGTGACCTGAGAAATGGCATCAAGCAAGACTTCCGCCCGCAATCTTCTCAAATGAGACCGGGCAAAATTTCGCAAATCATCTTTGTTCGACTCGGTCGTGGCACTGGATAATTGGTAAGTTCTGGAATTGCAGACATCCCGCACGAGTTTTTTGAAGTCGTAATTGTATTCGGTAAAGCGTTTGGCCAATTCATCGAGCAATTGGGGGTTGGAAGGAGGGTTGGATACCCGTACGTCGTCGACTGGTTCTATGATTCCTTGTCCGAAGAAGTGGGCCCATACGATGTTTGCCAAGTTACGGGCAAAAAATGGGTTCTCCGGTGAGGCTAGCCATTCGGCCATGACGGCGCGTCTGTCGGTTCCCCTTTTGATTTCGGGGGCTTTCCCTCCAAGAAATTTCGGGGGCAATGGTTTATTATGGACGGGGTGGTTGATTTCTCCGCTATTGCGATTGTAGATAATGGATTCCCTAGGGTCCGCC
>Ga0315321_10002639_pt1 | contig 13859 bp, 15 predicted proteins | sample M180m21515metaG_FD_203464 | JGI IMG/M metagenome (GOLD analysis project Ga0315321, IMG submission 203464) | Ammonia-oxidizing marine archaeal communities from Monterey Bay, California, United States - M1 80m 21515 | ecosystem: Environmental > Aquatic > Marine > Intertidal zone | place: USA... | reverse complement strand
AGGATAGTAGTCCGGAAGACACCCGCCTTATGGTCGGATTCAATGAATGGAATAGGAAATTTAAAACCCGTGAAGTGGAGGTTTTAGGGTGTAGTTGGAATGGTGTTAACGCTCATCAGCAGTTCATAGAAGTTTTCCAGTTTGGGTTCACCTTGTTGGCAGATGAATATAAAAAAGTCACGGAGCTTTATGGGGTGATCAAAGAAGAAGATGACATGGGGCAAATGGTCAAGTACACAGAACGTACGACTTTTGTGATTGATAAAACCGGAATGATTCGCGCAATTTGGAGAAACATTGAAGATCTCCGAGACCATTCCGCCGCAGTCTGGGAGTTCATCCAAAAAGAAAAACGCTAGGGTAAAATCTCCGCTAGTAATATGTATTAACTTTCTTGTGTATGCAAGCCTTCATCTTGGTTGAACACAACTTATCAAGAGAGATTGACGGAGGAATGTGTAATTTTAACTAATTGCTTAGTGGTGTAGGTCCATTATAGTGCGCCGAATGGATTCTAGAGTTTCTTCATTTTCTTTTTTGTTGTTCTTGGGTTCGACAGGCGGGGAGATGATCACTTTTACGAGACCTGGGGTTACGACAGCACTGCCTTTTTTGATAATATTCCCACTACCTATGACAGTAACCGGAACCATAGGGCTTTTGGATCGACTGGCTATCAGGTTGCTGCCTTTTTTAAAAGGTCCGATTTTTCCGTCCTCAGAGCGAGTGCCTTCAGGAAAAATAATGATCGAACTTCCTTCCTTTATTTTTTCAATCGTTTTGTTAAATGCCTCGTAAGACTTCTTCCGATCATCTCTTTCTACAGGAATGTAACCCGATGCTGACATGGCCCAGCCCATAAAAGGAATCTTGAATAGACTGGATTTGGCAACCCATCTTATTTGAACAGGAAGATATCCGGACAATGCGAAAATATCGAAATATCCTTGATGATTAGAAACAAAAATTTGTGGTTTATCGGTAAGAATATTTTCTTGTCCTACAATTTCAAGCTTGACTCCGTTTAGTTTACAAAGGAGTCGGCACCAGAGACTAGATATTTTGTGGGAGCTATCACCGCTTTTATCAAAAAGCCCTATAGCAGTGGCCAGAAGCCCCAGGAATACTGATAGAAAGGAAATGATTATCCAAAACCGTGTTGTATGATAAATTGAAACGAGTTTGCTCAATCTAGGTCCTACCTGAAATTGGATTGAAAAGAATGGTAAACAATCGAAAAAGGTTTGGTGTTTGGTTTTAACTCTGGCTAGCTTTAAAATTATTGGTTGTGGATATCCACTACTTAGCCGCCTAAGAGGCTTAGGGAAACCGGATTATTGATTTTATTGTCGACAGACATTTTGCCATCGTAGATTAAGTTGATTTTCAAAAAGTTTAACATAAACAGTCTTGTAGATGTTGAAAACTGGACGGAATAGGTACGGCAGGGAAATAAGAAAACCTTTGGCGCTATAAAAATGTTGATTGCAATATTAACGATTATTGAATGAGGAGGAAGTCTTGTTAGAAAAAAACCCGATTTATTTCAAACAGTTGTTATCAGGAGTTGACTTGGGAACTCAAAACTCCTCAGCACGTTCAATGGCGAACTTTTTATACCTGATCGGAGACTATGAAACCCGAGAATGTGTGGTGGTTGACCCAGCATGGGATATTGATGGGATACTTAAGGTGGTTGAAGAGGATGGTATGAAACTTACAGGGGCATTGGTCACTCATTATCATCCCGACCATGTCGGAGGAGAAATTTTTGGTATTGAAATTACGGGATTGGCTGAGTTGATGGAAAAAAATTCAGTGCCGGTCTACGTTAACAAACATGAGGCAGAAGGACTGAAACAAGTTACAGGAATATCTATGTCCGATATGAAGCAGGTAGACGGGGAGGACAAACTTAAAATAGGATCCGTTGAGATTAGTTTTTTGCATACTCCCGGGCACACACCTGGATCCCAGTGCTTTCGCGTTGCTGATAGCCTTGTTGCTGGAGATACTCTGTTTTTGCAAGGATGCGGAAGGGTTGATCTACCCGGAGGAAACAGCGAAGAATTATTCCATACTCTGACCCGGAGATTGTCAAAAATTGAAGACCATATTACGTTATACCCTGGACATAATTATGGAGGAAAACCTTCTGGAGAGATGGGGGTTGTCCGCCAGTCAAACTCGTATCTGCAGATTGAAAGTCTAGAAGATTGGTTTGGGATGATGGGTAGGTGAATAAAAAGATTATGAGGTCGTGTCACGCAGGACTGAGTCTTTTCGCTCTCATAGGCATATTGTTTTTTCAAAAAATAAACTTTGAAAACCTAACAAAAACCTAACCTATATGATCTAAACTATGACCATAATTTTTCTTAATAACGTATACAGACAGCTTTATATATGAAATGAAAGCAGGTTCTTGTTGTCGGAGATAGAACGAGGTAATAAACAGTCGCTCAAATATAACTTAACTTAAGGAAGATTGGTTTTGGAGTGTTGTTTTTTCTTGTGGAAACTAATAAATTGGTTTTTTAGGTGTACTTTGAATAGATACTTTTTTATTTTTATAAGTGGGTTGTAACTTTCTTATAAATAGAATAGGTTTATCACGTTTAAACTTTATTACCAAGGAGGTCAGATGAGATCTATCCTATCAATGTTTTCGAAATCTCCATTCAAGCCTCTTGCGAGTCATATGGATAAGGTTCGTGCCTGCGTGGAGCAAATCAAGCCCTTGTTTGATGCACTTGAAAACAGGGACTACGATTCGGTTCAAAAAATTTCAGAATTGATCGTTAAACTTGAGCATGAGGCCGACATGATCAAGGACGATATTCGAACGCACATGCGGCAAAGCATGTTTCTGCCGGTTGACAAAAAAGATTTTATGCACCTTCTTTCCGCCCAAGATGATATTGCAGATGCGGTAGAAGATTTGGCAGTTTTACTGCGTATTAAAAATTTAGATACACCTGAGGAAATAAAGCCTTCTTTGCACGAACTGGTAAACCATGTTGTCGATACAGCACATATGGGGTGCGATCTAATTTCCGAATTAGAAGCTTTGTTAGAGGCTTCTTTCGGAGGGGCTGAAGCGGAAAAAGTGGAGAAGGCTACCCAGAAACTCGGTACCGCTGAATGGGAAGCCGATCGCAAGCAGTTTAAATTGGCGCAAGGCCTCTTTAAGCTGGGCAATGATTTAGGTCCCGCAGACTTGCTGCTCTGGAATGAAGTTATCAAAAAGCTTGGAGCAGTTGCAGATAAGACAGAACAAATTGGTAAAACTTTAAGGATATTCCTTTCTCAGTAATTTTATTCCCTTTTAATTCTTTCTCAACCTTGGTAAGGAGATTGGTTTGGATTTAGATACCTTCCTGCTTTTATTTGCTGTAATAGCCTGTATCTATATGGCCTGCAATATAGGTGCGAACGATGTTGCTAACGCGATGGGAACAAGCGTAGGGTCTAAAGCTTTGACCTTTAAGCAGGCGATAATGATTGCTGCTGTGGCAGAGTTCATAGGAGCATTTTTTGTTGGAGGGCATGTTTCTGACACCATTCGAAAGGGTATGCTAGACCCAACTATTTTTGAGGCGGTTCCTTATCATTTAGTTTATGGCATGATATCCGCCTTAATTGCTGCTGCTCTGTGGCTTCATATTGCAAGTTATCTGGGGTGGCCGGTTTCGACAACACACTCAATTGTGGGAGGTGTTGTAGGGTTTGGTGTCATCGCCGGTGGTATGGATGTAATTAACTGGGGAAAAATGGGACAGGTGGTTTTAAGTTGGATCGTTTCACCCGTTATGGGTGGTGTAGTTGCTTATTTGGTGTTCAAGTTTATAAGTACAAAGGTTTTTAGCAAACGAACTCCAATGGTTTACGCTAAAAACCTGCTTCCTTATATGGTGTTTTGGGTGTTTGTGATTCTTTCTAACGCCATGGTTTATAAGGGGTTAAAAAACCTTCACCTTAACCTTTCTTTTAATCATGCTCTTGTTATTTCTCTTGTCGTGGGAAGTCTAGCCTTTGCAGTTACAAAATTTTTAGTGAAAAAAATACCTTACAACTCCTCGTGGGATTTGCAGAAACAATTTCATGAAACAGAAAATATATTTAAATATCTCCAGATTTTAACCGCCTTTTATGTGGCTTTTGCTCATGGCTCTAATGATGTAGCAAATGCTGTCGGACCTTTGGCCGCGGTAGTGGGGATTCTTAAAGATGGACATGTGCATATGAAGGTTATCATGCCGACCTGGATTTTGGCATTAGGTGGAGGATTCATTGTTTTCGGGCTATTGATTTGGGGTGCCAAGGTAATGAAAACTGTTGGAGAAAATATTACGGAACTCACCCCTTCAAGAGGTTTTGCTGCAACGTTTGCTGCTGCTACGGTAGTATTAATTTGCTCAAAAATGGGCTTGCCTATTTCAACTACACATACTCTAGTTGGCTCGGTGATTGGAGTAGGGATGGCCAGAGGGCTGCCAACTTTGAACTTGGCTATTATTAAAATGATTATGATTTCCTGGGTTTCGACTATTCCGTTTACTGCTATAATTTCGATGTTGTGCTACAAAACATTTTTAATGTTTTTGCCATAGTGCAGCTTATCCATCCAGAAAAGAAATAAATAAAAAACCCCTTGGCTTTTCAGCCAAGGGGTTTTTTATGAGATATGAAAAAAATCTCAAGCTAATTATAATTTTGTTTTTGTAAATGTTCTGGCAAAGTCCATTCAAGAGCATCTAAATCTGAGTTATAGTGAGCTAAAGCACCACAGAAAGAGCAATACTCAATCCCGACTTCATAGTCCAAGGTGACAGTGCTGGCCCTGTGCTCACAGAACTTCTTTTTTACCGGGGACTCATCACCCTTGTCTTGAAACCATCCTTTAGAAATTGTTAAGTCGTCCATTAAGCTACTCCTTGTTCTTGTGAGTTCAAAGATCACTGTCATTCTTAACATGTATAGTTTCCCTTATGTTCAGAAACAATTCAAGCTTTTAAATTACTCTTATGTGAATTTTATTGTTCGTTTGATGTGCTTTTTCCTTGACATCAAAGTGCTATAAATATCTATTTATTGAGGAGGTAAGGGCTGTGCCTTGAGGTGTTGTTAAGGAACAACTTTTCTAACTTCTTCTTAGTATTTTATATACATAATAGTTTTATGATGCTGTGGGTTTTGAGCTAGCTGCAGGCATAGTACCTAGAAAAAATTATTGCTAATTCAGCTCTATCTCCAGATCCATAGCTTATGGTGTTTCTATATTAGTAATAGTAAAAAAGAGGTCACATATAAATTTTAGCTATTGCTTTTCTGGAGCCTTCTGGTTGCGCTATTAAGTAAACCTCCATTATGTTTGAGAAATTTACCCACTTTTATTATGAGGTGGAGAAGTGGTGCCTTATAATTCGGGCATGTCTTTTGCTGATCAAAATAAAGTACTTAGAGTTATTCTTTATTCCCTGTTATTTTTAATCAGTTTTTTGGTTTTTGACTCTATAACCGTCGTGATAACTGTTTTTTTTGCGGTGGTGGTGCTAGGCCATTTCTTGCGCAGAGCTTATTACAAAGAGAGTCGTTGATTATCGGAGGTTTTTACATGAAGGTTTTGGGTCAACTTCGAAAAATGGAAGTCAAAGCACAGTCACCAATTATGTACTTTTTAAGTCTTGATAATAATCCCTATCCCTTGAATTCATACATCGGTAAGACCGTTAGTTTGAAATGGGCAGGCACAATAACTTGTATCGAGTGTGGTGTGAAAACCCGTAAATCTTACGACCAAGGATATTGTTTTCTCTGCTCTCGAGACCTGCCAGGCAATGCTATGTGTTCAGTCCGTCCGGAAATGTGCCAACACGAAAAGGGTAACGAGGTAGACCGCGAATTCTGGCGTACTCATTGTAATATCGATCACTTTGTATATCTTTCGTTGACAAGTGGGGTGAAGGTCGGCATCACTCGGCACTATAATATTCCTGACCGCTGGATTGATCAGGGAGCTGTGAGAGGATTAATCATCGCCAAGGTTCCTGAGAGAATTCTTTCAGGGAAGATTGAAGTTGCTATAGCAAAAGACTTTGCTGATAAAACCAATTGGCGCAAAATGCTAAAAGGAGATGCTGAAGAAGTTGACCTCCTCACCTTCCGTGACAAGGCACACGAGCTTTTTCCGCGGTCATTAAAGGAATATGCCGTCAAGGATATGCAAGTTAATGAGTTAGTGTATCCGGTCGAATCAGTTCCTGATAAAATCTCCAGCCATAATCTCGAAAAAAAACCGGAATTTACGGATCGGTTGACTGGAATCAAGGGCCAATACTTGATCTTTGAACACAGAGTAATAAACCTACGTAAATACTCAGGTTATCATGTAATGTTTGATTTTCATGAAAGCTAGAAGGTGGCCTTATTGCCAACTTGGAGGGAATAGGATTTCTCGGCTAAAACTTTTTGCTCCCCATTAGCCAGTCAGAGTGATATATGGAACAATAAACGCTAGTATTTTTATGATACGGTATTCAATAAATTTATTAGATGTTAGGGAAGTCAGGCTGTCTGGGTGACAATTTTTCCGATAAATGCAGGGGCTTCCTTTTCCGAGTTGTCTGGGTTTGGGATTAACTGGGCAACTTTAATGTCTTTGGCGAGGCCTAGTCTATCGAGCACACATAGTGCCCACCAAGTCATATCAATTTCCCAAGGCCGTAAACCATGTCGGGCAGACTTTGGAAATGCGTGATGATTATTGTGCCAGCCTTCTCCCCATGCCAAAAGTCCTACCCACCAGCAATTGGTAGAAAGATCATCTTTGAGCGGAAAAGTCACATAGCCAAAACAATGTGCCGCACTATTAACCAGCCATGTGGAATGGTAAGTAACTACTAATCGGACAAAAACGCCCCAAATGACCCAGGGAAGTCCTCCGATCGCGAGTAACATAAAGCCGAATGCAAACTGAACTGCAATGAAATATTTGTCGAGAAACTTGTAAAATGGGTCGTCAGAAAAATCTTTAGTATAATCGAGAAGAACCTGCTCATCATCAAATTTTGAATGGGTGAAAAACATCCAGTTTAGATGTGCCCACCAGAAACCTTTTTTTGCACTATGCGGGTCTTCTGGTGTGTCGGAACCAGCGTGGTGGATGCGGTGTTGCCCTACCCATTTAATTGGGCCATTCTGGCAGGCCAGTGTTCCAAATAAAACGAGAATATTTGCTACCCACTTGGGTGTGAAAAATCCCCGATGTGTCAAATAACGGTGGAAGCCGAGACAGATACCAAGAGAAGCTGTTATCCAATATAAAAAAAACATCACTGCTACAGCGCTCCAAGAAAATGCGAACGGAAAGAAAGCAAGTAATGACATTAGGTGTACGATGGTGAGAACGGCTGTTGCAATCGGATTAAATTTAAGCTGATATTTTTCGGTGGAATCACTGGTCATGGAAAAGCTCCCTGAATTTTTTTTACGGCTTTATGATATCCTGAAGTGATCCAACCATTTGTAAAACTTATGTAATATCCGAGGATGGCTGGCAATCAATTTATTTTGAGATGGATACTTCTGAAGTCTTTAGGTCCTTATTCTATCTCTTGCTTGGTTAAGGCCTATAATTAACCATTCAATTTTTGCTTAGGGATTGATAAGATACTGAAAAATATAGGGTTGAAGAAAATGCAAGGTTATTGGAAATGGAAGGAAAAGGGCGATGGGTAGACTAAGAAATCTGTTTCACCCCATTATGGTATTTATCGGAGTCCAGGTTGCATGGATAGTGCTCATGGCGGTCTGGATAAACTGGTACTTAGAAAATAACTTGGCTATTAAGGAGTTTGCACAGAAAATTCGACCTGATTTGTTCACTGTAGAAATTCAGTGGTTGATTTTGTTTGAAGGCTGCTTCCTGATGCTTCTGATTCTTGCGGGAGTCTACGTGATCTTTGTCTATTGGAACAAGCAGAACCGTTTAAACCAGATGCAAAGTAATTTTGTAGCCAGTGTGTCACACGAGTTGAAATCTCCACTTGCTTCCATCCAGCTTTATCTCGAGACATTGAAATACCAGGATGTCTCTAGTGAGGAGAGAAAAGATTTTGTCGAAACTATGTTGACGGACACTAATCGTCTTTCCGAACTGATTGATAATATTCTTCAATCGAGTAAGGCCGACCCTACGAGCATGGCATTGCAGTTTCAGCCTGTGAACTTGGAGGTTTTTCTTGCAGAAGTGATCAAGGGATATAAACGCCAGTTAGAGGAAAAAAAGTGTTTTGTGAATTTAAGGCAGGAGCATTCTCCCACGCTAAATGTGGATCCAAAAGCCTTGCGTATGGTGTTTAACAACCTTATCAGTAATGCAATCCGGTATTCACCTGTCGGTTCTACGTTGACTATAAATCTCCATAAAACCGGTAAATACTGGGGGGTAGATTTTGAGGATCAGGGATTCGGCTTTGAAAAAAAAGATATGAAAAAGATATTTAGAAAGTTTTACCGAGTGCAAAATACTGATACGCAGAATATAGAAGGCGCTGGGTTAGGTCTGTTTATTTCCAGTGAGATTGTTAAAAACCATAAAGGCCGGTTGAAAGTTTCCAGTCCGGGCAGAGGAAAAGGTTCGTTGTTTTCCGTCTTGCTTCCGGTCAGTAGGGAAGTTGAAGTCGTTCGTCAGCTGGATGAGTAATGAAAAATAGCGAAAAAAAAATTCTAGTAGTTGAAGATGAAGCTCATCTTGCCAAGGGACTGCAGTTTAATTTAGAGCGGGAGGGGTACCTGGTTACTCTTGTCGATAATGGCCAGTCGGCTGTGGAGATTTTGAGTAAAGAAGGTTTTGATCTCATGATCCTTGATATCATGCTCCCCAAGTTAACCGGGCTCGAGGTAGCCAGGCGGATTCGTAATACTGACATGAGGTTTCCAATTTTAATGTTGTCTGCTAAGTCCGCAGACGAAGACCGAGAACTGGGACTGGCTGCCGGAGCCGATGATTATTTAGCCAAACCATTCCATTTGCCGGAACTTTTATTGAGGGTCAAAGGAATTTTGCGTCGTTGGGAATGGTATAAGGAACCAGTCCACGATCAGGAGGTTTTTCAGTTTGGTGATATGTGGATTAATTTCGTCAACGGCAAAGCCAAGGGATGTTCTGGTGAATTCTACCTTACGGCAAAAGAAGCGTTGCTGATGAAACTCTTGGTGTCCAAAAAGGGGAAAATTGTAACCCGTGAGGAATTATTGGAAAAAGTTTGGGGCTACGACCCACAAACTGAAACTCGTACGGTGGATAATTTTGTAGCTCGCTTGCGCAAATATTTTGAGAGTAAACCTCAGTCTCCTAAACACATCATTACCCACCGTGAAAAAGGGTACGAATTTAAAACTTAATATAGAAGCATAAAAGATTAGTTTTTTTACTGATGTTTTATATCTGGCGGAACTCTTTATGAAGGAGATCAAGCTTTTTATCGAATCCTTCACTTGAAAGGTCATTGATATAAGGGCAGGTGCCAAGAATGGATACACTTGACAGCTCTTTGATCAATTTACCTTGCTCAGCCTCAAAAGATTGCAATTCACCTTCATAAGCGGGGTTAAGGATAACGCCTTTGACTTTCAATCCGTGTTGTTGCGCGGCATTGATGGTTAGTAGGGTATGGTTCAAAGTCCCGACCTGCACTCGGCTGACGATTATGAGCGGTAGCCCTATTTGTAAAGCGAGATTGCTTACGTTGTAGCGTTGGGTTATTGGTACCATGAGGCCGCCTATGCCCTCCACCAGCATCATAGAGTGTTTAGATTGAAGTGTGCGGAACCGCTCCAGTATTATTTCAGGGTCGATCTCTTTCTCTTCAGTCTTTGCTGCCTGATAGGGAGAAGCCGACAACTTAAAACGGTAAGGAGAGATGTCTTCTAAAGGATCTTGAACCCCTGTTATTTCCATCAAAAATTTAGCATCGGAGTTGCTAGAAGAACTACATTGAGCATCCACACCAGTTTCGATCGGTTTCATTACTCCGACATTCCGGTTTTTGAAAAGTTTTGCAAGACAGGCAGTTACTATGGTCTTGCCCACGCCCGTATCTGTCCCTGTGATGAAATATCCTTTCATATTTGTCCTCTTGGTAATATCTGCGATAAATTCTTCCAAGATGTTTTTCTTGGCGATTGTTATTGAGAAGTCTTGAATGAACTAGGCTTAAACCGATTTAATGCCAAACGTATGTGTGGCGCACTTTGCCTTCAACATAAAACTAATGAAGTGCTCGATAATATTAAAAAGGGTGAGTTGCTCCTAGAAAAGCCTGAGTTCGAAGATTGCCCAATGCACATCAACTTTGTTTGAACTATATTTTTGCGCAAATACTTTAAGGTGTTGATGGGGCATAGAAGCGTTGGGCTGAAAAAACGTTTCTGTTGCTTAGGCCCAAACCAAAAGCAGTAAGCTGTTTTAAAAATTAAAAGATATATGTTAAATAATAATATCCATAATTCGTTTTTCAGCCTGTCTCTTAAATTCAGAATTCTTATTGTTTAAGCTATCCTCCAATTCTTCCTCGAAGGACTTTTTATTTTTCTTGTGCTTTAACATCCAGGGGTTTTTCCTGTTTTCAAAAACGGCTCTTTCTATTTTCATAGAGCACCTCATAAGTAGTTTTTATACCATCCTTATCGATATATTTATAAATAAGCTTTATAAAATAATTGTGAAAAATACGCCAACCTTTACAGTTTTCTTGGCTTAAATGTAATGAATAAAGATGGAAATCGATCTATACCAAAGATAACTAAATAAGTTGTGGTCTTGTGTTGTTGTAATATTGAGTCTTTTTTTATGGGCGAGGACTATTTTTAATTGAACCCACCTCTGGTATTAAATATGAATTAAAGTGTTTTGTTATTCGAATTGATTTCCATGTCTAAAAGATTGTAGACTTATCATTTACCTATAAAACTTAACTCCCTCCGACGGAAAATACCTGATAGTCAGCCTGTAAAAATCACACAAAAATATTATTAAAATAAACTTAGCTATCGTGCTTAAAAAAACAAGAAAGATAAAATAATGAAACATATTCTCAATAAGAGCTTTTTAACTAATTTAACGGCAATTTTAATTATTGTTGCTGGTTATTTATGTCCCATAGAACCAGATTTGATGAAATCCATTGGTTTTTTTGCACTATCAGGTGCGGTTACTAACTGGCTAGCTATTCATATGTTGTTTGAGAAAGTTCCATTTTTATATGGTTCTGGTGTGATTCCTAATCGTTTTGATGAATTTAAGTTTGCGATTAAAGATTTAATGATGAAGCAGTTTTTCACTCAGGAAAATGTTGAACAGTTTATTGAAGCTGAGGAACAGCAAGGCAGTAATGTTTTGAATATCGATCCGCTAATGAACGCGATTGATTATGACAAAATTTATGAAGGTTTAGTGACCTCTATAATGGAATCTTCTTTTGGCTCAATGTTACAAATGATGGGTGGGGAGCAGGCTCTTGCTCCATTGAGAGAACCTTTTATGGAAAAAATGAAAAATACATTACGTGAAATGGTAGAGTCTGAACGTTTTAAGGATGTTTTAAAGCTTGGGTTGGATTCTCATAAAATAGGTCAGGATATTGTATCCAAAATAGAAACGATTATTGATAAGCGTTTAAATGAATTAACACCTCAATTGGTTAAGGAAATAGTTCAAAAAATTATCAAGATCCATTTAGGGTGGTTGGTTGTTTGGGGGGGGGTATTTGGTGGTATTTTAGGTGCGGCATTTAGCTTCGCCTAAATAAGAAAGATTTGATTTGCATTATGGCTATGACTTGTTGTCTGGTCACAGCTTTATCCTCTGCACATGCCTATGTTTTGCTTATAATTGCTGAGCAAACTGATTACTATTCGTGTTGTTTTATCCTTAAAATAATCATACGGCTTCCGCAGCATATCCTCCAAACTATACCTTGTTAAGTTTTCGATCGGTAACAGTTCGTTATTTTTTTGTTTCAATAATAGACTATTCAATGACAGGTGGTGATATACGTAAACAATTTAGATCAAAATTAAAAAATACAACTTAATTTTAAAATTTACTCAATCTCTATTTATTTTCCTTTGAATAGACAGAGGAATGAAATGTTTTATAGATGAAAGGAACTACGAGAATATGAGGAGAACAGTTGATGAGGCTAGTCATTGAATCAGTAGGCTGGACTAAGGACTCTAGTTTTAATAAAACTTTACTCGCATCTAAAATTAATGGTTGTTCAATGGCCAGAATATCTAATAATGCTGAGGCTAGGTCATGGCAACGGTAATTATCTAGATTTTATTTCCATTTTGGTGTGATCGGTACTGCCAGTTTATCAGGGCCTTTGCTTGTTAATAGGGTAAACTTTTGTGAAATTTAGTTTTTAAAGAGGGAGATTTTATTAAGTATATAATAATTAATGAGTTATGATAATTATTTACGCTGCATATAGGCATGTTTTCACCTTAAAGGAGAATGATATGTATAGATACTACATATTCCGTTCATATTTTATAGTTTGTTTATTTGTGTCAGCGCTGGTTTTTTCTTGCACTCTGATCGAAAATGCCAATGCCAGAGAATATCAGCAAATAATTCATAATGAATTTGTGAATTTTGAAAACCAAAAAGATCAAATCCATATTGCACAAGGCATTATGAACTTTAATTTTGGTGGAAAAGAAAAAAAACTTAAGAAAAATCCTAGACAGCGTAAGGCAGGGACAAAGCAAAGTATCGGCGTAGCAAAAGGTAGAATACCGGCCCGCTCATTCTTGGAAGGTGGTCCTCTTCCCATGGCACAAACAAAGAAAAAAAAGAAAACTAAGAGCAAAAAGCTAAGCTTGCCTACTTGGGAAGACAAACAAGGGAGTAGAGATAAATTTTAAAAGCATGTAAAGTGAAAGATGTTTGAGTTTAGTCTCCTCAAGACCCTTTTTTCTAAGACCCTTTGTATTAGGGAGAGTTTTAAGCAAGAATTAAGGTTTGATACTTTAAATCAGACTGAAATTGAAGCGCTCAAACTTTTTCCTGCAGGCCACTAGATAAGAAGTTCATCACATTAATCATCACCTCAGTACCCACCTCTCGTTATCAATTCCCAACGTATTGTTTAATACGTGTATATAGTATCAACTTTACTAGTTGGGTACTCCTTCAAAAAAAGCTGACTAAGGTATTAGCGGCGCTTAAAGTTCGTTAGGGTCAAAGTGATATTCTTCGATCTTTACTTGAAGTGAACATCATGTCTTTTTAATGCTAAATTCACCCTTACCCGAGTATACCTATCACTCTTAACTTGATTAAGAAACTATTATCATTACTGATAGAAATTCATACAGATCTGATTAGGAGATACGGTATTTTTGAATACTTACGTTAGTTGTATGAACAAGATGCTAAGGTTGATTGTAAATTGACCTGTCCTGCTAGAGGAAACTACTCAATTTTTTCAGTATTTTAGCAAAATAATTGTAAGCGGTTTATCAACGATTTCCGTGAAAATGAGCAAAAAGGTCTTCATTTAATCGGGTAAATGTAAAAAATTTACTTTAGAATAGTCCCTTGTTATTTTTTTGGTGCTAATGCAGTTCAGATTTTGACCATGTCTTGTGTGGAATGATTACAACTACTAGCATAGTGAATGAAATTATTTTTGTGAAGCATGTTTAAGTGTTCGATGAAAATGATGAAGCAAAGTCTCTGTAACGTGTCGCATGATAAATTTAAACTTATCTTGTAAGGGAGGAGAATCATGAAACGTGGGTATCTATTAACAGCATTATTGTTTGCAGCATTTATGTTTCCAGTA
>Ga0315321_10002637_pt1 | contig 13868 bp, 6 predicted proteins | sample M180m21515metaG_FD_203464 | JGI IMG/M metagenome (GOLD analysis project Ga0315321, IMG submission 203464) | Ammonia-oxidizing marine archaeal communities from Monterey Bay, California, United States - M1 80m 21515 | ecosystem: Environmental > Aquatic > Marine > Intertidal zone | place: USA... | reverse complement strand
GGCGCGATTTCGGTGCGGATTGAAGAGCCGGTTTTTGAAAGTCAAACAAAGACGAAGTTGGGGTCGGCCACGGTGGCTCCGGAAGGCGAGACGGTGCGCACATTTATCGGAAATTTTCTGAAGGAAGAGTTGGATAACTACCTTCACAAAACTCCGGCTGCGGCCGAGGCGATACAGAAGCGTATCTTGGCTGCTGAGAAGGAGCGGAAGGAACTCAGTGGAGTCAAAAAGTTGGCCCGTGAGCGTGCCCGCCAGACCAAGGTTCATAACAAAAAGCTTCGCGACTGTCGTGCCCATTTTAATACTAAGCACAAGCGCCGCGAGGACACCACGGTGTTTTTGACCGAGGGTGATTCGGCCAGTGGTTCAATTACGAAGTGCCGTGATGTGGAATCGCAAGCCGTGTTTTCCCTGCGAGGGAAGCCGCTCAATACTTTCGGGTTGACCAAAAAAGTGGTATACGAAAACGAGGAATTTGCCCTTCTTCAAGCTGCGCTGGGGATCGAGGACGATATCGAATCGTTGAGGTTTAATCGGGTTGTGATCGCGACCGATGCTGACGTCGATGGAATGCATATTCGCCTACTCTTGCTGACCTTCTTCCTCCAATTCTTTCCTGAACTGATCCGTGAGGGACACCTATTTATCCTGCAGACTCCGCTCTTTAGGGTTAGGAACAAAAAGACCACGGTTTATTGCTATGACGATAACGAGCGAGAAGCTGCGATGAAGGAGTTGGGCCGCAATCCCGAGATCACTCGCTTCAAGGGTCTAGGTGAGATTTCGCCTGACGAATTTAAGTTCATGATCGGCAAAGACATGCGGCTGGATCCGGTTCAGATGGAGGAAGGCAGAGGTCTTAAGGAAATGTTAACCTTTTACATGGGGAAAAATACGCCTGACCGTCAGGGGTTTATTATCAAGAATCTCCGTGATGACGTTGATTCTGCCGAGGTTTAGGCAGGTTATAAACCCATCACCAATTACTGAATTTGCGATATAGGTGAAACGGGCTTAGAACTCACCAAGAATTTGTGACGGTTCTTGAAACTTCCATTCTGCCTATGAAAAAACTTATTTTTCCCTTAGCCGCCGTATCGCTGACGTTGAGTGTCTCAGCTCAGTTAGTCATCAATGAACTTCTTTACGATCCCTCGCCAGGGAACGACGTCAACCAGGATGGGGAGGCGAATACTAGCCAGGACGAATTTGTGGAAATCGTCAATACCGGTGCCGTTTCGGTAAATATTGGCGGCTATCAGATCACAGATCTGAGCGGTAATTTTTTCGAATTTCCGGCCGGGACGATGATTGGCGCCAATGAGGCTATTGTGGTTTTTGGCGGAGGGAATCCGGCAGCGACTCTCAACGGAGTTTCGGTTTTCGCTGGTGCTCCGAGTCTTAATAATAGTGGTGATACGATTACATTTCAGGACAGTTCTTTCACGCAAGTCGACCAAGTAAGATATGAGGATAATTCCTCCGATGATGAATCATTGAACCGGAGTCCGGAGTTGGCTGGGGGCTTTAAGCCCCATACTACGATTGCTGGTTCGGTGGGCTCGGAATCGCCCGGCACCGACGTAACGGGTGCGAGTTTTGGGGACCCCTTACCATCGTTAATGTTGTCTCCTGCCACTAGTTCGATCAGTGAAAGCGGAGCAGGTAACACCACGACTTTGACGATCAGCCTTCCGGAGGCTCCCGCCAGCTATCCGCTGACTGTGAGCCTCACCAGCGACGATTTGACGGAGGCCACTGTGCCTGAGACGTTAAGTATCACGAGCGGTGTGACCGGAACTTTTCTGGTGACCGGAGTTGATGATCCGGATCCTGACGGGGCCCGCGAGGTTACGATTAGCGCGGTAGCGGAAGGTTTCCGTGGCGCTGTGGCAACTGTGACCGTTACGGATGATGGCGATGTTGGAACAGAAACAGGCAGTCCACTTTTAATCACCCAGTATCACGAAGGGTTTTCGAATAACAAATACATCGAGTTGACCAATGTTTCTGATTCTGAAATTGATCTCGTTAACTTTATTTTGACTCGATGGTCTAATGCTTCGACGGAAAACTTTAAGACTGATGGGAGTTTCCCAAGTAGTCAGTTAGCCCTTTCGGGGATTCTGCCCGCTGGCGCGAGTTATATTGTGGCAAACCCAAGCGCGACGACGCCTGTTGCCGCAGGCGCTGCAGACGTAACTTCTGACATTACCTTTTATAACGGAAATGATTCAGTCGTCCTTTATCAAGGAGACACGGGTGAGACTGCCAACATCGTCGATGCGATCAGCGTGACTGCTGACGGGAACGAGGGAAATGACACAAGTGTAGTGAGACAGAATACTTTAAATGGATTCAATCTCGACGCTGGTTCGACCTTTCGTGATTTTCCTGTTGTTTGGCAGGAAGTCTCAATCGGAGAGGTGGATGGCTCGGTATTGGGAAGTAATAATTTTATCGGTTCAAGCGTGCTGGGTAAGAATTCACCCTTAGTTGGTTTTAAGAGGACATCCGTCACCGTTAATGAAGCGGATGGAACGGCTGATCTCGAAGTTGAGATTTTGAATCCGGATGGGGTAGCGGTGACTGTTTCAATTTTTCTGGACGATGTTAATAGTACTGCTGCTGCTGCTGATATTGGTAATTTCATAAGCCGGACCGTGACTTTTCCCGCCGGGGCGCAGAGTGGAGACACTCAGATCATTACTGTTACTTTGGCTGATGATTCGGAGGAGGAGACCGCTGAGACCGCTACTTTCCTTCTTTCAGATATTACTTCCAACGGAGAGGCCCGCATCAGTGGAGCTTCCGCATTTAATCTGAATATCCAAGATAACGACACCTTCATTCCGCCGGTTTATATTTCTGAAATCGCCGATCCAGGTGATAACTATGAGGGTCGTTTCGTGGAGCTTTTCAACCCGACTTCCGAGGATATCGACTTAGGTTCCGGAAATTGGAATATTATTTATTATGTTAATGGCAGTAGCAATGGTCGGGCAATTCCTTTGTTCGGGACCATTCCTGCCGGAGGGACTTTTGTGATCGCCAACAATAGCGTTAACTTCTCCGCGGCATATCCCGATGCTCCGGCGCCTGATCAGGAAAGCAACACCATCAATTCAAATGGTGACGATAACATCGAGCTACGGTTCGGCGGAGACCAGTCCACCGGAGCTTTGGTTGATGTTTACGGACAGCCTGGCACTGACGGAACTGGTCAGGTCTGGGAGTTCCTAGATTCTCGGGTCGATCGCGCGGTTGGTGCTCCGAATGCCACCTTTACGATTGAGGAATGGATCATTACCCCGGCGGTTGTGGCCGATATGACCCCTAGTGTGTATGGCGGTGGAGGTCCTCCAGTTGTAACTGGAATCGAAGTTCTTGGCTTTTCAGTTGATTCCGTAATGGGTCAAGGTGATCTCATTGTGACCGGGCTTGGAACCAAAGTCTGGATTCTCCAATTTTCGGACAATCTGGGCGCGACTGATGCATGGGAAGAAGTGTCGGGTGGATTTGCGGAGATCGATAATCCGGATGGTTCAACGACGATCCGGTTTTCCGATGCCATTTCATCGACACCGGCTCGTTACTACCGCTTGATCGAACAGCCCTAGGGCTGGCGATCTGTAGGCAAAACTTCAAAAGGGTGGGATTTCCCGCCCTTTTTTTGTTGGGGCTTAGCGCTTCGATTGTTAGCTTTTCTTAACAAACAATAGTTTGGGCCAAGACATGGACGAAACCAACGATGCCAAGGAACCGCGCGAGAATCTTTCGCTGGGCGGAATGTATTCCGATTACTTCCTCGATTACGCCAGTTACGTGATCATGGAGCGCGCTGTTCCCCATCTCGGTGATGGTTTGAAGCCAGTGCAGCGTCGGATCCTCCACTCGATGCGCGAGTTGGAAGATGGCCGTTATAATAAGGTCGCAAACGTGGTTGGGAACACCATGAAGTATCACCCGCATGGGGATGCTTCAATTGGTGATGCGATGGTGCAACTTGGTCAAAAAGACCTTCTCATCGACACCCAGGGAAACTGGGGAAACGTCTTAACTGGAGACCGGGCGGCTGCCCCTAGATATATTGAGGCCCGGCTTACCCCGTTCGCACTTGAGGTCGCCTTTAATCCAAAAACCACCGAGTGGACGCGGAGCTACGATGGTCGAAACAAGGAACCGGTCACCTTGCCGATGAAATTCCCTCTCTTGCTGGCACAAGGGGTGGAGGGCATCGCGGTGGGATTAGCTTGCAAGATTCTTTCGCACAATTTTATTGAGCTGATCGAGGCCTGTATTTGTGCCTTACGGAAGCAACCATTCGACCTCTTCCCCGATTTTCATACCGGTGGCTTGATCGATGTGAGCGACTATCGCGATGGCTTGCGCGGCGGCAAGGTCCGGGTGCGAGCCGATGTTGAAATCGTAAAAACAAAGCTAATCCGAATTCGTTCGATTCCCTTCGGAACGACAACCGGGGGAGTGATGGATTCTATCGTTAGCGCGAATGATAAGGGGAAGATTAAGATTTCCCGAATTGAGGACAATACGGCGGAGAATGTTGAGATTTTGGTCCACCTTCCAGCGGGAGCGGATGCCGAAACAACACGCGAGGCTCTCTATGCGTTTACTGATTGTGAGGTGAGTATCTCACCGAACTCCTGTGTCATTCATGCTGGTCGGCCGCATTTCATGCCGGTGAGCGAAATCCTTAAGAATTGCGCTTTTCGGACAAAGGATCTCCTGCTCAAGGAGCTGGAAATCCTCCTCGGTGAACTCAATGAGAAGTGGCACTTTAGTTCGCTAGAGAAAATCTTCATTGAGAACCGTATTTATCGCGACATCGAGGAATGTGAAACTTGGGAAGCCGTCATCGAAGCGATTGACGAAGGATTGGGGCCCTTTAAAAAATTGCTCAAGCGCGAGGTGACCCGGGATGATATTGTCCGCCTAACCGAAATCAAAATTAAGCGAATTTCAAAGTACGATGGTTTTAGAGCTAACGAGGAAATTCGAGGCCTTGAAGATCGCATCGAAGAGACGGCAAAGAATATTGCGAACATCACGCGTTATTCGATTGCTTACTTTAAATCACTCATCAAAAAGTATGGCAAGGGGCGTGAGCGTAAAACCGAAATTGCTGAATTTGGGGTGGTGAAACGTTCGGCGGTCGTGGTTGCTAGCGAGACCCTTTATTTGGATCGTAAAAACGGCTTTGCCGGAATTAGCCTGAAAAAAGAAGATGCTCTGGAGAAGTGTTCAACACTCGATGACATCATTATTTTCTCCCTCGATGCAGAGATGCGTGTCACCAAGGTGGCCGATAAGATTTTTGTAGGGAAGCGTCCGGTACACGTCTCAGTTTTCCGCAAGGACGAGCCCAAGGTCTATTCAATGATCTACCGGGAAGGTCGCGAGGGCCCCTACTATGCCAAGCGATTCAAAGCTGGTGGGGTGACCCGAGATAAAATTTATAAAATGGGTAAAGGGACTAAAGGGTCTCGGGTGATGTATTTCGCGGTTCATGACACGGAGGAAGCGAGTGCTGCAAATACTGTTGTCGTCCATCTCAAACCTGCGCTCCGCTTGAGAAATGTTTCCCGTCCTTTCTCCTTTGGCGAAATTGCCCTCAAAGGGCGTGGCTCACGGGGAAATATCGTCACCAAGTTGAATGTCGATCGAGTGGTTCGTGCGATAGGCAGTGATTTTGGTGAAAGTTAGGCTTGCTCAAATCCCCTCAACCCCTAGAGTGTTCATATGAACACAAGAATGTATTGGCGTCTTCGATTAGGTTGGGCTCGTTGGCGGATGAAAATCGCCCGTAGCCGAGTCTGGAGAGTGAAGCGCCGTTTCAGGCTTCAACGAGCCCCGCGGCATTTTCGTCAACTTGAATTGCCATTCCGATAGACTGGCCAGAGCACAAGTTGTTTCAGTAGTCGGTTGGGAAATAGCTGATGAAAGATTGGGGGTATGAAGCAGCATGATGAATTTCTTTTATTTTAGAGATATTGAGAAAAGAGTGGGCGCAGCTCTCAGACGCTCGGAGCGTCGAAAATACTTAAATACCTGGTGGTTCGAAAAAGGTTTTCTCGGGCCTCAACAGCCGCGATTGGTCCAGCGAAAGTGAATGTGACTAAGCTCATCTTGAAAGAAATAGCCCAAAAACTTAGGGGCAGGACAAGTAATTGTCATCCGTTCTAACGCTACCGGGATATTTCCGTTGTTAAGGGTCCCCTTATGTATCTGCAAACAAGAGGTTTATGTGAGAGTAAGTTTTCAGAGCGCACTCACATGAAATAGTTTTAATTTTATCTCTAATCTCATTGCAGTTCATCTTTGGAATGCTTTGGATTTACTCGTAACCATCTTAAACTGCTTGGGAACGCGAATGTAGTGAATGACAAAAGGAAAAGCTTGAGTTTTTTGGCAAGAGTGGTGCGGGCGCTGGGTGACTCAAAGCCGAAGTGGTGGAATCGTCTTTTGGCGGCCATTCTCGCTTCATTGATTCTCGTGGGATGTGGCAAGATTGCCGAAAAATGGACTTCGGCGGGGATTGATTTAATTCGTAGTATTTGGTGGGAGAAGGCAACTGCGACCTTTCTGGATAGTCATGGGCAGACTGCGATTCGCTATTCGTATGAGGTCGGGGAAGAGACCTTTTCAGGAACCCAATTCTCATTTGGCGATATCAGTGACGGGTTAATGGAGGAGGAAATCGCACAATTTATTGAGGATCAGACTTCAGACGAAGGATTCACGATTTTTGTGAATCCGGATGCGGCTGGTGAAGCGGTGATTCAGCGTTCCCTCACCCCAAATGCCAGAATGTTAATTCCGCTTTCTCTAATTTTGTTGGTGCTGGGTATCGCAATTGCAGGATATGCCGTGCTTCCGACCCTTATTTATGGGTGGCGCGGAAAATTACGGAGGCAATTTATGTCAGATGCCCCTGGATTAATTGTGTCTTCCTTGAAAGACGGCGGGGTGGGAACCAAATTGTTATTCTCTTCAATGACGATGGTCCATCGGGGGATTCGGTTCTTAGTGTGGTCGATTTTCTGGTTCCTCTTGGTCTCGCTGGGGGTGGTGGGAGGCGGACTTCTAATGATCAAATTGGGAGATCTGCGATGGATATATGTCGGGGGTGCCTTGGTGTCTTTTGCGATGGTTGGATTGTTTATTGGTTGGATGATTTTTCGGAAAGCTTTTGGCTCGCAACCACCGGGTTTGGTGTTTTTTTTGGATGGTTGGCGGGGCAAGAAATCAGTGGCTGAGGACGAAAAGATAAGCGTTCATTGGATGTCGGACCCGGATGAGAAAGACAATTTCCGCTCTTGTCGAGTGGGTCTAGGAAGATGGCAAAACGGGCAATCTTTCCACAAGTGGCGCAAGAGTCATCCTGACTGGCGTGATACCCTAGTGGACATTTTACGGGGGACCGTCGGGGCGCATAGTTTCGACTTGGAAAGTGTAGGTCGTTTTGATGGTCCGGTGCTGTTGGGCGATGAGGTTCATCTCGTCATGATCTGGCAAGAGTGGGATGGGAAGGTGCGTCAGACCTCGATCTATTTAGGTCGACTCCGTCTGAGTTAACTGATTTTTGGAGCTGGGAACGGTATTCAAGATACCGGGTTGGTATGATCTGCTTGCATGAAAAAATCGAAGGAAAGAGTGTAGGGGGAATATCGTTTCAGGGCGCCATCCCCTAAAAACCTTCAGATATCTTTCTTTAAGAAAGTCAATAATTCAGGACATTGAGCACTGGACATACTAAATAATTATTCGTCTTCAGATTGGGCCTAGATCTTTGGGTTTTGCTGGCACTTGTTCTTTTTTAGACGACGGCTCGTGCTTGTTCTAAATCCAGTCCAATCACCTCACCCAAAACTTGACCCGGTTTTTTTACCGTAAGTGGATAGTTTGTATGCGAATGGGCACTCTTTTTTCTTCAACACGGCATGATCTGGGTCAAAGATCCGCTGACACTTAAGAAGATTTCAGCTAAACTTAGGAGCCGGCGAGAATAGCTCCCGATCTCTGAAGGTTATAGCGAATCGTTAGTTCAAAGTTTTAGAAAACTATTTTAGATTATGTCATTTAAATCATCAGAATATCGTCACGTGGATTATGGCTGGGACGACGCTAAAATCGGCTCGATGAATGCCGCTGAGCGTCTTTCCTATCGATCAAATATTCTTGGAAATGATCAGCGCATCACTAACACGGGTGGTGGGAATACTTCGTCTAAAGCGATGGAGACGGACCCTTTGACCGGTGAGGAAGTTGAGATTCTTTGGGTCAAAGGTTCTGGTGGGGATTTGAGAACTTCGACAATCGAAAATTTTTCCTCGCTGTATCAAGACAAGCTCATCGCGTTACAGAAGATTTATAATGAAACTTCGCCGAATGGAGTGAAGACCCAGATCGAAGATGACATGGTGGGGATGTATCGCCACACCACTTTTAATCTGAATCCTCGACCGTCTTCGATTGATACCCCCTTGCATTCTTTTATTCCGTACAAGCATGTCGATCACATGCACCCGAACGCATTTATTTCGATCTGCGCTACCAGAAATTCGGAGGCGATTACTAGCGAAATATTTGGAGATGAAGTGATTTACACCTCGTGGCAGCGCCCAGGTTTTGATCTTGGTCTTTTATTCCAAGGGGTCTGTGAAAAGCACCCCCAAGCTAAGGGGATCAATATGGGGCAGCATGGACTGATTAATTGGGCGGACGACGACAAGGAATGTTATGAACTTACCCTAGAGTTGATCGAGCGAGCTGCCAGATACATCGACGAGAGAGATAAGGGCGAACAGACTTTCGAGGGGCGGAAATATGATAAGCTTTCGATAGAGCAGCAGAAGAGATTAGTAAGTGAAATTGTGCCCTGGTTGCGTGGGCAGGTCAGCCAGCAGAATCGTTTTGTTACGACGATTGAATCGACAGATGCTGCTCTGGAGTTTGTGAATTCTCACGCTGCGAAGCGTCTTGCTGAGCTGGGCACTTCTTGTCCGGATCATTTTCTCCGCACTAAGATTAAACCACTTTATGTTGATTGGGATCCCGAAAACGAAAATTTCGAAATTCTGAGGGCTAAGCTCCTTGAGGGATTAGGGAAATACCGTGCCGACTACGCCGAATACTACGAGGCGAACAAGGAGCCATCGTCGCCTGCAATGCGTGACCCGAATCCGACCGTAGTGCTTATTCCGGGGATCGGAATAGTGGCTTTTGGAAAGAACAAATCAGAATCACGGGTGACGGCTGAATTCTACAATTGCGCAATTTCGGTGATGCGCGGTGCCGAGGCGATCGATGAATACATCGGGTTACCCCAGAAAGAGGCTTTCGACATTGAATATTGGGCTCTCGAGGAAGCGAAGCTGCAGCGTATGCCTCCCGAGTGTGAGTATGCACGGAGGGTGGTCATTGTTGTAGGAGCCGGCAGTGGAATTGGAAAAGAAATGGCTCATCTTATGATCGATCAGGGTGCGCATGTCGTCTGTGCTGACTTGAATTTGGAGGCAGCCAAAGAGACTGCGGCCGAATTGATTGCAAAAGTTGGAAAGGGGATTGGGGTTGCCGGAACTGGAGTTTCGGGGTGTGGAAATGCGATCGGTGTGGCGTGTAACGTAACAGATCGTGGCTCGATTAAGGCGATGTTAGATGAAGTGATTTACGCCTATGGTGGTTTCGATCATATCGCGGTGACCGCTGGGATTTTCGTGCCGCCGGATCGCACCGGACATATCCCTGATGACAAATGGGGGCTTACCTTTGGGATCAATGTTTCAGGTCCTTATTTCGTGGCGGATGAGGCTGCCAAAATTTGGAAAGAGCAAGGGCTCAAAGGTTCGATGGTGGTCACGACGAGTGCCAATGCGGTCGTTTCTAAAAAGGGGAGTCTGGCTTACGATACCTCGAAGGCGGCCGCCAATCATTTACTCCGTGAATTGGCGATCGAGCTTTCACCGCTCGTTCGAGTGAATGGAGTCGCACCGGCTACCGTGGTGGCTGGAAGTGGGATGTTTCCGCGGGACCGGGTGATTGCGTCGCTCACAAAGTATGAAATTCCCTTTATTGATGATGAAAGCACTGAAGAGCTTCGCGATAAACTTGCTCAGTTTTATGCCGACCGGACGCTTACCAAGTCTCCCATTACCCCTCAGGACCAAGCGCAGGGAATGCTCTTTATGCTCAGTGATGCTTCTTCAAAGACCACAGGGCAGGTCTTAGCGGTGGACGGAGGGCTTCAGGAAGCGTTTCTACGCTAATAGTGTTTTATGAAGACTGACGTTCTGCTTATAGGCTCAGGGATCATGTCCTCGACGCTTGGGGTGATGCTCAAGGAGTTGAATCCTGGCCTCTCAGTGCAGCTCTTTGAAGTGACCGGAAAGCCTGCCCAGGAAGCTTCGAATGGCTGGAATAACGCGGGGACTGGTCATGCTGGAATTTGCGAGCTATCTTACACTCCAAATCAAGAGGAAGATGGAACGGTTGATGTTTCAAAGGCGATCTCGGTTTTTGAAGACTTCGAACATTCCCTCCAGTTCTGGGCGCACGCGGCACGGAGGGGGATCATCCAGGATACAAGGAAATGCCTGAACCCCTTGCCACACATTTCCCTTGTGCACACTGAAGAGCAGATGCCTTACCTTAAGGCGCGCTATGAGGGTTTGAAGAAACATCACTTCTTTGAGCCGATGAAGCACTCTACGGATCGGGATGAGATTGCCGATTGGGCCCCGCTTCTGATGAAGGGGCGCGACGAGGAGCAACCGGTTGCGGCGACTCATATGGACGGCGGGACCGATGTGAATTTCGGCGAGATTTCTCGAAGTTTTTGTGAGTGGCTCGACGACCAGGAAGGCTGTGGGGCTCACTTTGGACATCGGGTTATCGATCTTAATAAAAAGACTCTTGGAAAAGGCTGGGTTGTCTCTGTGCGTGATGAGGAAACGGGCGAGAAGCAAAAGATTGATGCCGACTTTGTTTTCGTGGGAGCTGGCGGGGGATCGCTTCCGTTGCTTCAAAAATCGGGTATTCCCGAGGTAAGCGGCTACGGAGGTTTTCCGATTGGTGGGCAGTGGATGATTACCCGGAATCCCGAGGTGGTAGCAAAACATACTGCTAAGGTTTATGGCCAGGCTCTTGGTGCGGCGCCTACGATGGCAGTGCCCCACCTTGATACGCGTGTGATCGATGGTGAGCGCTATTTGCTCTTTGGTCCATTTGCGGCCTGGACCGGAAAATTTCTCCACAATGGTGGGAGCCATTTTGATTTGCCTCTTTCAGTACGTCCCGGAAATATGCTCTCGTTGATGAGGGTGGGAATGCACAATTTGGATCTGGTCAAATACCTTGTCGAGCAAGGTTTCCAGTCTAAGGAATCGAGAATGCGTGAATTGCGCAATTTTTATCCGGATGCTCGAGCCGATGATTGGGAGGTGATCGATGCTGGTATTCGGGTTCAAGCTATCAAGCAGGACCCCGGTGAAGAGCCAGGGATTGTTCATTACGGAACGGAAGTGCTTACCAGTGCCGATAAAACGATTTCAGCGCTTCTTGGAGCGTCGCCGGGCGCCTCGGTTTCAACTCAAGTGATGCTTGAGTGCATCCAGCGTTGTCTGCCCCAGTTCCTTGAATCTGACGAAGCAAAGGAGCGGATGAGCGAAATGATTCCAAACTGGAATAAGGATCTGAAAGTAGATTCGGCACGGAACCGCTATCTTGAGATTCACGAGAAGGCGATGGCTGACCTTAATCTTATTTGATCGATGGCTGACGGTAAGGTTTTTCTGGCAGTTGATCTGGGCGCGGGGAGCGGCCGGGTCATGGCGGGTCTGATGCTGGAAGGAAGGCTTTCTCTGGAGGAGGTCTATCGCTTCGAGAACGAGCCTTTTGAAAAAGGTGGAAATCTTTACTGGGACTTCGAGGGGCTCTGGGCTGGCGTGGTGGAAGGTTTACGGTTGTCGGTGGATCGGTATGGGGCCGATAATATTTGTTCTATCGGGGTCGATACCTGGGGGGTCGATTACGGATTCATTGATAAGAGTGGGAAACTTCTCGGTAGCCTAAGGCACTACCGCGATCCGCGAACAAAAAACATGTATGAGGATCTCGCGAAACGAGTTTCCAAGGATGTCATTTTTGAGAAGACGGGGATCCAATTCATGAATATCAATACTCTTCCGCAAATGCGCGCCGAAGTGAAAGATCCGAGTTCAGTGCTGTCTGTTGCAGACCAGTTTTTGATGGTGCCGGACTTAATCAATCTTTGGCTGACCGGGCAGGCCTTTTGTGAGCGAACGAACGCTAGCACGACCCAGTTTTATAATCCGATAAAAAAAGAATGGTCACGGACCCTGTTTGAAGCTTTGGAGCTTCCGATGGATATTGCGCCGAAATTTGTGGACCCTGGGACGGATATCGGGGCGGTCAAAGCCTCACTCAGAGAGCAAACCGGGTTATCTTCGGAGACCAGAGTGGTGACAGTGGGGGGGCATGATACCGCTTCCGCAGTAGCAGCGGTTCCCGCAGAAAGAGGAACGAAATTTGCCTATTTGAGCTCGGGAACTTGGTCTCTACTGGGGGTCGAGCTGGAGAACCCTATCATTACCCCTTTGGCACGGTCCTATAATTTCACGAATGAGGTTGGGGTTTTCGATACGATCCGACTCCTGAAAAATATTAATGGCTTATGGTTGGTGCAGGAATGCCGTCGAGTTTGGCGGGAGCAGGGGGATGATTGGAGTTACCGTGAGCTTGCAGGAATGGCGTCAGGAGCTAAGAGATTACAGTCATTTATTGATCCTGATGATACCCGCTTTGCTGGGCGTTGTAATATGCCCTTTGTGATTCAGGAATACTGCCGAGAAACTGGACAGGACGTTCCAGGTGGGCCCGCCGAAATTCTTCGATTGGTCACTGATAGTTTGGCTATGAAAATTCGCTTTGTACTGGAGAGGTTGGAAGAGGTAATTGGATACCAGATTGAGGTTCTTCATATCATCGGCGGGGGAGGTCAAAATGATCAGCTAAATAAGAGCATTGCTAGTAGCATTAATCGACCGGTTGTGGTGGGGCCATACGAGGCAACTGCGGCAGGAAATGTCATGATGCAAAAGGTGGCTCTGGGTGACCTTCGGAGCCTGAACGAGGGGCGTGATCTGATCCGAGAGTCTTTTCAAACAAGGTTCTTCGAGCCAGCTCATCCCGACGATTGGGCGACTGCTTACATGCGTTTCAGGAATCTCCTGAAGGGCTAATCCGGTGAGCTTTTCGGGTTGAGGTTAAAGATGGAAAAGTTGCGTTCTGGTGAGCCGGTAAAAAAAGAACCGCATTCTCCAAAGGAGAATACGGTTCTCAAAACAATGAGTTGAGATTCTTTGGGTTACTCGTTTTCGACGACCCGGAAGAAGAGTTTTTCGATTTCCGGATTCAAATTTGTAAAGGTAAAGGTCGTTGTCTCACCTTGAGATGCAATACTATCATTGATGTCGGTTTCAAAATCGAAGAGATCTGTCGAGGTGAACACCGCGTAGGTTTGATTGTCTCGTGAGTTCCATGTGAGGGAGACTTGTTTTGTCTCTTTGTCATATGAAAACGCAATGACCTCCAGAGGAGCCAAGGATCCGACCTCACCGAAATACTCAATCTCTGCCAAGGCGTGGTTCGGTCCTCCTGTCCGGGTCACATCGTAGCGGATGAATTTGTAAGGATTCGAAGCAGAGGGAAGGTCAATACGAGCAGTCTGGTTCCGCGTCGCACCCCAGATAGAAGCATCGTCGATACGCTCATAGATGGTCTCGAAAGTGATGCCATCGTTTGATCCCTGAATTTGGAAATCAAGAGGA
>Ga0315321_10002632_pt1 | contig 13881 bp, 13 predicted proteins | sample M180m21515metaG_FD_203464 | JGI IMG/M metagenome (GOLD analysis project Ga0315321, IMG submission 203464) | Ammonia-oxidizing marine archaeal communities from Monterey Bay, California, United States - M1 80m 21515 | ecosystem: Environmental > Aquatic > Marine > Intertidal zone | place: USA... | reverse complement strand
TCTAATTTGAGGAACTCCTCGATTTCAGATAGGATGGATTTCATGTCTAAACCGTGGTTTTGTCTCAATGTGTTGACGGAGTTTCCATGCTCGATGAACTTGTCGGGCCAACCGAATCTTTTGACCGGGATGAGAACATCATATTGATCTAAAGCCTCGAGGATTGCTGAGCCGAAACCACCCGCTAAGACATTATCTTCCAAAGTAATGATGCACTCATGACCCTCGGAATGGGACAGGATGAGCTTCTCGTCGAGAGGTTTTACAAAACGGGCATTTGTCACCGTAACACTTAATCCATACTTCGAAAGAAGATGATCGGCAATTTTTTCCGCGACGGAAACGAAGTTACCTAATGCCCAAATGGCACAATTTTCACCATCTCTTAACACCTCGGCTTTACCGATCGAAAGAGTTTTGGGATTTTGCTTTCGTTTTATTCCGACTCCTGCTCCTCGAGGATAGCGAACAAAGGAAGGTAATCCGCTTCCTATGCCAGTTGCCATCATGTCTTGCAATTCATCCTCGTCTTTTGGTTGCATCACGATTGCGTTAGGGATGCATCGCAGGTAGGAAAGGTCGAACAAACCGTGGTGAGTGGGGCCATCATTTGGCGACAATCCAGCTCGGTCCAAGCAAAAAGTTACAGGGAGCTTTTGCAGGCATACATCGTGTATGATTGGGTCGTAAGCCCGTTGAAGAAAAGTCGAATAGATTGCACAGACCGGTAGCATTCCGCCCGTTGCCATACCCGCTGCCATTAAGACGGCATGTTCTTCAGCAATCCCAACATCAAAGAAGCGGTCAGGGATTTCCTTTTGGAGGAAATCCAAGCCAGTACCGCTTGGCATGGCTGCAGTAATCCCGACAATCTTGGGGTTGGATTTCGCCATTTTAGCGAGGCATTCACCGAAAACATCTTGGAACTTGGGTGGTGAGTCAGGTGCCGATTTTGGAGCGGTTCCTGTCTTGAGATCAAAAGGCCCTGCTCCATGCCATTTTTCGGGTTCATCTAATGCAAAAGGGAATCCTTTTCCTTTTTGGGTCAAAAGATGTAGTACGATGGGTTCTTCCGAAGTCTTCGCAAACTCGAAAAAGCTGGTCATTGCGTTTATGTCATGGCCATCAATCGGTCCGACATACCGAATTCCAAGTTTCTCGAAAATACTTGAGGGAGCCAGTAGTTCTTTGGTGTCCCTTTTGGCTTTTGATATAATCTTAATTAATGATTCTCCACCAGGTATTCGAGAAAGGAATTTGCCAGCGTCCTTATGTAACCTGCTGTACACAGGATTCGTGATGAGTTCGTTGAAGTATTTTGAAAAGGCTCCGACATTCTTGGCAATGGACCACTCATTGTCGTTTAATACGAGAATGAATTTCTTCGTCGAGCAGGCGATATTGTTCAGAGCTTCAAGGGTGATTCCACAGGTAAAAGCGGCGTCTCCGGCAATAGCGACCACATGCTCTTCTTCTCCCTTGAGGTCTCGAGCCATACATCTACCTAAAGCTGCTGACAGAGCAGTTCCGGCATGGCCCGCACCAAAAGCATCATGTTGGCTTTCCTCCCTTGAAAGAAATCCGCTTAATCCTTCGGACTGACGGATTTTGTCAAAGCGATCGTCGTTTCTACCCGTCAGAAGTTTGTGGACATATCCTTGGTGGGATACATCCCAAAAAAAGGAATCATTTGGAGTGTCAAACACCAGATGAAGAGCAATGCTTAGTTCGACGACTCCTAAGTTTGGACCCACATGTCCTCCGTTTTCTGAAGTTGTTTCAATAATCCGGGTTCTGATTTCCGTACAGAGCTTCTCAATTTCGTTCTTGTCTAATTTCTTCAGGTCACGGGGGCTCGAAATACCAGGCAATAGATCCATTTTTTATTCTTCTATTTGAGTGAAATCTTCTGTTTCCAAATTTCCGCCTTGTACGGTGACTTGCTTAACCTTCATTTCCGCCAATTCAATTTTCGAGCGACATAATTTGAGTAAACGGACTCCCGATTGGTAATTTTCAACCAACGATTCGAGAGGGCTCTCTCCAGTTTCCATTTGATGAATTACATCTTCTAACTGGGCAAGGGCAGCTTCGAAAGAAATTTCAGGATCTTCTTCCTTATCGCCTGCGTCCATATTTTCAGCAACCATTACCTACATCATAATTTTACATAAAAAATTCGCAACCTTGTAAATCTGTTAAAGCTCAACACAGTCGACAAAGAAAAATCAATATGTTAGAAAAAACATTTATGAACGAATTAACTCCAATCCAGGCAATCGTTGTATGTGCCGCCTTTGCTCAAGTCATTTTCGAACTTTTTCTCAAGAGAGCCAATGAAAAGCATATTTTGTCAATGAGAGGGGATCCTCCATCCGAGTCAGGTGATCTCATGGACCGAGAAACTTGGACCAAAGCCACTGATTACTCCCTGGTCAAAAGCAGGTTTTCTTCCGTTGAGGAAATCTTTGGCGTTGCCCTTTTTGTCGGTGTTTTTCTCTATGTTTTCCCTTTCGCTTTCTCAGAATGGAAAACAGAAGTTTCGCGCAGTGCAGATGCGTCACCTTGGCTTTGTGCCTTGGTCGCGACTGTCTTTTTGACGGTGCTTCAAATTCCAAGTCTTTTTTTCGATTGGATAAAGCAGTTTTCCCTTGAAGAAAAATTCGGTTTTAACAAATCAACCAAGGGGCTCTGGGTTGTGGACAAGATCAAAGGCTCGATACTGGGCTTCGTCTTCTCTGTGCTTTTGCTCGCTCTGATGATATGGCTTTATCGTATGATTTCCTCTGCCTTCCCCAATACTTGGTGGATTTTGGTCTTCGTTGTTTTTTTTGGGATCCAACTCTTACTCATGATTCTTTGGCCGAAGTTCATTATTCCATTATTCAACAAACTGTCCCCTCTGGAGGCTGGGGAGCTAAAGGATAGGCTTATGGCTCTGTCCGAGAAAACTGGTTTCAAGGCTCAGGCGATCGAGGTCATTGACGGAAGCAAGCGTTCTGGACATTCCAATGCTTACTTCACTGGTTTTGGAAAGTTTAGGCGAATCGTTTTGTACGATACTTTGATCGAGCAGATGGAAACCGAAGAAATTGAGTCGGTTCTTGCTCACGAAGTTGGTCACTACAAATTGGGCCATATACCCAAGAGGCTTGCGATCTCTTTCTTTCTCGGCTTGGGTGGTTTCTTTCTCCTCTCTTATTTACTGAAAAGTCCCTTGTTTTATAAAGATATTGGCCTAGATGAGGATTTGAAAATGTCTTTTGCACCCGTGTTGGTCGTATTTTCCCTCGCACTTGGTTTTTTCACTTACTGGTTGAGTCCGATTAGTAATTACTTTTCCCGCAAGCATGAGTTTGAGGCTGATCATTTCGCAAGAGAAGCAGTCGGGAGTCCTGAACCTTTGGTTTCTGCTCTACGAAAATTATATGTCGAGAATTTGTCGCATCCTCTTCCTCATCCCTTGATGACCACCTTTCATTATTCTCATCCGACTTTGCTTGAGCGCGAAAAAGCACTCCGGTCAGGTATGTGATCAATGGAGGTAGTTCAAAGCTCGGGTGGTTCACCACAGTGTCTGTTTGCCACTTTGCAAAGCAGAGCGTGAGAAAATATTCCTAGTGCTACTCCGCAGGTATTCATTGCCAAGTCTCCAAAGGAAGGAAATCTCTGCGGAATGAAAGCTTGAATGAGTTCATTAAAAAAGCCGTAGCCAAGAGAAAGCAGAAGGGCCTTGTTTGCCATTGTGTCGCCAAGACTGCTCGGTGGCCCGAGAAACCATGACCAAAGCCACGCTAAGCCGAAGAATAAAGGAAGATGACTGAAGTCCTGAAGCCAAAATGGGTAGTCGAATAGTTCTTCGGAAAACCGGATAATGAATTCGTTTGAGTCGAATTCCTTTAGGCTTTCGGGCTTGGGTAAGCCAGTCAAAACCTGAAGGATTATCATGTAACCTATTGGCAGGGATACCCACCCTTTACTTGACGGCTTAGTTATCCAAAACGAAATGAGCCTGGGATGAATATTGCTGTTTGGCATCTTGGGATATACTTTTGCTTGAAGTCAGCTTATTCTTACAAAAGAATCTGTTGATGCCAATCTATGAATTTTATTCCCCTGCTACGAGAAAGATTTATTCGTTCTTTGCACGCTCGCTTTCTTATGCTGAGAAAACCCCTTTTTGTCCTGATGGCGAAAAGCATTTGATGAAAAAACTTCTTTCGGGCTTTTCCATTACGGGGGGCACATCTGATGATCCTCCTTCGTTGGAGGGAACTGAAGACCCTGGCGACGCTTTCGCCGGTATGGACCCGAGTCAGGCCGAGGGGGTCATGAAAGAATTGGAAGGAGCCATGAGTGGGATGGATGATGAAAACCCTGACCCTAGGCAAATGGGTCAGTTGATGAGAAAAATGTGTGAAATGACAGGGGAGCGAATGGACGAGCCCATGGAAGAAGTGGTCAGAAAACTGGAGGAGGGAATGGACCCAGATGTTTTGGAGGAACGAATGGCAGAGTTTACAGAGGAAGATGAAGGACTCGGGTCCATTGAACAAGAGCGAGGCTCGACAGATGAGGCGAAAGCCAAGTTGAAAAAAATGATGAGTAAACGCCTCTCCCGTGATCCCGAGCTTTATGAATTTTCTGATTACATTACCGACTAAAGTGACTCGTTCCAAACCAAGCCTAACGCGGGGTCTCTGGTTCACAATCATCTTTATGCTTTTTGCTTCATGTGGGTCGGATGACTTACCTGAGTACGAGCCCATTCCTGTTTTCTGGGAAGGGAATCAAACTGATTTTGATCGGGGCTTTTCTTTCCGATCAAAAGGAAATGAGTCCGTGCTTCATTATGGTAACTCCGGCTTGCCTTACAGTGGGGCAATTGAAAGGAATTCTTCGGGTATTTCAACCCGACAGGCATTTGCATCTGGTAAGCTCAATGGTTTGAGCTCGAAGCGTTCAGCAGACGGTTCTAGAGTGGAGGCGAATTATCGTGGCGGACTTTTGCATGGTGAAATGACCTTCTACTCAGCAGACGGTTCCATTCGCTCAGTGATGAATTTTGAAGACGGAAGACTTATTGCCGCTCCGATTGAAGAGGGAAGGGGAGAAGCTAATGCTTCCTCGTTTTGATGAATTCTCTAGTTGCTCTTCTCATTCTTTTTGTCCGCAACTCATCATCATCATCATCATCAATAGCTAAGGGCAGGAATAGATAGAACACACTCCCTTTTCCTACTTCGCTTGAAAACCCAATCTCGCCATTGTGGTCTTCGATGAAAAGCTTGGTATTGTAGAGTCCGAAACCTGAACCCGAGCTCGATTCCTTGGTCGTGAAAAATGGATCAAATAATTTTTCTTCTATGTCGTGAGGGATTCCCTTGCCGTTATCGGAAAGGGAAATTTCAGCCCCGTTGCCAGGTGCTGTTTTTGTTTTGCTAGAAGCCCCGACCATTATAGTTTCCCCCCTTTTTACTCTCCTTAGACGGATTTTGATCCTACCGTTTCTTTCGATCGCATCCCTTGCGTTAATGGCAAGGTTCAGGATAACTTGGCGAAACCCCGTTTCTTCCAAAAAGGCGGGTAAGGGTTCAGTTCCGAAATCGGTCTGCAGTTTTGCACTCCGTGGAATGATAATGCCAACCAAGTCCATTTGGTCTTTCAGTAGTAAGCGCAGATCGTGAATGGCACGGGCGGCTGGTTTCTCTCTGTGAAGGTCGATTATGCGCCGAACTAATTTTTGTGCCTGCATGGCACTCTTCTTGATCTGTCCCATGCCGTTTGCCATCGGATCATCCTTTTCCATCATTCCATGATAAAGTTCACTGATTGAAAAGATCCCAGCCATGAGGTTACTGAAGTCATGAACCAAGCCATTCGTCAAGGTTGCCAACCCTTCTCTCCATACCGAGTTGGATAATCTGTGTTCCGCTATCGCCTGACGGGTAATGTCAATAAATACCCCGTCGTAGCCCAAGAGTTTTTGGGTCGCAGTAACGATTGGGGTACGAACATCCATGAGGTAAACGATCTGTCCGGTGGGGGGCAGTTGAATGCGGTAAGTCAAGCTGAAGGTTTCCGAACTCTTGGAGTTTGCATTCAGTGCGTTGAGAAAATGTTCACGGTCTTTCTCAAAGATTTTATTAAGGAAGAGACCGCTATTGCGTGAAAACTCCCCATGTTCGTTCGGGAACATTCTTCTGATTCCTCGTGAGAGATAACTGAATGTCATGTCTGTTCTTTGGGTAAAAAAGATTCCTGGGAAGTTACTGACATAATCCGAAAGTCTACTTTCTGCCTTTTGCAGTCTAATGAGAGTATTTGCCAATGCGCGAGGGTCATTCATGAGGTCACCCATGAAGGCTTTCTTTAGGGAGTCGTGTGGTGCAAGAGCAGGGGAAAGGGAAAGAACCACATTTTCCTTATAGGTAACGCAATTGAAAAAGATACCCATGGAGGATTGTCGTGAATCCGAAGAAAGAGGAAGAAAGCAGTCGAAGTCACTCAAGTGAAAATCTTTGGGTATCAGAAGCTCCCAGCTTCTTTCCAAGGATAAAAAGAAAGTACGGAAATGTCCTCCTTTCAGCTCTTCTCGACCGTGTCCAACCCAAGAGATGAAGGTTTCGGAAATCTTTTCGATTGTACCGTCTTTGGTAAGCTCGATTTGGCAATTTTCAAAATTTGGTGATTTCATTATGCTAGTGACACAAGCAAACTACTTTTTAGGAATCATGAAAAGACTCAAAAGTTAAATGTGTATCATCATGTTTTTCCAAAGTAGGAAAAATTTGCCATTTTCCCATAGTAAGGATATCTAGCTATAAATTCATTATAGAGTACATCGAGTGATTTAAAGGCTTCCGTGGACTAAGCCTACATTCGCTCTGATTTGGCGCAAACATTGCATTGAAATCGGTCAAATGTCAGAATTACTCGACAATCTTTATAGCCAAGAAAACTATTTGGTCTCAAAGAAACTTTTGGATGCTACTCATCTGCGTCATGAGGCTTTGGCAAACAATTTGGCCAATGTTGAGACGCCCGGTTTCAAAAGAAGAGACTTACCTCAAACCTTTTCCGTCGAACTCAGGCGTGCTGTAGACAGAAAAGATTTCGGCAGAGTCAAAGCGTTATTGCCTAGGAGTGCCGAAGACAGGCAAGCCAAACCGGTGCGTATGGATGGCAATACTGTTCAACTTGATGAGGAAATGCTTGCGATGAACAGAAACGCTTTGAATTACGAATATCTAAGTGGTGCTGTCGGTGGGACCATTAAAGAGTTAAACATGGCAATACGCGGAAGAATTTAACCACCAAGATCACCTAGCACTACTATGACGATGAACTTAATACCTGGTGTCGAATCTACGGGAAGCGCCCTTTCCGCAGAGAAGATTCGTCTAGAGGTAATCGCGCAAAACATAGCCAATTCCAACACTACTCAAGATGCATCTGGTCAGGTTTACCAGAGGAAGGAAGTGGTCTTCGAAGAGTTTATCAAGACACCAGAACGCCGGGTGCCTGGTTATGTCGATGAAAACCTTTATCAAGGAGTTCGGGTAACCGATGTTTATAATGACCAAACACCTGGTCGAATGATTTACAACCCCGGTCACCCCCATGCGAACAAGGACGGAATGGTTGAAATGCCCAATGTCGATGTTTCTCGTGAAATGATCGATCTTATAAGTGCCTCTCGTGCTTATGAGGCAAACCTTACCGTCGTAAAGACTTCAAGACGCATGGCACAACAAGCCATGGCTATCGGAAAATAACTTTTTTTCTTAACAGTGAACGAAATATCATCCCTACCTAGTTTAAGCGACCTTCTCTCGCAAAACCCTAATCTTCAACCGAACAATCAACTTGATCGGTTTACCAAAAACTCCGAGATGGGGCAGGGTTTGGGAACCTCCCCGCTGGGCAACGCTAACAGCATTGGCAGTGCTACGGGTGTCATTCCCATTGACAAGACTAGTGCCACGGAGAGGGTTACGGCTCCTGGGTTTGCCCAGATGTTTGAAAACTTCATTAAAGGTGTTGACCAAAAGAAGAAAATTTCAAAGAGGGAAACCCAAGATCTTATTCTCGGCAGATCTGATAATATTCATGAAGCAGTGGTTAAGTCACAAGAGGCAGGCGTCGCCTTCAACCTCATGATTGAGGTACGAAACAAACTCGTTGCTTCTTATAAGGAACTCATGAGGATGCAGGTATAGAACACCCCGTTTGGAATTTTTGAATGAAAGAAAGATTTGATAAATTAACTCAATTATGGGGAGGACTCACGTCCCTCAGAAAGCTAGGCTTGGTTGTGGCGGTCCTTGGGATCGTTGGGATAAGTGCGGGAATTTTGAGCTGGTCTGGCGGGAGTGGTGAAATGAAGAGGCTTGTCAGTGGCGGGGATGCCAAGGACATGGGGGAAGTGGTCGACTACCTGAAAGCCAACCAAATTGAATTCGAGTACAGTGATACTGGTGATACGATCTTAGTACCTGCAGACAAGCACGCCAGCGTTAAAATGCAGATGGCTATGAAGGGTCTGCCCAAGACTGGAAATGTTGGTTATGAAATCTTTGACGAAGGTAATTTTGGAATCAGTGATTTTGTTCAGCGTACTAACAAGCAACGAGCGATTCAGGGTGAGTTGGAAAGAACAATTCGGGCAATGGATGCCGTTAGGGACGCCCGAGTAACGATCGTCCAGAAAGATAATAATCTTCTGCTTAGCGAAGATCCAGAGAATCGTCCAACTGCAAGTGTGATGATCAATACGGGCGGAATGAGACTGCCTTCGGACAAAGTAATCGCAATTCAGTTTTTGGTAGCCCGTTCCGTTGAGGGAGTGGGTCAGTCATCAGTTACAGTCGTTGATGAAAAGTTAAATCTCCTTTCCGATGAGACGAATTCGGGTGGAGCTGCTGGTGTTGCCGGACAAATGATGAAGGCATATCAAGCACAGGAAAAAAGGCTCGAGTCAAAGATCGAAACCATGCTTGCTAAAATCGTTGGCATGAACAAGGTCGTCGCTAAAGTTTCGGTTAACCTTGAAACCAGAACCTCAACTGAATTGGACGAGAAATTTGACCCTGATGGTCAAGGTGGAGTGCCCAGAACATCCACAACTGATAAAGACGAAGCAAAAACTGTTGAGACCCAGCAAGGTAGCAATGCCGCTGGTATGGGAGCTAATGTACCTAATGTCAGCCAAGATGCCACGATGCAGGATCCGATTATGGCAGAGAGCGAAGAGAAGAGGGAATCTAAGACCACTGATTTCGAAATTAGCCGTAATTTGACTGAAACGGTTCAAGAACCTGGTGCGATCGTGGGACGAAGTGCCGCCGTTCTTATTGCCAAGGGCGAAACGCCCCGCACTCCCGCCCAACTCGAAGTTATAAAGAACTCCGTCGTTAATGCAATCGGAGCCCGTTTTGATTTGGACGATCAAAAATTAGAGACTTATGTCACTGTCAATGAAGTCATGTTCCTCGACGCTGATTCCCCTTTCGGTGCTGCTGGCGAAACGGCAAGTGTACTAAAAGGCTTCTTTGACACTTGGTCACCTGTGTTGAAGGCCGTTCTCGGTCCTTTGTTGGCTATCGTTATGTTTATCGTTTTTCTCAGAATGTTTAAGAAATTCAAACCAAGCGAAGCAGAAGTTCAAGTTCTTGACGAAGACGATCAGCAGTTACTCGCTGGTACCCGCAGCCTCGGAAGTGGTTTGACGCCCGAATTGCTCAACGATCTGATTCAGGAAAAACCTGACAATGTCGGAACAGCTCTAAGGAGATATTTGGATACAGGTTCCTCAACCTAACCTATTGGTTTATTCACTCGATTAATCTCTCAATCATAGCTTACGCAGAACGATAATGGATGAGGTAGAACCAGAGGAAGAAAGCCCGTACGAGCGTTATTCTAGGATGTCCCGTCCTCAGAAACTAGCCCTCTTGATGATTTCGCTTGGGCCTGATGCCTCTGCCACATTACTCAAGCGTTTCGATGCCAAGGACGCGGAGAATATTTGCAAAGAAATTGGTAATTTTCCTATCATAGATCAAGAAATTAAGGATTGTGTCCTCGACGAATTTTCCGAGATCATAGAGTCCAGCGTGAATTCCAATTTGGGCGGTCTTAGCTTTGCCCAAAAGTCTTTGGAGTTGGCCCATGGTGATTATAAAGCCAATAACATGATGAACAGAATTGCCCCAGTTCGCGATTCATTGGACTTCATGGATGACATCAAAGAGATGGACTCCGGTCAAATTTACAATGTATTGCGTTTCGAACAACCACAGACCATTGCTTTTGTTCTTGCCAATGTTGATGCGGATAAAGGCTCTGAGGTTCTTCAGATGATGCCCCCAAATATTCAGGAACAGGTTGTCGAACGGGTCGGTGCGATGGAAACGACCCCAATGGATCAGATTGAAGTCGTTGCACTTACGCTTGGTTCCCGTATTGGCAAAAAAGGTCAGTCACCTAGAGTCAAGACAGGGGGAGTCAAGTCGGCTGCAGATCTATTGAACTGGTTCGACAAGGAAGAAGGTAAAGAATTACTCAAGAGCATTGAAAAGAGAAATCCCAAGCTCGGTGGTTCGATTAGACAAAGGATGTTTCGCTTCGAAGACATCATTCGACTTAGTAGTGGTGACATATCAAAGATTACCAAGGAAGTCGATCAAGACGACTTGATCATCGCTATGAAAAATGCGTCTGCAGAACTAAAGAAGTCCATCTACACGACTATGTCCAAACGAGCTGTAGAAGCATTGGAAGAGCAACTTGGTTTCCTCGGCCCGAAACGTCTTTCCGAAATTGAGGCTGCACAAGATCGTGTTATACAGATCGTTCGCGAACTCGAGGAGGACGAGGAGATAATCCTTGATACCGGAGGTAGCGACGTTGTCGTACAATAAATCCATTTCATTTCCCGAGCATCCTGTGGGATTCTCCGTTAGTTATTACGGTTCTCAACCAGTCGATGTCGATCAAGTCGACCTACAGAACGCCTCGGAATATGAGCGAGGTAAATCAGAAACTACTGCTTTTTACCAATCTGAGATCCGCAAACTCAGAGACGAATTCGCGCAGCGTCAAGAGCAGTTGCTCTCCAGTATTGACCAAAAAACTAAGGATGTCGTTAGTCAATTGGACGATAGGTTGCCTGACCTTGTTGTTGGCTTGGCGGAAAGAGTTCTCGGGAAAATTGAGTTAGACGCCCCTAAAATCGAGGGGATCGTCAAGGGTATGATAGCGGAGTTCGCGAACTCCGAAGAAGAAAAGCTCGAAGTCTTTTTGTGCCCGCAGGACTTGTCTTTGCTCAAGGCAATGGCCGACCCCCAAAAAGAGCCAACTGAAGATAGCAAAGAATCAGAAGAAGGCTTTGCAAGTGCGATAGCTGGGATTTTTGATGGGCTTGACGGTGATGATGCTCTTCTTGCTGGTTTTCCTAATGTTAAGTTTTTCGAAGATGCCTCCCTTGCTTCGGGTGACTGCCAAATCAAAAGTAGGTTCGGATTGCTTGACGGGCGGATATCCACGAAACTACGCAAAATTGAAGAAGAGCTCAAGGGAGATGATTGAATCGCTTGACGAACGGTTTGCCTTCATGGAAGAAGGTATTAAAGGGGGACGTACCTTCGACAAAATAGGTACTGTTCGCCGAGTCACCGGATTAATTATCGAATCCGAAGGGCCAGAGGTTAGTATTGGCCAAGTTTGCTCAATAAGTTCCGCTCGGCATAGCCAGAAAATCGAGGCTCAGGTTGTTGGTTTTAAAGAGAATACAGTTTTGCTTATGGCATTGGATAGCGTCCACCTGATTCACCCGGGTTGCAAGGTCGCGTCGAAAAGAAATTCCAATGTCGTACCCTATGGTCCTTCTCTTTTGGGTCGAATTATTGACGGTATGGGTAGGCCAATTGATGGTAAAGGTCCTTTGCTCGCACCGCAAAGAGATGGTTTTTATGCAGAACCTCCTAATCCATTGAGCAGATCTTTGATTGAAAAACCCTTTGCTACGGGAATCAAATCGATCGATTCTTTCGTTCCTTTGGGGAACGGCCAAAGAGTGGGCATTTTTTCAGGAAGTGGAGTAGGCAAATCGATTCTTCTTGGGATGATAGCTCGCGGTTCCGAGGCAGATGTGAATGTCATATCATTGGTTGGTGAAAGAGGTCGGGAGCTCAGGGAATTCGTTGAAAATGACTTGGGACCGGAGGGGATGGCCAAATCGGTCATAGTTGTTTCTACTTCCGATCAACCTGCCCCCATGAGAATTCGTGCATCCATATTGGCCACCGCTTTGTCAGAGGGATTTCGTGACCAAGGCTCGAAGGTTCTTTTGCTGATGGATTCATTGACTCGTTTCGCGATGGCTCAAAGGGAAATTGGTTTGGCTGCTGGTGAACCTCCCGCATCCCGTGGTTATGTACCATCTGTTTTTTCCATGCTTCCCAAGCTCTTGGAGCGAACGGGAACAAGTGAGAACGGTGCGATAACTGCAATCTACACTGTTTTGGTGGAAGGTGATGACATGAATGAGCCAGTTGCTGATGCGGTTCGCGGCTTTCTTGATGGGCATATCGTTTTGAGTCGTAAGCTTGCAAATGCAAATCATTTTCCCGCAGTAGATGTGTTGCGGAGTGTAAGCCGTTTGGATCGAGCTGTTTGTTCTGCAGATGAGACCAAGTTGATCTCCGAGGCTCGGGATTTACTTTCTATTTACCGCCAAAACGAAGATCTCATTAATGTTGGAGCATATGTCAAGAACAGCAATCCGAAGATCGATCGTGCAATTGCAAAATTTGATTTGATGGAAGCCTTTCTTCGTCAGCGGTATGATCAACTGGTTACGCGTGAAGAAACTTTCTCCAAACTCTTCGAGATTTTCTCATGAAGGCCTTCAGCTTTAGATTGGAAACCCTTTTGCATTTAAGGGAAATGGCCAAGGATAAGGCAGTTGCCGAGTATGGGCTATCCATTTCAAGAAGGGAAAATTCGGAAAAAGCACTTCAAGAGCGTTATCTTGAAATGGAAGATTTGCGGCAGGAGATTGGCCGCAAACGAAGTATTGGTTTTTCTGGTAGCGAGCAAAATGGATATAACCGTTCACTTGAGCGGGTGAAGGAAAAGATCATCGATTCTAACTCTAAGCTTGAAGAGGCAAAGAGAATTGTGATCGCAAAGAGAGAGTTGTATCTCGAAGCGGACTCCCAGTTTAAAAGTATGCTCAAGCTTAAGGAGAAACAGAAAGAAATGCATATCGAAGCCGAAATCAAGAAGGAGGAGATGCAGCTTGAAGATATCATTAGTTCGCGATTTGTTTTTAACCATTCGACCAGTAAATGCTCATGAAAATACCACCCACTATAATTGTTCTGATCGCCGTTTTGCTTTCCGTTGCCTCTGCTGTTGTGGTGTCATTGCTTAAGTACGACTCGTTCTTCAAGGAAGAAGCGGAAATTACACCAGAATTCACGAGTCTTGAGTTTGATGCTGATGACACTAGTTATTCGCCCGCGGAAACTCATTCGATGAATCAACTGTCGAAGGAACTCAGGGCTCTGAAGGAAAAGCTACTTGAGCGAGAGAGCGAAATGGATTCTAGGGAGTCTGCCATCGCGATGGATCTTGAGGCTTTGGAAAAACAAAAGAGAGAGTTAGACAAAATTCAAGAGAACCTCACCGCCCGCTTGACAGAGTTTGAGGCTAAGCAAGGCCAAGACATTAGCGAAGCGAAACTCAAGGAATACAAAGAGACTGCCAAGAGATGGGTTGAAATGGGACCTGAGATTGCCAGTGTTGAGATTCAAAATTGGCGCCAAAAAAGAAGGTTCGAGGAAGCCTTGACTATATTCGAGCAGCTCAAAG
>Ga0315321_10002631_pt1 | contig 13881 bp, 16 predicted proteins | sample M180m21515metaG_FD_203464 | JGI IMG/M metagenome (GOLD analysis project Ga0315321, IMG submission 203464) | Ammonia-oxidizing marine archaeal communities from Monterey Bay, California, United States - M1 80m 21515 | ecosystem: Environmental > Aquatic > Marine > Intertidal zone | place: USA... | reverse complement strand
AAGCAGGCTGTTAAACTGATAGAAATGGTGCTTAGCCCGGTTACCGGTGGAATCGTAGTTCTGTTCTGCGAATCGAAGGCTGCCATCCCGTTTTTGAATCAGGGCGGTTGAGCATAAAGTGCCATACCCTCTCCGGGAATTTTCGATAAACGCGGAAGATAAAAGAATTTCCAACTCGAGAGGCACGCCTGTGTTTGGCAAGTCTTGGTGTTCGGCTCGCTCCCTATCATTCATCATGGCGATAAGCTGGTCGGTGCGGATTTCCTGTTTAGAGCCCAGTAATTCTTGCAGGATGGATTTGCCCTTTTCTATCTTGGGCCAGGGAGCGTCCAGCAAGCCATTTGAAAGACCATGTACTCCGGGTTCCACAGCTCGTACCTCGTTCTGCTGATTATTTACATAGAAAAACGATTCGCCGTCGGACAACAATAGATTGTAGCCAGCATATTGATCGAAGCTGTCTGCCAGAGTGTGACTATACTGCTCTGCGGATTCATTGCCCTGAAGAAAGCCTTTGGTTAATTTTCCCCGGGACATGGGTCGAGGATGAGTTTGTGACGGATCACGAATATTAGTAACCGCTGCAAAGCGCAAGGAGCTGCTTACACCCAACCAGGTTCCGCCGGCCTGTAAATCCTTACCCGCCAGTATCTGCCCCTCTTTGGCCTCGTCTTTCCAGAAGTGTGCCTGATCTGTTGGGCGGGCAAAAAACTCATCCCGATTGGCAGCTACCAATAATGGGGTGTTTGAGTCTGGTTGATAGGAGAAAATAATTAAACACATTGTGTCGAGCTCTCTCTTGCCGGCTAATCGCTATTAGCCAGGCGGCCATCGAAGCCATTCAGGACAGGCGGCTTCTGAATCAGCGCCGAGGGTTCAGGATGTAGAAAAGGAAGATGAATTCTATAGGTTTCTTTCACCACATTCAGTAATCTGTGGTACTCGCACAGCTACTTGACCTAAAACCAGTGAATTTGAAACAGCATCGGCGGGGTGATGAATTTGCAGATAATTAGCACGGATTACCCAAATAAGCCCTGCGATTTTGTATACTAGGATTTCCCTGAAACATGCACTTTGATGGTATGCATCTATGCTCACATTTCCCCAGTTTGATCCTGTAGCCCTGGCAATTGGGCCACTTGCCATTCACTGGTACGGCATTATGTATATTATTGCCTTTGGTGGAGCATGGATGCTGGCATCCCATCGGGCAAAGACTGACCCGGGACATTGGTCATCCGAACAGATTTCGGACCTGGTGTTTTATGGAGCCCTTGGCGCGGTTCTTGGCGGGCGCTTCGGCTCGGTTGTGTTCTATAATTTTGAGCGCTTTATTGGCGACCCCTTATGGTTACTGCGGGTTTGGGAAGGCGGTATGTCTTTCCATGGCGGGCTGCTGGGTGTGTTGTTAGCATTCTATTTGTATTCCAGGCGCATTAATAAACAGTTTTTCGAAGTGATGGATTTTGTTGCACCACTCGTTCCATTTGGACTGGGCGCAGGTCGCATTGGAAATTTCATTGGGGGCGAGCTTTGGGGCCGGCCCACCGATGTTGCCTGGGGTATGGTTTTCCCCCATGTGGACCAACTGGCCAGACACCCATCACAGCTCTATCAGTTTGCGCTCGAAGGCGTGGTGTTATTTACCATTGTCTGGCTTTATTCTTCAGGCCCCAAACCCCGCGGCGCGGTCACCGGTGTGTTCGCAATAGGCTATGGCTGTTTTCGTTTCTTTGTAGAGTTTTTTCGACAGCCGGATGCGGATATCGGTTTTATTGCCTTTCAGTGGCTGACGATGGGTCAGCTACTGTCTGCGCCGATGATACTAATCGGCATGTATTTTATTTTTCGGGCTTATCAAAACCCGATAGCCAGCAAGTGAGAAGAAAGTTATGCATCAATATCTAAAACTGTGTCAGCGATTAATCGACGAGGGAGTCTGGATCGAGAATGAACGAACCGGCAAAAAGTGCCTGACGGCAATAAATGCAGATCTTTCCTATGATGTTGCGGCAAATGAATTTCCCATAATTACCACGAGAAAAAGCTATTGGAAGGCTGCCATCGCTGAGCTGTTAGGCTACTTGCGCGGTTATGATAATGCCGCAGATTTCCGCGAGTTGGGAACCAAGTCCTGGGATGCTAATGCCAATGAAAATGAGGTGTGGTTAAACAATCCTGTGCGAAAGGGCGAGGACGACATGGGTCGGGTGTACGGAGTGCAGGGGCGTAGCTGGCGGAAGCCCGATGGTAGCACACTCGATCAACTGGCGAAGATAATCGATAATCTTTCCCGTGGGTTGGATGACCGGGGGGAAATTTTTACTTTTTATAACCCGGGTGAATTTGAGCTGGGTTGTCTCAGGCCCTGTATGCACACCCATACTTTTTCCCTGTTAGGTGACACTCTCTACCTCACCAGCTACCAGCGCTCCTGCGACGTGCCTCTTGGTTTGAACTTTAACCAGATTCAGGTATTCACTTTATTGGCTTTAGTAGCGCAGATTTCAGGAAAAATTGCCGGTACGTCATATCACAAAATTGTCAATGCGCACATCTACGAAGACCAAGTTGAATTGATGCGTACCGTACAATTAACACGTGACCCGTTTCCGCCGCCGAAGCTGTTGATCAACCCTGACATCAAAAGTCTCAAGGATATCGAAACCTGGGTAAGCCTCGATGATTTCAGCGTAGAAGGGTATCAGCACCACGAACCCATCAGCTACCCTTTCTCTGTCTAGACGAGCACTAACCACAAACGGAATTATTTAGTATGAAATTGTCTCTGATTTGCGCCATGGCCGAAAACAGGGTTATCGGCGTGAATAATGGATTGCCTTGGCACTTGTCGGAAGATCTGAAATATTTTCGGCGCACGACTATGGGATGCAGCATCATCATGGGGCGCAATACCTGGGAGTCTATCGGACGTGCTTTGCCAGGGAGAACCAATATAGTCATTACTTCAAACCCTCACTGCGAGGCAGAAGGGGCGAAGGTCGTTAATAGCCTGGAAGAAGCCATCAAGCTGGCAGAAAGTATTTCCCTTCTCGATGGCTCTGAAGAAGCATTTGTAATTGGTGGAGCTAGCTTGTATCAGGCAGCACTACCGTTTGCCTCGCGCTTTCACCTCACTCGTGTACACGCCGAAGTAGATGGAGACGTCTCCCTTGCCGAATTTGACGAATCACAATGGCAGGAAGTTACAAGAGATGAATTCTTCAAGGATGAAAAGAATGCCTATGATTACAGTATCTGCTTGCTGCAGAAAAAGGGCTAGACGACCGAGGATTAGCTAGTCCTTTATTAGATGGTCTTGGTGAGTACTTTAGATTTTCGCTGAAAGTTATAGAGTTGCTGGCGCTGTTGTGGCAGTTCGGAAATTTTGCTTTCGCAAAAGCCTTTTTCAAGAAACCAGTGAGTCGTCACCGTAGTAAGTGCGAATAATTTACTAATTCCTTTCGTTTTAGCTTCCTCTTCAAGGCTTATAAGCAATCGGTCACCGTAACCATTCTTCTGGAAGTGTGGGTCGATAGCTATGCAGGCGACTTCGCCGAAGCCATCACCGTGATCATAAAGCGCAGCACAGGCGATAATACTTTCTTCCAGCTCGATCACTTTGAAATTTTCGATTTCTGTTTCCAGAAGTTCTCTGGATCTCTCCACCAGAGTCCCATTTTCCTCCAGCGGCTTAATCAGATTCAATATTCCCGAAACGTCATCGATACTCGCTCCGCGGAGGCTGTCAAAATTGTCGCTACTAATTAAACTGCCGTTTCCCTCGCGGGTAAACAATTCGCGAATCAGCGCGCCATTCTCTTTGAAGCTCACCAGATGGGAACGATGTACGCCATTATTATAGGCCCGCAGACAGGCTTCGAGGGCGTGACTTACACATACAGAATCACCGTCGAGCTTGAAGAGTTTTTGGGCATAAGCTGCAGCATCGGATTCGTTCAGAGAGAGAACCAGTTCGCCGTTGTCGTCTACAACTCCCGGCTCGGGAACAAATAGAATGAATTTTTCGGCATTTAATTCTATGGCCACTTCGGTGGCAACTTCTTCGGCGGTTAAGTTAAATACTTCGCCGGTGAGGGAGTAGCCGAGATTAGACATCAGCACAATATTGTTCTGGTCTAGCTGTTTTTGAATTGCGTCAGTTCTTATCTTTCTGACTTTCCCGGTGTAGTGATAGTCGATGCCGTCATGTATGCCCAACGGTTTGGCTGTAACGAAATTACCGCGACTTAAACCCGCGTGTGTACCATGGGTGGAGGAACCGCCTGAAGCCATGGAAAGCATGGCGTCCAGCTTTGCGCTTTCGGCTCCCACTGCACCCATAACCGTACACATGCATTCGGCTTCGGTGATTCTCAGGTTTTTATGATAACTGGATTTCTTGCCACTGTTTTCGAGCGCGGCACTAATTTGCGGGCGAGCTCCATGAACCAATACCAGTTTAACTCCGAGGCTATGCAATAGGGTCAAATCAGAAACGACATTAGACAGATTATTATCCGCTAGCGCTTCTCCGCCCAGCAGCATTACGAACACCTTGCCGCGGTGCGTATTGATATAACTGGTGGAAGATCTGAACCAATCTATGATTTCGCTGATATTCTCACTCATCCGATACTTCTATTTTATGCAATACAGTGACGTCTAATTAACTGTTCCAGTATGTCTATACCGGGCTGGATCATATCCAGTGACATATATTCATTTGGCTGGTGTGCCTGATCGATATTACCCGGTCCCAGCACAATAGTATCCATACCTAGTTCCTGAAGAAACGGCGCCTCCGTGCCAAATGCGACGTTTATTCCGCCGTGCCCGGTTAGCTCCTCTGCCATCTGAAGGATAGCGCTATTCTCGTTGGCAAAGAAAGAGGGTACACCCGCGAACAGCGGGCGTAATTCGAAATCGATACCAAGCGGATCAGTAATACTACTTACTCTTGTTCGAATATCCTGACGCAGGGATTCTATATGCATACCCGGCATCAGTCGAATATCAAATTCAAGATTACAATGGCCGCAAATTCTGTTGGGATTGTCGCCGCCGTGTATTACCCCAAGATTAAGCGTGGGGTACGGGATTTCGAATAGATCGCTGTGATACTTTTCCTTGAGCTCATTACGAAAGAGCATCAAGTCGGCGATTACAAGATGCATCGCCTCCAGCGCATTGTTCCCTAACTCCGGATTGGATGAATGACCACTCTGACCAATAAGACGAATAGACTCCATCATGATTCCTTTGTGGGCGCGTACCGCTTGCAGTCCGGTAGGCTCACCAATTATAGCCGATCTGGCTTTGGGTCTTCCCATTTCGGCCAAAGTTCTGGCTCCTTGCATGGAAGTTTCTTCATCCGCTGTAGCTAATACGATTAGCGGTTCGCGAAACTCGGCTTCAAGAAAAGGTTTCACTGCTTCCATAACAATGGGGAAGAAGCCTTTCATGTCGGTAATACCCAGGCCAAAAATCTTGCCGTTTTTTTCGGTCAGGCTGAAGGGGTCCACGTCCCAGAGCTCTTCATCAAGAGGCACAGTATCGGTATGGCCAGCCAACACCAAACCACCAGGCCCGGAACCCAGCGTGGCTATAAGATTGAATTTCTCATTATGGTCGCCATGGCTTTCGACTATTTCGCAACTGAAGCCCGTATTCTCAAACTGGTTGGCAAGATGGTCGATGATGGCTTTATTGCTCATGTCGAACGATTTGTCAGCAGAGCTGACGCTTGCCAGATTGACAACCTTGTCCAGCTCAGAGAGTAGATCTGGAAATTTAACAGTCATGACTACACCGGTTATGAAGCACTAAATTGTAAGGAAACAGTTTACGAGATGTCAGGGTCTCGTGATAAGTTTGGCAATCATGTCAGTTTTGGCCGCCATAATAAAATCGTTCTCATGCAGGCCATTGATTTTATGTGACCACCAGTAAACTGTCACTTTCCCCCATTCGGTCATGATGGAGGGATGATGATTTTCACGCTCTGCCAAACTAGCGAGTTTGTAACTAAAACTAAAGGCGTCTTTAAACTCGACGAAATAAAATTCACGAGTAAGTTTTTGCACTCCATCGTGGAACTCCTTGCGCCAGGCTGGTACTTTAACCAACAATCCGTTTGCTTCTTCTTCGCTTACAACGGGAGAGCCGAGCTGGCAAGGCTTGCAGCGTCGTTGAAAAAGATTTTGATCCAAATTATCCACCTACAAGAATTCCTCCAAGATACTGTTCAGTACTGTGTATCCCTTGTCGGTACAGCGTATTCGCCTGTCCTGCTTTTGCAACAATGCTCTAGAGCAAAGGTATTCTACCCCGTTTCCTATAGTGCTAAAAGCAACCCCGGCCCGCATCTCGAACATATCTATATCGAATCCATCTTTTAGACGCAGGGCATTAAGAAGAAACTCCATTGCACGGTCCTCGACTGATACTTCTCTTGTCTCTGCAGTTCGACTAACGGTGCTACTCAGATAGTGATTGGGTTGTTTATGCTTGCGAGTTCTGAATATAGTTTGATTTTCGATGTCAGTGATTTTTCCATGGGCTCCTGCACCGATGCCCAAATAGTCACCGAAGTTCCAATAGTTTAGGTTGTGCCGGGATTGCCGTTTGGTTCTTGCGTAGGCGGATACTTCGTAGCGTTTGTAGGAGGAATCCGCCAGCAATTGAAGGCCTGCCGCTTCCAATTCTGCCTGTACAATATCCTCGGGCAATTTCGGAGGCTCGCTATAGAAAACCGTATTGGGCTCTATGGTTAGTTGATACCAGGATATATGTTGTGGTTGAAACGAAATGGCCAGTTCTAAATCTTTTAGGGCATCTTCTACTTTCTGGTCAGGCAGACTATGCATAATGTCCAGATTAAAATTATCAAAGCCAGCCAATGTGCAATACTCGATAGCGCGAATGGCTTCTTCGCTATTGTGAATCCGTCCGAGCTTTTTAAGTTGTTTGTCATCGAAACTTTGAATGCCAATTGAAAGGCGATTAATACCTGTCTCTCGGTAGGCCTTGAATCGACCTGCTTCTGCTGTGCTGGGATTGGCCTCCAGTGTGATCTCGGCATCCTCAGCGAGAGCGCCTTTGTTGCGAATATGATATAGCAAGCTCTCGAATGTGGTCGCGCTGAACAAGCTAGGAGTTCCTCCACCGATAAAGATGGAGTTAATTTTCCTGCCAGCAACTAATTCATAGTCGCTATCGAAGTCATCACATAGTGCCTGTAGATACTGTTGCTCCGGAATCCCGGCAGTAGACTCGTGCGAATTAAAGTCACAATAAGGGCATTTTTTTACACACCAGGGGATGTGTATGTACAGGCTTAGCGGAGGGAGTTCCAACACTTCAGTAACTGGCGTAAAGCCTGTCCACGATGGCTGATTGAATTTTTGGTTTCCGGGTCTAGTTCGGCTGAGGCACAGCCGTATTCTGCGACATAGAAAAGAGGATCATAGCCGAAACCATTGGCGCCCGACTCGGAGAAGAGTATATGGCCCTCCCAAGTGCCCTGACAGATTAATGGCATGGGGTCTTCAGCGTGACGCAGATAAACGATTGCGCACTGAAACCTCGCGCTGCGATCATCTTCCGCAACCAGCTTCAGCTCTTTAAGCAACTTGTCATTGTTACGTTGATCCGCCTCGGGACCATGACCCCCGGCATAGCGCGCTGAATAAATTCCGGGCTGGCCATTCAGGGCATCAACCTCGATTCCCGAATCATCTGCAATAGCCGGCACCCCGGTTGCTGCACAGGCATGGCGCGCCTTGATGATGGCATTTTCTACAAAGCTGAGGCCGGTTTCGTCTGCATCACTAACGCCAAATTCAGACTGCGGAAGCAGCTCTATATTCTTGTCAGCCAGAATGGCATTGAGCTCTACGAGCTTGCCTTTGTTGCCACTGGCCAAAACGATTTTTTTCATAGCTGTGGATTCCCGAATCAGCAGTCGTCTTTGGTAATGTGATAGATGGCGATCTCGCCTAGCAGGTTGGGCCAGGCTTTCATGTACCAACTTCCCTGATGTTCTAGATCTACAACGGTTCGCTCCAGTATGCGAATGTTTTTCTCCCGACACAGGGCGTCGAAATCCTTCACCGTGCAGAAATGGATATTGGGTGTGTTATACCAGGAGTGAGGCATAAACTTGGAAACAGGCATACGTCCTCTGGCAGACAGATAGAAACGGCTTTTCCAGTTACCAAAGTTCGGGAAGGTCACTATGCCGTTTTTTCCGATGCGTAGCATCTCGTCGATTAACACGTCAGGCTTGCTTAGTGCCTGAAGAGTTTGAGCCAACAGTACGGTGTCGAAACTATTGTCCTGAAAATATTCCAGACTCTGATCTATATCTTGCTCGATAACGTTCACACCGTTGCTGATGCATTGTTCAATATTCTTCTCATCGATTTCAAGGCCAATGCCTCTTACCGATTTGCTGTCCTGCAAAAAGTGTAACAAGCTACCATCGCCGCAGCCCAGGTCCAGAATATTGCTGCCCGGTTCAATCCATTGTTGAATGATTTCGAGATCAGGACGCATCGCTTGAAATCTCCTGATGAACTCTCTGCAGGAACTGTGACAGAGCATCTACATATCTGGGAATTGGCAACAGAAATGCGTCATGACCCTGATCAGCCTCAATCTCTAAATAGCTCACATCTTTACCGGCTTTCAACAAATCATTAACAATTTCTTTGGATCGTTCCGGCGGAAATCGCCAATCCGTCGAAAAAGACATCAGGAAAAATTTGCAATTACTGCTTGCGAAAGCCGCAGACAAATCTCCTTCGAAATCCACTGATGGATCGAAGTAGTCCAATGCCTTGGTCATTAGCAAGTAGGTATTGGCATCGAAGTTTTTGGAAAATCTTTCGCCTTGATAATGAAGATAACTCTCTACCTGAAAATCCACATTGAATCCGAAGCTCAGTTTGCCGTCTCTCAAGTCGCGGCCAAAATTCGCTGAGTCATCATGTTCGAAATCATCCAGGGACTTACCAAATTTTGAGCGCATGGCACTATCGGACAGATAGGTTATATGTCCCACCATTCGGGCCAGCATCAAACCCTGTTTAGGGTAAGTATCTGCTTCCAGATAATGCCCATCATGAAAATTTGGATCGCTGGTAATGGACTGCCGGGCAACTTCGTTGAAAGCTATGTTCTGAGCAGATAATTTCGGTGCGGCAGCAATAGAAACAGCGTTGTCCAGCTTGTCTGGATAGCTAATAGCCCAACGCAGAACCTGCATTCCGCCTAGGCTGCCACCGACAACCGCCGCCCACTTGTCGATGCCAATCCGTTCCATCAGTTTGACCTGACTATTAACCCAGTCCCTGACTGTGACGACAGGAAAATCCGGACCATAGTGTTTGCCGGAAGCAGGATTAATGGAGGCGGGACCCGTGCTTCCGGCGCAGCCGCCTAAATTATTGAGACTAACTACATGGAATAGATTGGTATCGATAGCCTTGCCCGGACCAATGCAATTGTCCCACCAGCCGGGCTTTTTATCATCCGGACTGTGATAACCGGCGGCATGGTGATCTCCGCTCAGGGCATGACAAATAAGAATGGCGTTGGATTTTTCAGCGTTTAATTCCCCATAAGTCTCCACCATCAGATCGTAGGCAGGCAGAACCTTGCCACTACGCAATGTCAGTGGTTCATCGAAATGATGAAGCTCGGGCTTTACCAGTCCGACTGAGTCTGAAGGAAATTGATCGCTCATGTGTTGTCAGTCTTGTTGAATCACTTCTTGTAAAATGTCCGGAATTATTGCCGGATTATGAATTCTCAACTTCTTTTGTCGGCTGGTATGGCCGATAACAATAGTCACCGCGTTCTGTTTAACCTTAAACGCACCGGCTAGAAACTTGATCAGATGCTTATTGGCTTTCCCATCGGCGGGGGCAGCGTTGAGACGAACCCGCAAAAAATTCCCTGCCTTACCAACTATTCGGTCTTCACCAGCTCTAGTTTGAACACTGCATTCGAGAAACAGTGTTTGCTCCTGCCAGCGATAATACATGTTTAGCCTTTGGGACTGACCTCTATCAATTGCGGCCTACAGAGTATTGTGTGATCTAGTAAGCAGCCATGGTTCAGATACCTATTATCACCATTGCGTGTTGAGTGGTAATGCCGAATACATTTATCAAAAACCCCTGAACAAGCTGAATGCCGATAAAAATAAATATGGGGGAAAAGTCCAAGCCTCCCATGGATGGCACGATCTTACGAATCGGTGCCATTACAGGTTCGGTCAGCTGCCAGATTAATCGCAATATGGGATGAGGGTTCATATTCCCTGAAAACATCATTACGAAAGACATTATGATTGACGCAATTATTGCGTAGTAATAAATACTAATAATGAAAAATATTACACCCACAAATGCCCAGGTAACGACGTAACCCAGCCCAGGAATGGTTCCGCCATAAAGAAATATCAGCGCTACAATGCCCACTGCTTCAATAACAAAAGCAAGCACCAGACTTGAAAAGTCGATGCCCCGGTAACCAGGGATGAACTGCCTGAAAATACTAATCAAGGGATCGGTAATTTTGAAAACAGATTGCGAGACCGGATTATAAAAATCCGCTTTGGCGATCTGTAACAGAAATCTCAATAGCACAGCCAGTAAGTAAATGCCGACCAAGGTACTAACAATTGGCCCTACTGTAGATCCTAACCCATTCATTCTAAATTCTACTCCATTTTGTACTGACTCTAATTCTTTGACTCTTGCGCTAACTCTACCGAGCGATCCCGTGCTGCCTTCAGCGATCTGCCTACCAATTCCCGCAGCTTGCCGGATTCAAATTCACTGATAGCTTTCTCGGTAGTGCCGCCTGGTGAAGTGACCCTGCGACGTAATTCCTCTAGATGGTCAGGGCTGCTTATTGCGAGCTCTGCTGCACCAGCTGCTGTTTGATAAACGAGGGCTCTCGCCAGTTCATCGCTCAGCCCCATTTCCTTTGCGGAATTTTGCATGGCTTCCATAAACAGAAAGAAGTATGCGGGACCGCTACCGGAAACAGCGGTAACAGTATCAATATCATTTTCCTCATTGACCCAGACACTCATGCCGACCGCATTCATGATAGTTTCGGCTATGGAGCGTTGTTCGTCACTCACATTAGAGTTTGCGTAGAGACCACTAGCTCCTTTGCCTATCAGTGAAGGAGTATTGGGCATGCATCTGACCAGGGCAGTATCATCGCCTAACCAGCGCCTCAGCTGGTCAGTAGTTATGCCTGCTGCTATTGAGATAATCATGGCTTGCCGATCGCCCAGTGAACTTGCCAGTGCGGTGCAGGCTTCCGCCATTACCTGTGGCTTAACCGCCAGCAGGATAACATCCGCGCTACCAGCCAATTGATCCATAGTGCCAATGTTGATTCTGCACTCATTTTGCAACTGGGCCAGCTTAAGCTCATCTATGTCGCAGGCCCATAAGGAACTGGAGTGCATGCCTTTGGCAAGCAAGCCACGGATAAGGCTGTTGGCCATATTGCCAGCGCCGACGAAGCCGATAGTGCTATTTTTCAATTTCAATCCTGTTCAGTTGCTGATCGTATTTATTGTTCGGTTCAGTATGTTCTCTAGTATGTAGTCAGAGCCGCTGGGCATATTCTAGCTTATTTGTTCGGCTCATTTGCAGCTAATCACGGGCTCCGAAAATTGCGGTACCAATTCGCACCAGCGTTGAACCTTCCGCAATCGCTGCTTCAAAATCTGCACTCATACCAATAGACAAAGTGTCCATATCGGGATAACCGTTTTGCAGCTTCTCAAATTCGGTTAATAGGGGGTGAAAGCTTGCGCGTTGCATCTGCAAGCCCTGCAGGGGAGCGGGTATAGCCATCAAACCACGTAATTTCAATCCGGGCAGCGGCTCGATAAATTTACAGAGCTTGCTGACATCCTCCAGCAGCACACCGGACTTACTTTCCTCATTGGAAAGATTAACCTGAACACAGACGTTAAGAGGAGCCAGTGACGGGTCACGCTGTTCGCTCAATCTGCTGGCCAGTTTCTCCCGGTCAACACTGTGCACCCACTGAAAGCTGGAGGCTATAGCTTTGGTTTTGTTGCTCTGTATAGGGCCGATAAAATGCCATACAAGCTGCAAATCTGAAAGCAGTTCGATCTTGGACAAGGCTTCCTGCACATAATTTTCGCCAAAATCCTCACATCCTGCCTGATGGGCGGCCCGTATCTTCTCTAGAGACTGCCGCTTGCTTACCGCCAGCAGACCTACCGAGCCCGGAACTCTTTGGTATTCCTGCTCCAGTTTGAGCACCCTCGACCTGATGGTCTCAATATTTTCTGCTATAGAGGTCACGTTTAGTCCGGGAATTAAGTGATTGTGGCTATGGGATATTGGGAGCAGGATGGGCAGTATTTGTTATGGTTTAGTAAAGCCTACTATAGGTGAGCTTTCCACCGTTGGCTAGTGGAAAAGCTTTTGTTTTTGCACGAGAAATTGCTCATATCGCCGTAAACCATACTGATGAGCTTCACTCATAAGAGTAAGACATAAGAAGAAGAGTAGGAAAAGGAACAGCTAATGGATATTACAGAGTTACTGGGTTTTAGCGTTAAGCAAGGTGCTTCTGACCTTCACGTTACGGCTGGAATGCCGCCTCTAATACGCGTTGATGGTGACATCAGGCGCATCAATGTGCCAGAGATGGACCACAAAGAAGTTCATTCCCTGATCTACGAGATCATGAATGACAAGCAGCGTAAAGATTACTAAGAGTTTCTGGAAACAGACTTTTCATTTGAGGTGCAAAATCTCGCCCGATTTCGTGTAAATGCATTCATGCAGAATCGTGGAGCCGGTGCAGTATTTCGTACTATTCCCTCCAAGGTATTGTCCATGGAGCAACTGAGAATGGGCGATGTGTTTCGGGATATCTGTCAGGTACCGAGGGGACTAGTGGCGGTCACAGGGACTACCGGTTCCGGCAAGAGTACTACCCTGGCGGAGATGATGGATTATGTTAACGACACCAAATACGAACATATTCTTACTATCGAGGACCCTATAGAATTTGTGCACCAGAGCAAGAAGTGTCTGGTGAATCAGCGGGAGGTCCACAGAGATACCCATGGCTTTAAGGAGGCGCTGCGATCAGCACTTCGTGAAGACCCGGATATTATTCTGGTTGGTGAGCTTCGTGATCTTGAAACAATTCGACTTGCTCTTACCGCTGCGGAAACCGGTCACCTGGTTTATGGCACTTTGCACACCACCTCTGCTGCCAAGACTATCGATAGAATCATCGATGTATTCCCGGCTGCCGAAAAAGACATGGTGCGTTCTATGTTGTCAGAATCATTGCAGGCATTAATTTCACAGGCACTGTTGAAAAAGCCTGGGGGAGGCCGAACCGCCGCTCATGCAATAATGATTGGTACTCCAGCTATTAGAAACCTGATTTGGGAAGACAAAGTCGCACAAATGTATTCTGCAATTCAAACTGGCGCGTCGGTGGGTATGCAAACACTCGATCAGTGCTTGAAGGAATTAGTTGCAAAGGGTCTCGTTTCTCGTGAAGAGGCTCGTGGCAAGGCAAAAATGCCCGAAAATTTCTCGTGAGAAACTTTTAAGTAAGAATCGGAATAGCTTTAGTCTTTGCTTGCAGACTTGCTGCGGTCAAATTCACTAAACCAGTTTTCCAAAATAATCTGAGCCGCAATATCATCTATTGCGGCTATTTTTTTTGTGCCACTGCTTACGTTTAAAACTTGCTGCGCGGCTTCCTTGGACGACAGCCGTTCATCCATGCCGTAACAGGGCAAGCCGAATCTGCCATTGAGTCTTTTGGAGAATTTGATGGCTC
>Ga0315321_10002630_pt1 | contig 13882 bp, 9 predicted proteins | sample M180m21515metaG_FD_203464 | JGI IMG/M metagenome (GOLD analysis project Ga0315321, IMG submission 203464) | Ammonia-oxidizing marine archaeal communities from Monterey Bay, California, United States - M1 80m 21515 | ecosystem: Environmental > Aquatic > Marine > Intertidal zone | place: USA... | reverse complement strand
AAAAATGCCTATGTTTTCAGCGTTCAGCCTCGGCAAATCAATTCTGGAATCACCCATTTTCTAGTTCGGCAAAAGAGGGCTTTCGTGATGGTGGGCTTCTCGCCATTTTCCTTCTTTTTTAATCCAAACTGCACTCACGCGATTCACGACATTGTGTGCCTTGCCGTTTCTTGTATGAGTGCCCGACAAATAAAATGTGACAATCGCCCAATCATCGTAGATCACCGCATCGTAATTACTCATCAAGAGATTCATGCTTTCCGGAAAGTTCGGAGTCGCCTGCATTCGATTTGCGACAGCCTCGTAATCGGATTCCCACAAGGGACCGCCATCGGGGAAGTACATAGTAAAGTCGCTTCTGTGGTGAACAGATGCACCCGCATAATCGGCGGCATTTATATGGCCATAGTGTTCTTCAATCGTTCGCTTAATTTCCTCAGATGGGTTGGCTGAAACAGTCGCCCCCAGCACCAGAAAAACCCCAGCAATAATAACTTTGATCATCATATCGACTTCCTCTTAGCTTAATTAGTGACCGGTATCGAACTCTTTATAACTTGCATAGCCTTTTAAATACAATAGCCGCCTGTTTGCTTGCAACTCAATCGAATATTGCCAGGTTAACTAACCAAGAATGTGTAAATTCGGCAAATGAACACATACAAGCGACACCGCTTCTCGCCAGAAACTATCAGCTATGCCGTCCGGCTCGACTATCGTTTCAATCTGAGTCATCGGTATATTGAGGATCTTTTAGCCGAGCGAGGCATCGCAGTATCCCGAGAGTCGATCCGGTTGTGGTGTATAAAACCCGGAGCCATTTACGGCAGAAGATTGAAACGAAAACGCCGAGACTTTGGAGATACCTTCTTCATCGATGAAGCCCCTCACTAGCCTCACACCAGTGGGGCTTTTTTCGATTCATGACTAAATGGTTGGTCGTACCTTTTCCGCACCCTGAAACAGAATATCTCGCATCACTTGCGTGGCCCTTTCGTGATACGCCATGGTGATTGGGTCAAAATCTATAGTTGGAGCAGGAGTATGTTCGAAGTTTTTGAATTCATCAGAACCTCGCACGAGCGCGGCACAATCCCATTCTGACTTAAGCTGTTTAGTAGCTGTGGGTATATAGTGGAAGGATAGTCCTATGCGACGATCAGATGTTTGATTCGGAGCGGATGCGTGGGCAATACTAATATTGTGAAAGGACATTTCACCGGTTTTTAGCGGCATTGAAACCGCTTGGGATTCATCAATTGTGAGAATTTCTTGGCCACGAGTGAGTAGGTTGTCATCGTGATACAGATCAACGTGTTCCATTGGTTCACCAAGGTGCGATCCTGGCAGAACGCGCATGCAGCCACTTTCCTCGCTTGCCGGCGACAACGCGATCCAGGCAGTAACGAGATGACTAGTGTCCAACCCCCAATATTGACTATCCTGATGCCAGGAAACGTAACTTGTGGTGTTACCTTCTTTAATCCAAAACCAGCTATTCCAGCAAAGAATATCCGGTCCAATCAGGTCCTCAATGCAATCTAACACAGTAGAATTCCGCATTAGCTGGTCTACCCACGTGAACATCAAATGAGGTTTGGTTCGAAGTGGTCCCTTTACCGGGTGGCCTAGTTCTCGTTCATACTGCTCAAGACTGTTACGATAATCCTGAGCTTCTTGATGCCCAATGATGAGCACCGGGGATACGTGACCTTGGGTTTTAAAACAATTGACTTGCTCATCGCTTAGAAGTCTTGGCATAACATTCTCTGCTGGGTTATCGTCGGACTAGTCGCTCAATTTTTACTCATCAATCGTCGGTGCACTATACGCGTTATTGCCGATACTACTGACCCATACCTAATTCACAAGATCCTTGATCACATAGAAGCACAACCACCGCCGCTTAATCCTGCGATTGCTATTCAACCCAAAACGCGTTGGTAAAGAGTGCCAGCATTCGTCCTGCTCGTTCTGTAAGTCTTCTCAGCGAAACCCCCAGCCTTTGTAAGCCAGCAGTTCCAGCCTATTACAACCATTGACCACCCAGGGAATAACCCCGACACAGTCCGCTAAATTAAAGTTAGCATCGGCAATTGCTGTACCCGACCATTCTTTGAAAAAGTTGGTTTAAAACCTATCCTCGATTACTCGCGACATTCATTTAAGAACTAATCGGCTCAGAGGATAAGAATGATAACAGGGCTTTTCGATACACAGACTTTCGATCGAAAAGCCCTGTTATCATGCGGTCCTCAGGAGTGTGCAGTTTTTGTTGGGTCATTACATAAGCGATAAGGAAAGAAACATTCTATTAACCCCTGATTTCAAGACCAATCATCCCAAGCAATCGTTCGCCCCGGATAAGCTATCTGTTGAAATGACCATTCTTTTTTTAACCATTCATCAACGCACTGAAACAATACTTTGTCCTTTTCAATTTCACTATCTTTCACCCATAAATAGACCTCACAGTCATGGCCAGGATATTCAGTTGGGTTGATATACACACAACCAATGTAGTTATCTTTTTGGGCATTAAATACTGCATAGGCAAAAGCCTCTTTAGCTTTAAATTCGTTTTCATGCATTATCAGATCATTTTTATTAAGTTCATAACTCATATCTGCTTTAGGCCATTCGTCATTTTTTGCAAAAACTTGACGTAAGCGATCCTTACTCGACATAACTGCCTCGTAATCTAAATCGCTTAGGCTGGGTTCCAAAACCTCAAAATTAAATTTTTCATTCGACAAATGCGCTGGCACTTTAAAATCACCAGGGACAAACATAGCTCTCTCAACTTATAGTAAAAATAAAGTATAACTATGAATTTTGGTTTGTTGGGTGCCTATGACGCCACAAACCATAGACACCCTTGGCTAATCGTCCATCACCAGGTCAGCCAATAACCACAAATAACAGCGGTTAGTAAGAATAAACACCCTTTTTCAACACTCAGAAAAGAACCGTCACCCCTGGGAGTTGCTCGTAATCCCCTCGTTCTGCGGATTCCTTCACGAGCTGAATGAGTTGGGCTCAGAATTCGGCGATATGTTTCTAGAATCCGAGTCGTGGCCGATCGAGACCGTCACCGATGCGTAGTCGATGCGCTGGAATTCAGAATAGCTTCGTTTGTTGATCGGTCAGGTCCACCGGCGGTGAGCGGTTTTCCGGATCACTTGGCCGATCCAGGCCCAGATGCTTCAGGATCTTCTGAATAACATCTGGGTCTTCAATCGATGCGATGATCCGAACTGGACCACCGCACTTCTCGCATTTCTCGACTTCGATTGCGAACACACGCTTGAGCCGCTGCGCCCATCCGAACGCGGCCCGGTCTCGAGTAAGCCTTTGGTTTCGGGTTCTCTTGTTCTTCTACCGGTTTCTGAGGAACAACGTCTGTACGCAGTTTGCTGTTTGGAGAAAACACCCCATGGAAGAGCACGAGCAGGGACTTGAGATTTTCTATAATTACGCCGTTACCCCTTGGTTTCGTATCACAGGCGATTTGCAATGGATCAATCCCGCCAGCGCTGATAACGACAAGGCCTGGCTTGGAGGATTACGTGCAAACATAACTTTTTAGAAGCAAGTGGTCGCTTCCAAATGGCTTTTTTTCTTATACGCAATCGACTAACCACGCCTTGCACCCGATGAATGGTGGAAAGATATTAAAAATACTAAATCGGACCACCCTACCTTCTGGCACTTTATCGATAAAGAAAGGAACAGTCTGTTAAAAGAACACACAGTCATTTTTGGTTACCAGGTCGTTGCCCTTTCTCTGTTCGGTTCACTGTCTCCTCGGGAAACGCTTGATCAAGTTACCCAGGCGCCTTTAAGACAATAAATCATTGGCTAACCAAACATTAACCATTCTTTACCGAAAAACCACACCACGGGCTTCTTTTCGCAAAAAAACCAAATCATGCTACTTTTGAAATCCGGGATAAAATCGGTTTAAACTTCCCATCATCGTCGACCCCGAACGTCGAGACGTCTCGATTCGGAGAAAAATGGCCCTTGTTTTCGTGCAACGGGACGGGGATTTCTAAGGCAAATCAATAGCGAAGAAAAAGTCATCAGGTCAAGACAGGTTAGGGCAAACTCAGCGGATATTGGGGTGATTGTAGACAATGCATTCAGACGGTACAGCACTTGATAAAATGATAGAGGTAGGTGACGCTTTTCTTGATTGCTTCACTGTGGTCGATGTCAGTGATGAGAAAAGGCCCTGCATTTATGCGAATCGAAGGTTTTATGAGCACACCGGGTATAGTGTCGATGAAGCCCTAGGCCGAAATCTTTCCTTCCTGCAAGGCAAAGAGACGGATCCAAAAGCCATCGACTATATCCGTTTATCCCTAGGTGCTAATGAAGCCATTTGTATTGATATTGCTAATTACCGGCGAGATGGCTCAACGTTTATGAATAGGCTGGTGATGCTACCTATTACAAAATATAACCAAAACTTCTTTATCAGCTTCCAGAACATTTTACCCGGCAATATTTCAGATTTCGAACAGCTACCCTTGAGTTCAAATGCTGAGATACAGCACATCCTTAATAATTTGTTGAGTAAGCTGATGCTGGGCCAGGATATTACGGGTGATGTTGACTTATCCATTCAATCTCAAGACTTTGTTGAGACCTTCAACGAAATTAATCATTTTTGTCTGAACATAGAATCCCCCCAAACCCAGGCAGGTTATAACCCTTTCGCCAATGAGTGAGGAAGATATAAATTCCCACGGTCTATTATGCTGGGCCAAGTAAGCAGGGCCATCGCTGCGGTCTTGTTATCATCTAGGCACAGATCAGATTGAATCCGTTTCGTTGGCTCGAAGCCCTTTCAGCGCCTTTCGAGGACAATACAGACCCAGGCAGCAAACCCAATCACGGACACGGTTTGGCCCGAACCTTCACTTTTACGTCGCCGATAGTCTGCTGGCAATCTGGGGAAAATGTGGTTTAAAGTACTTATCTAACAGGCAAATTAATCGTCATGTTGGTCCCAACCCCGAGTTCGCTTTCTATCTTCAAGGTGCCCTCCATCGCTTCGATTTGCCTGACAACCGTACTCAGACCCAACCCCAGTCCTTTGTTATTTCCCTTGGTGGTAAAAAACGGCTCCGTGATTCTCTCAAGGTGTTCCTCACTGATCCCATGACCATTGTCTTCAATGCTTATCGTGAGGTCGTTCGCTGCATTCGCACCCTGATCTTGAAGCCTTACTCGAATCAAAATCGAACCATTGCCTTCAATGGCATCGCTGGCATTCGCTATAAGATTAAGGACGATCGACGTAACCAATGTTTCGTCAATGCGGCAGGCTTTTTTGTAAAATGGGTAATCCAATTTTATTTCGACCCGCTCCGGGCATAGAGCCCTGCTCATGCTCAATATCCGCTGCATGAAATCGTCCAGCTGAACAATGACTAACTCGATGCGTTGTCGCGACGAGTATTGGCCAATCTGTTCCGTCAATACTTTGCTATCGTTTGCGGCGCTGGCTATGTCTTCTAGAACTTCGCTTTTCTCTTCATCAACTTCTCTACCTTTAAGGTAGGTGACGTTTCCAACAATGATGGTCAGCAGATTGGCGAAATCGTGTGCAATCCTTGCACAGGCCTCACCTAAGGCTTCAAATTTTTCGGCTCTCCGCAATCTATCGCGTTGTGAAAGCAACTCAGTGACATCATGGGCAACACATATCAGGTCTGCGTTGTTTTCATTCACATCTCGAAGCTTGCAGTTAACTTGAACAGTAATAGGCGTCTTATCAGATGATAGTAGTTGGCAGCTGAATCTGTTTGACTCGTCAGAGTGATCACCTTCCAGTGCAGCGAAAAATTTTCGGCTGTCTGATTCGCTTGCGGTAATGTCCTGGATAAAGAGAGTGTCTTGTTTCGCTCCCAACTGAGATTCTGCATAACGATTCAAGTAACTGATTCGACCGTCCACCTGAATGGTCAGAAGAATGCAATCGACCGTATTTTCCAATAACTCCAGACTCTTTGAGGCCCATTGAGCCTGCCGCGATGTTTTATCGATGGTAGTCGCCTGGTCAGCAAGTTCCGAGGCCTGTTTACCGAGTATCGTGGTCACGCCAAAAATTGAATAGATAAAGGCGATAGCGAGCATCCCCATAGTTACCCCGCGGTAAAGGATAAGCATTGGGTCTTCTAAACTGATGGCTGCAACATGGCCATAAATCAGCCCCTTAGATGTTGCGTAAACCAGGAGTGCCAACAAAAAAATGGTGGCTATCCAAAATCCCCGTTTGCCGTAGAACAGCATCAGTGTCAATGAGGCTATGGGGCCCAACAGCATTATGTGACTGTGTAAACCTCTGTGCACGGTTACCAGTAAGGTGGCCGACATGAAAAAACCGACGACCAGAATCATTCGCCACTGCAGGCCTATGCGATGTTTAAACCACGCAATAATGGGCCAGGGCAGCATGGCTAGTGACAGTGGCAGCAACGAGATCGTAATATCTTCTGTATAAATGACTCGATAAAGGGTCAGCATGCCAATGAGTGGCCCAATAATGGCGACAAAATTGATGTAATAGTTCGTTAGCCAGTCTTTCGCGGCATTGAGGTGAAGTTGCGAGTCGGTTACCAGCATTAGATTTGGGGTCGTCGATCCCTACGGACTAAAAGACGGAGTCTCTAAACGAAGGGTTTTCTACAATCGTTATTGTCATCATTATCGTCATAAGTCGGATTTTATAGCCTTCAGCAATAAAGGTAAATATCAGTAACCGGGTTAGGTACAACGTTCTGGGGACGGACTTTGAAGCAAGGTGAAAAGTGCACCTGTTTTCGGACCAAACTGCATGCTTGACCCACGTTTCCAGCTTCCAAAGAGGTTCGAGTCAGGAACCGTGCCCTAAAAGCGCTTTAAACTTCCGGACCTCACCTTGGCTTCTGTTCTGCCTACTCAGCACCAATAAACTACAAAGCAAAGCCTGGTATTACTATGTCGAGAGTATCTTGAGGTGACGCCATATATTTTTCTGCTGCAAAGAAATTGTTGATGGCTCAGACAATAAAACTCTGTTAATCATCGAATAGACCTTTAAATCGATCGACCGGATCCTCCTTAGAACGACCACCTTCTGCCTCATCAGTGGTTGCTGACTTACTGCCTCTATCAAACAAATCGTCGAGTGCTGATTTCGTCGCTGCCGAGGGTTTCAGGTCGTTGCCGTTAAGCTTACCGGCAGGGTTGAAGTATTCACAGAAATTAGCATTTTCCTTCATATTTGGTGGATCGGTACGATCGTCGTCACAATAGGGGCTCTTGTTAGGCTCATAGTGCAGACACATCCGGCAACAGTGCAGAACTTCAAAACATGATGCGCAATGTGCATGACGGCTGATCGGCAACGGCACATCCGCCAACGACTCGCCACAATTCCAGCAGTTCAGCAATTCCTCCATGTACTCCACCATCCCTCTAGCTGCGACAGCTATCCAACCCTAAAAAATGGCTGAGCAGACAGCCAAAATCACCTCTGCCCGACCTGTAAATCTACTAAGTGATCGCCCCTATCGTCTGTAGGCTAGTAGGTCAGTGGCCACTCAGACGTGGACCAATTTCCGCCGAAAAGCTACCACCCTGGCTTTCTGAGATGAAAGAAAGCGTGATCAAGATACTTTGGCGACCTGGGGAATATGTGGTTTAAAGTACCTATCTACCAGAAAGGTCCGAAGATTAATCTGCGAGCTGAAGCTCTGGCCTCACCCACGCGTCATTAAAGTAGGCGGTCTGGGGGGTATAAATGCGCAATGTGGCATTCCATCCCTCGTAAACCGGCAAGTAATTGTCCGCCAAGGGATCACCGCCAAAGTTCAGGACGGTTTCACCCCTGGCGTTCACCGTGGTGAACGAGCTATTCATGTTGAAGGGTTCTGCCGCGACAAAACCGTCGGCGTCATACACGGTGATTGACCAGAACGCATTATCAGCGTGAGGTACGTTGTTGAGGGTTAGCGTCTGATGCTGTGCCGAGTCGGGGGTATAAAAAAGATAGACGGCACCCTCTTTGGGCTGTCCGCCCCAACCGATCGCGACGCCTACGTTATTCATTTCGTGATCAATCTCACCCTGCTTTCCGAACATGTCTTCCGACTTATAGCCCTTTTCATCGCGAAGAATCTGGAGTTCCTTACGCATGGTCATAATAGCCGCTTTGTTCCAAAGATCTGTGAACACCAACTCGCCAGGCTCTGCCTGCGCTACCTGAACCAGGTCCTGCAGCTTGTTGGCTTCTAGAATGTCGTCAGGGTCCTGCATATTCATCTGGGTCCGGATACCCACGAGCACGTAGCGACTTCCCGAATTCTCTTGGGTCAGCGTAAAACTGCCCGCCTCAGTCACCACAAAAGGCATCCAATGGCCTTCATTGAGCACCTGCGCCGACTGATAACGGCCATCGGTCTCTGGCAGGGTAATGGTTGCTGGCGAGTTGAGATCGAGTAGAACCCAAGAGTAGAGCGTGTCGAAGTTTACCCGGGCGAAGGCTTTGTGATTGGGGTCAGAGGGAACCCGTTCGTGCATCAGCACCCCCATACCGCCGGAGCAGGTCGCCTGTGCGATCTTCTGAATATAGGCTCCCGCGAAAATCGACTGGGTCTCCGCCGTCGCGTAATTGTCCGCCGTCAGCGGTGTAAATTCTTGAGCCTCAATACGCACCGCGGGTGGCGGGCATGCGGCCTCCGCAGCAGAGGCCTGTTGTGTCGAAGTAAGCGTGACGACTGCTGCGACTAACAGCATGACAGGCATTAGAAAACGGCGGGGCATATGTTCTTCCTCTACGAGAAGGGTAAGGGCACCTACTCTAAGTGTGTTAAAGAGACTGCGGGGGTGACTTAAATTCACCTCCCCACTGCGTCCCATGATAAGTCAGACGGGCGGCTTGTGAAATAGCGGTCCGGGCAACATTGGCCAGAGTAGAAGAGGATAGGAATTATTACAGGGCTTTTTGATCGAAAGTCTGAGGTTTTCTCTCGGGGCGGCCATCCGCCGCGGAGTAAGTTGAGAGAGTATGTCGTGCCGGGGAAGCGAGAACATGAATCGGAGCAGGTCTTGCAATCTGGGAAGAACAAGGCCTATTCGATGACGCACTGTTCTTTTCGGGGCGCAGCGGTTGAAGCGCGTCTTTAGCATTGAAATAGAGAAGTGTGACAAGTGCGGCGGGCGGGTGAAGATCATAGCCAGCATTGAAGACCCAGACGTTATCGAAAAGATATTGAAGCATCCCGGACTGGATGCGGCGTCACAGACCAGAAACCGTTCACCCCCAGAAGGTCTGTTTCCTCACTCGACCCAACTGTTCTGACACTCGCTAAAGCTGGTGGGATCTGACTCGTTTTGACGGCCCGAACCTGTCAGGAATTCGGGTCGGGCTGAGTGGCCCGCACGGTGAGGGTGTGCAAACATCACCAGATTTCATCGAATACTGCGCTAACCTCTTTGAGTTTTCTATTCCAAATGTAACTAAATATCACTGTAATGTAATTTTATAACATTTGATGTGAATTAATATTTACATAATAAAGTGCGGGAGATACAATTTCTTGGTTTTTGAAGCGGTAAAAGGTTTAGGAAGGTGTTTAGTTTTTTGATAGGCGAACGTTATTTTTTTCTGCTGTTACATTTCCCCCCGCTCGACACGCTGAGATCAATATTCCAAAGACCAGCAATAGGGGTGCCACATGGCACAACGTCCACCAACCCTATGCCAGCTAGGCTTCTCAAGCCGGTAGCGCTTGCCATAGCGAATACCATCCGTCTGCGCCCTCGCAGGCAAAGCTGTTTTGGTGGGTCACTACCTCGAGATCCTGCAAGTTCGATGGCTTGTCAGCCTGGTTAGCCCATGCCGATACGCAGTGGCCGCTAGGTCGCACGATAACAATCACCCCTACATTTACCTTGGCGTCATTGGTGGCGCGATAAAATAACGGAGTTCCAAGTGTTGCATTCAATGGCGGTAGCCAGTGGTTTTATGAAGAAGCGAGTCGTTGTCGGTTTGTTTTCATTGCTTTGTCTGTCAACGCTGTCAACGCAGGCAGCAGATAAGGTGACTATCACTAGAATCGAAAATCAGGTGACCGCTGCATCCACCGATGAAGCGGGTAGATTTGCTTATTCAGCGTTGCAAAATACGATCGCTGCGGGTGTGGGCTTCGCCTTGGGTGCCGGCAGTGCCCCCCTCTTTGGGCCGAAGGCTGCGGCATTTGGTGGCTTTATCTATTCGCAGGTACAATCCGAAATCCTTAATGAAGCGGATTTAGCCGGTGGCGGACAGTCCGACGACCTACACATTCGCATAAACGGCCAGTTAGTATACGTCGAAGAGATCTCTCAAGGAGAAATAGTCAACCTGCAAACTGAAGTGTCGGCTTCTTTTCTGGGTGGCTTTCGTATTCAGTTAATAGAGTATGACTCAGGCAGCAACAACGACAACCTTGGTTTTATTGCGGTGACGGATGATTATAAGCCGGGGGAGAATTACTCTGTCAAGGCCCTGGTCCTCGGTCCTGAGGAAGAAGGCAGCATCTATGTGATTACCTATCGCGTCGAACGCGGTGTGGGTGACCCGGCAGAAGTGACAACAGCGATGCTGTGCGGCACTAACCAGTGCAACGCCTGCGAAGGAGCTTCCTGTGACCGGGATGAACGTGATGGGATAGACCGATCTAGCTTCCTGAATTTTTTGCTTAGATGCGATGAACCACTTTCATACCCGATGGGCGGGCCATTTCGACCAGCTCAGTATGTGCGGTATGAGCAATTCCTTTCGTCTGACGTCTCTCTTTTAGAGTGTCGTGGCCCCTCTGATGGCACCTTAACTAGCTTTGATCGGTACTGCCCAGCGCTTTCTGCGCCTACGAACCTTAAGACACTTTCGAGGGGACCTTTGTCGGTAAGGGCGCAAGACCAAGTACCTATCTTCGAGTGGGACGGCTCGATAGGTGGGTTTTATGTGATGACCATTACCGATAGCAGTGGCGCTGGTAGGTGGACCGAAGCAATCGGCACGACCAGGACTGTCCCGTTCGTTTGCGAGGATTCTAGATGTAATAATTCCGAGGATTTGACCTTAGAACCCGGTGATTACATTTTTCGGGTCCGTCAAAGAGTGGACCAATATAACCCTTGTGGCAGCCAATATGCTGAGCTACCTTTTACAATATTTCAACCCGAGTCAACGAATAAGTCGCTTACCCTTAAGCAGGCCGGCTCCTCTTTTGGGGGTGATAATGCTTCAGTCGAACGTAGCAAGCTTCCTTTGACCTCCTATGGTGTTGAGGATTCGTACGCGGTCGGCACAGAGCTAACATTAACAGCCGTTCCGGGAGTCAAGACAGAGTTCGTAGAGTGGCTGGGTACTGATGGTAGTTGCGGATCCGCGAAAGAATGCCAAATAACGATGAATGAATCAAAAACGGTAACCGCGGTGTTTAGGCTCTGGCCGTTTCTCCTCCTTAACGGCGCGACATCTAAAATTTTATCAACTCCAGAGGCGATTCCAGAATGCGACGGTGCGCAGGGTGACACGGGCTGCGATTTATACCCGACCGGTACAGTGCTTCAAATTGAGCCCGAAGAAATTGAAAACTTCGAATTTAAGGGGTGGGCAGGCGATGAGGACTGCGCAGATGGGATGGTGAATTTGACTAAAAACACATCTTGTCGCGCCGAATACCAGCGAACCGCGTACGTGCTGGAGGTCGGTGGCGTTAACGCCGTGGTACAAAGTGAATCTGGAGATGCGATTGACTGCGCGGGCTTCGGGACCGACTGTGAAGAAATCTATCCTGCAGGCGAGAGTAACACAGTCATCCTGACCGTCACCCCGGACCCGGACCATGTGTTTACAAGGGTGCTTGGGGCGTCATGCACTAACAACGGGCGGCTGCTCGGTGTAGACCCTGTGCGTTACGAGGTAACAGTAGCTGACCAGGATGTGTCTTGTAGCTTTTCAGCTGCGCCAGCTGATTCAACCAAAGAACTTGAGATCGTTATTCGGGGTGGTGGCGAAGCGCTGGTCTTTGCTGAGGCCGTTCCGTCGTTTGGTCGCTCGTTGATGTCGAACTGCTATACGCGGGAAAACCGGACCGGGCTTTTTTGCAGTAAAGACTTCCCGGTAAACACAGAGGTCCAACTCAATGTAAAGGCCAAGCGTGGCTCGGTATTTCTTGGCTCTACTGACATTAAACCCGAATGTGGTGGCGAGGGTACGATCACGATGTCTGCAAATCAGACTTGTTCAATCAACGTGCGCCGCGACGTCCTGATCGTTGAACCTAACTCATCCTTCCCGAATGGGTATGGCTTCAATCGCAGTGAGGCCAATCGAGATCTCAATGTTGACGACTGGGCGATTGAAGATGCTGGCGATCCGCTAGCATCAGACCTTGCTGCTTACGGAACGGTGATCTGGCAAACCGGTAAGACGTTCACTGACGGAGCCTATAGCCCCTCCTATGCGGGCGAACAAGAATTGGCCGAGTACTTAGACGCGGGCGGCTGCCTGATTGTGTCTGACCCTGAGTATGGGCGAAACCGCGGAAACTCAAATTTTGCCAGAGAATATTTGGGTGTTGGGCGTTTCGACCAAGATGTCAGCAAGTTGGCGTTCAATCCAGTAGCAAGTGACTTTGCAAGCTTTGATGGCCTGGGCCCATTTGAGGTGCGTGCACAATCTTTTGATGACGTAGGGCAGTTTAATGACGCGGTAACGGTCGATCTTGAAGCCGCCGGGCCAAATAGTGCCCAGGTTATTTTTGAATACGACGATGGTAGTGGCGCCGCCATTGCCACTGAAAACGAACGATATCGCACAGTGTATTACGGTTTTTCTTTAGCGGCGATGGAAGGGAATGCAGGATTCCACGAGATGCCCAACGCGGCGTTGGACTTTTGTCAGGAGCCCGACAGAATCGACCTTGAACAGACATACTACAAAGACCTGATTGCAGCTGCGGCTGAAACTGATGATATGACGTACATCACGATCGATGCACTAGAGGGTGCGGGGCTGAGCAATCTGATTGAGGCTAATATGGAAGATTACCGGCAGGGCATCAAACTGACCGAAGACTCTCTGGTTCGAGCGCCTGACATCCAGGGCCTTATCGATCAGGTAAACACGCTGGCTGATGCTGATGCTGATGCTGATGCTGATGGTGATGGTGTCTCTGACGCATCAGATAACTGCACAGATATTGCCAATAGTGATCAGCTGGATACGGATTCAGATGGTGACGGCGACGCGTGTGACCTTGATGATGATGGTGACGGGGTCCTCGATGCGGATGATGCCTTTCCGCTTGATGCGACTGAGTCGGTCGATACCGATGGCGACGGCGTGGGCGACAATGCCGATGCTTTTCCTGACGACGCTAGTGAAAGCGTTGACACTGACGGTGATGGTATTGGCGACAACCAGGACTTAGATAACATCGGTTCATATCTTGGCCGGGCGTATCACATGACAGCCTCCACCAGTCCGAATTTGTCAGAAGTTCACATCATCAATACCTCGGACGTGACGTTGTCGTTCACGGGCACGCTCTTTCATAAAAGTGGTAGTCAACTTGGAGACAGCAATGTCGCCCTCCATGAAGCATCGATAGAGCCGCAGGGTCGCTTGATACTGTCTTCTTCTGATCTGGAACAGCGGTTCAATGAGTTGCCCTGGACGGGTCCTGCCATGCTCGATGTTCGCTCGAGTGATCAATTTGAGTTAATGACCAAACTATCTCGAAACGGTCGTGTGACAAACACCAACTGTGTTCGAACAGATAATGTTCATAATTTAGAAGGCAATGATTCTTCCGACGTTTCCTATATTCGCTTT
>Ga0315321_10002629_pt1 | contig 13884 bp, 10 predicted proteins | sample M180m21515metaG_FD_203464 | JGI IMG/M metagenome (GOLD analysis project Ga0315321, IMG submission 203464) | Ammonia-oxidizing marine archaeal communities from Monterey Bay, California, United States - M1 80m 21515 | ecosystem: Environmental > Aquatic > Marine > Intertidal zone | place: USA... | reverse complement strand
CACGCGACCCGAAGATGAACCAACAGTGGCGCGGCAAGGGTTCGTTTCTAACACCTGAGGCACCCTCGCCTTTCCCGATACAGGTTAGTGAGAAGTTCCGTATTAAATAAGTTATTGAATGTAGTGAAGCTTCTCCATTGCGGCGCGCCAGGCACAGGCCTCTGCCTTGGTGGCGAAGTATTTGCGTTTTAATTTTTTGTTAATAACGATTCCCGCGCACCAAGGTTTTTTATGGTTACACGGAAGGGTTGACTCAGTGACCCCTTTCACGCCGGACGTGTTACGCTTGCTCAGTGACTGGTTCTGATTGTTACCCCGAACCGTGACCCATCGCAGATTATGCAGAGCGTTGTTAGTGCGCACCGTGTCTCGGTGGTCGACACACGGCAAGTCGTCGGGGTTTGGGATGAAGTGGAGCGCAAGCAGGCGGTGTATAACAACCGTTGCGCATTCATATGTTTTACGACTACCGCGGCTGATGGTTACACGTGGGTACCCGTCCGTTTGAACACTCACCGACGCGAACTTCGAACGCTTGACATCCCACACGCGGCCATCTGGCCAGATGCGGAACCGTGGGAAACCATTGATGGGCACCGGTCCAATGGCAGGCGCGACACACATAGGTGCGACAGGCTGAGGGGCACAAGCGTGTTTAGGCATCACGAGAGAATATACATACATCGCCCACGTCTTCTTATATGGTCTGTATTCACCCACATTAGTATACTACAACACCAGTAACAGGGTTATAAACCACGAACATTGATGTAACACCGGGCGGGAACTTTACCTGTGAGAACCCGAGAACCTCCAAACCTGGACGCGTACCAATTGTTCCCGAAGAAATTCCCGGTTGAATTATTTTACAATCGAACGGAGAGTTAGCGGTGCACACATACTGCGCACCGCTGGGACCGGTCGGGAATATTGTTGTTCCCGAAGGTTTGATGATGCCGTCAGCGTTAACCATTGCTTCTACTGCCTCCTCCTCACCTGGTGGCGCCCTTGTTACCCTGTCGTCTCTGTTACCCTCGCCTCCGCCTTGCTGGTAGTCGCTGGCCGTCTGCTCTATTGTTTCAGCCTGTGCGATAAGTGCAGTCAGGCCCGACATATCCGGGTCGCCCGTGTAGGTGCACTCGTCTGTCTCTACATTGCACTTTATTACTCCGTTCTGTTGAAGTCGGTCGACCGTGTCAGGGTCCAGGTCGTCGAGGTTGAACGGCCGCGCCTCTTTGATGGCCTTCCGCATCACACGCAACTTGATCGACGGACGTTCGCCGTAGTACGAGAGGCCGACTGCCTGATTCGTAAACCCAGGTGCGCGCGGTCGGTTGCCGCTGTACCACTGCCCCTCCTCGATTGGGTAGATGTCCAGCCAGTGAAGTTTTGTCGACTTACCCCGTGCGAAGTCTAAGGCAGACGTGCCGGGCTGCCACTCCTTCGCGCTCGTCATTCGTTCGCCGCTCATCGGTTCGAACACTTCGAGGCGTCCGTATGGTGTCGACTGCTCGGCGATCACATCCCCTTTGATGTTGTAGTTCGTTAACCGCTGTTGCCATCCGTCGGCGATGGTGTCCGCATAGTGCTTGTCCCAGAACACGCCACCCCGTCCAAGCGATGACGATCCGGCCCCGTACGTGTATGCCTTCTTGATGTTCACCTCCGGCCGGTTGACTCCTAACCACTCGTTCACAAACAAGACCTTCGCGCCTCCCAGTGATTGACCGGACAACGAGATAGGCTCGCCGGCGTACGCGGGGTCGTCGACGATGTCCAGGACAGCCTGCACAGCGTCACGCATCGCCGGGTTCAGTTCTTCCAAGCCTACCCCGAAGGACGCGATGCTTTTGTAATCGCGGTTCGTGTGTTTGTTGCCACGGTACGAGACCATATGCTCGCCCGTCTCGGCGTTCTTGTAATGGCTTACCTCCTGTCCCATAGGTGCTGTATCGCTGGGGGTGTGTTCCTCGTACGGGGCGCGCTCGGCCAAGATGTCGGCGCGTTGCTGTGCGATTTCGTTCGTGTTACGAATGTCAACATACCGGCGTTGTTCGTCTATGTATTCCTGCGCCTCTTGTATGTCGCGGTCGTACTCGGCGGTGTGTGCTGGGTCCTGCTCTCGTTCGGCTCGTAGGTCTTCGATTTCACGGGAGGCGTCCGCGATGCGATTCCGAAGGCGCGCGGCGTCCGGTAAGGTTTCCGCCAGTTCGGCAGGCGTGAACTCCGGGAGTCGGCCGGCGCGCTCGTCCAAGTATTCAAGAGCAGCCGTAGAGGACGCCTCGTATTTCTCCCAGGCCTGTTTTGTCAACGTGCGCCCGCTCCCACCTACTTCCTCCCACCCCGACGCGCCGAACTTGTGCGGCGCTCCGGCCTGCCTGTAACTGTCCTCGGCGAACATCCGCGCGATGGCTGCGTCGGCTGGTATCACGTTACCCGGGTGGTACCCTGGTACATCCCTCGGAGGTTCGCCGTACGTTTCCCCTGCGGCGTCTGTCCACTCTGGCCCGTCCTCCGTGATTGTGCGCGTCCACCCCTCCGGCAACGTCTCGCCCGGGTGGTCGATGCGTACGCCGCGCGTCGGTTCTTTCCCGATCGTCGCGTCCGCCATCCGGGTCGGTAGGCTGCGTACGGCGTCGGTCAGCTCGCCGATGGTGGCCGCCTTCCCCGCTCGTCCCTTGGTCAACTCGGTATACTCTTCGGGTGTTAGGTTGTAGTCCTTCATCGTCTGCGCTTCCTTGGTTAACTCGGCACGCGCCGCCTTGGGCGTCTTACCCGCGCGTACCTCTCCCATCTTACCCATCATCAACATCGTAACAAGGGCGTTAATGTCTTCGCCCACATTGATGTCTTTGTTTGCCAAGTCCTTCGCAGTCATAAAACCCATATCACGCGCGAACGCCTCGACGTAGTCCTTCGCGCGTGGGTCGCCTGTTACCGCCGCTTCCAGTTCCAAGGGAGCGGCGAGGAGGTAGTACCCGGCGACCATCAAAGCATTCGCCGGGTTGGAGATGGTGTGCACGGTAGCGCTGAACAGGTCGGCCGCCGGTCCATACCCTTCACCCCGTGCGCGTATGCTGGCCTCGACGTCGTTGAGATACGTGTTCAAACCGGTCTCGTCGATGAGCTCGGCGAACTGCTCACCGCCTTGGTTCTGTTCGAGCGTTGAGAAGGGAGAGAACGCCGCGGCGACCACAGCACCCGGCGCCGTCTTCGCCCCCTTGGCTGCGTTGATGCTGTCCGACGCGACACCTTCCAGACCTTGGCCGGTGCCGATGGTGTCCGCTGCACCGAGGAACGCGTCGCCTATCTTCTCCTTACCCGCGGCCGCCTGTTCAAGGTGCGTCGCCGCTCCGATGGCCGAACCAATGGCCGACGTCCCGGTTAGCTTTGGTAACGTGTGTTCCAACCAGTGGACGAAAGCGTTCTGCTTCGGCTGTTGGTACTTGTCGTGATACGCCTTGTTGAAATTCGTTTTGAGGTCCTTACCCCACTCGCTGGTATCGCGTGCGTCGTACGCGGCCTTCACATACGGGTCGGTGCTTGTGTCCATCGCCAGGATGGCCGCCAGCTGTGAAGCCGATTCGCCCGCCGACTGGTGGCCGTATGCCATATTGTAGTCGAACCAGTCGGTCGAGTAGTTCACCACCGCGTCCACATATCGGGCCTGATGTGCTTCTTCAATGACTTCCCGAACCAGGTCGTCCTGGAAGGTCACGCCCTTGTAACTTCTGTGAAAGCTCAGGGTCGCCCGTTCGGCCTGCTCGCGCGTCATCTGCTGCTGGTTCATCAGTCGGTCCACCAACCCTTTCAGCCGTTCGGATTCTTCCCGGTCCGCCGTCGCGTGTGTAGGCGCAGCATCCCACGCCTTACGGGTCACGGGTTGGTTTCTCGCTACCTTCCGCGTTGCTTTTATCAGGCCGTCAATGTTACCCGCTGCCGCGGCCCGTTTTAGTGTGAAATGGTTCACCGCTTCGAGCGCGGACAAGTAATCCGAGTAGCTGTAACCACTCGGGAGCGCAGCTTTACGCGTGGGTGGTACCCATTCCTGCGGCTTGGTCATTTGGAATTAACGAGGACGGATTACCTCGAAGCGATGATATTTAACGGGCTTTAAAAAAAACTCCGACACACGTATTATTCCATTCGCCCCCTTGTGTTCTCACTAACCGCGTTTACTCACTATGAATTCCATGCTTGCATCCGATAGCGCCAGCGCCTTGCTGAGCACCATTAGCGAGAGCCCATCAACTCAGTATAACGACTATATTTACTCCGAAAGTTCGAATATCGCCCCTGTCACGTCGGTGAACTGGGAGCCTATTGAGCCCTCCTCAGGAACTGTTTCCTCTACGTTGCACTTCCCGCTTAGTAAGAATGGCTGGGCGTGTCGCTGCGTGTTTGCACTCTCTGGTGTGGTTACCGGTGCCGATAATTTTCATATTGCGTCACCCATTCAGCACTGCATTCACGAAATCACCCTATCCAGCCAGGGGCGCACCATCTGCACGCTTAACACCGCTGCGATTATGGCCATTGCCTCGGCAGCTCCTTCGGACGTGAGGGCCGCCTACGAAGAGGGTGCGCAGCTGGTAAGCGGTGCGTCGGGGGTCGGTGCTAAGACGTACTCGTACTTCCTGGATGTTCCTATGTATTTCACTCGTTTTTTGAAAACCTCGCTTCTCACAACCTTTAACCAGACTATGCAGATTTCGGTATCTTTTGCAAGTTACAAAGGAGACAGAACAGTATTCGGAACTGGGGCCAATATCGAACTTACGCAACCTAAGCTTTACGTTCAGTACCGTAACCTTATGGAAAGTGTTACTCAGCAGACGGTTTCAGAAAATCAAGACTCAGGCCTTCTTTCTATGATCCTTCCTACTTGGGATTATGAGAGCCCTCTTGAATTTCCAATGAAGGGCGTCACATTCATTGCGGCTGATGCTGGTGCCGGTATTGCTCTCAGAAATGCAACCCCCGACGCGGGAGGCACCCCTTTCACCGTGCCATTGAAGTCTACCTCGTGCGTCGAACGTATGTACGTGGTGTGTATGCTTGAGCCTTCGACGCCGTGGGATAATCTCGATGTAACACAGCAGCCCGCCCTCGACGAGGCCGCCGCGAAGACGTGGGGCAGGCCTCTCGAACTTACCGGAAACCTTGTGTTCAGTTCCAACGGTACGCGCCACTTCGACATTCCCGTCGATGTGCTTCGCATCTGGGGCCACCCCAAGCAGGGCGGATCCTGTGGTCTTAGTACCTCGCAGGCTGCCCACACCTTCACGGCAGCCTATGGCAACGGCCTCCCCTATGTGTACTGCATCGAGCTGTGCCCAGATGACGGCCAGGACTCCGACCACATAAGTAACCTCCTCTCGCTTCGTGAGCTCTCTTCGGCTCAGGTCTCGGGAACTATTAAGGCGCTTCCGATGGCTGCCGGTGGTGCTACCGCTGCTGAGCAGGCCGCAGCGAACGCGGCAGTAGGCAAGAACATTACCGTGAGGGTCTGCCACTCCCGACGCGAGCTCGCCTCCATTGTGTCGTCCAACGGTGCATACCGTGTCGCTCTCAGTAATTAATAACCTCCCATTCCTGACTCACATTAATCCTTTGTTATTTTTCTTGGTAACCTTGAAACACTTACCATGCCTCTGCTTCACCTCCAACTAAAAGCCCCGACCAACGCGGACGGTTCGGCGAAGACCACAGAAAACCCCACCTTCCGAGTGGAGATGGGACACGAATATTTTACACAGCCTCTAACGCTCCGAACCGTGTCTATTTCGACCTATGAGAACGCCGACCCGTTCACACCTGGCCCGAGACTTAGCACCACAACCCGGAGCGATAACACCCTATGGATTGATATGATCAGCGATCAGCAGTTGAACAGCAGGCAGGTTAACACGAATGTAAACGATGCGTCAAGCTTCCCGATACCGTGTGACTTCTCTTCGCACCGTCCCGCCTGTCAGCAATACACGTCGCTGGACTATACTTTTAATATGCATCATATCGAACCCGGAAACAGTATGAACATTCGTGTGCTTGGTTCTAATTCGGATGTAAACAATTATACAAAATGGAGTTCAGACTATACAGTCGGGATCGAGGCTGTACAAGATGCAATTCATCAAATCGATCTAACGTTTGAATATGATGATATCGGTGGTGTTGTTTAAAATGTTATTGTATAGTTCCCGCGTTTTATAGATACAGAATAAACCGGATTACGCGGGCGGCCTCGTTTCCTTGCGACTGGCACGTCCTTTTTCTTCTGTTCAGGCGACACGGGTGTGTTTTCGGAAGGCGGCATTTAATACCTACGTACGATAATAAATTTACACCCCCGACCGAATGCCCTCATATTCGCAAACGCGCGCACGCCGAACACTCGCGACCGGTCAGACTGTCACCCAGCTCCCCCGACCACTCGGGAAGGGTGCACCATGTAAGAGGTGCGGACCGAAGAAACCAGCACGGGCCAAGGCTACAAACATCAAGCCAGGCCCCCCAATGGTTGGGATGGCTACCATAGATTCCAGCAGTTATTAATTTCCTTGGGGGGTGTTCATATTACAATGTCGTTCGCTTCTCCTGTACATAGCGACAGCGCCATTTACAAGGGTTCGCCCTTCAATACAAACCTTAACGCCTCGCCGGGTGTTCTTGTCCTGGGTGGTGCCATCTCCGCCCCAGCCGGTACCATCGCCGCCGGTCAGGCGTTGGGTCTTGATGCCTCGGGTAACATCGTAACAGGAGCAGGAGCCACCGCAGACACCGGCGAAATACTCAGCGGCGAACTATCGCCACCGATCGGCGTCATTAATAGCCTGGCCAGCTTCGCGACCACCACACCGGGCTTCCTCGTCGGGGACGCCCTCGGAATTAGCGCGGGATTGTTCGGCGGAGCAGGGGCCTCGGCTACCGTGGCATCCGTATTATCGCCCCTCGGCGGCGTGTCGGCCTCGTTCCCCGTGTCCAGCAGTCCAGCGCCAGGGGCGGGCGGTTCTACGTTTCTTAATAACGTCGTGTATACAACCCAGACCACAGCAGGGGGAGGGTCGGGCGCTACGCTCCGCATATTCACTACGTTCGCGGGACAAGTCGATTCCGTGACGATTGAAACGGCGGGGGACGGCTACACCTTCGGCGAATCTGTGGTATGCCAGTTCGACGGAACAGGGGCCACAACCTTTACAGTAACGGCAAGCGTTGTTAATACAACCCTTGCTTCCGTCACCATCACAGCCGGCGGCACTCTTTACAGCCTGGGCGAATCGCTTGTGATTTCTACCGTGCTCGGTGCATCGGCTACGGCGACCGTTACCGCGTTGGAAAGCGACAAGGGCGGGGGCGGCTACACGACGGGAGTGTACCCACTCATCCAGGGTTCAGGCTCGGGCGGCACGGCAACCATTACCGTGGTCGATGCAGTCGGAGCCGTGCGCGCCGTGTCACTAACTACCGGGGGCAAGGACTACACGAGCGGCGACGCGGCAATACAGCACCCGGGCGTGGGGGCCACCGCTTTTTTTAACGTGCTGAGCGTGTCCGGCGGCGGCGGTGAAACGTACACGGACGCGGACGCCATCGCAGCCCTCACGACGAGCACGGCCACATACAGCGTAGCCCAGTCGATGACCGCGGGTCTCCTGGCCAGTTCGGTAAATGTGACGACGGACGACCTCACGGTAACACTGGGCAGTATCCACGTGGTGGATGGTGACGTAGTGGTACAGAGCGGCGCACTCGTCAGCCAGCCTGAGGACATCGCGTCGAGCTTTACCCAGTACACGGCAACGTGGCAAGAGGACGCAGGCAGCCCCGGCAATTACCTTCTAAAACGCGAGGCCGTCGCAGCGCCGACCGCTGGGCGCGTGCAGATTGTCCAGCCGTTCACGGGCGGCGCTGCGGCCGTACCCGTTAGCGGTGTGCCACGTGGCGCACTTACCCCCCTCCAAGATATCAACAACGGTGCAGGCCGTAAGATTCTCTTCTGGTCATCCGACCCTTGGCAAATTCAGATCGTGAGCTATGGTAATAAATACCGCGTGTCTATGTCTGGCGAGCTTCAGATCGGAGTTGGTGGCATTGCGCAGGATTCGACAAATGCTATTATGTGGAATTCGACCCTTCCCTACTATTTTGGCGATGCCAGCTCGTCGCAGCTCATCAACACGGGAAGCGCCGGCGCGCGTCCATATGGACCTCGTACGAATATATTTCTCCCGATGACGTTACGCCTTGCAACGCCCGCAGCGACCGGCGAGATATATGTGCCAATCCAAACCGAGGTACACAGCCAGGCGGCGGGAGGGACTATGGGCGACAATTACTTTATGAGATTTAGTAAAGAACTTTTTGAGGGCGACCGGCTCCTGTTCGACGGCGTGGAGTACTGGACAGCGAACGTGCCTTAAACATCACAGCGCACCGGGCCCGCCCTTGTAAACAGGTGCCGACGGACAGGGTTCAGCATACGCAGGAGGGCCGATCATTAGGGGCATATCCTGATTCATACGAAACCATAACCAAAAAATGAACAGCGACTGCACGACGCTGCTAAACGACACGGTTATCATTATGGTGTACATTTTTATGTTACAACCAGGTAAAAAATGCCTAAGCTCGAAAGCCTTGTACAGACCCCAGGCGGGGCGAAACAGTTCAAGGCCGTTTTTCGTTTGGAAGACGACCGCACCAAGACCGTACGATTTGGCACGGCGAGTAACTACGCGCTCGACAAGGATAAGACAGCCGCCGACCGGGCCGCGTACATCGCTCGTCACAAAGTGCGGGAGGACTTCGGCGCGCCTATGACTGCCGGTGCCCTTTCACGTTGGGTGCTGTGGGGTAAGTACCACTCGTGGAAGGCGAACCTTGCAATGTACCGAATGCGGTTCAAGCTTTAAAACTCCATATTAATAATATCCAAAATATCGGAAGTGTATTCATACTTTGTAACTTGTTTCTCTTTCTCGCTATCTGGGTCAATAATAAGATAGTTTTTCTGCGCGAGGGCATCATACAAATCCTTCGGGATCATACTAATATATGTCCTGTTCGATTTCACAACCTTCTTCATTGGAAAATTCAATTCGGAAATCTTTCTATAAAACACTTGGTTGTTCATTGTCTCGCTGTATTTGAAATGATTCATAGTAGCCCACGTGCGCACAGACTTTACCATCGAATCGCCACAGAACAGCATAGGTTCGCCCCACTCGTCCTGCTCCCAGAACTTCTGTACCGGGTCGGTCGGGTTGAAGTCGGCGGGAATCAGTGCGCCGTGGTCGACGCCCTTGATGCTCGCCGTCTCCTCACCGGTTGAAGTAATACGACGCCCGACGTACTTGAACTTCCGCGATTCCAGGATGTCCTGAAAGTATAGGGCCAGGTCGGGCGTGTAGTTTACCATGAGTTGGCGGTACGGGCCGCGTCGGCTGTTACGGTATTTGAATGCTTTGAAGTCGAAGGTGCGCGCGGTCGTGTCGTAGTACTCACCAAGGTATTCAAACAATAGCTTTTGGAACTCAGGTGTGCCGAACCCCGTGTGCACCTTTGTCCAGAACTCGGTACCGTAACCTGTGCACCACTTGTTTGTTGCGTTCACAATGATAAAACGACGTTCGCCACTGGTGGCATCAATGCATATCATATTTTTCTTATTGCTTGTAAGTATCAGGTTGGCGTGCACATCAATTTTAAAAGGTCGCATATGTTTCGGATTAATATGTTGTTCTTTCATTGTAACAATATGTTTCAATAATCCCTGCTTACCTTTCATATCGGCGCTGTCACTTTCGTCAAGGTTCACGAGAACACGATTCAGGAACCCTTCGCTATGCGTGCCCAAAAGGTCGTCGACCTTGCTTGTTGAAATGTAGTGCTCAGACCCAACCAACGCGCCGATAGTATCAATAATAGTACCTTTACAACAGCCTTGTGCACCTTCGAATATCAGCGCGTGTTCCAGTCGTCGGGCGGGGTCCATCACAGTACACGCGAAGAATGACATCACACCGGCGTACGTGTCCTCCTCTTCCTCCGCGGTCAGTACGCCCGTGGTGCCGTCACCACGTACCAGGTCGTGCACCATCTGCTTCCACAGTGCCAGCAGCTTGTGACTGGATGCCGTGGGTGTGTTGTTCACATCGAACAGGTGTTTCGGGTACCCAAGGAACGTGTTGTACATCTCGGAGCCTTGAACAATGTCCTCGTACGGACACGCCAGCGGTTGAAACGTTATGTCGGTGCTCGCGCGCTTTTTGATATCTGAGAACCAGCGTGTCAGAAAATTCGTGTGGGGGCTTGTCTTAGGAAGTTTAATGTAAGTACCCGTTTCAATGTCGAGCACTTTTCCCGTCTTCACCTCACCATATGCGTGTTGCAGACGCTTAACATCCATCGTGTACTGTTTGCGGTACGTCGCACCTTCGCCACGGTTGGCGTGTGGGTCGAACATCTGCTGACATATCCAAAAGTCACCCGTGCGTATTTTGATACAGAACTGCTCAAAATATTGCTTTTGATAACGGTAAAGGCTGAGACTGTTAAGATAGTGAATATCCAATTTCAACCTTTGCAAAGGTGTTTGTGGTGGTGGTTCTTCGTCATCTTCTTCCGGTGTTGTGTTGCTGTTCTGTTTTACAAACTTGTCAACCTCTTCCCATCCTTCGAACTGTTTCGCCGCCCACTTCACCATCGGGTAATCGGTCTTCGTGTACTCTGCAATGCGTTCGGGTGTCATTTTAATGCGCTTCGGAAACATTACACCATCGTAACAATACACCGCGTACTTGCGCACATCCTCGGGTAACTGATTGTACACACAATCGATCACACGGCGTTCGATGCACTGTGCGTAGTTTGACAACATCGTAGGCCCCACCTGCTTTTTTCCCGGTTCACCTTTTGCGAGGCTGGCCTTGTTCTCACGATTGACCTTCGCCCGCGTCTTCTTCCAGAGGTCGGGATTGTTTTTCTTCACCTCTTCTGTCACGATGTTCAGGTCACGTTCGAACATAGTGTACCACGGCAGGGTTGATGTGTCGAACTCGGGTATGTTACATTGGTCCCGCCACTTGGCCAGGCCTCCGCCGTAAAGCTTGATGATCGCCAACAGCTTCGCGTGTGCATCCGTGCACCCTGTCGCGGCCTTGACCTCTGCGAACACGGTCGCGCGGTCTTTTACCAACCGTTCGAGCGCTGGTAGGTGGAGCTTCGCTTTCTGTGCCTCGGCGTACAGTAGCGTGGGGTGACAATTGGAAATATCAATGTCGTCGTATTTATCGTGACAGAGATAACCCCGAACCTCTTTGGAAAGTTGTGACAACGAATGAAACCCGGTATGATATACACGCGCATCGTCGACCTGCTTCCTCGCTGGCCGTTTGAGTTTTGTAAGAAGCTTCCCTTCTTTGATACAGTCGTAAAGGCCTCGTACATGCTCCTTGCTGTTTTTGTACTTACAATGAACGCGGTCTGTAAAGTCGCTACCGTAGTCGAGCGAGTGGCCAGCGCGGAGATACGCCGCGACGCGGGAGGTTTCGACCTCTTCGGTGAAGGTCAAGATGGGGAGAACGGACCCCGTGTGCTCACTGATGACGAAAGGCTTACACATCTAAGGCGAACTGTGAGCGAAGGTGGATAACCTTAACGGACCCTTTTCTGTTTTATATGGTAATTTTCGCGCGCTCTTCACGCCAGCACCTCGAACGTCACACCCTCGTACGCGTCGAGTTGCTCGGGTGACGGTGCGGGTGCGGGTGCTGGTGCCGGTTCATCGTCTTCCGGCTCGCTGTCAATCGACACCGGCACGGGTGCCGGCTCTTCCACAAGCTTCTTCGTGACCTTACGCACGTACGGCCGCTTCTCGTGGATGGGTGTGAATTTCAGCCCATACAACTTCTTCAACAGGTCGTTAGACTTGCGTTGTGACTTGTCATCGTAGAAGCCACCATTAAGGCGCGTCAACTTCTGGCGGTTGAGTTTTAGAGGTGTCGCCGTGCCGCCCCACTCTTCCAGGAAGGCGGTATACGAGGGATACTTTTTATCAATGGTCACCCCATTAATTGTACCGGTCACGTGATGACGATAAACGAACTGCGTCGGTCCTCGGTTTGGCATTGGTGGTCGCTTGGTGTTGTGTTTGGGTGTGCTTATCTTGTTTATACTAATATTAAAAACCCGGTGCCTTCCAAAAATACAATGATATCCAGCAAGCGCAGACGCCGTGTGCTCGCACGTCAACGCGCCGACGAGAAACGCCTCGCACTCGCACGCATCAAACAGGTCGCCGAGGCAGCCGCGGCCAAGGCGTTAACGCGTGTGGTGCTCGACAACATATGCCTCGATTCGCCAGAGGTTGCGCAACTAATCGAGACGTACTGCGATGTGTCAAGTGGTGAGGCGTCGGACGAGCAGCAACCAGCAGAGGCGGCGACGGCCTGGCGGTGGTGGTGGTGACTTACTGGGCCGCCAGTTCGGCCGCGACCTTCGACTCTTTGACCCACACTTCGAAGCCCTTGCGGTCAAGCTCGACCGATTGTTCGTCGCCGTCCTTGTCGACATACAGACCGTGCACACGCTTGCCACCGTTGGCGACACGAATGTACAGGTACACCACTACACCGCGATACAGGAATACCGCGATTTCCTGGTCACCAGGATATACACCTTCGTTACTGACCTGCACCGGTTTGCCGAGGTGCTTTTTCGTGTGCACGTGTGCTGCCGCTTGTGCCTTGCCGAGTCGGCGCGCGTACGTTGGCACATCGAACTTGTACACATATGTTGGTTTCAGACCGTAGAGTGCGAACCGTTCACCGAATTGTTCTGGGTCGGCCATCTCCGGACCGTCACCGTCGAGGCCACCGTTTTCAATGCTTGGCGCCTCGTACTTTACAACAGGTGCAACACGGGCCGTCGGGTCGTCACGCTGCTTCTCGTACGCTTTAAAAAATTCGGCGCCGCCTTTGAATGAAGCGCAGCTGTGCGGGTTCTCCTCGTGGAACTTGCGGGCGGCCTCGGCTTTGAATTGCTGCCAAGACATCGCGGGCAGTGGTTCGGGTGCAGGTGCTGGTGTGGGTGTGGGCAGTGGTTCGGATAGGTCGACAGGTTGGAACGCGATGGGGTGCGCGTCGGCGAAGATGGACGGCACGGCGAGCGCTTTGCATCGTCGGCGTGCGAGGTAGCCGCGCACATGCTTCGAAATGAACCCGGCCGCGTTGTGTTCGTCGGCTGTCTCATAACCGTTGTCCTCGGTCCAGTCGTCGCCGCTGTCGTCGTCGGTGTCAGCGTCTGCCCAGCCGATGGGCGACGCGGGGGGCACGTCTGTTACAGGTGCCGGGGGTGTGGCTTGTAGGTAGTCGTACCCACGGAAAGGAAACATTGGCCAGACAGGCGCCGGGGGTGGTGCGAGTGCCAGCTCGTCGAGCTCGCGCGACTTGCGGGCGTCGTCGTCGTTATAGTAGTCGTCTGCCGTCCAGCCTTCGGGGATGTCGTCGCGCTTGCGCGTGCGCGTGACAGTGGCGAGAGGGTCGGCGTCGTTGCACTTTACCTTGTACATCATTTGCTTGTTGCGTGGTGGGTCGGGCATCGGGAAGAACTCGGGGGCGTCGGTTGGCGTGGTGAAGTGGAAGGCATCGGCGGGAAGGTAGGAGAGTGTGAGGGACATAATGTAGGTCGGGTGTGTCGCGGGATGTACTGTATGGGTTTGTGGTCTGCTTATACCTTACGGGAACGGCCCACGTTCTCGCGATGGAGACCCGCGCCGTGTTAGGTCACCGTCACACCGTCGCACAAAAACACGACACAAGGGGGCGCACTCGACAGGATTAACACGGCGCACTCGACAGGATTAACACGGCGCACTCG
>Ga0315321_10002628_pt1 | contig 13890 bp, 7 predicted proteins | sample M180m21515metaG_FD_203464 | JGI IMG/M metagenome (GOLD analysis project Ga0315321, IMG submission 203464) | Ammonia-oxidizing marine archaeal communities from Monterey Bay, California, United States - M1 80m 21515 | ecosystem: Environmental > Aquatic > Marine > Intertidal zone | place: USA... | reverse complement strand
TTAGCTGCTCATCTTGAGACATAACTTGAACATAGTTATTTAACTTTTGAGATCTAAGTTTATTCTCAGCAGTCATGTTGGCTGAATCTGTAGCGGCCCTTTCAGCTAGGTTGGCAAGCTCCATCTGTTGCTCGTTGCCTAAGTTAGCTAGGTCCATTTGTTGAGCCATAGCCGCATTAGTCTTTTTAAAGTCTACTAAGACATTTAAGTTAGCTAATCGTGTTTGCTGTTCAGCGCTCATGTTAGCTCTGGCAGTCGCGTTTACTTCAGTTAATTCAGATAATTCTACTTTTAACTTTGCATCAAGATTTACTTCTTCCATACGCTGATTAAGTTCAGCTTGTCTTACTGATCTAGCTACTACATTATTTAAGCGAGTTAGTTCAAATTGATTGTCTGCTGTAAAGTTAGCGGCATCTGTAGCTGCTTTTTCTTGCAACATAGCCAATTCCATTTGCTGCTCATTAGACATGTTAGCCATATCCATCTGTTGAGCAAACTGTGCATCTCCTTTTCTAAACTCTACGAGAGTCTGTAGGTTAGTCAGCTTTTCTTGGTTTTCTGCTGTCATTGTATCTTTAGCAGCAGCATTCTTTTCTGATAAATTAGAAAGCTCTAACTGTAACGAAGAGTTTAAGTTGGCTTTTTCCATGTCCTGATTTAAGTCTGCTTGACGCATAACCTTAGCAATCTGAGCATTATAACCAGTTAAACGAGCTTGTTGTTCAGCACTCATGCTTTCGGAATCAGCAGCATTCATAGCTTGTAAGTTTGCTAGATCCATTTGAGCATTAGTATTTAATTCAGCTATAGCAGCTTGTTGACGCTGTGCAGACTCTTGCTGTGATTTCTGTTGCGCAGCTTGAAAAGTAGCCATCTCAGTTTGTTGTTCTTGTTGCGCTGTAGTAATAGTTGCTTGTTGGCTAAAAGAACCCTGCTGTACTTTAATCTCTTGCGCCATAGAAGCTGTCTGAGAAGCAGCAGTCTGACGATTAGCAAGGTTCTGCATACGCACAGTCATAGTATTTTGAGCAGAGCCTAAGTTAGCCTGTTGCTGATTACTAAGGTTCTGTTGTGCTCGCTGCTGAAGGGCCTGTGCGTTGCTCTGAGCCATAGGTAAAGCACTTTGAATAATAGCATTAAACAAAGCGTCACGGCCTACAGTAGACGCTGACAAGCCTCTCTGAGCCATCATCTGTTCTACTTGAGCCACCGCAGGTCTAGCCCATGCAGGAGTTTCACCGTCTTCCATACCAGCTAAAAGATTTTCCATCTGTACAGAAACAAGGGCTTCTTGAGGTAAAGCTGCTACCGCTGCGGTTACTTGTGGATCAGCTCCTTCATCTATTTGAGCCTGTACAGTTGCAGGGTCTTCAGAGATTGCAGCAGTAACTTCTTCAGGAACTCCAGCAACAACTGCCATCATGTCTGCCGCAGCTACTTTTCTTTCTTTGCCCTGTACAGCGTTACGACTTGCAGCAGCCATTGTAGGAACACCACCAATTTGAGAAGCATCTCCTTGAGGTGCTGTACCTGTAATAGCTTCACGGCCTTTAAAGTCTACTGAAGGAGCCGTTCCAAGTTCTGCTGCTGTACGCTCTGCTGCTGCTCCTATCTGTGCTTCACGGCTAGAAGCTTTGTCATAAGCTGGAGTATCCTCTATTTCAGTAGTACCACCATCAGGCGTGTAAGCAGAAGCAACAAAATTAGCCGTAGCTGCTGCTGCGGTAGGTAAACCATCTTCTGTAACATCTAAAGCTTGAGATATAGGCTGACCTGTAACAGGATCAATCCTTGTAGCAGCATCTCCTGATTGTACTGTACGCTCTTTAGTAGCAATTAAATCTTGATACTCTCTTAATTCTTCAACGCCTACGCCACGCTTGTCAGCCTCTAGCTTTAACTTAGTTATAGCATCTGCACTAATAGTAACGCCATCGCTTGTAGTAACAGCGGGGCCAGCTACATCAGCTACTTGCTGTGTTTGAGCTGTGGTTACACCTTCTGCATATTGCTTTATTCCAGAGGCTGCATTTTGTTTTGTTAATGCTGCTCCTTCTTTAACTGCAAGGCTAAAATCAGAAAGCATTTTTGATCTGTTTCTATAATTAGCAACAAGCTCATCATTTAACTTATCACGTTCTTCTGGTGTAGCTGCCCTACGTATTTTCTCTCTTATAGATCTTTCTTTATTAGCATATTGTTGCTCTGCTTGAGCTTTTGCAGTATAGACAGCTCTACCTGCTTCAGACTGGCTGTACTCTACTTTAGCCTGTTTATCGCTTAGTACACGGGGTTCTTCGGTGGGTCTTTGAGCCGCAGTACCTTTAGCAAGTGTTTCTTCAAAACTATCACGCTCTGCTGCTTTAGCCGCATCAGTAAGAGTTGCTGCACCAGCTTCGGCTTCTTTTATCTTAGCGGGTAAACCTGTTTCGGGGTCAATGTTTTTAGCACCCGTGGCTGTAACAAAATCACTTTCTTCTACTTCACCGGCTGTGTAGGTAGATGCTTTAGCAGCTTTAGAAGGCATTGTAAACTTATTAGAGTTAATACCCATCTTATCATAAAACTCTTCAGGGCTTAGCCGTGTAAAGCGAGCATCTCCTTCAAAACCCCAGCCTGCGTTATCAATAACATACTCACCTGATTTTTTATCATACGAGTAGTCCATCATTTTTTTAGGCGGGTTGCCAAACAACGGCTGTCGATCCATAGCATCTTGAATAATTGCAGCATGATCTACAACTTCATCACCCATAATGGCAGTTGTTGCTTTGCTAGTTGTAGAGGTTCCTGATGTAGCAGAAGGCCCTATAGATGCCTTTGTGTCTACCGCAGGAGTTCCTGTAGCAAGTTTTGATACATCACCGCTTTGAGTTTGCATGGTGCTAAAAGGATTTAAAGTTGTTTCATTAGTAAAACGCAGCATTTCTTCAGGCGTTTTTCCGCGTACATATCTTCCTTTTACATCTACATAATCATATAATCCAGTTTCTTTATTATAAGTAGCCGATCTTATATTGCCTTTTTCTTTAAAAGCTCTAGTCATTGCGCCAGAATCAAAACCTGTATCTATTTTTTGCGCCGTGGCAGCTGTAACTTCAAAAGGCTTTGGCTGAATTGCTAAACTATTTTTTGCAGGATCAGTAACCTTAATATCCTCTAAAGGAGTAGTATAGTCGTCATATCTGCGTTCTTGATCAAATCCGGGACCAACAGCAACACTACCAGTATTAAACTTTTTACGCTTCAAAGCAGTCAAGGCTTTATTTTTATTGCTCATAATATCTACTCTTTATCTTTTTTAAAAAGTTTCTGGACAGACTCTGTTTCTAAGATCCTAATACAGGTCCAAATAATGGTTGCTAAAGCAGCTAAAGGCGGTAGCCAACCAGCCAACGTACCTACTGTGCCACCGACAGCTATTGCATCTACCACTGCTTTAGTCTCCTCTTGCATTATTTTTTAGCCTTTCCAATTACCAGTGCAAACATCTCTAAAAACTTATATAATTTACCTATGATTTTATCATCCTTTGGTGTAGGAGTCAAAGCTGTAATAGCGCTACAAGCCGTCACAAGAGCTGTTAAAGCATTTATATAATCTAGTGCATTAGTCATTACCACGGTACTCCTGATGCTTGAGTCGGGTTTTTATCTGCTTCAATTTTTGCTGCTAATGAAGCTTCCATAGCATCTTTATCTACGCCGTTAGCCCAACACCAATCTAAAACATTAGCTTCTGTAACGTCTGAGTAGGCTACAAAGCCTTCTGCAGATGCGTCAGGCTCAAAGCCACATGTACCATAACTGGAAGCTGAGTAGGTTACAGCATCGTCACCAGTGCCTACAGTCTCTGACTCAGATACGCGCCAGTGAGCTATCAATACTCCACCGTCTGCAGTTGCTCTTTCTAGTGTACTGATTTTCCATGTTGCCATTATACTTCTCCTTCTTGTGATGCTTCAAAAGCTGCGATAACTTCAGCCGTGTGAACCACTGCACAAATCGCTTGGACTTCTGCTGACTCTCCGCTGTAGTCCTGACCAGCCGTGATGACGTGCCTGTGGAAGCCAGAGGATAGCTCTACGCCGTCTTCCATTACTTTGGTGCAGGTTCGTACTTGTACTGCCTTGTACTCGCCTACGATTTCAATCTTGTCTTCTGTTATTACTTTTTCTAATGCCATTTTGTTTCTCCTGTCTGTGCCTACCGTCCGATAGGCGTATGGTTGTTATGCTGTTGTTCCTACGATACCGATTGATAAAGAACTAGTTCCAGAAGAAGATCCTGCCGCAGAAATAGCTAGCGTAGTACCTGATAATGCTGCAAAACCTTGTCTGGCATATACGTCAATATCTTCTGTAATAACTGTACTGGTTCCAGCTTTAGCTATAGTGAATGGGATGCCTGCGATTGATGCATAACTAGAAATTTGAATATCGGTTGCGCCGCTTGTGCTATCAATAAATAAGCTAATAAAAACCTGCCTACCTACTTTAGTGTAACTGCCTTGAAACCTGAGATTAGTACCGCTAATTGCTCCAGCACCTACAGATGCAGTCCAAGTACCTTCCTCATAGTCATCCAGCTTGTTCGCCGCAGTTCCGTCTTGACCGAAGTAAATACCTGAACCGCTATCTATCTTAATGCCGTCGTTGATGTATGCACGACCTGATAGGTAGAGGTCTTTGAAGCGGGCCGCCGAAGTTCCTAGGTCAATAGCGGCATCTCTAGCCGCACCGCCGCTTGGAGACTCTGGGAATATGCGGTCGCCACCACCATCGTAGAATAGTCCAGTGTCGCCTGAGCCAACAACTAAACCACTTGCGCGTGTACCAATACTACCTACTTGACCATCCGCATTTTCAAAAACTTGGATTGATCCATCGTCATTAGTTCCAGATCCTATCCTTCGCGCATAAAGTGCCGGACCGTTATCTCTAGTGTGAATTGCGAAGCTGCCAGCTCTTAGTTCGTGACCAGCAACACCGCCATCAGAAGCAGTTTTAGACACCAGTAGGTTCCCACTGGAATCAAGGCGCATCTTCTCGCCAGTACTATGCGAAAACGTCATCGGGTTAGCACTGTTCCCTCTAAACTTTATTTCGTCACCTTGGTTCTCAATAAACAGTGTGTTTTGTTCAGCACTATCAATAAGAGCTATGCCTTTTGAGTCTGCTGTTTGCTGAACAACCAATGTTCCTAACGCCCCAAAAGACCCGCTTGTTCCTAACAAAAGATGACCTGATGAGTCTATGCGCATGCGTTCTGAACCGCCAGTAGAAACAGTAACAATACCATTGCCAGAGGTAGCATCTAAATCCCAACCAGCACCAGCAGATGCTGTAGCGAAAGACGTTATTGCCAGTGGTCTGTTATCTGTTCCATAGATGTTTACGTTGCCATTGGAATCAATGCGCATGCGTTCTGAGGTGTTAGTAATGAAATACATATCATTGGTAGCAACGCCAATCATGTTGCCATCATTAGTGCTGTTGCTATCTTCAATAATAATGTTTGCTTCTGCGTCTGAACTCTCAAATTTAGCTGTGTAGTTGTACGCACCACCAGCAACTAAAAGCCCTACGTTATTCCCACTTTGAGTAATCTCAAGGTTTGCACTAGGCGTACTCGTCCCGATTCCTACATTTTCACTACTATCAATTGTAATAGCTGTAGCATTACTATTATCTACAATACCCGGAGTGCTGGATAACTCTATGGGGATTTCTGTTAAAGCCATTGGCTATTCTCCTGTTTGTGCCTGCCGTCCACTAGGCGTATGGTTGTTTAATCATTTGTAAAATAAGATACACAGCCCTCAAAATATAAACCAGACTGATTATCTACTAAAACATTTGTCCAATTTCCATCGTCTTTAGTCTGGATTAGATAAAAGTCAGTAGAACCATTGACTATGTCTATAGCGGGTGAAAAATACCCGTCAGCGGGTGAAAATAAATTCTGGCCGTAAGTTGATACTACTCCTCTAAAACCTCTACTGGCGTAACCTGCTGGTGTAAATGGAAGCCCTGAGAATTTTAAAACTCCAGTCGCGTTCGTTAATTCAGTATTAGCTACCATTATTTGACAAGTAACTAATCTACCTATTTTAGTGTAGAACCCACCTCTACTACCGCCAGCATTAGTTCCAGCAGCAACAGTTCCAGAAAGAACTAGAGTGAACTCGCCTTCCTCATAGTCATCCAGCGTTTTGCTTGTGACTGCGCCGCCAGTAGCTCCGAAGACTACACCGCCTGATAGGTAGAGGTCTGAAAACTGATTATTGGGGGTGCCCAATGATACGGTGCCGCTTGACTGCTCACCAGAGGCTCCTCTTGGTAAAACAATAGAGCCAGACACCATGAGGCTTTTAGTTCCATTACTGAGATAAATATCTCCACTGCGAACACCAATATTTCCTACGGCTGCGCCCGCCTTATTTATAGCGATAGCCACACCGTCTGAGTTTTGGCGGTTGACGATTAGGGCTTCATGACCCGCAGTGCTTGAAGTAGTCTCAATGTTCGCGCCGACTACAGAATTGGTCACAGCAAGCCTTGTATATGCTAGTCCGCTGTTACCGATTCCCAGATTCCCACCGGCATCCAGCACCATTGATTGTATGCCGCTGCCGCCGTTAGATGTTGCCTGATAGAAACCAATTGTGCCTCTGTTGCTAGTGTCTGGACCACGAGATTCAATGTTGAAAAGAGTACCATTGAAGCTCAAAGTTCCTGAATTTGCGCTAGTTGTTGTTGTTCCTAAAACTCTAATAGCTCCAGAACTTTCTAGTTTTTCATTTGGTGCTGAAACCCCGATTCCCACGTTCCCACTGGCATCAATGCGCATGCGTTCTGTGCCATTAACATCAAACCGTGTGTAGACTTGTGAAGCAATTTTTATAGGGTCATTTGAAGTCTCAATTGTTCCAAAATCATTGTCAGCGAACAGTTGTAACGACCTTGCATTATCTGCTCTTGATAATTTGAGTTTACCTCCTGCTCCAATTTCTAATGCTTGGTCGGGGTCTGTAATTCCGATTCCCACGTTGCCCGTAGCACCTTCAATGCGCATGCGTTCTGCGGCCCCTACCCTGAACACCATGTCGTTGTCAAGAGCGCCTAACGCAGTCTCTGTGGTAGTGTCATTATCTTCAAACTTAATTAGCGCATAAGCATCTGTTGATGTGAATGTAGCTACATTGTTTGCAGTTCCAGAGTTTACGTGGAGTGCGGTCGCTGGCGAACTCGTCCCGATTCCCAAGTTGCCATCTGCTGTCAGCTGCATTTTTTCAGTATTGTTCGTCAGGAATCTAACTTCATGATTTGTCGTTGTGCCGAAGGTGATGGCGGTGTTTGTGTCATCGTAAGCAATTTTTCCTGCAACTGCGCCGCCGCTCCGTTGGAAAACCAAAAGAGGCGTATTTACGAGGGCGTTAGATGTAAAGGTGGCAACAGTTGATCCTGAGCTTGCCCCGTCAACAACAAGCCCATCCGCCGTGACCGTACCCGTGACATCTAAAGCCGTAGCAGGACTTGTATTAGCAACACCGACTCTATTAGCAGAAGCATCAATAAATAATGTACCTGCATCAATATTTAAATCTACAGAAGCTGCATCGGCTGATAGCATCCCTGTTGAAACTTTAGTTAAAGCCATTGGCTATTCTCCTATTAAGATTCTAGTGCGGCGATACGGGCGCGTAGTGATTGGATTTCTTTGAGCATCATTGGGACTAGCTTGCTGTAGTCAACGCCCATCATTTCTTCTGAGTCTTCTGGAGCTGATACTGCTTCAGGTGCAACAGCCTGTAGCTCCTGTGCAACCATGCCGTAGTCTTGATGTGAGCCGTCTGCCTTCCAATCAAACTTTCGTACTTGGATAGCGTCTATCTTGCTACCAGCGTCATCAGCGTCTACGATGTTTTCCTTGAGGCGTTGGTCTGATGAGGTGTTGTAGGCTGTGGCTGAACCACTTGTTGAAACTGAACCAACTCTACCGTTTCCGTTGTAAAAACCTATTTGTAAAACTGAACCAGTTGATGGAACAGCACATCTAATAGATTCATCTGTCGCACCACTTGACGCGCCTCTTATTGCTACGCCTAATGTATTGTTAGCAAAAGCGCTTACACCCACCAGTAGGTTCCCAGCATCATCAAGCCTCATTGCTTCTGAAAACGAACCACTGGTATTTGAATGAACCTCAAAAACTAGAGCCGACTTGTTTCCGCTAGTATTAAAAGATCCAATTCTTGAAGACCCGTCACCATGTTCGGTGCCTATTTCAATGTAAGTTTTTCCAGTGTCTCCGTAGTTATGTGCAGAAAATTTAGCAACTGTTTGGTCGCCACCAGTGCTTTTGTGAACTTCTAGTAATTGGCTTGGATCTGTGCGACCAATTCCCACGTTCCCACTGGCATCGATGCGCATGCGTTCATCAACGCCTGAACCTGTTGAAAATGCTATCGCGCCATTAGTGCCGAATGCCTCAAATTCTAATACGTCACTGTTGCTGTAAATTGCAGTATTGATGTCGTTTGGCGAATTAACATCTGATAGCTGTAAAGCTCCTGCGCTGGTGATGCGCATGCGTTCTGAGCCAGCCGTAGAAAACGCAAGGATATTGGACGCAACATTGAACATCCCAGTGTCAGTGTCATCGTGAAATGCAAATGCAGGAAGTGCAGCGTTTTCTCGACCTGCAAGAAACGCTGAGTTTTCTGCTCTGATATGGTCGTTTACATTTAGCAAACACCCAGTATTAGCTGTCATGCCAATACCAACTCGTCTACTGGAATCGATGCGCATGGCTTCAGTTACGGCATTGGTTGTTTGGTCATGGTAATTAAAAGTAATTGGAGAATTGCTACCTACAATATTTGCTCCACCGCCAACACAGTTTAAGAACATCTTATTACTGCCCGTAGAACGAAATACTGTAATGCCTTCATTGTATTTCAAGCTATCTTGAGATGAAGCTACGTTAAGTTTTGAGTTACTAGTAGTCGTCCCGATGCTGACGTTGCCTGTATCCCGATCAATAATCATGCGAGTTAGATCTGTATTGTTACCAACTTTGAAATGTAATTTATTATCGCCGCCATCATAGACAAGCTGCGCACCTACATTACCTGTCCCAGCTTCGGTCAGGAATAAACTAGCGTCATTTCCACTCGTCGCCTCAACGCGAACGGTTGCGTCTGCTGCACCAGATACGTCGATGCCTGTGGCTTTTACACGGAGACGCTCAGTTAAGCTGCCAGTTGATTCGCTAGTTTTGAAAACCACCTCACCGCTTACAGGAGAAGCAGCAGGTTGTACTGTAGACATGGTTGCCTTAACAGCGTTACCACCACCACTATCATCGTCAGAATAAAATTCAATAAGCCCTAAATCACCACCTGCGGATATTGTCCCTGAACTGTTTGCCAGCCTAAAGACAGGTGCAGTGGAATTTTCAAGCGTAAGCCCATCGGCTGTCAGAACCCCAGTCACGTCGATGCCTGTGGCGGTTGTGAGAAACTTTTGACTTCCGTTGTGATATATCTGAACACCTGCGCCTTCGTTGGCTCGTAAGTATTCTGTAGAGCCATCAGGCTGTCGTAAAATTAAATCATTACCTGCTTGTAGGATTAAGTCGCCTGCACCTACATCTGCGATATAACTATGGTCACCATCATGATAAATCTGTAGGTCGCTGCCAGCTCCGAAGATGGCTTTTTCACTGTCTGCAAAAGTCAACGAACCCGGAAGCGTAAGATCTCCAGACAACTTAGCAGATGTAATAGTACCATCTACAGGTACGTTTACTTCTGTCTGAGTCATAGTCATTACTTCTACAGCACTGCCAGTTGGAGGAGCCGTAGAGAATGTTAGAGTAGTTCCAGAGATACTATAGTTAGATTTGCTCTGATATACACCATCAATAAATACTTGAGTATTATTTTCGTTAACAGGATTTATAGACAACGTAAGCGTAGTATCGCTACCGTCGCCTGTCATACTGTCAATGTTTAAGTTAGATCCAGATACACCAGCAGCTACGCTGTAGACTACTAGCTTACGTCCACTAACAGGCGCAGCACTTAATGTAAGTGTAGTTGTGCCTGCAGAAGTAGCAATGCTATAAGCGCCTTGTTCTTGGAATACACCGTCAATAAAAACAATTAAGTTATTTTCTGATTCTGTAGACTGACTTAAAGCAAAAGCAGTAGTAGAGCCGTTACAAGTAAATACATCATGGGTAAAAGTGTTAGTACCTCCACCGCCGATAGCACCCCAAGCATCTGTATAGCCTTCAAACTGAGCTAAAGAAGTGTTATATCTAAAGTAACCTGCTGCAGCACTTCCGGGTCTTTGAGCCGTAGTACCTACAGGAACATGTACAGCGTCTGTGTTGGCTCCTAAGTCTAAAGACACATCAGGAGATGTTTGATTAATACCAACCCTGTTGGCGCTTACATCAGCAAACAATACACCGCTATCTACATTAACGTCTCCAGAGAATGTAGCAGTTGTAAAAGTTGTAGGAGTAATGTTTGCAGTACCGTCAAAGCTTACACCACCAATAGTTCTAGCAGTCTCTAAAGCTGTAGCAGTTGCTGCGTTTCCTGTAGTGTCTTGATTAAGAGTACCAATTACAAAGTCTAGTGTGTTATCAGAATCATCGTAAGTAACCGAAATATTAGTTTCAGTATTAGAGCTAACCATAGCTCCTACAGTATCTGCAATAACTTCATCTAAAGCCGTACCGTTTACAGTAATTGCATCGGCTTCTAAAGTACCATCAATGTCTGCATCGCCTGAAATATCTAAACTAGAACCAGTAATAACTGTACCCGTAATAGCAGCAGCACTGGAACCACCTATTACAGCGCCATCAATAGTACCTCCGTCAATGTCAGGAGTATTTATATCAGGTGAAGTAAGTACTTTGTTTGTAAGAGTCTGAGAACCTGTAAGAGTTGTAACAGTACTATCAATAGCAAATGTAACTGCGTTTCCTGAACCAGAGGTATCAATACCTGTACCGCCTGTAAAGGTCATAGTCTCGCTATCTAAGTCAATACTTAATGCACCTCCAGTGTCTCCTTGGAAGTCAAAATCTTGAGCAGTAACTTGAGCATCTACATAAGCTTTAACAGATTGTTGGGTAGGCACAAGCGTAGCGCTGTCTGAAGACATATCATCTTCATCTACGAAAGCCGTAATAGTAATCGTACCATCAGATAAGTTAGCGTAAGTAATATCACCTGCACTAGAACCACCAATAGTTACACCGTCTATAGTGCCGCCATTAATATCAGTAGTAGTAAGTACAGAGCTTGCAACTGTTACAATGCCTGTTGAGTCTGCAATAGATCCTGCAGCCGTACCGTCTTTAGCTTTTAAAGTAGTTACTTCAAGATTTGTAGTATCTACTGTAGTGGCATTAACTGATGTAATGTTACCTGTAGTTGATGTAAGTGTAGTAATAGTAGTAGCGGCAATAGTCCCGCCTTCAACTTTGTCACCAGAGATTTGATCGTCTGCAAGAGTTAATGTACCCGCTGAAACATTTAAAGTTTTTCCTGATCCTACTGTAATGTCTGATGTTGCAATAGTTGCTCCATCAATTGTACCGCCGTTAATATCGGCTGTGTCGGCTACAAGGCTATCAATATTAGCTGTGCCATCAATGTATAGATCTTTCCACTCAGAACCTGATGCACCTAAGTCATAGGTATTGTCGGCGCTAGGGAGCAAGTTAGAAGCTACATCAGCGCTAAAAGCAACAGTATCTGAAGCAGCGTCACCAAAAGTTAAGTTGCCTGCAATAGTTGCATTGCCTGTAACAGTTAGATTACCACCTACGCTCAAATCACTTGAGAGTGTTGCTACTCCTGTGACCCCTAAAGTTCCAGCAACCGTGGCGTTGACATCGACATCGAGAGTGTCAATATGAGCGGTTCCATCCAAGAATAAATCTTTGAACTCCAATGAGGATGTACCCAAATCAATGTCGCTATCAGTAACAGGCACAATCGCACCATCTTGAATCCTGATTTGTTCAACAGCCGTTCCACTAACTTCAACGAACACCCCCCATCTATTATTCGTAGAGTCTACTACAATTTTATTTTTAAAATCTAAGTCACCAATCTGAGGAATATTACCGCCTTGTGCTGCGGTTCCATCGTGCCTATGACCAGTAGTAGCACTGCTAGTAGCAGAATATGCAAAAACATTAGCTAACTGATTATATTCGTTGTTAAATAAAGTTGCTGTAATCGTATCTCCGTCAGCAAATGTACTTTGTCGGGTATAGCTCTGAGCCATTTATTATCTCCTTCCTGATGGAGTGTAGTCTACGTAAAGACCATTCACTGTATAGGGTGCTAGTTTATCTGTGCTTGTTATTATAAAACTTACAGTGTTTCCACTGCCTTGCACTGCTTGTCTAATTAGAGGGTCAGAAGCTGCTCCAAATACGTTAGCCCCAAACTTACCTGTTCCAAAAATACTAGGTAGCGGTATGCTATCTAAAACATAATCTAAAGGCTGTGCAATTGTAGGGTCTTCATAGTCATAACGTACACGTAGTGTAGGCTGTATTCCGCCTTCTGGACTTACAGAAACTCGCACATACCGAATAGTTTTTTTAGTACCTACATCTCCAAAATCTAAATTAGGTGTTTGGTAGGCTGAAGTTACATCAGCAGGAGTACCTCCATAATCAAAAGAAGTACCATCATCATGATTGTAAATATACCCGTCTGTGTCGCCATGCCATGTTTGTTCAATACCATCTGTGTCTAAATCTGAAGTTAAGGCCGTAGCTTTAATACCTTGAGTTTCTGAGAACTGAAACCCGTCATTAGTTAAGGTAGCTATAACGCCTTTAGCAGCAGTATTAGCTGTGCCATCTGTATTATAAAATAATCTGTATTGTGACTTACTTCTTAGTACGGCACTTGTGACATCTAAATTATCTATATTAGCAGCTATGCTTTTAATAGTAGGCTGGATAGGTCTACTTACAGTCCCTAACTCAACGTCCCCAATTCGTACCGTACCTGCAACAGTTCTTAACCCATCAGGGCTTAGGAACAACAAGTCACCTGCAATTTCCTGAATACTCTGGGCATCCATGCAACCTACGTTTTTTGTAACCGGCTGCACTACAATTGAGTTAGAATCATTTATATTAAGAAGCTTAAATATACTATTTCTACAAAAAATAATTAAGTCATCACGAAAACTGGCTAGTCCTACTACCTGATCTTCTAAGACAATAGATCCTGCACCAGTACCTGAGAAGTTATCAGGGTCGTTAGTATGGCTATAATAAATAGTGTTAGAAGCTGCACCAGCACCAGCAACTACAAAATGCTTATCGTGTATAGTACCTACTGCTGGAGCAATACTGCCTGATACTGTAACCTCACCTGCAAAAAAAGTTCTTGTGTTTAGATTACCTGTACCTGTCATTCTAAAAAAGTAAGGTTTATTAACGCCGTCACATATAAGAATTTCACCGTAATCAGAAAGACCTTCAAAGAATGAAAAGTTAGTCTGTTTTTGATCAGTACGTGCTAAATCTGAACGACCTGTAAAAGTAGAATAGTTGTCGCCGCTGCTGTGTACGCTGGATTTTGATATTGAAATCCATGAAGTACCGTCTTGACTGAAAAATATACCAGTACCTGAACAAACTATTACGCCGTCTGCATATCCTCTAATACCTAATACTTTATTAGACCCGTTAGGTTTAGCGGCTGAAGCACCACCAAACACACTGAAGCCGTTAATTCGTCTGTAACCACCGTCAGTATCTACCTCAAAGTTTGTAAGCTTAGAAGCAATTCCGGGCTGACCAAGCATCTCAAGCTGGTTAAGGCTGG
>Ga0315321_10002625_pt1 | contig 13897 bp, 16 predicted proteins | sample M180m21515metaG_FD_203464 | JGI IMG/M metagenome (GOLD analysis project Ga0315321, IMG submission 203464) | Ammonia-oxidizing marine archaeal communities from Monterey Bay, California, United States - M1 80m 21515 | ecosystem: Environmental > Aquatic > Marine > Intertidal zone | place: USA... | reverse complement strand
GTCGACCGGCATTCCAGTGGCCACAGCATCGCCCAGCAGAACATAACAACGATCACCCCATGCGTCGGCTGCGGCAACCAGGTCAGCATCAGCGTGGGCCTCCACCCACTCGCATAGCTCTTCTAACGCAAACTCCAGTCGTAACATCAATTCACTTTTAGATGAGTCCCCTGAGGCAAGGACTTTAAGCGTCTGTCGTAATTCAAGTGCTACCTGGCGAGCGTTGTCACGATCGCATTCCAGTAAGCGTGCGGTGTCGGCTACGCGTGAGCTGACCTTGTTGTGGAAATCGGCGACTGCGTTGGTGTGTGATTTCATAGGCTGTTTCCTTGAGATGCTTGGAGTTGAAGAGGTCTAGAGTTCGGGTTTTAGCGACAGCGTTTGGTCTGCAAAATGGTGACCTGATCGCCATACTGGGCACGAACGAGCAGGCGAGCATGGGCTGAGTCACTTGCTTGAACGGAAACATAGCTAACACGGCCAGCAATGCGGATTTTTGCTTGGAATTCAAACATGGCTTTCTCCTTGGAGTGGACTTCTGAATAAAAACGGTGGAAGTGGATCAGTCTGCAGGCGGCTTTTCAGCCTTGCCTGCTATCGCGGGTGTGACATGAACAAGCCATGCCTCTTGATTGTTATCAACGATCCAGAACGAACCTGAGCGATGCTTGGCAAGGTGGTTGGCAAGGAAATCAGGTGCGGACTGGATATATTTCATGTTGGCTTCCGGGCAGGCATAGGTGTCGAGTACTTGGCTTGGAACGTTCAACTTCTTGAGTTCGCTGATTCTTGGCAGTGCAATCGACTTGCACCAACCAACTATGGCAATTTCTTGAGGCTCGTGGCCGTCACCGGGGGCAACGAGGACCACTTGCGGGCTCAAGAAATAGAGGTGTTCCGATTCATCTACTGGCAAGGGTGGGAATTCCTGACTGGACAGGTGGCGAAACGCCTCCGGAACCTTCAACTCCATCTTCTCTCGTTTGAAAATGATTGATTGAATTGAAACTCGATGCATTTTGAGAGGATTTGAAAGATGGAAGTTGAAGGTGTTATGAAAATCTCAATCAGGCGTTGATTGTTTGATCATGACGCTGAATTCGGCAATCGATTGATTGTTCTTGGTGCTTTGATTTCACGAACATGGATCACCCAGGTTTCCACGCCATTGTGCAACAACCAAGCCGATGCCATCTCCGCCTCTTTTCCATGGACTTTCTGAACGTTGAGATGAGCCAATAAAAACTCTAGAGCCTCCGGCATTGGGCTAAGGAATTGTTTCATGAAATCCGGACTTCGATTCGATTCTCGGATACACTCTGGTGGTGTTATGTCGTGATCTTCAAGCATTCCAAGACGCTGCAATCCAACGGCTTTGCACCACCCTTCTGCCGCCACCGATGCGTGGCAATTCGCGTCGCTATTGATCGCCACGTGTGTCAAATTTAGAAAATACAGAGTCGCACGTGATTCACCGTCAGGAACATACCCAGCCATAATCTGATCGAAGGTCTTATTGTCATCATCAAATCTCCCGCAGTCTTTCATCTCGTCCGCGGTATACATGCCTGCAATCGAGACACGGTGCAAGGTATGGGTTTTACAGTCGGTGGCTTTGGGCATATGCGTTCCTGTGAAGTTAAAGAGAGAAAGATGGCCTTCATTTATTAGTAACGACAAACGGGGGCGTTGGACCCGATTTGGAAGCTTTTATGGAAGGTTGACTGTTTCAGATGAAAAACGTGTCAAAGTACTTCGCTTGCTCCACGGGTACAAAGACGGAAGAAGGGCCTTCATTTCTTTGAATCGAGAAGCGGTACCACGCGTACTCATGTGGAAGCTTTTGTGGAAGGTTGGCACTTGTTGTGCTGAAGTGTTGGTGCATGCAAAGTTCTCAGGCTCGATGGAGGTTGAAGTAAGAGCAGGACCATTTGTGGATGCCGTCACCAGAAAAAATGCACGGTGTTGCGTGATGGTTAAAACACACCACACCGTGCGGAACGCAGTTCCTACTCATCGGTATCTTCATTTTCGACTTCGTGCTCATCGTGGGGGTGCTCATCGACGTCGCAGTCCTCGATCTCTCTATCTTCGATGTCGTAGTCGTTGATGTCGTACACATCTTTCGACATGACGTTCAGCAAGAAAAGGTTTTTGACCCACAACGCTCTCTCGATTGCGGAGCCAATTGCATCCCGTCTGGCATTTTCCTGGCAATCCGATTCGACGTGGACTTCGTAACGATCGTTTTTGCTGCAGGTGAGTTCGAACAAAAAGTGCTTCATGGAGGGTTCCCCGGTAGTGGACGGCGTGGTGAGACCAGAATCGGTCAGTCCAAATTGAACTGACAACAATTACTTAGACGGTAAGCGGATGACTTTTCTTGCAAATGGAAGCTTTGTTGATAGATTTCAGGTATCAACCACTTCCAGTCATCACTCATGACCGGTGAAAAGAGGTCCCGAGAGGCTTGGATGCGTGGGACGTGATGGGAAAGAGAGCTTGCAGGTGGAACTGTTTTCATGGGCATTCCTCGGGAGAGTTCAGAAAGTGCGGACGATATGCACATGTGGCAGAAAAACGCTGCCCGTTAATACCGTTTTCGCGCTTTTGGGCACCTGTTTCGAAAACGGCCGCAAAGTTGGTTCGATGTATCCAAATGTGCAGTTCCTGAGGTCGGGGCTAGGTTCGCTTAGCGGCGAAACACACTTTGGTGGATCAGTTGCATGCGGCTGGTTTCGAGTTGAGATCCGAAAAAGTAATGTAATGTGGGTGGCATGAGCTACAGATCCGCAGATGAGTTGTGCAAGAACTTGTGTGATTCGGTAACCTTTTTTGTGTGAGATTGTGGCTCACTAATGTTGCCAATTACATCTAAACTCCAGACTTCCTACCAATGGCTAGATCTAAATTCGACTTGGACACACTTTTCGCAGGGGAGCTGTTGAAGGTACGTGAAAGGCCCATTGAGAATTGTCCGAGTCGCGGTTCATTGCATTTACTGCGGCTCGAATTTGAGATCTTCCGTATTTATGAATCGAGCATGCATCTGGTGCGTCTGGGAAAAGTCGCGTCTCGCGACCTCGTTATTGGTGACACGATTGATGCTGCGAGGGATTCCGGGCTGGCATGCTATTGCGAAGTTCTGGAACTGAAATCGTATCACCGACTGGCGGACTGGAAGGCTTTGGAAAAGCAGGGCAAGTGGGTCAAGATCCACTTCGGTTCTTTCGACCAGGAGGGGACCAATCGCAACCAATTTGAAATGATCGAGCATTTTGACAAGAAACTGTATACGGTCAGTAGCAAGAGATTCGAGCTGACGGAAAAGTGGTTCAAGGTTTCTCACGCTGCTGAGTTGCTCGACGTAAGTGTCCAGACTGTTCGCAGAAAGGCCGACAAATGGGAAAAGGCAGGGCATCCCGATGTGGTGCGTCGAACTGCCGGGAACCAACGAGAAATAAATCTGCCTCTGTTGTGGGATCTTGAAGAGGGCGAGTGAGTCTCGGAACCCGCAAGTTGCTGTTATCTACGCGTTTACAAAAGAGAAAACGGCTTTCGATTTCTTCGATAAGTGTTTTGCACAGGGAGGCGTCTGAGCAGCCGTGTGACGCGAAAAATTATTTGGAAAAGTGTAAACTATGGGCCACGGATATTACGGCAGGCTCTCAGGGTGTGGACTCGAGAGGCAACCTGTCATTACCGCGGCTTGGTAGTCGAGAATGAATTTGCAAATCCCTGTCATTTCCCCGACTCGCCTTAAAGCGGTGCTTGGCATCTTGCTTGTTGGTTGCGCCGTGAGTGTGTTTGGCCAGATGTTGGGCGATGAATTGAATCCTCCGCTACGTCGTCCTGTGGGCAGAGAAGGCGTGCCGAGATGGGAAACTCGCAGCGATTTTCCTGCTGAGCGTTTTACCTTCGTACGTCTGCGCTACCGGTCCACACAAAATCATTTTCGCACACACTGGAGCGGGGATTATCCCGATGCCGATCTCAACTTCTCTTATCGCCTTCAGCAACTGACTTCATTGGAGGTCTCCCCGGATGGCCTCGTTCTCGACATTACCGATGAACAACTTTTGGACTATCCGTTTGCCTTCATGAGCTCACCTGGAAAGATGTACCTGGATTCCGCCGAAGTAGAGAGTTTGCGACGTTACCTCACGAACGGCGGATTTCTTATGGTGGATGATTTCTGGGGGCGGGAGTATCTCGAAAACGTCACGGCGGAACTGTCCAGGGTCCTGCCGGGTGTCGTTCCGGTGGACCTGCCGTTGTCCCATCCGATTTTCCACATGGTTTACGATTTGCAGGAAAAGCCGCAGGTGCCGAGCATCAATGCCTGGAATCAGGGCCTCAACATTGAACCATGGCATGGCGACATGTCCGACCCAAAACCTCACTTTCTCGCCTATCATGACGAGAATGGAAAGATCCTGATTCTGTTATGCCACAACAATGATCTGGCAGACGGGTGGGAGCGCGAAGGCGAGAACAAAGAGTACTACCAGCAGTTTTCTGTACGCTGGTCCTACCCGATAGGGTTCAACATTATTGTTTACGCCATGACCCACTAATCGATGCCCGCGTTTGGCTCAAGGATGTTGCCAATGGCGGATTCGCAAATGTTGTAGCCAACTTTCGATAATGCATCACGCATATGATCTTGGCCCACATTGAGTTCTTCTCGGCAAACTACACGGTCAAAACAACGGTTACTTGCCGGGTTGTTAGCCGGATCGATTTCTTCTCTTTCCAGTTGGAGTGGCCCACTTGTTGGCTACTCACAGAAGGTGTCAACGTAAGATCCGTGCCCAGCGTGACGAGGACCCCAAACTGATTGAGGTGTTTGCGTTCCAGACCCTGCCTGTTACTGCCAGTCGACATCGCTTGCCATCAGTTCATCAGTGTCGCTTCATGCCGAGTTTCTTTTTTACAACGGTATGCTTTGTACGAAGGTACTCAGCAGAGAAAAGGAGGAGGGTACTTGTGAGTTACTCTGTAATACTAGCGTAGCAAACAATGCCTATCCCTCTTCTCGCCGTCAGCGGCTTTCGTGTGTGCCAGGGGCCAGTTGGCAGGTAGGCGGAGCCGCATCAGGTGAGCGGAGCCGGAAGCGTAGGCTCGAGGGAGCAATGCGGAGCCGCGACTGAGATGCCGTAGCGTAGGACTTAGCGGGTAGGTCATTGTTGGGATCGTATTTCTGCTTCTTTCCTCGTACAGCGAAGTGACCGTGTGCCACTTCCCGCCGCTTGATAGACAGCGTCGACCTGCCGGCCGTTCTCACGCAGAATGTTTCGTTGAGTGTATCTGCTTGCAGGATTCGCATCGGAACAGGATTATTCGGGAGTGGTGCGTTTTGTTCTTCTCCTTATGCGTGTAGGCGGGACCACCGCATTTAGGGCATCTGATGGGTATTAGATATTTGAAGAGCTGCATGAACGCCACGACAAAAACCATCAGGCTCACAAAAAACGATTCTTCACCGATCTCCAGACGTTCCAATGTCGGTTTGAGGTAGACGGTTAAAATGCCAACAGCAATCAAGGCTGCAAGCCACCCGCAGCTTCGACACAAAATGTGTAAATAGACCGGAACTGTTAGTGTTGGTTTTTTCATGTCGCTTCCGGCAGAGGCACGACCACAAGGTCGCTTGATTCTTCAAAACATAATTATCACATCGGCAAACGACGTATCCTGTGGAAAAAACCGCGAGGTGCGCAGTTCCGGTGCAACAGACTGCTGGCGGTGTGGTTCAAGGATGGGATCGGCGAATTGGAAACATCAACTGGGAAAAACTAATGCTATTGGAAAGCATCACTGACGCTTTGGCTTTGTCTTGCCACTGGGTACGGTAGCAGTTTTAAAGTGAGTGCCTGCCGCGAATCATCGTGACTGAACGGCATCCAAAAATCGCCGGTTGGCGTGTGTGATGATGGCCTGAGCGACGGCCTTTCCTGATCTGTCTCGCGGAAGTTTACGTTCACAGTCTACATCACCTGCATGTCACCCCGAAAACCATTCCGACTGCATCGGCAGCTTTTTGCTCGATTGGCCATCATTACGGTGTGGCCTTGAAGACAGTCCACCAATCCGAGTTTTCGTACTCCTCCGCCGACAGAAGTCGCTTGCCTCGGCTTGGTGCTGGGTCACGTACTATCACGCGGATCAGCTCAGGTCCGGTGATGGTGTCGCGATAGATGACAGCTGTCACAACCACCGCGTGACCTATATCGGAACCGGGGTTTTGGCAGCCTAAAATAACCGGCTGGTATTCGTTAAGAGAATGAATCAGAAAATCTAAGGGAGGAGGGCCAAGGGCAAATTCACATCTGACATGCCTGGTTCCGCCTGGGGTCGGGTATTCTCCACAAAGATGAAGAAAATCAATGGGACCACCCGGACGATCAACAAGACGGCCTCCGGATAACATTCGGACAATCGACTCTTGGGAAAGATCTACTTGTTGGGTGGACAACGCCATCTGGGCCGAAGCGGCCCAGCACCAGAGTTGTCCATGCTGCTCGGTCGAGTGAATGACCATCACATCGGTTGGAATTCCGACGCCAATAACGCTGTCTTCCGCCGAGCCGAACGTGTCATCATCTATTTCTCCGCATCCGGTCGAGATCAGAAAAATCACGATCAACGCAGAAACGATAGAAGGCCGCCACCATCCGGAGATCGTCGATGGGCAGGTAGGATCAGATTGATGGGCTTGGAAAATCACTGGCTATCGTTTGAAGCTTGTTCTAGAACCGGTGTCGCCTTGTTTTCGTCTGTTTGGCCTGCCGGTGCGGTATCAATAAAAGCGTTAGAAAAGAAAAAACCTATGTAGAGAATTGCTCCAGCTGACAACAGACCGACCGAATCAATGGCTGCCACCATGGGAGTGGACCAATCACCACCAGCCATGAATGAACCAATGAACCCGAGCACCGTAGCCCAAACGAATTTTGTGAAACCCTTCTGATTGAGGTGGTAAAGTTGCCACAGGGACCACACCCACAATATCATTGTTACTAGAATCAACGAGAGGCCCACGAACATGGAAAAACCAAATTCACTTGGCTCGAGCTCTTCCATTACGGTCAATGCCGCTGTTATTTCTTCCGGGACAGGGAATGAAAACAGTGCTATCAATCCGAAAGCAAGAGAAGCTGCTTGCACGATGACCAAGAATTTCAAAGAGTCTTGATGTTGTTTTACTTCAGTCATAGACCCATCTTGTTTGGAAGCTTGACGTGTTTGGAATGCATTAGCCTAACTCTGCAGTTAAAAAATCGATTTTGGCATCGATTCGCTCGTTCTCTGCAAGGATGTCCGAACATTCTGCTTCGAGCTGACTTGCCTTGCGATCGCTAATTTCGGAGTCGGCTAACTGCACTTCGATCTCGTTCAATCGCTCATTGTTCTTCGTAAGTTTCAAATAAATGATTCGGGTGGCGACACGCGCCGAAGGAGAAAGCAAGGCGTAATTTACGTCCAAACTTGTGAATTTTTTTCCGCACTGAGTTGCTGATCTAGACGCCATGCTGAGTGTCTTGGAGGCTCCGGTTCGAGCAGTAGAAACCGCAGTAGCACGGGCGACTGAACTAGCTTGTTTCGCTGCTTGGGGCTTCCAAAACGGACCTTTTGATGCGACGTCGTCGGCCTGTTGAACTCCCTTAGAGACTCCCTTAGCGGCTCCTTTAGCGGCTCCCTTAGCGGCTCCTTTAGCGGCTCCTTTGAAGACTGTTTTTCCCAGTCCTTGTAGAATAGCCTTGAAGACTGCTCCGTTTGCGTCTGCATTGGCCGCTAAGCATCCGTTCAGCGTGACGAACATAATTGCAACGAGAGTAAAGTGTATTATGCGTTGATTCATGAGTATTACGCCTGTTGCATGTCCTAGAGGATGGCTTCGTCGGTTACATGTATCGCGTAAACGTAACACAAACGGCTTTGTGCAACAAATTACGTAAATCCCCGCCTAATCCCTGTCATTATTAGATGAGCGGGCGTTTGGCATTTGCTCAGCCTCAAAGTCCGCTCACGGCCCCGTCTTCTAGTTATCTCGATGCGAGGTGATGAGGAGGCGGGGCCTTTTTCGTACCGTCTTCGCATTCTACGGAGCCGGTTGTGTCTTTCTTTTTATGGCGGACTGCTCATGGCAAAGCTTTTGATGCACTTCGTTGGCCGCGACGTCACGCGTGATGACATTGCTGACGCTCCGAAACCGGAGCGAACTAAGACGTGGGTGCCGGTCGCTCACAATCGGCTGCTTGAACTTGCTCAAGCAACCATTGAAGCCCAGGGTTACTCAGTGACCAACGACGCTCATGGATTGTGGGGCCAACATGACGATTGTTATTTCGGTCTGATGGAGTTGGCTGTTGGTAACACCAACGACGATTACAGCCTCGTGCTGGGCTTTCGGAATAGTCACGACAAGGCGTTTCCGGCGTCGTTGGCTCTTGGTAGCCAGCTGCTTGTTTGTGACAACTTGAGTTTCTATGGTGGAAGAAGGGGGGACAGCAGCAAGAAGGGGGACAGGCACTTTTTTACCTTTACTAAAGGCTAGCCCTGGGGAACTATGCCTGTTTCCTTTTGCGTCTTTTGCGTTTTGCTGTCCAAGGAGTCATGTCGCCTCGTGATGCTGCCAGCGGCCTGCCCACCGGGACAAGGAGGTAAGAAAGGAAATTGCGTCCTACCCCGATCAGTGCTCTCGCGATCCCTAAATGAATCGACATCAGGACGGTTCCCGATCAAGGGAACATCGGGGTGGACGGAGCGAAGTAGAACCGCCTGTCATACAGCCTTCACGTGGGGCGGATTGAGAGAGGGGATGTCCAGGCTATCCCCTTTCTCTGTTCATTTGATACGTCCCGCCTTGTCCAATGGGATGTCGTAGGCATTGCCGCCGGGGAGGGTGGCGAATACGAGTCGCAGTCGACTGTTCTTCAACTCCGCGGTGGCAACCTTGAAAGTCGCCTGTTTGATGTTGGCCTGCGGATTCTTCAACGGAACTTGACGCGGTGCGAATTCGGTGTGCAGGATCGAGATTCCCGACAGCTGCAGACCGGTTTCCTGAGGATGCACGATGGGCGCTTCGACTTGAATCGTGGTCACTCCTCTGGCCTCGGAGAATTCAAGTTTGATCGAGTGCTTGGCCACTTCGTCCAACTCGATCTTCTTGAAACTGAATCCGGGCGGGCCAAGGATCAGGTTCAAGTCCTTGCCAATTCGATATTCACGGTCCACCTGATCCTTGGGGAACTCGATAACGTTGCCGTTGGCCAAGACGAGTTTTGGCAATTGCTGGCGGGCAACGCGGTAGTACGGGTTCTTGTCTCCGAAGGTTTCGAAGTAGTGGAAATCTTTGGTCGAACCGACGTAGTGAACCAGATAGTGCGTCAACGGTTGGTTGCCAAGCAATCCGAATTGACCGTTGACTTTCTTCTTGAATTGCTGGATCGAATAAGTGGGCGGCGTTTTCGATCCTGTTCTTGAACGGATCGCTTGTCCGTAACTGCAAGTTTCAAAGCAACACAACGTGATCAATGCCAAAGTCCATGGCAGGCTGGTTTTGAGTTGCTTTGCAGTCGCTAAACTGGTGATGCGTGACGGTCTCATGAACTAAAGTCTCCGGGGGCTTGGTCTAAGATAGTGGAATGCCTCGGCCCTGTTTTTTCTGAGTGATGAGCTCAGTTGGCTGGTTCACTTCATGCTTCGTGCCTGCAATCGGGATGCTCAGGGGCAGTTTTGGTGCGGTCTCGCAGGGTTCGGCTGAAGTCAAATCATTTATACCAGAAGCCCGGAAGAAGGGGGAGGAAGAAGGGCAGGAAGAAGGGGGGCAGACAGTTTTTTACCTTTACGAAATGTTAGCCTTGGGGAACTATGGTTGTCCCCTTTTGCCTGGTTTTTGCCTGTCCCTTTTTGCCCCGCTGGTAACTGCCATCGCCAAAGCCTACGCCTGGCAGGAAGAGCTTGAGTCCGGCGAATATGGTTCAACTGAAGAACTGGCCAAAGCGAAAAAGGTCGACCGCTCATACGCCGGTCGAATTCTTAAGTTGACCTCTCTTGCCCCCGAAATCGTCGAACGGATTCTCGCTGGCGAGACGCCTGAGAGCATCAGTCTGCGGAAACTGAGAAGTGGAATCGACCTCATCTGGTCAAAACAGATTGAAAAGTACGTATCTTCGTAGTCGAATAAATGGCGTCACGTTCTTTTACGCGTAGTAGCCACTACATATCTTACAATATCCGAGAATCATACTATCGTGCGTTTGAGTTTCTCGATATCAAATGCATTCAACACTCCGAGTCGAAAAACAGATCTAAATTGATTTCATTTGTCACTAGTTGGCAACCTGCGATTTCGATTGCTTGCACTTCGTTGATACCTCGTTCACTTAAAGCTTTCAAAGTCGAATTGGCAAGTTCATTGGCGTAATGAAGGTCCTGTTCTTCGCAACCTTTAGGGGTCTCAATAATAATCAACACCTTGCACTGGGGCGAGTCGACTTGCAATTTTGAAAAAATCGAAGGGTAGGTTCGGCGCAAACGACAGAACTGGTTCTTTGTAGCCAGTTGAGCGGCATACATGATTGATTGGGTTAACGCAAAGGTCGGTCCGACAGTTTCAGTGCTTGCCTTAATTTCACAAACGACTGGTATTACGCAATCGCTCCCAGCCCCGCTTGCCAACAACAGATCCATGCCTCCGCCGCTGCTGTATTCTGCCGACTCACCAAGTTCCGTGCAGGACTTGTGCGTTCCGAATGGCGCAAGTTCCCTGTCTACGTAACAAATCTCACTTCCTCTAAACTCAACGACTCGCGTTGCGATCCAATTTGCAACTAATGAGTCGGCGAATGGGCTGTCTGCTTTAGGGGTACCTCTTTCCGCAGGATGGAATGGAAAATACCTGTTGTCGTAAAAATTTGACTGGGATAAGCTCCTCGCAAATATCTCTGACAAGTATGTGTCATGCTTCGAGCCGTAGCGGTCCAAGCCAAGGTGACTTTTAATTGCCGATAGCTTTTCATTGGGTGAACCAGTCAGATCGCGAAAATACTTGTAAAGCCTGGCGATCGGCAAATTTGGAACGATGCGACATGGCTGATCAAGTCGCCACTCTCTAACACTTTCTCGCGGCACCTTTATCGATGCTGGCGCATTTGCCAATTGGATCCGAACGTTGTTGGTACCTCGTTTGATGATCGTGCACTCATGTTCGTTCTCACCATCGTGGTAAAAGCCAATGTTACCCATTCGTTTCTTCTTTCGTTAAATCAATTATGCGACCATCGCTCAGTTTCACCACTCGCCCCGACCACATTCTCTCGAAACCAGAAGCTTGAAATGTATGTATCGGATAAACCGTTTTTGGGTTTACCCCTGCTACAAACTTAAGGATGTCTTCCACGTAAATGTGGCCGCTAGTGTGTCGGTGGGTGAAATTTCCGTTGGCCTGTTCTACGGCACTCTGAACAGCTTGCCAATCAGGTTTACCGAGATAGCCATGCCAGTAAGAATACATGACTTGGGACTGGGGCGGCAACGTTCCATTAAAATCTAGTCGCAAGTTGCTCGGTCGGAAGCAAAGAACGTATTTGTCAGGCGAAGATGTGATTTCAGAAAATTCAATCTGGTTGCCGCTGAACATATCAATTAACTTCTGAATGCCGCGTCGCTGGAACGACTGGTTGAAGTAGATCTTCATGCAATCTGCGGTTTTCGGATCTGGCAGGTTGATCTCTTTGTGAAGCAAGTGCATTACAAAGGCAGTGTAGGCGTCGGCGACAAAAGTTCGCCCACTTTTCATTGCTGCTTTCAAATACGTTACAAGACGATCGACGTCAATCGGCGAGAAAGATGCAAGGACCAAACCGGGCGCGGCTTTGATTTGTTCGACAATATCATTCTCCAAAACGTACTCGGTTTTTCGCGCGGGTCTTTCGCTGCCGAAATGTGTTCCTTCCATGACTAATGCGTCGATCTGCAGTGGTGCTACGGTCTCTACCAAAGACTTGATCATCCCCGGTTTTCGCCCGTGCCAACGAAGGTCGCCGGAGTAGAGCAGACGTTTACCTTCGGCTTCGACCAGGAATGCGACAGAGCCAAAGCAGGAATGATCGACGGCGTAGGGAGTGATCGTAATATCGCCAACCTTGAACGGTTTTTGATATTCGATTATCTGATGGCGGACACGAGGTAAAAGATCCTGACCGGCAAATACGGCTCCGGCCAACATCATCTTGCTCGTGCCAGCCGTAGCGAAGACAGGGATACCTGCGGGAGTGTGCTTCAATAGACCAACATGATCGAGATGCGCGTGCGACAGCAGGATAGCATCCGGTTTGGTGCCTCCGCTCGCAAAAAGTCCGGGCACATTCGGAATTATCCTGTCTTCGATCAACTGCTCAACAGATTTTCCTCTCATCGTTGAACGGTCGAATGGCTCCCGGTCTTGATCGACCAATGGCAAACCCACATCGATGATGATTCGAGTGTTTGAAGTCGAGATCTCAACACAGGAGCCGCCGATCTCTTTTGTGCCACGATGAATCGTTAAGTTCATTTAGCCTCTTGATTGAAAAACTGACTTGGAAACGAAAACAGCAACTCCGGATCGAGCAAAGCAATCCGGAACCGGAAAGTTACTCCGCGTCGGAAAGCGTGCGTTCTGCTTTTGCCAGATCGACTAACCACCGATCAACGGTTTTGTAGAAGACTTCATTCTGCTTCTCCGAACTCCAGGCCAAAAAGCGTTTACAAAAGCTAAGCCAAAAACCAAGGAGTTTGACTTTCAATGCGAACAGACGGAATTTCCAAGACAAAATCAAATTTTTCAAACGGACAACCTCACTTTACAACCAAGGACAAACTGACGATGGCACGTATCTTCGACACCCGGCGTGACACGTTTGGTCAATTCGAGGAATAAATTTAGAAAAAAATCCGATGTTACTTATACGGCGATTGTGTTTGATACGCCGGGACCCGGGTTTTATTGCATGTTGCTACTGGCAGTTTCACCAAAACATCGATTTTGGCTCGTTCAATCCCACACTGTAAAAACCGATGTTTTCATCGCGGGACTCGTTTGGGGTGAGTCCCGCGATTCCGAGCCTTTCTGGCGATTCGAGCCTTTTGAACGCGCGACCAACGAACAGGTGGGTCCCGCGTTTGAGATTTGCGGCGACGATTGAACAGGCGCAAACCTCGCGATACGTGGGACAAAAAAGAAAGGCTTGCCAACCGAAGTCAGCAAGCCTTCATGTTTGTGAGCCGGGTTGTAACTCCGGCACCAGTGGAGGCGGCGGGAATTGAACCTCTTCTAGGAGGCCATCACAAAAACCCCTTAAACAAAGGTGTTTTGTGTTGTTGCTGAATCGCCAAGTTCCATGATCATGCAAAAAATCAGACCAAAATCAGACCGCCATTTATATATAACTTGGATTAGGTTCATTTTGAAAAACCGGTTTTTCAAAAGAGTTGTTTGGTTTTTGAAAATGCAACAAGCAACGGATTTGCGTTATTTCAGAGTTGGGCTGTCGTAGATGAAGGCACTTGCCTGTCGTGGCAATTGAAGGGTGTTAGGATAACGGCTGCCCGCTTGGGGCGAGTGGGCATGACTGGTGAGCTTCGTTGGCATCGCAGAGAGATAAGGTCTCTAGTTTCTTCAAAGGTGCTTTGGAAATTGAAACGGCAGGTGTTTGAGTGAGATGTAGGATTCACCGAGGTTGCCATGAGATCGGCGGAAATTGCGTCGAAATCGAGTCGCAAGGGCAGCGAATTGTCTTGGATGTCGGCCTACCGCTGAAAGGCGAAGGTGAAGTGACTGTTCCCAACATCAGTGGCCTGACTTCACCAGACGACAGCCTGCTCGGAGTATTCATCTCTCATCCTCACC
>Ga0315321_10002624_pt1 | contig 13898 bp, 9 predicted proteins | sample M180m21515metaG_FD_203464 | JGI IMG/M metagenome (GOLD analysis project Ga0315321, IMG submission 203464) | Ammonia-oxidizing marine archaeal communities from Monterey Bay, California, United States - M1 80m 21515 | ecosystem: Environmental > Aquatic > Marine > Intertidal zone | place: USA... | reverse complement strand
AGCATCAAGAGCGTGATCGACCGAGGCGGTAGACTGGTTCTGATGAGCCACATGGGCCGTCCCGCAGGAACAGGCTTCGAGGCGAAATTCAGCTTGGCACCGGCCGCTGACTGCTTGGCCGAACTGCTGGGGCAACCCGTCGCCATGGCAACTGACACCGTCGGTGAGGATGCCATCGCCAAAGCCGGTTCACTGAATGATGGGCAGGTTCTGGTTCTGGAAAACCTACGGTTCAACTCTGGTGAGAAAAAAGGCTGCGAAGAGTTCGCTGGTAAATTGGCTGCGCTTGCCGATGGCTACTGCAACGATGCCTTTGGGACGTGTCACCGTAGCGATGCATCCATGGTGGCAGTTCCGCAAGCAATGGCAGGCAAACCTCGCGTTGTGGGCCACTTGGTCGCTCGCGAAATACAATATCTCAGCGATGCGATTGGCAACCCCGCCCGACCATTTGTCGCAATTCTGGGTGGTGCCAAGGTCAGTGATAAGATCAATGTCATCAACAACCTGCTTGGCATCTGCGACGCGGTTCTGATTGGCGGTGCAATGGCCTACACCTTCTCGCTTGCCAAGGGAGGTCAAGTGGGCGACAGTTTGGTTGAAAAAGACAAGGTGGATCTGGCGAAGGAACTGATTGCCAAAGGCGGTGACAAACTGCACCTGCCAGTCGATACTCACTGCGGTGATGACTTCGGTGATATCGCCGGATGCAACAAGAAAATCGTAGCTGCTGGTCAGATCCCTGACGGATGGGAAGGGTTCGACATTGGTCCAGAGACGGCGGCCAAATATGCTGCAGTGACCAAAGATGCAAAAACAGTGGTTTGGAATGGTCCCATGGGTGTCTTTGAGAAGCCACCCATGGACGAAGGCACCAAGGCAGTGGCACAAGCCGTCGCTGACGGTGACTCCATCAGCATCATCGGAGGTGGTGACAGTGCAGCTGCCGTTGACCAGCTTGGATTTGCGGATCAAGTCAGCCATGTCAGCACGGGCGGGGGCGCAAGCCTTGCCATGCTTGAAGGCCAGGATTTTGCAGCAGTTGATCTACTGGACGACACTGAATCCTGAGTTAAGGAATTTTGTAGCCTCCGCCTCGGCAGCTGCTGTCGAGTGAGGTGGAAACAAGATTGCCGTTTCCTGGTGAAGACGAATCAATGCGTTTTTTCGACGGTACCTCACATTGAATGACAACCGAGAATTCGCATGACGCCTGAAGATCTACGCCTCGTTCATACCGCCAAAAGAGAACAGAATTGGCAGCGTTGGGGCCCCTATCTTTCTGAACGCCAGTGGGGCACCGTTCGCGAAGACTACAGCGAAGGCGGCGATGCCACATGGAGCTATTTCCCGCACGACCAAGCCCGCAGTCGAGCTTATCGTTGGGGTGAAGACGGATTGCTTGGCATCTGCGATCGTGAATGCCGACTCTGTTTCTCTGTCGGACTGTGGAACGGTCGTGACCCAATCATCAAAGAACGTCTCTTTGGCGTCACAGGGCCAGAAGGCAACCATGGCGAAGATGTGAAGGAATGCTATTACTATCTCGATAGCACACCGACGCACAGCTACATGAAGGCTTTGTACAAGTACCCCCAAAGCCGATATCCCTACGAAGAGCTGGTGGAAGTCAGTCGCATGCGGGATCGTAATGAGCCCGAATACGAGATCACAGACACGTTGGCGTTTGATGAATCACGTTATTTTGATGTGATGGCTGAATATGCCAAAGCGGATCCCAATGATTTACTGATCCGCCTCACGATTACCAATCGTGGTCCTCAGTCAGCTGTTTTACATCTGATACCTCAACTTTTCTTCCGCAACACATGGACGTGGGAATGCACCGATGAAGGCTGCACCACACGTCCCTCGATGCGACTCAACCGCAACGTAGTTCAGACGTTTCATGAATCACTGGACGAGTTCTGGTTCACTTGTGATGCTGCTGGATCGGATGGCTGGACTTGGCTGTTCACCGACAATGAAACCAACACCAAACGATATCCCGACCTTCCCAGCGAATCGAAATATTTCAAAGATGCGATCAACGACTATGTTGTGCTGGGTGACACGCGAGCAGTGAACCCCAATCAGCGCGGCACCAAGTGTGGTGCCTACGGATTGATCATGATCCCGGCCGGTGAGACTCGGCAAATCCGTTTACGTTTAACCCATGCGAAATCGCCTCTGATCACAGACGAGGCAAATAATGATCCTGCCAAGTTTGCTGAACTTGCGTTTGCTGATTCGTTTGAAACTACGTTTGAGACTCGAATTGCCGAAGCGGACGAATTTTACGCCGACCGGATTCCGCATTCCCTGCCGCTGGAACGCCAAGCCACCATGCGACAGGCGTATGCGGGATTGCTGTGGACCAAGCAGTTCTATCATTACTCTGTCAGCACTTGGCTGGATGGTGACCCCAATGGTGTTCCCACAAGTGAGGCGAGAAAAGAGGGCCGCAATAGCGACTGGCGCAACCTCTTCAATCGAGACATCATCTCGATGCCCGACAAATGGGAATACCCTTGGTATGCAGCGTGGGATCTAGCGTTCCACATGGTGCCCATGGCAGGACTGGACACACACTTTGCCAAAGAACAGATGCTGCTGTTTTTGCGTGAGTGGTACATGCACCCCAGCGGCCAGATACCTGCCTACGAATGGCACCTTGGCGATGTGAATCCGCCAGTGCATGCATGGGGTGTTTGGCAGGTTTATAAAGCGACCGGTCCTCCACGCCAACGCGACAAGGTATTTCTTGCCCGCGCGTTTCAAAAGCTGTTGATCAATTTCACTTGGTGGGTGAATCGCAAAGATCCGCGAGGCAAAAACATTTTCGCTGGTGGTTTCCTGGGCCTCGACAACATTGGTGTATTTGATCGCAGCAAACCGCTTCCTGAAGGTCACCTCGAGCAGGCAGACGGTACCGCATGGATGGCGTTCTATTGTGGCACGATGCTTCGGATTGCCATTGAACTTGCCGAAGACCACCAAGCTTATGGTGACATGGCCAGCAAATTCTTTGAGCATTATGTCGCGATTGCCGAAGCCATGAACTCGATGGATGGTACTGGCTTGTGGGATGAAGAAGATGGTTTTTATTACGACCACCTGTTCGTAAAAGACCATTCCATTCCAATCCGTGTACGGTCGCTCGTCGGACTCTTGCCCTTGATGACTGGTGTCATTTTGGAAGAAGAGATGATTGAAAAACTACCCGGCTTCCGTCGCCGCATGAATTGGTTTCTCAACAATCGTGATGATCTCAGCCAGCACATGACGTACATGGAACGTGAGGACCCCGACTCAGGTGAAGCCTGCCGTCGTCTACTTGCGATCCCATCGGAAGACCGATTCCGCAGACTCATTGCTGTCTTACTGGACGAAGATGAATTCCTGTCTCCGTTTGGAATCCGCAGCATGTCGGCGGCACATCGAGACGAACCGTTGATCTTCGATTTCGGTGGACGACGACATGAGGTCGGTTACGTTCCCGGAGAAAGTGAAAGCGGAATGTTTGGCGGAAACAGCAATTGGCGTGGCCCCATTTGGTTCCCGGTCAATTATCTACTGATCCAATCACTGAAACGCTACCATGACTTTTATGGCAATGAATACAAAGTCGAATGCCCCACTGGTAGCGGCAATCGAATGAACCTGCTGGAAGTTGCCCGAGAACTGGAGCGGCGGTTGATTTCACTCTTTGAACCCGATGCGGAAGGCAACCGCCCCGCCCATGGCGGAGATGAGCGTTACCGCAACGACCCGGCTTGGAAGGATCTGATCCTGTTCTACGAGTATTTCCATGCGGACAATGGCAAAGGTTTGGGGGCCAATCACCAAACGGGCTGGACAGCATTGGTGGCATCCATGCTCCGCAGCCAAGCCAATGTTCAGAAACATCAAGGCGTCTGAGTACCGATTGCGATACGTTGAATCCAGTTTTCCACTTCGGTTTACTGCCTGGATGAACATTTGCGGTGGGCAACCAAGTACAATCGACGCCGCAGTTTTAATCCTGCCAACTTTGTAGCCGCGGCTTGCAGCGTGCTCACATCAAACCTTGTGAACACCGCAAGCGTCCCCGGACTGTTTCCAATCTGCCTCAAACTCTCCGCTGATCAAACATGCGACAAGCCACCCTTTCAATTGCTCTGCTGCTTACCGTTACCTCCCTTTGTGTTGCGAAGACACCCACAACGCTTGGCAGAGTCGAAAAACTCGACCCCGCGTTCGATGCCATTGTCGATTCAAATGCAAAAATTGAAGTCCTTGCCAGTGGCTTCACTTGGACGGAAGGTCCTGTCTGGGTCGCCGATGACAGCGGAGGGCACCTGCTGTTTTCAGATATTCCACGAAACAGCATTTTCCGCTGGTCCGAAAAACGAGGCACCGACCTGTTCATGTCACCTAGTGGGTACACAGGCGTTAGCTACTACGGACTGGAACCCGGTTCCAATGGTTTGACACTCGATTCGCAAGGTCGACTAACAGCTTGCGAACATGGTGATCGTCGAGTTTCAGTACTCACCAAAGGTGGTGGCAAACGAACGCTCGTCGATAACTATCAGGGAAAACGTCTGAATAGCCCCAATGATCTTGTCTTTCATTCCTCAGGTTCAATCTTTTTCACAGACCCACCGTATGGTCTGCCGGATCGAGAATCCGATCCAAGACGTGAACTTGATTTCTGTGGGGTCTATCGACTCGACACTGATGGATCATTGACCTTGGTCAGCAAAGAGCTTGCCCGCCCCAATGGCATCGGGCTGTCACCTGATGAGAAAACACTTTACGTCGCGCAAAGCGATCCTGAAAATCCCATCTGGATGGCGTTCCCCGTCAAACAGGACAAGACGCTTGAAAAAGGCAAAGTCCTGTTCGATGGCAAGAAGTACATGCAGGAATTCCCCGGACTTCCCGATGGCCTCGCCGTGGCAAAAGACGGCACCATTTTCGGAAGCGGCCCCGGGGGAATCTATGTCATCAGCCCTCAAGGCAAATTGCTTGGGCGACTGATCACCGGTGGACGCACAAGCAACTGCACCTTTGGTCCCGATGGAAAAACGTTGTACATCACGGCCGACAGTTTTCTTTGTCGAGTCAAGCTGAAGTAGCGTTGAGGATCGACCGACTGTCACGGGCAGCCATGCCAAACGGCAGATCCGTTTCATGAACGGTTCTGCCGGAGAGACACTTTTTCTCGCGGCTTTTTCAATCCTCCTGCTGCTCAACTTTCAAGCCGTGCTCGGCAATGCCAACGGCCCTCTGGGTCGTTACCGGCAGTGGATTGAACGTGACGGCTCCTGATGGCCCGCCGTTGCCACCGCCACTGGTTCCCCAGTCCGGGTCCTCAGGGTTCGGCTGTCCCGCCATCGCCATTTTCATGACACCCACGCTTCGGGGAGCTTCTTTAGCACCTGCCTGGTTGGATTCCATGTCACCCTCGGGTCCAGGTTGCACAATCATCGGGTTCCAGTTTTGACGTGCGAACGACTGGTTTACTGCAGCGACATCGATGGGTGCCTCACCATCAGGTACTGGCTACCACCCAGTCTTTCCACCAGGTTGAGTGAGAGAATTGGGGTTGGTGTTGCGGCTGTGTTCTGAAGGCTGAGGCGTAGCCGAAGCCGGAAAAACACAGCCGGCCGCATAAGCGGCAGGGTTTTGATAATCCAATGAACCATGGATGCGGTGATGGTTGTAGTCGAGTCGCCAGCGATCAATCACCCAGCATGCCTCCTCGAAGCTCAGGAAAACTGTGCTTGTCTTGCCGGGCGGATCCAGTATTTACACACCGGATGGAAAGCAAATTCTGTATGTAGAGGTTCCCGATGGCAAACGAACCAATGGCAAACACATCATTGCTTGTGATGCGTTAACCGGCAAGGAAAAGAGGCGGTTCAAGGGTCACAAGAATCGGGTCTCTGACTTAGTCGTCACCGCAGACAACCAACGGCTCATTTCACTCGATAAGGGAAAAGAAATTGCCATCTGGAACATGAACACCGGGACGAAGATCATGAACCTACATCCTAGCTACGATGGAGCGAGGAACCTTGGTGCAGACGATATCAAATCACATAAGGTGCACATTAGTCCGGATGGCAGAAGCTTGGCATACCAAGGGAACAACGGAACCACGGTGTGGTCCTCGGGCAAGATTACCAAGCCCTCTCAAGCGGAGGAAGGTCCCTGATCCAACGGAACGTTGCTTCCAAAGAAACGTTGCTGACAGCGTCTACCGACACCTTTGGGCCTGACAGGCTACTTCCTTGCGGATTGTCTTCTTTTACTTTTCTGCTGCCTGTTTTCCCGTGGCCTGTGTCCAACTGCATCGGGCCGTTACTTGCTAGCTATTGGCCATCTCAGGTCACACTTGGTCGGATTACTCATGCAGTCTCGGTCCCATCGGCTCTGTGGACACTGAACGACGGCGGGAAACTGATCTGGCAGGAAGTTGGAATGTTTCGCTAGTCTCCCGTCTGATGGGCTGACTCTCCCGCTGGAACAAGTGGATTGGGTGGCCTGACCGTGGATTACTTGCAAGTACATGTGATGGATCTGATCGCATCAGATCCCGTCATGGAGGACAGTTGTGCAGACGTTAAAAACCGCCGCAATCGTTGTGTTAATGATGGCTGTGATCTATGGAGCCTATGTTTCCATGACCAAGCCACCCGAAACTCTCCCCGAGGATGTGCAAGGCCTACTTGCTGTTGACGAGGGGTTGGATATCCCGTTCGATTCCACCCTTGGTTTACCTGAATCTCTCGGTGGCAGTAGCGTCCCCGGTGACAACATGGGTGCACCTCTGGTTAATTCTGAGTCTCAGCAATCGGCCGACTCACAACTGCTGGGAAGCCAAAGCAGTATCGACATTCCCAGCGGTTCGTTAACAGGCGGAGCAACCCCTGCAACGAACCCCTTGGGTCAACCGGGCAGTCCTGTTCCCCTCGCAGACGTTGGTAACGCAATACCACCTGAGGCATCCGCTGCGACACAAGCTGACATTGCCAACGCTTACACCAATGATCGCTACCCCAAGACAGCGGGTGATTTCGCACTACCGAATCCTGACAGCATCAATCCAGATTTCGAGCCAAGCGGCGTTGCCTTGCCGGATGCCGGCGTGGGTCAGGCCGGTGGAGTTGCTACAGCTAGTGCCGAGGGCATTGGGCTCAATGGATCTGATGTATCGACCGCCACAGCGGTAATTGCTCCCAACATTGGCTTGGCAAATGCGATTCGAACCGCAGACATGCAATTTCGACAGGACAAACGCAAAGCTGCCTTGGCCACGTTGAGTATTTTCTACAACACGCCAAACATTTCAGGTGACCAACGCAGCGAAATGTTAGCCCGTCTCGATCCGCTGGCACGGGAAGTCATTTACTCGAAACGTCATCTGCTGGAACAACCCCACCGGATGAGTCGCAGCGAAACCCTGCAGGAAGTTGCTCAAGCATACGACGTGCCATGGCAACTGCTTGCGAATATCAACGGCATTCAGGATCCACTGACCATTCTTCCCGGCACTGAGCTAAAAGTGGTTCGCGGTCCCTTTCGGGCTGAGGTCAATCTGACACTGAAAGAGCTGACTCTGTTCATGGGTGATTATTACGCCGGACGCTTTCCCATTGCTGTTGGAAATGATCCCCTTGCTATGGAGGGTTCCTACACCATTCAGGACAAGCAGACCGACAAGACCTTCTATAACCGCAGTGGTAACCCGGTTGCTCCAGGAAGCCCAGCCAATCCCTATGGAAATTTCTGGATGGATCTAGGGAATCAAATCTGCATTCACGGCAGTCCTGACCCCACTCGCCCCAACGAAAACGGTTGTATCAGCCTGGCGGAAGACATCGCTGATGACCTGTACGGCATTCTGTCGCGGGGTTCATCTGTGACCATTCGTCGGTAAAACTGTGGGGAGCGACAAACTACCTCTCTCCCTTTTTTTCTGACGAAGAGCCCCCAAGATGTCATATGACCGTGATGCGTTGCTGGAACTGATCCGAACTGAGTCACTTCAGCAAGGCGAATTCACCCTGGCCAGTGGAAAGAAGGCCTCGTATTACCTCGATTGCCGGAACATCACGTTACATCCCAAGGGTGCCAACGTGATAGCAGAGGGCATGTTGGACGTGATGCGTTCGACAGGCACTTTACCTGAAGCAGTGGGCGGGATGGCCATCGGCGCCGATCCCATTACCGCGTCCATCATTACCTTGGCAGGTCAACAGGATTTGCCGCTCAAAGGCTTCATGGTCCGCAAGGAACCCAAGGACCACGGAACAGGTAAACAAGTCGAAGGTCCGGTCAAAGCCGGTCAACGAGTTGTCATCGTCGAGGATGTCATCACCAGTGGTGGCAGCGCTTTGAAAGCGGTCGACGCAGCTCGTGAATATGGCCTTGTCGTTGAAAAAGTCATTGCGATCATTGATCGATTGGCTGGTGGCGAGGAGGCATTCAAAGCCAAGGGACTTGAATTGCACACGCTGACAACGATCCGGGACTTCGGAATCGAACCAGAATAGAACGGTCTCCCATCGATTCAAGACAGGACGCCCGCTGAACCAAAGTCATGGAAACGACACTTCATCAGCAACTGAAACGCTGCTATGCCCAGGACGACAACAGCACAGAAGTTGTGCTGGGCCAGTATCGTATTGATGCAATACGTGATGATGAATTGATCGAAGTACAGTGTGCGTCACTTTCAGCGATCCGTGACAAATGCCGCAACCTGCTGAAGCGACACCAACTTCGCGTGGTCAAGCCGGTGGTGATGCGAACGCGAATCGCCAAGGCAAGAAAACGCGGTGGACCAGTGACCTCACGTCGGCTGAGCCCCAAGCGTGGAAACCTGCTGGAACTCTTTGACGAACTGATCTACTTCACTCGTGTGTTCCCGCATCCGAATCTGGTGATTGAAGTTCCCTTGATCGAGATTGAACAGTTGCGTCTTCCCGGTAAGAAGCGGAAGCGACGCTGGCACAAAAATTTCACAGTAGGAGACGTACGGCTGGAAACCATTCAACGGTCGCTGGAACTGCGTACTCCCGCAGATCTTCTGGCACTTCTCAACATGCCACCAGCCGTTAAAAAGTTTAATACTGCTGACCTTGCAACGATCATCGATCGCCCACGATGGCATGCCCAACAAATTGCCTATGTGCTGCGAAAGACCGGAGCAATCGATTCGCAGGGACGCGATCGCAGTGGAATCATTTATCAACGGGCAGCATGACCAAAGCAGTGGTTCTCTGCTTTGGCCATGTCTTTGTCAGCTCAGACTTGCCTGTCACGCTTGAGTTACAATCAAGTGGACTCAAATCAGGATTTGGGCGCGCGACAATTGCGGTGTCGCAACAATCACCATGAAGTCGTGTCCAGACGCCATCACATGCCAGACATCTCCCCTTTGCTGCAGCAACAAATCACTCTCCAGCAAGCCGAGGCTGCTTAAATCAAGCGTATCATCAGCATCAAAGCCGAGTATCCGATCCGCCAGTGAGCGTGTGGAGTCGCTCAAGGTTGAAACAACGAAACGGTCAGCTCCATCTGCTCCAATCAGAAGGTCTGCTCCGCCCCCTCCATTGAGTACATCATTTCCTTCGAGGCCCTCAATTCGATCGTTTCCATCAGTTCCGACCATCACATCAGATGCCGAGGTTCCCAGCAACGGCATGGGAACCGCGGTAAACGGTTGCTGAACGCCGCTGGGAATATCCCGAACGGAATTCCCATCAAGTCCTGCAAACAGGGGAAACCGGAGGGCATCTTCGACCCGTCGTTCAAAACCATCGTACAACTCACCTGATGTGTCCCGTTCAGGCCATGGCATGTGAATATGATCGGCGTGCAGGCTCCACCCCGGGGCGAAGTCGGCATGGCCCATGGTCATGTAGTCTGAGGAAAGCATGTGCAGACGATTCGGTATATGGCCGTAGTGAATTTGCAATTGCAACTGCGGCAACATCACAGGATGAGTTGAGGGGCCTCCCAAAACTCCTTTGCCATAAGCCATGTGACTTTGGTGATCAGGACTATCGAGAGTTTCTCCATCCCAGAACTGGGGAAAAATCAGTACCGCCTGCAGTGGCAGGTCCCGCCACTCATCACCTAAGGGTATGTGGTCATAAGTCTTGGACTCTCCGATGTAGTTCCAGAATACTTTTTCTGGTGACTGTCGCTTGTCGGGCATTCCTTCACCCACAATGATCTGCAAACCAGTGGGCGTTGCTTCCAACTGGGCCGGATCATACGGATTCAATATTGAATAGTAAGCAATCGAACTTTCGAGTGGAGTGCTATACTCAAAATCACCACCAAGGCCGTCGGCACCCTCGTCAATGAAACTAGGCGTCCAATAAACGGAAAGGTTGTTTGAGGGATTGGCAGCTGATTCATCGGCTGCCAACAATGAAGCAAAGTTCGAATCCGCGTTGGTCGTAGGGTTGGCAAAAAAGTCATGCATATGACTTGAAGCGGCCCCAGGGTTCACGATCGGGTCGACCTTCAAACGGTGACTGAAGTGAATATTGGATAGAAACTCACCTTGATTAAATCCAGTCATGTCATAGGCGTTGGGTTCTCCCGGAACCAGCAACACCTGAGTTTCCAACGCTTGCAAAAGATTTGATCTCCGCCTTCTCTTCCTTTCACATCGACGCTTTTCTCCTCGTTGTTCCATATTCATAGGTTATCCCTCACGTTACGCTGACAAAATTCTTTTCACGCCGGGCCGATATTTGTCCCCATTGATGCGATCCAAACAACTTCGCGGAAAATGACAATCCGAAAGCCAAGTCAGCGCAATGGCGAATGAAACACAGCACGCACGCCAAACTAATTGGCAGCCTGAAAGCAACACAAACCGCCAGAAAAACAACCGCAGCGGTTCCCCAACACACTACTCTTTTGCACACACAGCACGGTCGTAGAGAGCAAAGACTCGACGCATGACAGACAAGAAAGTGAATCGCTCACGGCGAGCACAGGCATGCGTTGTGCCCGCCACGACTACAAAGTCAACCGATATCATGAAACAACAGAGTGCATCTCGAATGAGCCCTGCACACTGCAGTTGCAACATGCTCAAGTCGTCTTCAAATCAAAGTTGGTTGGTTCAAGAGGACCACCAGTATTGACTTGATAGCCAATGCTGACACTTCCTCCGGGCGCAACCGAACCGTTCCAAGACAAGGGCCGAAGACGGTAAAGTGTTCCTTCATGACTCACAATCTGTGCGCCCCAGATACTCGCGATCTCGTGAGGTGAATCAAACTCCAGTTCCCAGTCAGTCCACGACTGCTCACCACTGTTGGTGATCACGATCGACGCAACGTAACCCGTGCCCCATTCACTGGAAACACTCCAATCAACATCACCGGATGATGATTCCGAATCATTATTCTGAATCGTACCGACCGCAGTGCTGTCAGCCAAATTGGCATTTACAACTTGGCTCAGTGCAATTTCAAAGGTTTCGTCAGCTTCAACTGCTGTGTCACCTTTGACCAGAACCTCAATCGTTTTCTCCATCTCGCCGGGCAAGAATGTCAATGTTCCTTGAGTGGGCACAAAGTCCTCGGCGGCATTTGCGGTACCGGCCACGGTTGTGTAATCGACTGACGTTTCCTGTCCTGCAGGCACCGCTTTCGACAACTTGACGGTGAATACAAGTGCTTCACTTCCCGCGTCTGGTTCCATCATGGCGGTATCACTTACCGACATTTCAATCAGATCATCATTGGATCCATCGTTTCCTCCAGCACCTTCCCCATTGATCACGATATTCCGTGGGCTCGTGACCACGTTCCCAGGATTACCGCTGAAACCGAAAGCCACACTTTCACCAGGCTGGACTTTTCCATTCCAGGACTCATTCTTGACCACGTAGTGTTCACCCGATCGACTCACTAACTTTGAGCTCCAAAACTGTGTCAGGTTGTGTTCCCAGTCGAACTCAACCTCCCAGCCATCCCACGCCTTATCAGTGAGATTGGTCAACTTCAGCTCGCCAGTGAAGCCCGATCCCCAATCATCAATGGTTCGGTACTTAGCAGAACTGTTAGAGGAAGTGGAATCATCATTCTGGATCGTTACCGTTGCCACGCCGTTGGCAATCTCGGCACCCTGCGGTGCGGAGAGTTCAACCGTCAAGGTTTCATTCGTTTCAACATCCAGATCTCCAGTGATGTTCAGTGAAAGCACTGCGGACAGACTGCCTGCGGGAATGGTCACCATTCCCATCTTGCTGTCGTAGTCAGCACCAGCCAACGCTGATCCATCCTGAGTGCTGTAATTCACTGTCACATCTTCGCTGGCGACTTTCGAAAGGGAAACAACGACATCAGCAACCGTTGTGCCCGAGTCACCCTCGTCCAGACTGACATCAGAGATTGACAGCATGGGTGCTGCTTGCCCGACATCGGCCGCGACTCCATTGACATACACGTTAGATGGGATGGTTGTGACGTTACCTGGATTGCCACCCAAACCGATAATCACACTCTGTCCAGGTCCCACAGCACCGTTCCAGAATTCGTTATCGACAACGAAACTGCCGTCTGAGTTTTCGATCAGAAGAGCGTTCCAAACTTGGCTGATTTCATGAGTCCAGTCAAACTCAAGTCGCCATCCTGACCAGGCTTCATCTCCTCGATTGGTCAATGTGACCTCGCCATTGAAGCCGCTGCCCCAATCATCGGTAGTGCGATAGGAGAACCCGGCTGGAACAACGGTCTGATCGTTGTCCACAATGGTGCCTTCAGCGTTTGCATCGGCTAGCGTTGCATTGACGACATTGCTCAAATTGACCTGGAACGACTCCCTGCTTTCCTCAAGCAGGTCACCGTTGACTTCCACAACGATCGTCTGTTCCGTCTGCCCTGCGGCGATGGTCAAAGATCCCGTTGCATCGGTGTAATCATCCGGTGCAACCGCAGAACCGGATGTGGTTGCATATTCGAATGTCACATCTTCGGAAGCAGCTTCTGACAATGCCACCGTGAAGGACATCGAAGTGGTATCTGTATCACCTTCGATCACGCTGGCATCGCTGACACTGAGCGTCGGCAACGAGGGCTCGGTGTTATCGTCGTCCACGATGGTGATCATTGCATTTGCATCGGTCAGCATCGCATGAGCTGCATTCGTCAGATTGACAAAGAATAGTTCGTCCGGCTCAACCATTGCATCTGGATTCACATGAATCTGGATCGTTTTTGTGATCTCACCGGGAAGAAATGTCAGCGTTCCACTGGTCGCTGTATAGTCGCTGCCTGCCAAGGCGGTTCCATCGGCCGTGGAGTACTCTACCGTCGCTGTGTGCATTGATGCAGCGGACAGACTGACCGTCACAAGAGCGACGGTCGATGCGTCTCCATCGGTTTCTGCAAAACCTGACTGCACAGGATCCAAGCCGTCCACTTTATTGTCATGAATGGTTTGCCAGTCATCCTTGAGAATCCCACCAGTATCACCGGAGTTCGGATTCCAGGACCAGTAGGTCCAACTGATTCCCTCTTGCCCGGCTTCAAGATCATAATCACCATCGCCATCAAGATCGCCTTTGAGGTACTCAACCATGGTATCGAACCACTGCTGATCGCTAGCGGTTTCAAGCTTGCTACCAAACTCACCCAGCAAAACGGGTGCGATCCCATCACGGAACAGATAGCCCCAATTTTCATTCCAAACTTCCGTAAGGTTATTTGGATAAGCAGGATCGTTGAAGTAATCCTGCTGGTAGACGCTGGCCGGATAATCGTGGGCAGAATAGACAAGTCGATTTGCCACATCCAAACGCACCGGTGCGTCACCGGCATTGGACAGGTTCCCTCCCCACCAGTAAGACCCGGAGGAAGCTGATTCTACACCTT
>Ga0315321_10002618_pt1 | contig 13911 bp, 11 predicted proteins | sample M180m21515metaG_FD_203464 | JGI IMG/M metagenome (GOLD analysis project Ga0315321, IMG submission 203464) | Ammonia-oxidizing marine archaeal communities from Monterey Bay, California, United States - M1 80m 21515 | ecosystem: Environmental > Aquatic > Marine > Intertidal zone | place: USA... | reverse complement strand
GTCTTCGGGTCGATTTCCTTCACGAGGAAGCGCTGGGTGAAGTCGAGCGCGCGGCGGGCACCTTCGAGGAAGTCGGTGCGCTCGGGCTCCATCTGCCAAGCCTGCACCAGGTTCCAGGTCGCCAGGGTGTGGCGCACCAAGTTGTACTCATTGGAGTATCGGTTCTCCGAGGGCCACATCTTGTAGACCACGTAGCCATCGGGGTGGAGGTTGTTGAGATACCAGTCGCCCGCGTGGACCACCCCCTCCCTCACGCTCGCCACGCTCACCTGGTTCATCGGGACCGCGGGCACCCCACGGTAGAGGTAGGCGACCCCGCTTGCGTTGGGTCCTTCCATGAAGTGGATGGACCGAAACATCTCGAGCCAAGCCGACTGGTCGCGCCATGGCCGGCGCTCGGACATGTGACCCTGGCTTGCAGCCGCGCGCAGAAATTTGTCGGCGCTGCGGAGCGACCGTGTGTAGCTGACCGCACCCGGCAAGGCGCCGCGCTCCTTGCGGTCCGCAGTCATCACGTAGGCGCCATCCACCCCCATCTCCCAGAAGGACTGCAAGAATTCTTCGGAGCGGGGCTCGACATAGGCACGCTCGACCACGCGATGGATCTCGATGCGCAAGTCGTCGATGTGGTCGCGGAGGGGACGCTCGCCGCTGACCTCGACGTGGCGGCGGTGCTCGCGCTCAAGGTCTGCGACCAGCTCTTCGAGGGCCTTCTGGATGTTGTCATCCTGGGCAAAGGCCACCGCGCGCTCCGAGCCATAGCCACGGAGAACGGCCACAAACGTCCACAGGCCGTCTTCCGACTCAATCTCGGGGAAGCGCACCGGTGGGTTGCCTTCCAGCCGGTGGCGGATGTACTTCATGCTGTACTGGGCAAGCTGGGGCGGAAACGTGTAGGGCTGGTCCAGCACGCGGTAGTACAGCAGGCCGTCGCCCACCCGGAACAAGCTGAAGTAGTTGAGGTGGTCGTGGTGGTACAGCCGCGACAGCACGGTGCCGGTGCGGTCGATCGACTCGGTCATCGAGTGGTGGAGCAGCACGACCCGCGCGCCCTTTTCACGCAACATCGTAGCCAGTGCGTCCTCGTTGTGGCCCTGCAGCAGCTCCAGCACCTCGGCATCCGCCGTGAGCACACGCACTTCGGTGTCGTCGGACAGGCCCTTGACCTTGTCCGGGGCGTCGACCAGCACCGCAGAGTCCCACTTCTGCACATACTTGCCCACTCGCTCAGCCCCTTCAAAGGACAGTGATGCCTTGGGCGCAGCCTCCAGAGCAGCGGCATAGCGGCCCATCAGCCCCTCGCCGTGGTGGATCTGAGACGCACTACTGCCAGAGATTCCGCCGTTCGAGAACCCTCCCGAGCACGACGGGCCGACCGCAAGCAGGCTGAAGGCGAGGGTCAGAGGGCGGATCCAGGCCGGAAAGGCACGCATAGAAGCTCCAGGTGGGCACTCGCAGCCGGGCGTCTATGCCAGCGACCCGCCCAATGCACCCCGCCCGACCGACCCTGCCCGCTCAACGAAAGACGGCCACCAATAGCTGACTGTCATGGTCGTCGTACGGCTGCACCATCATCCACGCTGCGCCGAGCATCGCGCTGGCAAGCAGGCCCACTTCGAAGGCCGCATCGAAGGTTGCTGCAAAGGGTGACGAGGAGAAGACCAGGGTGCCCGCGATGGGCTTGGATTGCCAGGAAAAGCGTGAGAATCGGGTCTCGAAGGTGCCCAACACGTGGCATCTCTGATGACGGGAAGGCGCGGGTGGGTCGTCGTAGTGCAGCGTGAGTCGCACATCGTCGTCGACCTCCCACCAGTCCCAGTCGGGCGGGATGGCGCGGGATGCGGCATGGATACGGGCCATGTCACGGCCGTGGAGAGCAAAGAGGTCGAGGGTCGACGGGTCTTCAAGTGGATGACCGGGCGGGCCTGGAACCGGCAGCTCACTGAGCGCCAGACGGTCCGCATCGTGGTCGAAGAATGGGAACACCTGGGTGCGCCCTTCGGCGTCTCGGATGTAGGCCAGCGCCCCTCGCTCCCAGCGGGGTCCGGTGGACATGTGGGTCCACAAGCTGCTGAGCACACGCTCCAGCGCATCGGTGGCCTGTCCGGTGCGGTCATCGGGCGGCGGTCCCCCTCCCCAAGCCAGAGGGTGAGCATCGAGACCACGCAGTCTCACGCGCCCGCCGCGATGTTCAAAGCGCAACACAAAGCGACGACATCCAAACGGACCCGCCAACCCATTGAGCGCCGCCTCCACACCGGCCGCCCGCAAGTACCGCGACGGTTCTTGAAGGGACTGTCCAGCGCCTTCAGAGCGATTCCGTGCCATCTGCACTCCAGACCTGCTCGGAGGCGCAGGTAAGAACATCTATGATTCTACCCTCGGCGACGCCGTCGGCGAGATTGGTTGGGGGCCCGACGGTCGGGGGAGTCGGGACCCGGATCCTCAAGCTGTGCCGGCCACCACGATGGGGACTCCACCTTGTTGGGCCGCAGGTCGTCGCCTTCGAGGCCCACATGGTGGAGCGCAAACTCCACGCCATCCGGTCGCTCCAGAGGCAGTTCTCCACCGCCGTAGACGCGGTCCCCCGAGAGAGCGAGTCCGACAAAGGCACTGTGCACGCGAATCTGGTGCATCACGCCAGTGCGCATGGTGGCCTTCCACAGCCAGAGTCCCCCATCGACCGGCGCGACCCGCTCGAAGTGAGTCTCCGCCTCCCGCCAGCGTCCGCGATGAGGGGTGTTGTTGCCTCGCTGGACCACCACGCGTCCTTTCCGACGTCGGGCATGGGCCACCGGACGGTCGCACACATTGCGGTCCCACGGCACCTGGCGCGCAGTAAGGAACAGGTAAGTCTTGTGGAGGCGGCGCTCGGAGAAGCGGGACCGCAGGGCGACCAGGGCGCCGGGGGAGCGGGCCACCAGCAGCAGTCCCGAGGTGCTGATGTCGAGGCGATGCGCAATGCCCCCGTCGAAGCCCAGTGGCCAAGCGGGCTCCGACAGCTCCGGCCACTCATGCAGCAGGCGCTGCAACACACAGTCTCCTTCGGGATTGGCGTGGGGCGGAAAGCACGGCAAGCCCGGTGGCTTGCGCACACCCAGAACATCGGGCCCCGTCCAAACGGTGGTGAGTGCGTCGCTCATACTGCCAGCTTCGCACGTTTGCCACGAGGGCCGAGCCAGCCGACCGCACACGCGAGCAGCGACACGACCACGCCAGCTTGAAAGAGGGTCCAGGTGTCGGTCATCTCGACCAGAGCCGCGCCACCCGCCACACCCCCAAGTGCACCCACTCCGGCCATCGCTGCGCTGAGGGTGGCTTGTCCTTGAGCCCTCCTGGAGGGTCCGGCCCAGTCGTCCACCAACGCGACCGCAGCCACCCAAAAGGCACCGAAGGTCAGGCCATGGAGCGCCTGCACCGCCACGATGGCGCCGGGTGAGCGCACCCACAGCATGGCCGTCCACCGCACCACTCCAAGCGCCATCGCCCCCAGAAAGAGCGCACGGGGACCCAACCGAGCCAAGAGATCGCGGGACCGGGCCATCACGATGATCTCCACCACCACACCGGCCGCAATTGCGGTGCCGGTCCATCGAGAAGGCAGGCCGATGGCGTCGAGGTGAACGTCAAGCAGGCTGCTGGTGGCCACATGGATGGAGAAGTGCAGCGCCGAGGCCACGAGGAGAGTCCACAGCGCGGGATCGGTCAGTGCCACGGGAGCTTCGCTGGGCTCGGCGGCCACCACAGGGGTGGGACAGGAGGGGAGCAGCAGTCCAAAACCGAGCACGGCAGCCGACGTGAGCACGGTGCCAATGAGCGGACTGACGGCAAACAGGTCGACCGCCCAGCCCACCCCCAGCGACGCGAGCAAGTAGCCGAACGACCCCCAGCCCCGAAGCGCTCCGTAGGCTGCACGGTCGGGACCCAGCCACAACAACGCCAGGCTGTCGATGAGGGGGCCCCCCGGGGCTGCGCCCAGTGCGAAGAGTGCAGCAGCACCCACCATCACGGTCGACGAGCCGCTCGTGAGCATGCCCACCGCGCCCACCAACGCCAGCAATGCACCGAGGCGAACGGCCAGTCGGTGGGCCCCATGCGCATCGGCGACCGCACCCCATGGCGGGGCGGCGAGGATGCGCCCGAGGGGAAGGGCCGACAGCACGAAGACAAAGGCCAGGCCATCGATCCCACGCTGCTTCAGCTCCCCGGCGAGGAAGGGAACCGTGGACCCGAGCAGCCCGAAGGAGGCGAGGTAGAGGCCTCGCATCGCCAGGCGCGGACGGCCCGTTGGCAGGCTCACGAGCGGGCGTGGGCCGAGGGGAGAGCCGAGCGCGCAATCCAGAGCTGACCGGCCCAATAGGTGAGCATGATGGCGACTTCGGCCAGCGGGAAGCTGTCGGCGAACTTGTTGATGGCCAGCAGCGAGTCACTGGCGACGAACAGCGCCGCGCCCACCAGAGCTGCACCACCACCGGTCACGCGTCCCCACATCGCGCTCGCGCGCCACGCCATGACGGTGATGACCGCCACGTAGGCCCCAACGGGCACCATCAGCTCGCCGAGGTTGGGGTACAGCACCGCGAAGACTCCCCCGGTCCACAGCGCGAACGGCAAGAGGCGCAGCAACGATGCGCTCTTCTCCTGCACCACAAACGCGCTCAGGTACAGCACGTGTCCCACGAGGAAGGCGACCAAGCCCGCGATGAAGGCGCCTTCAGACCACGACAACAGCACATCGCCAAGGGCCGAAGCCACCAGGCCAAGCGTGATGAGGGTGGCGCTGGCTCCCCCCCGGCTCCGGCGCAACAGCACCGCGACCAGCATCAGCACGGGGATGGGCTTCAGCACCAGCTCGACCATGTGGTAGTCGAGCCAGTGGGCGAAGAGGTAAGCCACGCCGGTGCAGGCGAACAGGTTGGCAATCAGAGGAGTGGGCAGACCAAGCGGCATGGGCGCACAGCTAACCAGCCGGTAGCGCCCACGATCTGCCCGATCTCAAGCAGACGGGGGCTCAGTGCTCGCGGCGGCGGGCCAAGGCAGCCAGCGACACCATCAGACCGAGGCCCGAGATTGCCCCAGCGGCATGCATGCAGCCGCCCTTGTCCCCTTCTCCGCTCGAGCCCTCGGCCGCATCGGAGCCATCGCCATCGCCATCGCCATCGCCATCGAGACCCGTGTCGTCGTCGGCGACCGCTTCGTAATAGTCGGTGGGAAGGATGCCGGGCTCATCGCACCACACCCGGGAGCCGTCGTCGCAGCGAGCGCGCATCTCTTCGTCGATCCAGTCCAGGTAAAAGTCGACCCGGGTGTCCACGCCACCGGTCTCGGCGCAGTCACTGCTGTCGTAGGCATGCGAGGTGACGCCCACGAGCCGCATGGTGTCGGTGGTTCCCTGCCCCACCCAGGCGAAGCTCGGCCCACCCGAGTCGCCGTGGCACTTGCGCACGTCGGACTCCTCTTTGCCGATCTGCATCTCCGGCGAGTCGATCTCCGCGATGTGGGACATGCCTTGCTGCTTGAGCAGGTAGGTGCCCGCGGGCGGCGCGGAGCCCCAGCCGTCGACATGGACCTGTTGGCCCCAGCCCACGACGGCCACCTCGCCGTCCTCTTCGAGCAGGGCGCCCTCTTCAGCGGTGGGAAGCAGCGCGGGCTGCACGTCGAGCACCGCCTCGCTCAGAAACACAAGCGCGATGTCGTAGTTGGTGGCCAGGCCCATGCCGAGGGCGAAGAGGTCCCACTCGGGGTGGAAGACCGTGTCGGAGACAACCACTGCGTCGTCGGGCCACGCCAGACCGGTGCGGGAGGCGTCATAGGCCGTCAGGTCGGGCTCACGGCTCCACACGTAGGTAGTGTCGACGAGATCGCCGTAGCCGTAGGTGAGCGCGTCGGGGTCGACGCAGTGCGCTGCGATGAGGACCACATCGGGTGCGATGAGTGTGGAGCTGCACATGAAGGTCTGGACTGGGTAGGAGCCGAAGCTGCCCGCGTCGACGATGGTGTCGATGAGCAGCCCGCCAGTCTGAGGGTAGTCGTCGCGAGCGGCATCTTCGCCATTGATGATGGCAGCCCCACGGTCGCGCAGGAGCAGGTCGAGGGGACCATCGTTGCGGGCATCGGCCGCACCGGGTGCTTCGGGGTTCACGCCGAGGTCACCCGCGAAGGCAACACCGGACATCGGGGACAAGAGCGCAAGGCTCAGAAGACGGCCACTTTCGCGAATCATGAACACGGTTCCTCCACCCCGCGCGGGGCCCTGGATCTGTGTGCAACTGTGTAGATTGGGGCCTGTCGACCTGCAACTGCGCCGAGTGAGCAGGTTGTAGGGAGCGAGAGCTCAGGGGTTGGCGGTACGCGTCTCGACCCTGGAATCCACCACCACTTCGGGGGACAACAGCTCGGGCAGCACGCCGAACACGGCCAACAGCACACCCACAGTGAGCGCCCAGCCCACGAGACCCCACCGGCGCGCAGACCCGGAGTCCGGCCGGCCAACGCGCGTGTAATTGCTCACCTGCTGATGCATCTGCGCAAGATGTGCGGGCGAGGGCGAGGTGGGTCCAACCGCAGCCGGGGATGGAACGTACCTATCGTACATATCGTACATCGCAGGTTGCCTCCGTCCCCCGTGCATCGGTGGATGCGCCCGCTCCTTGACCCAATTGTGTCATGTCGCGTCCAACCTACCTGGCAGACGGTCTCACGATGCCCGCTCTATGCGGATAGACCCCCTGCCTAGCAAGGCCTGACCAGTTCATGCTCCAGGAGTCCCCCGTGGAAGAACACCCGACCGCTCCCGCCGAGGCGCCGGCCTCCGAGTCCACATCGGCCGTCCCGACTCGCGGAGATGTCGCAGCGGTCCACACCGCCTACGAGCGCCTTCGAGGGGGCTGGAACGCAGAAGGTGGCCTTCCCTACAAGCGTCGGATGGCTCTGCTCAAGGCATTGAAGAAGGCACTGAAGGCCCAGAAGACCCAGCTCGCCGAGGCCATCCGCACCGACTACGGCTGCCGCAGCGAGTTCGAGAGCATCGTGGGCGAGGTCTTTCTCGTGATGGCAGGCGTCGACCACGCCCGCAACCACCTCCGCGACTGGATGGAGCCCCGAGACGTCGAGGTCCCACCCCATCTGCGCCCCGCTCGCGCCCGCATCGTGCGTCAGCCGCTCGGCGTGGTCGGCATCATCGCGCCCTGGAACTACCCGCTGCAGCTGTGTCTTGCGCCACTCACCGCCGCCATCGCGGCAGGCAACCGGGTGCTCATCAAGACCTCGGAGTTCACGCCCGCCACCCACCAGGCGGTCACGTCGCTGCTGTCCGAGGTGTTTCCCGACGACATCGTGCAGGTGGTCCATGGCGAGGGTGATGTGGGCGCCGCAGTCGCGTCGCTTCCGCTCAACCACATCCTGTTCACGGGGTCCACCCGGGTGGGTCGGATGGTCATGGCCGCCGCAGCAGAACACCTCACACCGGTCACCCTTGAGCTCGGGGGCAAGTCCCCTGCCCTCATCCACGAGTCGTTTCCGATGGCCAAGGCCGCCGAGCGCATCGTGTGGGGCAAGATGTTCAACAGCGGGCAGACCTGCATCGCTCCCGACTACGTGATGGTGCCCGAGGGGCGAACCCAGGAGTTCGTGGACGCGGCCAAGGCAGCCTATGCCCGCATGTACCCGTCGATGAAGGAAAACACCGACCACACCGCGATCATCAGCGATCGTCACTTCGCTCGCTTGCAGGGTCTCGTGTCGGCAGCGAAAGAAAGCGGTGTGACAGTGGCCCCCGCAGGCAGCGAGGCGCCAGACCCCGGATCGCGAAAGATGCCGCTCACCATGTTGATGGAACCGGGCGACGACCTCGCCGTGATGCAGGAGGAGATCTTCGGACCACTGCTGCCTGTGGTGACCTACTCCGACCTCGACTCGGCGATTCGCACCATCAATGCGCGCCCGCGCCCCCTGGCGCTGTACTACTTCGACCGCAAGGGACGCCGGGTAGACGAAGTCCTCGCGCGCACTACCAGCGGCGGCGTGTCCGTCAATGAGTGCCTGGCCCACATCACCGTCGAGGACCTCCCGTTCGGCGGCGTTGGCCCCAGCGGACTCGGCGCTTATCACGGCGAGACGGGCTTTCTCACCTTCACCCACCAAAAGAGCGTGCTCCAGCAGGCGCGGTTCAACCTCATGTCTCTGCTCAACCCACCCTACGGCGGGCTGGCCCGGTGGTTCGCGAAGATCATGACCTCCATCTAGCACGCCCCCCCCCTACTACATGCGGGCGCCCCCGGGTCCTGTACGACCGCGCCCCCAGCTCGAAATACGAAGCTCTGAGGCTGTCCTAAAAAGGGCTCTCATGAGTCCGATGGACCGGCCAGCTGCTAGGAGGTGACGAATGAGCTGCTCCGTTCGCCAGCCCGACTCCTCGGACGCCCGCACGGCGCTTCGAGAGGTCCTCGGTGCACGTCGACTGCCAGTGTTCCCCGCTCAGCACGCCAGAATCCTGGAGTGCATTCGAGAGGATCACGACAACCCAGCGCCCTTGGTCGAGGCCATCTCGCTCGACCCCGCGGTGAGTGTGAGGGTGTTGCGGCTGGCCAACAGCGCGGCCCTCGGGCTTCGATGCCGGGTGGACAGCATCCAGCGTGCGGTGGTGGTGCTCGGTCGTGCGCAGCTGGAGTCGCTGGTCGTCGGGCTTGGCGTGTTCAAGGCCATTCCTCGCCATCGAGTCGGACCGCTGGACCGCCGGAAGTTCTGGGAGAACGCCACGCAGAGAGCTGGCATCGCGCGTTGCCTTGCCCAACAAGTGATGCCATCTGCTGCGGCCGTGGGCTTCACCGCCGGACTGATCAGTGATCTGGCGGTGCCGTTGATGACAGGGGCGCGGCCGCGCTTGTACAAGGACCTCCTCAAGTCGGTGCGCCGAGAGGGCGCCGCCCTGGAGCTGCTGGAGCGGGAGAGCCTTGGCTGGGACCATGCGGATGTGGCGGGCTGGCTGGCCACCACATGGGAGCTGCCGACGCGGCTGGTGACCTTGCTGGCGACCCACCACCACCCCATGCCCGATGAGCGCAACGAGGCCGGCATCGTGCGGGCAGCGGCCATCGCCATGGGCTCCACCGGACTCGAACCCGATCCGCGAGGCCGGTTTTCACAAGCCTCGACGGCTTGTTGGCATCACCTCGGCATCGCCCCCGACGACAGCCGAAGGGCCCTCCGCAACCGAGGCGGGAACCAGGACCCACTCGCCAAGGTGTTCTCCTAAGGCAGGCGACGGCGCACCCACAAGCTACTCGACCCGCAGCGCCGGCCCCTCACAGCGCTGCTCGAACGCGCCCACGACCACAGCATCTTGGAAACCTGCACTACGAAGGGCATCCACGGCAACGGCGGCTTGTTTGGGCGGCACGGCCAGCAGCAGACCCCCTGCGGTCTGGGGGTCGAAGAGGACAGGGATCCGGGGGTCGAGAGACCGTCCCGAGGGGACCGCGAGCGCAGCGGTGTCGAGACGATTTTGCTCGTGGAAGCTGCTGCGTTCTCCAGCGGCGAGCAGGCGGACGGCCCCCGGCAGCATGGGGATGGCGTCGAGCTGAAGCAGGCCGGCGACCTGAGGTCCGGGAAGCATGGTGCGGAGATGTCGGGCCAGGCCGAAGCCCGTGACATCGGTCGCGGCGTGTATGTCGACGCCCTGCAGTGCCCGAGTCGCAGCCGCGTTGGACCGCAGAAGGTGGGCGTGAAGCGCTTCGACCTCGGCACCGGTCGCACGACCCGCCATGTCGGCATGGAGCACCACGCCGGTCCCCACCGCCCGACTGAGCACCAGCACATCTCCCGACTGCCCCCCGCGAGTGGGCCAGAGCGCGGCCCCATCGGTGGGCACCCCCGTGACCGACAAGCCCACCCGCAGACCGGTTCCGATGGTGGTGTGTCCGCCGACCAGGCTCACCCCGACCGCATCCAGCTCGTGGCGAACCCCCGCGAGCGCATCGCCCAGAATGCTCTCGCCATGAACCTCTGGGACCTCGACCACCGCGAGCGCGAACCGGGGGGTGGCCCCCTTTGCCCAAACATCGTTGAGCGCATTGATGGCCGCAACCCGGCCGACCAGCCAGGGGTCGTCGGTGAAGGCGGGGAATGCGTCGACGGTCTGCACCAGCAGTCCACCGCCATGACGCAGCACCGCGACATCGTCGCCCACATCGACGCCGGCCACCACATCGGGGTCGTCAGGAGGAGGAGGTAGGCGGGAGAGCGCTCGCCGAAGGGGCTCATCGGCGAGCTTGGCCGCGCATCCACCACACACCATCTCGTCGGCCATGGGTGGCATCCCCGCATTGAAGGCAGGGCTGGGCACGCCGTTGGCGTCGAGCACCTGGAATTTCTCCATGAACCGGCGGTCGATCCAGTCCTTGAGCCGCCCGAGAGAGCTCCCCTCCCCCACCCAGATGCCGCGGGTACCGATGGCCGACCCATCGCAAGTGTTGAGCAGCGCGAGGAAATGGCGCTGCGGTCGGTAGGCACGAAGGGGACGGCTGGCCAGCCTGGCGAGCACGTTGTCGGCGAGGACCGGCCCCGCCCGCACAGCGTAGACCCCTGCTCGCGGCACCTTCGGACCGTCGGCGAACACCGCGCAGTCACCCGCCGCAAACAGGTTGGGATGCCCCACCACCTGGAGGTCTGGCGTGGTGAGGAGCCAGCCAGAGTCGTCCACCGGTAGGCCACTGAGCTGCGCCAGCCGATGAGATGCCGCTCCCCCCGCCCACAGGGTGAGGTCCGAGCTCAGAGCAGTCCCATCCTCCCCCAGCACGGAATCTTCGCGCACTTCGGCCACCCGGACACCGCCCCGATACGAGATCCCCCTGCGCTTGAAGGCCGCCAGCACCCGCCGAGTACCGCGCTCGCCGCCCCCCACTCGAGGTCTCTCCGAAGCGGAAACCACACAGACCTCGGCCTTCTTTCCGATGGACTGCACTCGGGCCCGCATCGCAAACGCCAGCTCGACGCCGGCGGCTCCCGCGCCCACCACCACGACCCGAATCGGTCGGTCCAGTGTGAGGAGCTCCGCGAGTCGCAACGCGATGCGGTCGCTGAGAGCCCCGATTGGACGGGTCGGTACAGCGTGTTGCCCCACCCCGCTCAGATCGGCATCCGACACGGTAGAGCCGATGTCGATGCTGCAGACGTCGTACCGCACCGGCGGTCGGTCTCCGTCGACCACCACTGCACGCTGCACGTCATCGACCTTCACGGCGGCCGCAAGCACCACCGCCGCCCCCGCGCGCCGGGCCAGCGGTACCACGTCGATGGTGACCTCGTGGGACTGGTATTGACCGGCAACAAGCCCCGGAATCATGCCGGAGTAGATGGCCCGCGCTTGGTCAGTGATGACGGTGACATGGACGGTGGGGTCAGGCTCCATGACGAGGCGCCGCAGCACCTGCACATGGGCATGGCCGGCGCCGATGAGCACAAGCCGACGCGAAGGGGGGGAGGATGTCTGCATACACGCTCCACAGCCAGGCGCGACGTTGCGGATAATTAGGGAGAAGTGCATTCGCGGCAAGCGCAGCGATGCACACGGGGGTCGGGCGGGCGTGTCGGCAACCAACGGGGTCCGTCAACCGCCACCAGAAGGCGGGAAGAGGAGGCCTAACAATTAGCTAGCCGAGCTTACTCTCCCGCCCAAGGTCTGCTTGGCAAGCAAACCAAGGCGCGCCCAGTGGACCCGTACTGCCCGGCGAGCCATCAATGAGTGAGCCCCTGTAGCGGCGTATGCCGAGTGATTTACCGGACGAAATTCGTCACAGCACGCCAGTCGCAGCAGACCAATCGGGCCAGCGAATATGGTATGCTCCCGCCCTCCGAGGCCAAGATGGTGTCGGGGAAACGACATTGAAAAGTACCCGTGCCCACGAATTCCGACCCAAATCATTCCACGCACTCTCCACGATCTAACCAGTCTTGCGGCATTGCATTGGCCAAAGAGACTGTCTGGAAGACATGTTGTTCTTCGATAAGTTGACATGGAACCGCATCCTCCGCGTGGGCCTGCTCACGCTGTCGATGGGAGCCCTCAGCTGTTCAGGTGACTCCGACGCGGGGCCCGATGGGGTCCAATTCGCCACGCTGGACAACCTGGTCGAAGTGACTGGCTGCGTGCGCTCAGACTCCGACTCCGGCTACTACCTCTCTTCGGACTCGGGGTGGGGCTGGGACTCCGGGTATGGCTCAGACTCCGGCTGGGGTGAAGACAGTGGTGGCGACACCGCCGACGACACCGCCGACGACACCGCCGACGACACCGCCGACGACACAGCCGACGACACCGCCGACGACACCGCCGACGACACCGCCGACGACACCGCCGACGACACAGCCGACGACACAGCCGACGACACAGACTCCGACGCATTGGACACCGCTGAGCGCGGTGGCTCCCAGTCCACAGCTCCCCCCAAGAGCCGTCCATGCATGCCGTCTGAGCGCGTCGATGAGATCCAGACCGCCTCTTGCAGCGGCTCGTCTACACTCAAGGGCAGCCTGCTCATTGTGGCTTGGTGCCTCCCCTTCCTTTTCGGTCGCCGGAGGTCTTCATGACTGGCCTCCTTCTTTCCGCAATCGCAGGCATCGCCGCAGCCAGCCCGTTCGTGGTCGAGACCCAAGAACCGTGTTCCCGGCACGAGGAGGCCTCCAAGGACAGCGCCATCGTCGATGAGGTGGACGCCGGCTTCCAGGCCGTGCTTCGCTCCGTGACCGGCGAGGTTTCTACCCCATGGGTCCTCGTTCATTCCAACGACGTACCCGGATGGTTGCCCCCCGACTGCAAGGTCTCGACGGTCGCTGAAGCCCCCGCCCAGACCACGGTGACCGAGCCGAGCGATACCGACAGCCCAGAGGCTCGACTCCCCAGCTACGGCGGCATCTTCCTTGGCCGAGCCGGCAGCAGCGACCCCGTCCTTGGAGCCGGCGGACAGCTATCCGTGGGAGGCATGGCCATGCTCCGGGTCGACAACTCCCGATGGTTCGCAGGTATGAGTGCGGCCACGGTGGGAGGCAGTCGCTTCGAGCGGCAGGTCGTGCCCTTTGTGCCCGTTCTTGGCTCCACAAGCGGACTCGCCATCGCGGAGGGAATCGGCAACGTCGCGTCCATCTACACCGACATCCGACACCTGCCTCTCACCGCCTTTACCGCCTACAGCTGGAAGTTCTCGCGCTTTGAGATGTTTATCGGTGGCGGACCGAGCGCCCACCGCGTCGAGGTTCGCCGGCGGGAACAGGTCTCGGGGGTGCAGAAGGTCGTGCAGGCCACAGATGGCCGAGACTCAAGCGACCGAGCATCGGAGCTGGAGCTCACCACCTACACCATCGACCGACTCTACGCGGGTGGGTCCAAGCGCTGGGCCGCCGGAGTGTCCGCCCACGCCGGCGCCCTCGTCGACGCCGGCTCGATGCCATTCGTCGGAGGGCGGTGGTCGCTCGGTCTGATGGGTTCCGCCATGACTCCCATTGGCCGACAAGGCTGCTCTCAGGTTGCAAGTGAAGCCAGCAAGGCCCTTCCATTCGGAACCATCTGCGTGCCCATGAGCTACACCGAGGTGCGCCGGGTGTACTACAATCAGGGCAAAGAAGACACCGACAGCTCCCGTCGAGACAGTTCGGACCTTGTGTTGGGCGTCTCTGGTATGAGCTGGTCGTTCAATTCCGTCCTCTTTTTCCAGTTCTGATGGAGACCGACATGATGCTCAATGACACGCATGTTCGGCTTCGGCCTCTGGCCTTGTCCATGCTGCTTCCCGCAGTGGGTCTCTCGATGGCCTGCCAGACAGAGCCCACCGGGCGATTTGTTCGCGTCAACCAGAAAGTGGAACGCTCCGAGCTTCCACCAGACGACCAGACTTACGGCATCGATCACAGTACCTTTGA
>Ga0315321_10002613_pt1 | contig 13927 bp, 11 predicted proteins | sample M180m21515metaG_FD_203464 | JGI IMG/M metagenome (GOLD analysis project Ga0315321, IMG submission 203464) | Ammonia-oxidizing marine archaeal communities from Monterey Bay, California, United States - M1 80m 21515 | ecosystem: Environmental > Aquatic > Marine > Intertidal zone | place: USA... | reverse complement strand
TGTCCGTTTTTTTGCGCTCGCATCTCTTTTGCAGTCTCTGGTCCTTGTCGTGTTTGTTTCAGGCTGGGAACGTATTCGTGATCCAGTGCCCAAAATTTTTCTCGACGTTCTCGGGATTCTATTGGTTGGGGTCGCCCTTGTCACAGCACTTTGGGAGGCGGGTGTTGCTGCAGGTGAGCTCTTTGCTGGCTCAGCTGTTTTGACAGCAGTCCTTGGCTTTGCACTTCGAGATACCCTTGGCAATGTTGCTGCCGGACTGGCTATTCATGCAGAGCATCCGTTTGAATTAAATGACTGGATTCAATACGACACACATGCAGAGCATATTGGAAAAGTTGTTGAGGTTAACTGGAGGGCTACAAAAGTAATCACTTTGGATCTCGCTTATGTGAATATCCCGAATAGCCAGCTGGCACAAGCATCTATTAGGAATTTTACCAAGCCAGATCCATGGTCTCGACGTAGCCTTTTCATCATAGCACCGTACGAGGTGCCGCCACAGAAAGTGCAGTCGATCATGCTCGACGCTGTTCGGGGTAGTTTTGGCGTTCTTGATTCTCCGGCTCCCTCTGTCGTGACGAATGACTACACCGATCGTGGTATTGAGTATTGGATTAGAATTTTCACAACCGAGTTTGGGCAACGAGACCGAGTCGATGGTATGGCACGAGATCGTATTTTTTACGCGCTTGCAAGGAATGGTATTCGCATTCCTGTTTCCACTCACCAAGTACGAATGACGCAACTCCCGGCAATTATTGAAGCTCCCCAGATAACCATAGTTGCAGAGCGAGTACGTCGGCTTGGGGCTGCTGGGGTTCTGGGAATGCTTTCGCGAGAACAACTTGAGAAACTTGCAAGCGAGCAGGACGAACAAACTTATGCCGAAGGTGAACAGATTATTTACCAAGGTGAGCCTGGTACGAGCATGTTCATTATTACTGAAGGAGAAGTAACGGTTAGTGTCAAAGCACCCGAGAAGGAGCGTGTGCAGCTTCGTAGACTACAAGTCGGCGAGTACTTTGGTGAGATGTCGCTGATGACAGGAGAACCACGTTCGGCCACAGTCACAGCAATTGCAGAGACACGGGTTTTCGAAGTTACGCGAACGTCATTTCGAGAAATACTTGAGCAGCAGCCTAGCCTTCTTGAAAAATTAGGTGAAACTATTCACAGAAGATTAATTGAGCGTGAGGAAGCAGTTGAGGGTGCAAGGAGCCAGCACCTTGGCGAGACACCTTCGGATATATTGACCAGTATCAAAGAATTTTTTGGACTCTGATTCAGTGCAGTTGGCATCATATAGAATTACCTAGGAAGTGCTTTTTTCATGCGGGTCGAATTATTGCCTTCGAGTCAGCCACCTTCAGACCAGCAGTTTTTGGTCAGCTATCTCATCAATGACCGAGTCGCGATTGACGCGGGTTCGATAGGCCTGCTTGCCGATTTGAAAAAGCAGGAACAGGTGGAGCACGTCTTTGTCACGCACCAACATATTGATCACATAGCGACCCTGCCGATCCTGTTGGAAAATGTCTATGAGCCAGGCCCTAAAAGCATCGAAGTTCTTTCTGCAGAAAGTGTTCTTGATTTATTGCAGAAGGACTTGTTCAACGGCCGGATCTGGCCTGATTTTCTCGCGCTTTCAACACCAGAGGACCCGTTTCTCATCACGACGCCATTAGAGGCAGGCCAGCCTGTCAGTCGGTGCGGATTGGTTATAACGCCAGTTCCTGTTTCGCATGCTGTACCTACGCTTGGTCTTGTTGTTGATGACGGTGAAGCAGTTGTTGCATTTCCATCAGATACTGGTCCAACAGAAAAGTTTTGGAGCCATCTCAATGGATTAGATCGGTTGGATGCGGTCTTTCTAGAGATTAGCTTCCCAGATTACCTTGCAGACTTAGCAGAAAAGTCAGGTCACCACTGCACAAAAACTTTTGTAGATGAATTGCAGAAGCTGAGAAGGCCCGTTCGTTGGATTGTTGTTCATCGAAAACCACGCTACGCAGAACAAATAGCTTCTGAATTAGCAGCGCATAACATCTCAGGTGTTGAGCTGATTCAGCCTGGAAAGGTGTACGAATTCTCTGCGTAATAGTTTGAGGAGGTTTGCTATTGTCGGGGGTTGGACTTATTCAACGACTGTCAAAGGTTCAAAAATCTCGTAGGAATGTAAATCGTCTGGCAAACAGTCAGCCTCCCGTGAGTTTCAAAAGTACACGTCAATATCAAGAAGTTGCCTGTCGACGAGCATGCTTGCGACGTTCATGTTCACCAAGAAGAATTTTCCTGAGCCGAATAGCTTCAGGAGTGACTTCAACGAGTTCATCTTCTTCGATGTACTCTAGTGATTCCTCAAGTGACATATTCCGTGGCGGCTTCAGCAGAATGTTTCGATCACTTCCGGCAGCCCGTATATTTGTGAGTTTTTTCTCTTTTGTTGGGTTGACGGTCATATCGTCACTTCGGGCGTTTTCTCCGACGATCATTCCTTCATAGACATCGTCCCCCGGCGCCACAAATAGTTCAGAACGCTGCTGCAGGCTATCAAGGCTAAAGGCAACAGCTTTTCCCTTAACCATCGACACAAGAACGCCATTGGCCCGTCCGCCTACGTCTCCCTCGAGCGGTTGCCATGATTCGAAACGATGATGCATGATGGCAGTTCCCTGTGTCGCATTGAGTACACGAGTTCGAAGTCCGATAAGGCCTCGTGCCGGTATCGAAAATACGGCGTGCGTAAAGTTCCCACGTGACCCCATGTGGGAAAGTTGACCCCGTCTGGCTCCGACAAGTTCCATGACGGGTCCAAGTTTGTCCTGCGGGACTTCAACCACCAGTGATTCAAAAGGTTCTAATAGACCGGACTCCTCCTGGCGCAAGATTACTCGGGGTTTGCCGACAGATAATTCGAACCCTTCTCGCCGCATGGTTTCAATGAGTACTGATAAGTGAAGCAAGCCACGTCCAGAAACGGAGAATTGTTCCGTGCCAGCAATTGGCTCAACCCGTAACGCTACATTGCGTTCAAGTTCCTTAAGCAGTCGTTCACGAAGATGCCGTGTCGTAAGAAATGTGCCAGAACGTCCAGCTAATGGGGAGGTGTTAATGCCAAAAACCATGCTCAGGGTTGGCTCGTCAACCGCCAAGCGTGCGAGTGGTTGCGGGTCTTCCGAACAGCAGAGCGTATCACCAATCTCGATTGGTTCGATTCCACTCACAGCGGCAATGTCACCTGCCGTTGCTTCATCGGTGTCTATCCGACCGAGTTTATCGAAGACCTGAAGTCCGCTTGTTTTTGCCGGACGAAGGCTGCCATCCGCCGTTGATCTGAGGATACTGCCACCTTTGACGAGTTTCCCGGATTCAATTCGGCCAACAGCAATACGGCCAACATAGTCAGACCAGTCAAGGGTAGTGACAAGCATGCGGAGGGGTCCTTCGTCATCAACAACAGGCCCCGGAATCTTCTCAATGATCAAGTCCAATAAAGGTTGCATGGATCCAGAGCGTGCAGTCTCATCAGCAGAGGCATATCCATCTCGACTTGATGCAAAAAGATAGGGGAAGTCAGCGAGGTCGTCGTCAGCCCCAAGTTCAAGGAAAAGTTCTAGGATTTCATCAAGCACTTCATGCGGACGTGCATCCGGTCGATCAATCTTGTTCACAATGACAACTGGACGAAGCCGTGCTTCAAGAGCCTTCCCAAGAACAAAACGGGTCTGAGGCATTGGGCCTTCAGCGGCATCAACAAGCACAACCGCGCCATCGGCCATCCGAAGAACTCGTTCAACTTCACCACCAAAATCAGCATGTCCGGGGGTGTCAATGATATTAATTTTGACGCCTTGCCATTGGATCGCAATGTTTTTTGACAATATCGTAATGCCGCGTTCTCGCTCAAGGTCTCCTGAATCGAGTATGCGTTCTTTTTCAAGTTGGCTTGTTCTGAATTGGCCGCTTTGACGAAGAAGGCAGTCAACGAGGGTTGTCTTGCCGTGATCAACGTGCGCGATAATAGCCACGTTGCGAATTGTGTCTCGTCGTGTCGAAGTATCTGAAGAATTCAACTCAGTAGCAGAAGACATAGGGGATATCCGGGGTGTGCTTGGGCAGGAAGGAATGAGGAGGGCGGAGAGTTTTTGAATCAGGCTTTTCGAATAGCTGTGTACAGTCGTTCGATGAGTAAGGCAGCAGTATCACCAGCAGCGGCCGGTGCGATACCACATCGAATGTTTGGAGCCTTTGGGCATGCGAGTAAAATTTCTTTTGCAGTTGTTGCGTTTTCTAGGGCATGAGTGCCAAGGAAAATAGCTGCAAGTTCATCACCACCTAGACGAGACTGAAGATGTGAAAGTTTTGTCGCATCAACAAGTTTTGCTGCAGCTGCAGCAAGGTGCTTGTCACCCGCGAGAAAGCCGCTGGTGTCGTTAATCTGTTTCAGTCCGATGACGTCGACCCCTAAGGCAACAAGTAGTGGTTGTTGGTCACCGTCTTGTTCAAGGTGCACCTGAAGGCAGGACTCGAGATCACCACGTGTCTGGAGGCCGGTGACATAATCTGCGACTCCACAATGACCACTTGAATACGTCGTCATTGTGTCGCTGAAAACCTGGCCGGTTTGTAAGTGGTCACGTAGTAACGGAATGGTAATAGAGTGGAGACGAAGGGGCTCGAACCCTCAACCCCCGCCTTGCAAAGGCGGTGCTCTCCCAATTGAGCTACGTCCCCGCGTAAAGTAGGTCGTTTAAACGCGGTAGTTCTTCAACTGCACGACTGATAACACGATACCCTATTCGGCCCAATGTTCCAACAGAGTGCGCGCGCCTGGACTCGAACCAGGGACCTCCACCTTATCAGGGTGGCGCTCTAACCAACTGAGCTACGCGCGCAGCAGCCAAAAAACAAATGTTCTTCGATGAAAGCTAACCTCCCGTGATGTGCGATTGCAACCGGTCGTCAATTTTTACGTGGTCGAGGCCACCTCGAAGTCGGCGCTGACGGCAATCCCCATCTCAGGGTAGGCTCCTCACAGAAGTTCTGCTCATGCTCGAAAGAAGGAGTCTCAATCCAATGCCCGGTCACTGTGTGCCTCGTTGTCGTGTCCAACTCTCAATCAGTCGTGTTGTCTTGTTCTGCTGCCTTATTGGAAGTGTTGCAAGTCAAACATGTGCCGAGCAGCCCACTGTTGCATACGCCCTTGGACTCAAACCTAAACAGGTTGTTCAGTATGACATCCCGGACGACACCGGAGCCAAGACGGCGACGCTTGCGATGGAAAAGGCAAATGGCATGACGTCATGGGTTGTGCGTTCTTCTCAAGGAATTCTGCTACGACGGTTTGCGGATACCAATGGTGATCGAGTAGTGGATCAATGGAGTTATTATAAAGATGGGCTTGAGGTCTATCGTGATTTAGATACAGATCACAATACAAAACCGGACCAGTGTCGCTGGCTGGGGGGGGCTGGATCCCGCTGGGGTATTGATTCGAATGAAGATGGCATTTTAGATCGCTGGAAGATTCTTTCCCCTGAAGAGGCAACGGCAGAGATTGTTACTGCGTTAGCCAATCGAGATCAGTCACAATTTCAGCGACTGCTCCCGTCAGAGGCAGAACTCACGGAAGTTGGTTTTAGCCAAGAACTTCTTGATCGGGTACGTACACAAGTAAAGGTAGCCAAAGAGCGTTTTGGAAAACTTTCACAGGAGCAGAAGGAAGTTACTCCTCAGACGCAATGGACGGCAATGCTGGCAGGCTTGCCAGGTGTTCTTCCAAAGTCTCCAGAAGGAGAGGTCGACGATGTTGTGGGATACGACAACGTGGTTGCCCTCACGGAGGAAGTCAACGCGGGTGGTGGACAGGTCTTTGTCGGATCGTTAGTTCGCTTTGGCAACGTCTGGCGACCACTTGATCTTCCACAATTGCCTTCCGGCAGTGAGACGATGGCCGAGTCGTTCTCTTTATTTTCACCTAAAGCCGATGGTGTTGCTTTTCAAACAGCCGATGCTGCATCTGAGAAACTGCAGCCATTTCTCGAGCAGTTACGAGCGATTGAGCAGAAGATGCAAGGAACGACAGGCGCCGATATTGCAAAGTTGCTCACTAAGCAGGTTCAGGTCCTTGAAGAGGTCGCGAAACTGGCTGAGGGCAATGAAAGAGAGTTTTGGTTACGTCAATTGGCTGAGACGCTTGCTGCTGCTGCGCAGGAGGGAACAATGCCAGATGCTCTTGCGCAGTTAGAGAGTTTGTCTGACAGTCTGTCAGCAGATGATCCTCTGAAATCATTTCTTGCTTTCCGTTTGGCATCTGCGAGGTACGCAAGTAGCATGCAAGAGCCTGGTGCTGATATCGAAGATGTTCAGGCGGCTTGGCTTGAAGAACTCGCTTTATTCGTGGAGAAGTACCCTGAAGCGAAAGACGCCGCAGAAGCGATGCTTCAGATTAGCATCGCAGATGAGTTTTCAGGGAAAGAGGAAATCGCAATTGAGCGGTATCAGCAAATCGTAGAGCGTTTCCCATCGTCGGCATCAGCTCGCAAAGCCAGTGGGGCGCTCCGTCGGTTGCAGGCAGTTGGCCAACCACTCGATTTAAGTGGAACAACAATCGATGGCAAAAAGCTTTCACTCCGTGCTTTTAAGGGGAAGCCAGTCCTTATCCATTATTGGGCAACCTGGTGTGAGCCTTGCAAAGTTGACATAGCTCGTATCCGTGAACTGCAGGAAAAGTATCAACGCGACATTGTGGTTGTTGGGATCGCCCTTGATGGAGACAAGTCATCGCTACAGCGTTTCCTTCAGTCGAAACCACTCAATTGGCCGCAGCTCTATGAACCAGGTGGGCTGGATGGCCGTTTAGCAGAAGAACTCGGCGTGCTGACTCTCCCGACCATGCTTCTGCTCGATAAGGAAGGAGTGGTTGTTGAGCGAAATCTAATGGTGACCGATCTCGAAAACAGTCTTAAAAGTATCCTTGCAGACTGACTCAAACCGTATGTCGCCATGTTCACTTGCTCTAGTGCTAGTGAGAAAATGTCGGTACTGTCCGGTCGAGTTACGAAAATATGGTTCATTGAGGTTCTGACATGTTTCTATGCTTTGCCGCAACTGCCGCGAATCCCCTGTTTTGCCTTGTTGGGCTGTTGCAGTTGATTGGTCTTCTTGTGGCTGGTGCGACGCGGTTCACCCAAGGCACACCTTATGAGCGGACCGGCCAGTGGTCGTGTCTTGTCGCCCTTGGGCTGATCGGAGCCATATGCGGATTGACGCTTCAACTTGGGCCAGGAATAGCGACAACAAGTGCCGTGACGCTTACTCTCATGACGATGATTGTCATTATTGAGCTGCCTCGTCGCCGGTCCTCCACCTGACCGGCCATTTCACCTCCCCTTCCCTTCCTCCTGGTATTGCCAGTCTTACGCAGCCCTCTTTTTGCCGCTGTGTTTTTTCCTCAGAATCGGAAAAAAACTCCTTTCCGGCACCACCCGTTGCCGAAGCAATAGCTATGGAAGTGTCGCCGGATGCCTTCACAGTGTTGCTGGCATGCTGGTTTAAATTTGTAAGGAGGGTTCGTAATGTTGATTAGAAAATTCACCTGCCTCGTGGTGGCGGTATCTGTTACCGGCTTGGCAGGGTTTACTCATGCTGAAGATATTGCCAAGAGCGTTGCAGTTCGTTTGCGAGACTCAGGCTCACTTGATGGCTATCGTGTGAAGGTTCGTGCAAAGCAGGGAACAGTTTGGCTTGAAGGTGAGGTTTCCGATGCCAAGAATATTGCAGCAGCCGTTGGGCTGGCTGAGTCAACAGCGGGCGTTGAGCGAGTTGTAAATCGACTCGCTGTAGCCTCACAAGCGTCTGGCAGGCAGTCAAACTTGGCTCTTCCTCAGAGTGCCTGGGACGATGCTGGTGTCCGGCAGCCTCGCCAGCAGGTAGTGGCCGCCAAGCGTTTGTCCAGTACGCCAAATACAGAGTATGCGTCGAGTGAGACGCAGCAGGTGGCATGGGCAAATGAAGATAGGCTCCGCCCTGAGGCTGGCCGTCCCGCCGTGCCCACCCGTATGGCAGCGACGCCGCGACCCATGCGGATGTCGTCTTCGGCGCCAGTTCAGCCCGTTGGCATGCGTTCTATGTCACGTCAAGAAATGATCAGTGGCGAGCAGGTTGTTCCTGGTTCGATGCGTTTCTATGAAGGGTCAGCCCAGGTGCCAGCCGAGGCAAGCACGCCGCCAGCCGGGATGCCGCCAGCCGGGATGCCGCCAGCCGGGATGCCGCCAGCCGGAATGCAAGGCATGGCTCCTGGGGGGCCTCGTCCGATGGGAGCCGCAGGTGTTGGTGCGCCCCCGATTCCTATGAGGGGCGATGGCCCGAACATGCCGAACTATGCCTGGCCAAGCTACGCGTCCTACCCAAACTATGCTGCCCTGCAGTATCCAACGCAGTATTCACCGGCAGCGTGGCCCTACATTGGCCCGTTCTATCCGTATCCACAGGTGCCGCTTGGTTGGCGTAGAGTGTCACTCGAATGGGATGACGGCTGGTGGTACGTTGATTTTGATGAGCGACATGTCCATAGCCATCACCGGTAAGGAGTGAGATGGGGTCATTTCACGACCCAATTAATTGATTCTTCGGTTGCACCCTTTGAGTGCACTTCCAAATGGCCCGCCCGGGTATTCCCCGGGCGGGTCTTTTTGTTGCAGCCCCTAGCCGTTGGAATTCATAAAAACGGAAAACTGGACGCAAGTTACGTCGTGCTCAAGGTCGATAGAACCGTTAGTGATGTCATTTCCACATTACGCACGAGGACAATTTGATGAAAACCCTACCGAAGCTTCTAGCTTTAACGCTCTTTTTGGCTCCAGTATCATTCACCCAAACAGGGTGCTTCTGGCTGACTGCACAGGGGCCAAATCTTGGCCCACTTGCCGTTCCGATTCCAGTGCCAGTCGGTATTCAGAAACAAAAAGAGGATCAGTTCTGGAACTACGAACGTTATGAAAGAGCTCCTGTTCTTGGCCCAATACCGCCAGGAGGCCCGTGCGAGGCTCTCGATGAACCAAGTGACGATGAAGTCATGAGGGCGATTGAGAAAGCTCGCCCCGTGCAGGGGCCTTGGCCTTTCTTATTCGAAACACAACGAAATAATGTGCGAATCACGAAGCATAAGATCTCAGATTATGTTGATCCGCCGAGGCACTACCCACTTGTTGGTCCTGCTCAATTGCATCACGCTAATTACAAGTGCACGGTTTACTTTCAGGAAGTGAAACGTGTTGGGTGGCCCGTTCCTCACACTCTCATTGACGAGGACTGCCAAGAAGTCGTTTATATCGATCATGATCACCTCCACATGGTTGGTGATGTTGATACGGGTGCTGATGCCAATTTTTAACGGCTTTCAAATGAGGTAATTAGCTCATCCCGGTGAGTCATTGTTGAAACTCGTGCGTGCCCCCACCGTGTCCGTTGCGGTGGGGGCTTTTTTTCATGGTGGGCAGAATCAGGTAAATGATCGTTCTGAGAGTTCGCAACCGCATATCCGACTTATGCGTTGCCGGAAAATTGGAGAAAGGTAGCGTCTTGGTCGGAGTGAAGGTTTTCCGGTTGATCGGATGGCGATTTGACCTTGAAACTCCGTAAGTTATCATTCTAGGAGCGATAGTCTTTGTAGACACGAGTTCTTTTTGTCGTCAGTTTTCCGTCAAATACCTACAGAGTGATGTGGGCTGGACCTGACGGATAAAGAAAGGTTCCTCATATGTTCGGCCTTGGACCAACAGAATTAATCATCGTTGCAGGAATAGTGCTTCTGCTATTCGGAACTCGGTTGCCTCGAGTTATGCGATCGCTTGGTGAAGGCATTGTTGAATTGAAAAGAGGACTGAACTCTTCTGAGGAAGAGCGGATAAGTCAACCAAATGGACAGGGAACCGATACGCCAGGTTCTCAAGAATAATGAGGCCACTCAAAGAGTTGACGCGTAGTCCAACGAGCCTGGTCCGTGATTAAAAGTAAGTAGTTAGGCGACACATTCACTGGTAAAAAAATGTTTGGTCTTGGTCCGCTTGAATTAATGGTGATCGGTGTTATTGCGGTCATGCTCTACGGAAAGCAGTTGCCGGATGTCGGCCTGAAAGCGGGTAAAGGTCTAGCAGAATTACGCCGCCAGTGGTCAACCATTTCCCGTGATCTCGATGTGACCGGTGAGATTAAAAATGGCCACGGACAGACGCACACTGGTTCGCGAAAGCTTTCGAGCCAATTTGATGATGAGGAAAATGCACGGACCAGTCCAGCTTTTGATCCACCAAGTTCTTCACCCGAGGCTTGATCAAGTCATTTTCCGTGATGAGGAAAAAACGAAACTCGAACATCGAGTGGGTTCTTTTGGGTTGTGCAGCACTTTTCTTTGGTGCTGGGTGGAGTTCGTTTCATATTTACATGACTCAAGTTTTTGCTATCGCTGGTTCTGAAGGGCTTGCTCCTCCTTATAGCCTTCTCAGTATGAGTCTCGGTATACTTCCTTTGCGCACTGCTTTGTTTTGCTTTTATGTCGGGTTCGGGGACACTAAATAATTGTGTCGTTAGAAACGGTACTGGCAGTGCAATGCTGTCTTTGCAGAACGATTCTCTCGAAGGTATGCAGTGAACACTTGTGTCTGAGATTCAAAGTGGGGGAACTCTTCGTCGTTGTAAACATTGAAATGTATCGAAGATGACACGTTGTACGACTCAGTATGAGTTTCTTGTCGATCAAAGTTTTCAGAGAAGCGCAGCACGTCAAATGCCTGCCGAAATGTTCTCGGCGTGCCGAAGTCGCCAAGGCAGCGGACCAAATCAATCAGCCTCCCCTTTCTGGCGGACAGGCTTGCTCTCATCACTACTTAGTTTCAGTTCGACTTCCTGTTTGGCTGGTACAGATGAAGTAATGTGATAGTTGTTTCGACGTGAAAGCGAGGATGGGAAGTGTGCATTTGTGTCGCGTGACGAACCGTTGTTTTAAGGAGTAAGAAATCACTTGTCTTCAGTGTTTGGCTGGTGTTTTGAGTTTTTTTATGCAACGATGTTACTAAAACTTTTTTTAAAAAAACACAATCTTACGTTCTGATTGGAAGCTCGACATCAACTGGCTTAGCAACCATCCGAAAAGGAAAACAATGCGATTTATTGTCCTGTCCTTGGTGTGCGTCTCGGTGCTCGGTTTCCGTGTCATACTGGCTGAGGACCTGTACGTGTCGCCGACAGGAACTGAACTCAGAAACGGCAGGCGTAGCAAACCTTTTAGTAGTTTGAAGACAGCGATGGACCGTGTCAGGCCCGGTGACACACTCTGGTTGGGTGAAGGCCGATACGAAGAGCCATTGAAACTGGTTCAGAAGAAGAACATCAGAATTCTTCCGATGGAGGGTTCTGCTGTAGTCATTGATGGAACTGTTGAAATGCCAAAAGCATGGGTTTCAGATGGCAATGGAGTCTGGAAACAGAAATTAGACTTCGAACCCTTTCAGATGTTTCATGATGATACGCTTGTCTACGTTGCTCGGTGGCCCGATGCAAAATTTGAAGATGGATCCATCTGGCGAATGATGGAATGCATGCGGAGTGCGGATGGTGGTTGGGATAAGCATAAAAACAAATGGGTTGGGAAAACGCGTTTCGGTCTGCTCTATGACGATCGGTTCCATCGCCCTGAGACGCCTGGTTTTCGTGAGGGCGATAGTCGTTATCAAGTAAATCCAGAAATTAGCTTCCAGAATCAGCCAAAGTCATTGGCAGAATCTGGCAAGGATTTTACAGGCTGTGTTGCCGTGCTGAACATTGGGCATTGGCGGACTTGGGCACGTCAAATCACTGACCACAGCACCGGACAAGATCATTTCTTGTACGACACCACCGGCTTGCCCGAGGAACAGGTTCAACAGTTTTCTGGGTATTATATTTTGGGGCTTGCCGCATTGGACCGCGCGAATGAATGGTGGTTTGATTCTGAGACAAAGACGGTCTATTACATGCCGCCGAAAAAAATGGACCCGAATGCAATGGAATTGCGAGGACGCGTCCGGGATTTTGGAATCGACTTAAATCGTTGTTCAGGAATTGAAATTCGTGGATTACATTTTCATGCATCCGGTTTCTGGCTGAAGGAGTGTGATGATGTGTCAGTGCGTGATTGCAGCTTCGACTATCCAGCCACGCACCGATTTCTTCATGGTCAATTCCAGTACTTCGCTGCTTGGAATCCACTGTCAAATGGCAATGCCATGCCAAGTTTTTTTGGGGGTAAACGAAACTCGTTTGTGAATAACACAGTGCGGTGGTGCAATGCGCCGGTTTATTTTGGCAGTGATGAAATGGTGATTGAAAACTGTCTGTTTAGTGATATTGAGTGGGAGGTTAATTCTGACGGAGGTTCTGGTGCTGTCATGATTGGAAAAGGCAGTGTTTTTCGTCGAAACACGATTACGCGTTGTGGCAACTCTGAGGGCGTTCGTGCGGTCGATGAAGGAACTACCCTGACCCATAATCGTTTGTCGAATATGAGTAATCTTCAGCATGACGGATCGGCTTTGAATGTGGGGACCACGAAGCACTATAAAGTGCTTGTATCGAACAATTGGGCACATGACTGTAATCGGCAGGGCATGCGATTTGATTACCACGGCTCCGGAATCCGTCGTCAAGACGGTCAGCTCTACGGTGATGGCGTCTACATGAACAATGTGACATGGAACACGACAGATAATGAAGTGAAAGGGGATCGGCATCTTATTTTGAATAATACGGTGCTGCGGAATAACCATTACCCGAATGTGTTTCAAGAAGAGGTTACGATGTCGATTCAGGGCTTTATGGTGATGCATGAGATTTACAGCAATGCGCATAGCCTGATTCGGAATAACCTCGGAACACTACGGAGTCGGTCATTTCATTTAGACGATGAACCAAAACCGTGGTGGAAACGTTCAGACGGAAGCATAATGCCGGTGGCGACGGTATTGCCAGGAAAAGCTGACCACAACTTTTCGGAGAAGGGAGCCTCGTGGAAGTACCTGCGAGATCCAACGAATTACGATTTCCGGCCCAAAGCAAACTCTCCACTGGTTGATGCCGGTGCAGTGGTGAATCAGAATGAATTGCCAAGTTCAGCCAACAATTTTCCTGGACAGAAATACGTTGGCTCGACACCAGATATAGGAGCTTATGAGTATGGAGCTTCACGCTACTGGATTCCAGGACGTTTGGAAAGCACGGCAACAGTACCCATACCAAAAAACGGCGGTAGGAATGTGCCGCTGGATGCAGATCTTATGTTTCTTGAGGCCTATCAGGCCGAAGAACATACGGTTTATTTTGGAGAGAATCCCGCAAAGCTAGATGTGATTGCATCCTTGAAGGACACTGAAAAAAATATCGTTAGCCCTCCGAAGCTGAAGACAAAGACAACGTACTACTGGCAAGTGGGTGCTGTAAAAAAGTCAGGCATTGAAACCCGCTCACCAGTTTGGGTATTTACAACAACCGAAACTCAATGATTTTCTTGAATTACAAGTCTTATGACCGAACTTTGAGCAATCCTCCGATTGCTTAGTTTCTTGTGCAAATGACTGAAAGAAATTTCCGGATGCGTATCGCTCTGAAATTACCATCGATATGACTGAACGTGCCAAAGGACGAGTCCAGAGACTAGATTGATCGAACCTGACCGATCTGATTTGGCTCATGAATGTATAGCTCGGTCGCAGACTGATGCGCCGTGACTAAGAACGCCAGTTGGCGAGTTCTTGATGCGTTTAGAAGAAGTCAAACACCTAAGAGCAATTAGCTTTTAAGCGGGTTAAACACTACTGCAACAATAAAAAACATGGACGCAGCGATAAGGGCAACACAAGCAATACACATGATTTCACCTGCCGAGATTCAAGAA
>Ga0315321_10002612_pt1 | contig 13928 bp, 7 predicted proteins | sample M180m21515metaG_FD_203464 | JGI IMG/M metagenome (GOLD analysis project Ga0315321, IMG submission 203464) | Ammonia-oxidizing marine archaeal communities from Monterey Bay, California, United States - M1 80m 21515 | ecosystem: Environmental > Aquatic > Marine > Intertidal zone | place: USA... | reverse complement strand
GAGTGATTCGTCAGGAAAAAGTGCTGGATGTGTCTTGGAATAATCACCTCTCGGAGGAAGCCAATCGCATCAAGGTGGAGCTGGAGAAACGCGTGCTGTCGGGCGATCCGCCGACGAATCGCCTGCGGTCGGCATGGCGTGAGCGGTTGGAGGATGTGGTGTACGCGTTGGTGAATTCGCCCGAGTTTATTTTTGTGCCATGATTGATCGTCGACAATTTCTTGCTGGAACAGTTGCCATGACTGCCATGCCGTCGATGTTGCATTCGGCACCACGGCCCGACTTTTCGCCGGGCAAGGTGGAGCATTGCATTCACATTTGGCTCGGCGGCGGCGCGTGTCATGTCGATACGTGGGACCCAAAAAGGAAAGGCGATCCCAAGTTAAAAAAACCGGGCTCCTATTACGATCCGATTGATACCTCGGTGCCTGACCTGCAAGTGTGCGAACACTTGAAACAGTGCGCGAAGGTGATGGAGCATTTTTCGTTACTCCGATCCGTGCATCATGAGGCGGTGGATGAACATGCGGCCGCCACTAACGAAATGCACACGGGACGACCGGTGAGCGGGACGATTGTTTACCCCTCCATCGGCTCGGCGGTGGCGCATGAACGCGGTAAAGCAACCGACGGCGCGCCGGCTTATGTGGTGATGGGGTATCCCAATCTTACTCGCGGGCCGGGCTTTCTGGGGGCCAAGCATGGGTTTGTCTATCTCACGAACACGGAAAATGGACCGGCGGGCTTGACGCGTCCGGCGAGTATCTCCACTTCGCGACAGGCTGCGCGGGATCGCCTGTTGGGCGTGACACGGAAATCGTTTGTGGAACGCAATCCGAAAGACACGGTGATTCGCCAATACAACGACGCGATCGGTGAATCGCAGGAGTTGATGAGCGGTGAGTTCATGGGAGCCTTTAACCTGAAATCCGAATCCGGTTCATTGCGTAACGCGTACGGTGGTGAATTCGGCCAGCGCTGCCTGTTGGCGCGTCGATTGATTCAACGGGGAGTTCGCTTTCAGGAAGTGTCGTTCAATTTGAATTTCGTCAATGGCACGGGCTGGGATACCCACAATGATGGCCAATTGAAACAGCACCTGATTATTCAGCAACTCGATCAGGCTCTGGCGACATTGGTGGCGGATTTACAGGCGCATAGATTGCTCGATAAGACACTGATCGTGGTGTCCACGGAATTTGGTCGGCCGCCGGAATTTGATGGCGGCGGAGGTCGCGGGCATCAATCGCGAGCTTTTACTGTCGCTCTAGCTGGAGGTGGCCTGAAAAATGGGCAGACGATTGGAGTGACTGACGAGATTGGTAAGAAGGTGGTTGAGAGACCCATCTCCGTTCCTGATCTATTCGCCACCATTCACTGGGCCATGGGCGTGAATCCCGGTAAAAATCTGTATGACGGCGATCGCCCGGTCCCAATCACCGATCATGGAAAACCGGTCAAGGAGTTGTTTGTTTAGTGTTTGAATACAGGACGGTGAAAGGAGGTCTAGTGCTGCGCATGGATTTGTTTCGGTTAGCTATGTGTTTTTTAATTGCTGGTAGCACATTTGCGACTGCGGCGATAGATCCGGCCAAGGCTTCGTTCTTGAAGGATATTCTCCCGTTGCTAGAGGATCATTGTTATGCATGCCATGGTGACGGCGAAACAAAGGGAGGCTTGGCGCTCGATGAATTCCAAACGGAAAAAGACGTCCATCACGACTACAAGATTTGGGAGCAGATTCGAAATCTGGTCGCTGCTGGGGAAATGCCACCGGAAGGCCGGAAGAATCGCCCCGATGGTAAGGAGCGCGATCTGCTGGCTGGTTGGGCTCGGTATTCATTGGATAACTTTTACCGGACAGCCCCACCAGATCCGGGCCGCGTGACTGTTCGGCGACTAAATAGAAATGAGTACAACAATGTTGTGCGCGATCTTTTGTTTGTGGATTTCCAGCCAGCTAACGATTTTCCTGCGGACGATACGGGCTATGGATTTGATAACATTGGGGATGTGCTCTCGACGTCGCCTTTATTGATGGAGAAATATCTGGATGCTGCGGAAACCATCGCGTCGGCGGCGGTGATGATTCCGAAAAAGAACGGGGAGGGCACCGCATTTCAAAAGGCGTACTTCACGTTGCCGCTCACAAAAGAGGCTGAAGAGACCGTCTTCAAGAGGTTCGTGGGAACATTTATGCGGCGCGCGTACCGACGTGAGGTTCGTACTGAGGAGATTGATCGGATAATGGTAGTGAGTAAGGCCGCGGTCGATAAAGAGGCGCCGCTTAATGCGCGGGTACAGGTCGTGATTCAAGGAGTCTTAGTCTCGCCCCATTTTCTTTTCCGCTGGGAACTGGATGGGGCACCATCAGACCCCAAGGCCATCCGGCGCTTGAACGAGTACGAGTTGGCGTCGCGCCTTGCTTTTTTCATTTGGAGTAGCGGGCCTGATGACCGTCTTCTGGATTTGGCGGCCAAAGGAGTGCTTCGTAAGCAGTTGAAGACGGAGGTGCGTCGGATGTTGGCTGACTCCAAGGCGGAAGCGTTGGTGAGGAATTTCTCTGGTCAATGGTTGCAGTTACGTAATTTGGATATCGTGCGGCCCAATAAGAATTTGTTTCCGACTTATACGCTCGAATTACGAGACGATATGCGGCGGGAAACCGAATTGCTCTTCGCCGAAATGCTTCGTGGAAACCGCCCACTTACTGAACTGTTGACGGCGCGTTATTCGTATGTAAACGAGCGTTTGGCTGCGTTTTATGGTCTATCGAATGTGCGAGGGGATGAGTTTCGGAAAGTGGCGCTGAAGGGGAATACACGAGCTGGAGTGTTGGGGCATGCCAGTGTGCTGACCTTGACCAGTGATCCGAACCGTACTTCACCGGTGAAGCGCGGTAAATATGTGCTCGATAATATTCTGGGCACGCCGCCACCGCCACCGCCACCGAATGTTCCAGAATTGGAGGAAGCCGGTGAGATCAAAGGTACGATGCGCGAGCAAATGGCTAAGCACAGTACCAACGCCGTGTGTGCCTCGTGTCACAAGAAGATGGATCCGATTGGGTTTGCATTTGAAAACTTTGATGCGATTGGGCGTTACCGCACAGAAGACAACGGCGTGCCAATCGATTCAGGAGGACAGCTCGATAGTGGTGAATCCTTCAAAAACGCGACGGAACTTCGAGCGATTTTCGCGACCGAAAAATCGGATTTATTTATCCGCTGCGTCACAGAGAAGATGCTGACCTACGCTCTGGGACGCGGGCTGGAATATTATGATAAGCGGCCGGTGGATAAGATTATTGAGCGATTGAAGGACAATGATGATCGGTCATTTCATTTGGTTATGGGCATCGTGGAAAGCTTGCCGTTTGATATGAAGCGGGGCGAAGCGGCTCCGTAGTGTCGGCTTGTTTATTGAACGAATTCAGGCTAGAGTGCGTCCAAGGAAAACATTTGGAAAATGGATCAACTTTCACGGAGAACATTTTTGCGTGGTGCGGGAACGGCAATCGCATTGCCGGCACTGGAGGCCATGATACCGGGCAAGGCATTGGCCGCGGGGAATGTGGAATTCCCAACGCGCATGGCGTTCGTATACATCCCCAATGGCGTTATTCAGAAGGACTGGAATGTCAAAGGCGAAGGCTCCGGTTACCGCATGTCGCGCACGTTACAGCCGATGGAGAAGTACCGGGAAGATTTGCTCGTTTTGAGTGGGTTGGCGCATGAAAAGGCGGAGGCCAATGGGGACGGCGGTGGGGATCATGCACGCGCTAATGCAACTTTTCTGACGGGTTGTCAGGCTCGCAAAACCAGCGGGGCGGATATTCGGTTGGGTGTTTCCGTTGATCAAGTGGCCGCAAAACAATTGGCGGTTAAAACCCGGCTGCCTTCATTGGAGTTAAGCAGTGAGGGCGTACGTTTGAGCGGGCGGTGTGATTCTGGCTACAGTTGTGCGTATCAATTCAATTTGGCATGGAAAAATGAAACCACACCCGTGCCACCGGAATCCAACCCCAAAGCCGTGTTTGATCGCTTGTTTGCAGGCGGTTCAGCTAAGGAAGCTTCGCAGGAGCGCAAGCGCCGAATGGCGTTGAGAAAAAGCATTCTCGATTTCGCGATAGAAGATGCGAAGCAATTGGAGAAACGTCTTGGGTACACGGACAAACGGAAGCTTGATGAGTATCTGGAATCTGTTCGGGAGATGGAGCGGCGCGTGGAAGCTATGTCGTCGTCGCCCGTGGATTTGCCGCGAGGTTTTTCAGTTCCGGCTGGCAAACCCAGCGATTACGGAGAGCATGTGAGGCTGATGGCGGACATGATGGCTTTGGCATTCCAAATAGATTCAACGCGCGTGATTTCCTATCTCATGGCGCACGATGGATCGAATCGGAGCTATCCGGTGGTCGGTGTGAAAAGCGGTCATCACAGCCTTTCGCATCACCGGGATAATTTTGAGAAAGTGGGGGCGCTGTCCAAGATCGATCGTTATCACGTTACCCTGTTTGCTCATCTTGTGGACCGTTTGAAATCCATTCCGGAAGGGGAAGGTACGTTGCTGGATCATTCTATGGTGGTGTATGGTGGGGCGATTGGTGATGGGAATCGTCACACGCATTACGATTTGCCCGTCCTGATGGCTGGTAAGGGAAACGGGGCTATCAAGCCGGGGCGGCATGTGGTTTATCCCAAGATGACGCCGATGACCAACTTGTTCCTGAGCATGCTGGATGTCATGGGCACGCCTACTGATCAATTGGGTGATAGTACGGGCCGCTTGAAAGGATTGGCCTAGTTACTTATCAGCTACTGCGAGCAGTGTGGTGAAATGCGGTGGTTCTTCTTCCCGGGCGGCCTCGGTAATTTCCGCCTGTTTAAAGCCCGCTTCAGTGATCCATTGGTGGAGCGTATTTTTAGGGAAACCGAGCCAGCGATCTCCATAAAATTTGCGCGCCTGCTCGAATTGGTGTTCCAACAAATCAAGGATGATTAGTCGTCCGCCCGGGCGCAGAATCTTGTAGGCTGAAGTCAGTGCGGCTTGAGGATGTTCGGCGTGGTGAAGTGCTTGGCTGAATAGTGCCACATCCACGGTCTTGGCCCGGAGAGGTGGGTTTTCGATGTCGCCATGGCGGAACTCCAAATTTTTTATGCCATTCTTCTCCGCTTTACGTTGGCCGAAATCCACGATGTGCTTGGAGTTGTCTACGCAAATCACCTTGCGTGCATTGCGTGCCAGAAGTTCGCCGACCAACCCTTCGCCTGAACCCAGATCGGCAATATCAAGCGGCGGCACAAGCTGGAGGAGCAGCTGTCCGAATGCCTGCCAGGAGCGGCCTGGGCCATACTTTTGGTCGAACCGCCCGGCGACTTGATTGAAATACACTTGAGCCTGCTCGCTGCGTTGCTCGAGCACTCGCTTCAGGTTGCGAGCGTCTTGTTCGTGTTCGTCACCTTCCGCAGCGATCCGCTGGGCTATTTCAAGGCATTCGCGGGCTTGGTGGGTGGCCTCGGGGTTAATGCGGTACAGTGAGCGTTTGCCGTCTTTGCGGAAATTGAGAAGGCCGTTTTCCTGAAGCACCCCAAGATGCGTCGAGATACGTGATTGGCCCAATTCAGTGATCTCCTTCAGCTCATTGACTGACAACTCTTCGCGGCTCAATAAAGCCACCAGTCGGAGTCGGGTAGCGTCCGTGAGCGCTTTTAGGATTTTGAGGGATTGGCTCATGGTGGACAAAATTGGTTTGACGCTACGTGGAAATTTAATATCTTCTAATCCGGATACGTCAATATGTAAATTGACCTCACTTGGAAATCTCATGGCTCAAAGTTATATTTTCTCTTCTGAATCCGTTGGTGAAGGCCATCCGGACAAAGTGTCGGATACCATTAGCGATGCCGTACTTGATGCGTGCTTGGCGCAGGATAAGCACAGCCGCGTTGCTTGCGAGACGTTTGTAAAAAGTAACGTGGTCTGTGTTGGGGGTGAGATTACCACCAAGGCGAAGTTCGATTACGAGCAGGTCATTCGGAAGGCTATCCGGGGTATTGGTTACGTGAATGACGATGATGTCTTTCACGCTGACAAGGTCTTCATTAACAATTATTTAACAGCGCAAAGCCCAGATATTGCGCAGGGTGTTGATGCCCGCAAAGCGTCGGGCAAGGCGACGGCCGAGCAAGGGGCAGGGGATCAAGGCCTCATGTTTGGTTATGCTTGCGACGAGACCTCTGAGTTGATGCCGGCGCCCATCATGTATTCACATCGACTGGGGCGTCAGCTCACCAAGCTCCGCAAGGCCGGCAAGGCTAAATGGCTACGGCCGGACGCTAAAACGCAAGTTTCGGTTCGTTACGAAAATAACCGGCCGGTAAAGGTAACAAACATTGTGGTTTCCACCCAACACGCCGCGGATGTAAGCAACAAGGTGATTCGTGACTTCATTACGCGTGAAGTGATTGAGAAATCAATTCCGAAGAAAATGTTGGAACGGGATACGCAGATTTTAATCAACCCCACCGGCCGATTTGTGGTTGGTGGTCCAGAAGGCGATAGCGGCCTGACAGGGCGGAAGATCATTGTGGATACTTACGGGGGTATGGGCCGCCATGGTGGAGGCGCTTTCAGTGGTAAAGATCCAAGCAAGGTGGATCGCAGTGCGGCATATATGGGCCGTTATGTGGCTAAGAACATCGTTGCGGCGGGTTTGGCGGCTCGTTGTGAGATTCAATTTGCCTACGCCATTGGTTATCCCAAGCCGGTCTCGGTTCACGTAGATACCTTTGGCACCAACACGGTGTCTGAGGGGAAAATTATTCGCGCGGTCAACAAGGTTTTTCATCTTAAACCGGCTGATATAGTGAAGCAGTTGAAACTGCTTCGACCTATTTATTCGTTGACCACGAATTACGGTCACTTTGGTAAAAACCAAAAAGATATTACCTGGGAAAAAACCGACAAAGTAGCTGCCTTGCAGCGTGTGTTAAAATAGGAGGAATACAAATGACGATGACGCTTGAAAAACAAAAAATGGATTATCACGTCCGCGATATGTCGCTGGCTGATTTCGGTAGGAAAGAAATCGATATTGCCGAGATGGAAATGCCCGGCCTGATGGCCACGCGCGAAAAATACGGGCCGGACAAGCCTTTGGCCGACGTAAAGATCATGGGTTCATTGCACATGACTATCCAGACCGCTGTGCTAATCGAGACTCTTGTGGAGTTAGGTGCTGATGTGCGTTGGTGCTCCTGTAACATATTCTCCACGCAAGACCATGCTGCTGCGGCCATTGCTGCTGCGGGCGTTCCGGTATTTGCCTGGAAAGGGGAAACTCTGGAGGAGTACTGGGATTGCACCTTTAAAGCGCTCACTTGGCCGGATGGCTCCGGGCCGGATCAAATCGTTGACGACGGCGGTGATGCAACGATGCTGATCCACAAGGGTGTGGAGTTGGAAAACGGCAGTGATTGGGTTGACTCTGAGTCCGACAGTGAGGAAGAACAGGTCATCAAAAACCTGCTTAAAAAGGTGAACGCTGACAAGCCTGGTCACTGGGGGCCGGTGGCGGAGTCGGTTATAGGCATGTCCGAAGAGACCACCACGGGTGTAAAACGTCTGGAACAAATGGAGGAACGAGGTGAGTTGTTGTTTCAGGCCGTCAATGTTAACGATTCGGTAACTAAGTCTAAATTCGACAATGTCTTTGGTTGCCGCCACTCATTGGTGGATGGCATTAAACGGGCGTTGGATGTATTAGTCTCTGGCAAAGTAGCAATGGTGTGTGGCTACGGCGATGTAGGCAAGGGCTCGGCCGAATCGCTGGCTAATGAGCGCGCCCGGGTGATGGTGTCTGAGGTGGACCCCATCTGCGCACTGCAGGCCTGCATGGCGGGTTATCAAGTCACGACAATTGAGGATGCGCTTCCTGAGGCTGACATTTTTGTTACCACCACCGGAAATAAGGACATTATCACTGCGGACCATATGGCTCGCATGAAGGATCAGGCGATCGTCTGCAACATTGGCCATTTTGATAATGAAATTCAGGTGGCTGGTTTGGAGGCAATGGAAGGGGTCACGCGGGAAGTCATCAAAGACGATTCCATTCCTGGCGGTCCTGTGGACAGGTACACATTCCCGGATGGCCATTCAATTTATTTATTGGCTGAAGGGCGTCTCATTAATCTGGCCTGCGCGACTGGGCACCCGAGTTTTGTTATGTCCAATAGTTTTACGAATCAAACGATCGCGCAGATCGATATTCGTAAGAATCCTGATCGTAAAGTTGGTGTGTACCTCCTTGACAAAAAACTTGATGAAGAGGTGGCACGACTGCACTTGGGTAAGTTAGGTGCGAAGTTGACCGAGCTTTCGCCTGAACAGGCCGATTACATTAGCGTCCCAGTTGAAGGACCGTATAAGCCCGAGCATTATCGTTACTAATAATTGTAAAGGTTGGGGTTTTTGCGGCGGGCTTCGGCCCGCCTTTTTTATGGGCAGATGGTGCCTATGGGCTCATGATGCGCGCGTGGCGCAGCTTACGATGAATCCTTCTTGTGGCGGTCAATGGGTTCGGCATGTGGGGGATGTGGTGGAGTTTTCTCTGCGCGGTCTGTCGGGAGCGACCGGAGAACTGCGTGTTTTTCTTCGCACCAATATTGGGCGTGGACGTCAGGTGCGGGGGGAAATCATCCGCGGCATTGAGGAGCCCGATGTGCAGCTGGAAGGTAGTTGGCGTGATGTGCCAATGCGGTTTAGTGGCGGTGAGTGGTCGGTGAAACTGGCCTTAACGGAGGTGGGTTGGTTTCAGGCCAAGGCTTATGCGGTCGACGCAGGAGGCGGCCAACAATGGCCAGAAGGGGACAACATCGGGCTCTCGGTGCATCCTAATACTTGCCGATCGAATAATACGATTTACTGCGCTTTTCCGCGCATGTTTGGACCTGCAAAAACTCAACGGAAAACCGCCGGTATCGATCATGATCCGCGGATAATGTCACTGGATTCCGAAGGCTACACGGTGATTCCACCTGGGGGAACGTTGCGGGATTTGAAGGCCGAACTGCCACACATTTTTGAATCGCTCGATTGTCGAATCTTGCATTTGCTGCCCGTTAATCCGACGCCGACCACGTACGCGCGGATGGGGCGTTTTGGTAGTCCCTATGCTTGCGGTGATTTGACTGCCATTGATCCTGCCTTGGTCGAATTCGATAAGCGGACAACGGGGGTGGATCAGTTCTACGAATTAGCAAGGGGCGTGCACGGTCATGGCGGTCAGTTGTTTTTGGATTTAGTGATCAATCATACTGGCTGGGGCAGCACTTTACAGGAAAGCCACCCCGAATGGTTTTTGCGAGAACCCAATGGTGATTTTGCTAGCCCGGGTGCCTGGGGCAATGTGTGGGCAGATCTAGTCGAGTTGGAGCCGGGCCATCCGGAACTCTGGGAGCACATGGCTTCAGCCTTTCTCGAATGGTGCCAGCGTGGGGTGGATGGCTTTCGTTGTGATGCGGGCTACAAAGTGCCGATGCCTGTTTGGCGTTATATCACCGCCCGAGTGCGAGAGCACTTTCCTGACACAGTGTTCCTGTTGGAGGGATTGGGTGGCGGTTGGGACGATACTGCGTCATTGCTCACTGAGGGGGGAATGCAGTGGGCCTATTCGGAGCTTTTTCAGGAGTATAGCGGGGAACAGGTTTCCGGATATTTGGATCATGCGTTGGTGCAAAGCGAACGCGTGGGCACGCTCATTCATTACAGCGAAACGCATGACAACAGTCGATTGGCAGCCAAAGGCCGAGAGTGGTCTCTGTTGCGAAATCGTCTCAGTGCTCTGACGAGTGTCAACGGCGGCTTCGGGTTTGCGAACGGGGTTGAGTGGTTGGCCGATGAACAGATCAATGTTCATTCAGCGCGGGGGCTAAATTGGGGGGGCGAAGAAAATATCGTTTTGGAATTGGCACAACTGAATCGCTTACTGAATCAGCATCCGTGTTTTCGAGATGGGACACAGCTTGAGTGCTTGAGCGCGCCTGATAGTAAACTGTACCACTTGCGTCGCACCTCGGCTGATGGCGAAACCGAAGTCAGGGTGATCGCTAATCTGGATGCAGATGAAGAACAAGCGGTGGGTGATACGTTGGTCGGCTGGGTTGATCTATTGTCAGGAAATATCTTTGAAGGGAGGAGTGTGCGTCCCTGCGTAGTTCTCTGCCTTGCCCCGGAGGTTTTTGAATTAGGTGCTGATCGTTACGAGTTGAAGCGTGCGCAGGCAGCTTGGGCATACCAGTGCCTTTCGGTTCGTTTTGAACCAGAAGAGTTAGGAGACGTGCACTGGCTGGAGCTTGCAGAATTGGCAGCCGACAACCCAACCGAATTTGTGACGGCTATTGCTGCCATTCAGGAAGTAGATTGGTCCAATGGTTTATTGGCACAGCTACGGGAGTCGGCTCATTCAGAACAGTTTCCTAAGATCAATGTTTGGAGTCGCCGTGATTCCTTTCGCGTGATGCCAGTCCCTGCTGGTCACTGGCTGCTGGTCAGCGATGAAATGCCGTTTGAAGTTCGGATATCGAAGTCCAGTGCTTCTTGTCTGGTGAGTTCTGTGGAAATGGGGGGTGCTCATATCGCTTCATTGGGCCCCATGGAGGAAGCGGGGCGCTATGGGATATCATTCCAAGAACGCGGAGGTGAAGGGGTTTCGGTTGATGGTAGTCTTGCGGTTTTTTCTTTCGAGCCGACTGATGAATCATTTGATGCACAAACCGTTCGGCTGGTTCGTGAGTCCCTCGAGGCGCCGGTGGCATTGTTGACTAATGGGCGCGGGGGAATGGCGCGAATACCGGTTGATTTGGGGGCGATAAAATCGAAATATGACTGCCTTTTGGGAGCGAATCTCCATGCCGATGCGCCCGTGGATCGCCATGTGTTTGCCAAACGGATACGATTGTGGGCTGTGGCGGATGGTTTTATCAGCACCTTAGACGCGGATAATCTGATTCACTTTGAACCCGGGCCTCCAGCGCGTTGGCGTTTCCTGGTAAGTGCGGGAGATTTTCAAGCCGTCGAAGTGGAGGTTGAGGTCGACATGCCGGACGGTCACAATGCCACGGTGCTGACGTTCCGGCGTTTGGATGATGCTCCAGTGCGTGGTCGAATGTTGCAGTCGGATAGGAAATTCAGTCTTACGGCGCGCATTGATTTGGAGGATCGCAGCTTTCATGAGGAAACGAATCTGAACCCAGAAGGCGAGTCGTATTTTAGGGAAAGATTGAAGTGCGAGGAGGGTGGCTTTGCTTTCGCGTCGACATCGCATCGCGGATTACGCGTGAGTGTGAGTCGCGGGCATTTTCACCTAGAAGAAGAACCCATTTTTAATGTGGCGCATCCAATTGAAGCGAGCCGAGGGCAGGCTGAAGCCGGTGATGCGTATAGTCCCGGGTGGTTTGAGATTCCGTTAAAGCCTTCAGAGGAATCGGTTCTGACGTTGTCCGCTGAATCACAGTCGCCCCCTCCGATTTCAGGCAAGCAGACAACCGTTTCTTTTGAGGAGCGGTTGCGGGGTTCGATGAAAGCCTTTGTAGTCGATCGAGGGGAAGGCAAAACGGTGGTGGCGGGCTATCCGTGGTTTTTGGATTGGGGCAGGGATACCTTTATTGCTGCGCGCGGTTTATTATCGGCTGGCTGGACTGAAGAGGTTTTTGGGATCGTGAAGGCGTTTGCTCGGTTTGAGGATCGAGGGTCGCTCCCTAATGTTTTAAACGGCGAGAACGCCTCCAATCGCGAGACTTCCGATGCTCCATTGTGGTTTGGTAAGGTCTGTGCCGAATTGGCTGAGGTTGTGGAAGGGGATATCTTTACCGAAAAGATGGGGGATGGTCGGCAATTGCGCGAAATACTTATTTCAATTGGGTGCGGTTATCGCGATGGCACGCCTCATGGGATTCGAATGGATTTGGAGAGTGGTCTGATTTGGAGTCCGTCGCATTTCACGTGGATGGATACCAATTATCCTGCAGGTACTCCCCGCGAGGGGTATCCTGTTGAGATTCAGGCACTGTGGATTGAGTTGCTTGGACTTTTGATGCGCTTGGATTACGGGGGAGGTTGGAATGTGTTGGAACGTCGCGCGCGGGAGTCATTTGAGCGCTATTTTTGCCAAACATCTTCCGGCTGGGTTGCAGACCTATTACCTGCCTCGAATGGCGTGAAGCCTTCGGGTGCCCCTTGTGACGATTCTTTGCGCAGTAATGCCCTGATAGCAGTGGCGCTGGGGGCCGTGCCGTTGTCGATGGGCCGTGCAACGGTGTTGGCGGCGTGCGATCATTTGGTGGTTCCGGGAGCCATGAGATCTCTGGCGCCACTTTCAGTGTCGGTGCCTTTACCAGTGCGATCGGTCGATGGAGAGTTGTTGAATGACCCGGTCAAGCCGTATTGGGGGCGCTATGAGGGAGATGAGGATACGCGCCGCAAGCCGGCCTATCACAATGGCACCGCCTGGGGGTGGCAATTACCGTTTCTGAGCGAATCAATTGTTCGGTGTTGGCCAAATGATGAAGGGGCGCTCAGGGCAGCCCGCGCCTATCTCTTGACGATGGAGCCTTTGTTGAATGCAGGTTGTCTGGGGCATCTCCCGGAGGTCATGGACGGAGACGCGCCGCATACCCAGCGTGGTTGTGATGCTCAGGCCTGGAGCGCCACGGAAGCTTATCGTGTTTGGCAGTTGCTGCAGGAATAAATTAATGAAAATAAACGATGCTAAAAAATTCGACTCCCTGCTGGATGAATATTTCAAGCAGACTTTGGCTGCGCGGCCGGTTTGGGGAAATCACCTCGGAATAAGAGCTGCTGAGGGGAAGTTGGAGGAGCCGACTTTAAAAACGCTTCGAGCTGATGAAAAGCGGCGTCAAAAACTCCTGATTGAACTGGATCGCTTGGCCCCTTCAGCGTTGAGCGCAGAGCAGCATCTTGATCGACTTGCGGTGCGAGCGATGCTGTTGGCGGAATGTGAGGATTTCGATCGTGGAATGCACCGGCTCGATCCGGACGCGGTCGACCACTTATTCGGCGCGTTACTGCATGAATTACAACGTGGAGAAGATGAGCCGGCCCGAGCCCGCCGGAATGTGCAGGCATTACTTGAACAAGCGCCCAAATACTTGCGCCGAGCGGCGCGGTTGGTAGATCGGCCTGAACGTGTTTGGCGGAAGGTGATGGATCAAACCGTGGCTGGTGCGGGGGCGTTGTTTGAGGCGGTGAGATCCTTTATGGGAGCCGATGCTGAACGGTTGATTGTATTGTCTCAGAAGGCTGTTGCTCATTATCACACAGAAGTGATGGCGCGTCCGTTGGCTGCAAAAAACTCATTTGCACTGGGTGCGACACGGTTGCAACGGCGGGTGAGGGATGAGCTTGGGCTCGATTACACTTTAGGGCAGGTGGAGTCTCTGGCGTTAAGTGAGGCGGACCGTGTGGGCGGATTGCTCGCCAAGGTCTGTGCCAAATATGGGCGCGGTCGGTCAGCGGATGCCATCATTGAAAAAGCCCGGTCTGAATGGAATCCGGAGGGTGATTTACTGGACGTGTATCGTGCGGAAACGGACCGGGTGGCTTCCGGATTCCGGAAAGCTAAGGCGGTGGGTTTTCCTGCGGGGGATGAATTGCAGGTGCGCTTGGTTCCGGAGTTTATGCGGCACTTGTATCCCACCGCCGCATATTCTTCACCGGGGCCATTTGAGAAACGGCAGCGCGGCATTTTCTGGGTGAACGATTTGTCGTTGGCCAAATCTTCAGCGGCAGAAAAATTATCCGAGGTGCAGCAGCATTTTGGTATATCACTGACGGCTGCGCATGAGGCGTATCCCGGGCATCATTTGCAATTCGTTACTGCCAACGGCCATGCCCGAAAGTGGCGACCG
>Ga0315321_10002610_pt1 | contig 13930 bp, 7 predicted proteins | sample M180m21515metaG_FD_203464 | JGI IMG/M metagenome (GOLD analysis project Ga0315321, IMG submission 203464) | Ammonia-oxidizing marine archaeal communities from Monterey Bay, California, United States - M1 80m 21515 | ecosystem: Environmental > Aquatic > Marine > Intertidal zone | place: USA... | reverse complement strand
GTCTCAACCTCAACAACCGAATCCATCACTTCGGAAAAGAGCGGTGAGATGGCAGGCAAACCGACCACAAGCAGCACAAACACCAAGCGAAGGCCAGCGAAACTGAAGTGCAGCGTTAAGTGAAGATAATTGAACATTGCGACAAACAAGCGTCTTGGACTGATCTGTACGTTGCCTCGACGAAGCAGCGTCACTCCCGAATAGGATAGATGGCTGTCAACAAAAATCAATTTATCACGGCAACAAGTTTTCCGTCAACATAGTTATAAGATCGTATTCCACATGCGATATGATGAAGAAAATCAACGAAAAAATCCGCGAACCAATCGTGGCAAATATTAAGATTCCATGAAGAAAATCCGCTTCGGCTTCTGTTCACCATGGTTAAAAAAAACGACCTCTCACCACAAATCATCCCAACAAGCAGGTATGGAGCATGCGGCAGCACTCCTTAAGTTTCATGACGTGGAATATCATCCCCCGGAATGCGATTGTCGTTTGCGCAATAGTCATCCACAGTCCCCAGACCTTAGTTGCAGATCAGCCCACGCAGTCTCGCGTTGCACTACAACTGAAATCACTGGGCTCGATTGCAGGAAGTGAGCGTTGGGATTGGTGGCAGGCGAGAACTGCGTATATCCCCGGCAGCGAACCGAGGTGGATCACCACCATGTCGGAAACCGGCAAGACAACCAGTCACGACTTCCACGACATATTTCAATCGGTCAGCTACGACCGCGGCAAAACGTGGTCTGCAGCCCAAGTGGTCCCATCACTTCAGAGACGGAAAGAAGAAGATGGCTACCAAGTTGCCCCCGGTGATCTGTGGCCGAGTTGGCATGCCGCGACCAAGACAATTTTGGCAACAGGGAAAACGTTTAATTTTCGTGATGGGAAAAAAGAGGATTATCTGCGGGAAAGGGTTTTCTACGCTGTGATGAAGCGTAGGGAATCATGGGGTGCACTGCAGTTCCTCGAGCTTCCCAAGCGTGACCATGCTGGTTACCCGATCATCGCTGCGAACGCGGGATGCACGCAAAGATACGACTTAACCAATGGCGACATTCTGCTACCAATTCGCTACGTTCGAGACGCCAAACACCGAAATTACACAAGCACCATCGCTCTATGCTCATTCGACGGAAACAAGCTCAATTATCAAGAACACGGCACCGAGCTCAACATTCCGCAGGGTCGCGGGCTCTACGAACCCTCACTCACCGCGTTTGAAGGTAGTTATTACCTGACGCTACGCGCTGACCACACAGCCTTTGTTGCCCGCAGCACCGATGGCCTCCATTTTGATGCAATCAAAGAATGGAAATTCGATGACGGAAAACCTCTCGGAAGCTACAACACACAACAACACTGGGTGACCATCAGTGGTGGACTGTTCCTGGTCTACACTCGCCGCGGCGCCAACAACGACCACATCATGCGACACCGAGCGCCGTTGTTCATCGGGCAGGTCAATCCAAACTCGCTGCGTGTGATGCGTGACACAGAAAGAGTGCTGATTCCGGAGAATGAAGCAACACTGGGAAACTCCGGCGTCTGTCGCATCAGCGACACCGAATCCTGGATCACCTGCGGCGAAGGTCTCTTAAGGCTAGGTAAACGAAAAGGCGAGAACAACAAGGTGCTGGTAGTAAGAATCACAACCAAGTGATTGCCGCGTTTGAACAGGCTGACTTTGTGTAGGCACCAGCCACTTGCCACATCCTGAACAACGAAACGCCCGGTCATCCAAGACTGCTGCCAGGCACAAGCATCAGAGCGATGGTTCTGCCTGCCATTTCAATCGAATGAGTTGCAACTGCCGCTCCACTGTGCGCACAGAACAGTCCATCCTCACAGCGATTTCCTTGTTCTTGTAACCCTGCATTTTTGCAATCGCCAAGCTCTCCAAATCCCGGTCGTCCAACAATTTCAGGAGTCGCTGAAACTCCTCATCAAAAATAGCGATCAATTCGGGATCAAGCGTTTGGCCGACCGCTTCACGAAAAAACTCATCTTCCTGAACACCGGGCCGTGCCTGTTCATGCCGTCTAAGATCGATCGCTTTTCTGGCTGTCATACTGAGAAGCAACCTCAGCAGCCCATCGCGGTCAGCAAGATCTGGAAAACGCCCCTTCTGCGCCGCACGGCAAAAACTGTCAAACGCACTCAAAGCGACATCTTCTTCATCCGACATCCCACCCGCTACGCCCTTGAGTTTCTGGCGTGCGAGCCCTACTAGCCTGTCAAAATAACGTTGAAAAACGGCTTGAGCGGCCGCTGAATCCCCCTCTTTCAACCGTCCGATCCACATCGAGATGGATTCATTGTTTGTCATACAGTCCGCACAGAATCAGATGGAAAGTGAACACTCTCAGGGACGCCATTTGGCCGGTGCCAAACTCTACATCATCGTTTCGCAGTCAATCAGTCGGTGGCATCGGATTTGCCGCTTCCACGTCGTTGTTACCCGATTCGTTGTTACCCGATTCGTTGTCATCAGCTTTGTCTCCCGGCTCAAGACTGCCCGAATTTGTGCTAGAGGACTGCATCAGCATTTCCGCCTCCCTGCGCAGTCCTTCTAGGGTGAGAGCCAAATCCGGTGCCAGTGCGTCCTGCTTCGCCCACCAGGTGACAGCGTTGAGCAAACAACTCGCAACCTGCTCGAGCTGTCCATCTGCCTGATAACTCATGGCTAAAAAGAACTGATTGGATGCTTTGGGCGTGACGCCGGAGATATCAGAGGCCTTCTCAAGCTGTTCGATGGCCTGATCGTATTGTTTGAGCCGGTAGTGCACTGCTCCGAGAGTTGTCCGATATCGATAGGACTCTGGCGAGATCTGCACCGCTTTTCTAGCAAGCGATAAGGCAGCCTGGGGATTCCAAACATCAGGCGTCCCAGTCACATACAGCCAAGCGAGTGAATCATTCGCTTTAGCATCATCAGGCATGAACTCGATGGCCATTTTTGCATCAGCCACTGCTCGTACGTCATCCTCGATGCAGCAGTAGAGTCTTTTTCGCCAGGAATAGTACTTTGATGTCTCTGGCACCAACTCTAGCAGCTTGGTTGCATCCCCAATAGCGGCTTCAAACTGCTTCAGTCGATAGTGAACAACCGAACGTCCTTCCCAATAACGGGTCTTGAGCGGATCATCAGCAATTTTCATGCTGTAGTATTCGAGATAGTCGCGATAGGCTTTTTCCAACTGCCTCGACTCAAGGAAAATCGATCCGCGCAGACTGTAAGCCTCTGCAAAATCGGGATAACTTTCGGTCACACGATTGCAGGCTTCCAATCGCTCTTCCCGAGTCATTTGATCCCAGCCAACGGCGTTCGGTAAAGGTCTATTTTCGATCTCAAACTGCAGCGGAGAATCTATACGATCAGATTTGATCTCCCCCAGACCAACTGAACCCCAGTCCAACTTGTACGCTTTCAATTCCTGTCGGATTCGGCGTAAATCCCAGTGAAGGATGTCACCCGCACGTGTACAGGCCACAAGTTGGCTACCGTCGCCATTCAAGGCAATCTGGATTACCATCTCTGAATTTGGGGCTGCCAAGGTCGCAAGCTGTTTCCGGGTCGTCGCATCCAACAGCCTGATTTCCCAGCTACTATGTGCATAAGCCAGCAATTTTCCATCACCCGAGAAAGCCACTGCGGGCCGATGCCCCCCACCGGATTCGCGTTGCAATTGGTCTATCAATTCCCAGGAGCTATCATAGAAATCCACTTCCTCTGCTCTGGCAACCACCAACATGGACTGGTCGGGGCAAAAAGTGGCTTGTGCATTCATCCCTTGAATCTGCTGCACAAGTTCACCGGTTTTGGCGTTCCATATCTTTGTATGATGTCCCTGCCAGGGAGCCGTCGCGGTCCATCGTCCGTCCGAACTGGTATCACCCGGCCCGAATCCAATCCTGCGGGCCTGACGAGGCGTCTCTTCCAAATCCAACACCAGCAGTTGACTTCCTCCACGCTCACAAAACACGGTCAGTAATCGGCTGTCCGCAGTGATCGAGCATGTTTTGGGCGATCCTGCCAGCGGCAGCAGCAGATTTTCTGGCGGGCCGATCACCCACGAGTTGGATGAGCGTTTCTGTTGTTTCACAATTGGCCAACGGTACAGTCCCTGCTGGCTGCACGTCACAAGGAACTTTCCCGACGGAGCGAGAGTGGCAGAGCAATACCCTTCGCCTAGTTTGAGTGCGCCCAACAGACGACGTTCAACGGTATCCCACACTTGCACCTCTTCGATGCCTGCGCAAAGTAAGACGCGACCATCTCCACTGATACTGACCTGCTCACACCGTGGAATCCGCGTCAGCATTTGGAACCCGGTTGGATGTGTCATCTTCCATCGTCCGATGGTTGATCGACTCCACCCAAACCCAAGAAATCGATCATCATTGCTGAAACCAGTGCAATAACCACTCGTCTGCAACAACTGCTTGCCAGTTCTCGAATCCCATATTCTCGAAATTCCATCATAGCCTGTTGACGCGATCAGATTGCCTTGATTATTGAAGGCTACATTTAAAACGGCGGCGCGGTGTCCCCGACACACAAGATCTGGTTTTTCTGAAAAGGGGTGCCACACATAGATCATGTTGTCATTGCCAGCGACAGCGATGCGTTGGCCATCGCGGCTCCAGGCAATCATGTTTGCCTGCGCTGAAAAACTGTGCGTCAGCTTCTGGTCGGAATTCCAATCAATCACATGAACATCGCTTCCCTGAGCCACAGCAATCCGGTCGCCTCGCGGTTGAAACCGCACGACACTGGGAGTCGGCGACCCCAATTCAACATTGCTCAGTACTTGCCCAGAGGAAAGATCATGGTGGATAATCTGCCCCTTGTTATTTGCAAAGGCGAACGTCTGACTGCGATCATCGAAGTCGATTGCGTGACTGAACCACGGCAAACCTGTTTTCGATTCATAAACCAAAGTAGGCCCACTCAGGTTCCATATTTGAGTCGGGATTGGATTATTGGGATCGTCTACACCAGTTGCTGCAACATACTTTCCGTTCGGGCTGAGCCGCAGGTTCATTCTCCAGCCGGGCTGAATGACCTCTGGCCTTCCGACAATTTCGTGAGAGATTCGACTGATTTCCTGATTGTCGTTGGCTCGCCTGAAACTGAGATTCCCGTCATCATCAAAACGAGCAAAATGCTCGAGGTCTGCGTCAAAATCGATCCCCGCCAGATCCTGTCCTGCTGGATAACAATCGAATTCGGTTTCGAGTTGCAAATCGACCAACCCCATCGATGCGATCATTTCATTGCGTAGTTCCAAAACATCCTCGGGTGGCAGTTCATCCACGGGAATCAAGCTGGCTGCCTGCTCCAGTGCTTTCCACCCCAACGTGCGATGCCCAATTTGGCCACCGAGTCGCAACGCACGAGCCTGATGGATGAGTGATCTCCACAACTGCAGTGTCTTCTCCACTCTTGCCGTCTGCTCACTCGCCGCCAGTTCTGATTTTTCACTCGCGAGTTCCTGAGCCGCGTCAACCAGTGCTTCGACTGCCAAACGCGAACTGCGTTCCTTGTCAGCAACCTGACGTTCCCGTCTTGCCATCAAGGCACCACCTACAGCAACCACAATCAGCAGCAACAGCACAGCGATCGCGGCAGTCGTCGCGAAAGCACTGTGCCGACGTGTCCATTTTGCAGTTCGCTGTACGAGAGTCGGACGTCTTGCCAGAATCGGCTTATCCTCAAGAAAACGACGCAGGTCATCTGCCAGTTCCTGCGCCGTGCCGTATCTTTCTTGGGGATTCTTGGCCATCGCTTTGAGTACGATGGTCGCAAGCTCTGGTGGCAGAGACTTGTTCAACCGTTGAGGAGCCACCGGTTCGTCGAAAGCGATTTGCCGGAGCAGTTCCTCCCGGTCTTTTCCCGGCTTGGCGGGGGTGAGTGTCAACAACTCGTACAGCGTTGCCCCTAGCGAGTAGATGTCGGTGCGATGGTCGATCACGATACGTTTCGCCATCGCTTGTTCAGGACTCATGTACCGAAAGGTGCCTAACAGGTCTCCCGAAACAGTGACCCCACCATCGGTACCCACGCGGGCCAACCCGAAATCAGTAACCCAGAGTTTCCCGCGTGGATCGACCATCAGATTCGATGGTTTGATGTCACGATGAACGACCCCCAGATCATGGGCATGTTCCAACGCGAGGGCGGCTTCGACACCCAGATTGGCAACCGTTTTGAAATAGCTTCGATGTCGTATCGACCCTTCACTGGAAAGCCCAGCGATCGAAGCAACCTTGGTATCCGATGCCGTCGATCCGGCCGTCACCCGGGAACGCAGAGCATCGGGTTCCGCATTGGGCTCGACCGAGACGGTCGCGTCATACCGGTCAGAGGCTGGTTTGCCGTCAACGAAGCGTCCCGACGTGAGACTCCTCGCGACATCCCCGGCGGAATGGCCGTCCCCCTGCCGGGCATCTGTTTCGCCATTCGCATTGTCCACCACCGTTGCAGCGACTTCGATCTGCTTCAACTGGTCAATCATCTGCGAAAGGCTGAATCCATCGATGAACTGCATGGCGTAATAATGCACACCCCGTTCGTTCCCGACCGAATAGACCGGCACAATATTCTGATGGTGCAATAATGCTGCTGCTTGAGCCTCCGTCCGAAACCTTTGCAACTGCCGTGAATCCAGCACCGCAGCAAAAGGCAAGACCTTCAACGCAACGCGGCGTCCCAGGGAAATCTGTTCCGCCTCGTAAACCACGCCCATGCCGCCTCGGCCAACTTCGCGGATGATCCGATAATCACCCAGCGTCTTAGTCATGCGTCCTGTCTTCGGATCGGAAGGCAAGACACCCGATCCGTCAGGTTCAGACTCGGCAGCGATGGAATCAGCGATCACCCGGGTCACCAAGTCGATATCCTGCGGAAACCGATCACGATAATCCTTGGCAAGCACCGTCGCTCCCTGGCGAAGTCGATAATCGACTTCCAACAGCAGCAGTTCAGTCAACAGGCTATCTCTGACTGGACCCTCCGTATCGCCAAGTTGATTTTCGATGCGAGGTGAGTTTCCTTTCTTGCAGTTCGATTCAAAGTCCAAACAGATGGCGTTGATGCGTTCAAGATCGGCCAACGCCAACGATGTGTCAGGAGAAGCGGGTTTGTCTTTCTTCACGGTTCATTCCCTGCCATTTAGCCACGATCATCACAGCATCCGGCCCGCTGATCAAATCACCGGCAATGCCTCACTTCTTCCACCGTATCAGGCCGCCAGAACCCGCCAATTTTTTTGGAAATCTGTCATTTTCCTCTGGCAGCCTACTGATCCACTTCGCTGAAAACCCGACCAACGGTCACATGGACAGCGTTTCAAGCCCAAATCCGCGACATTCCACTGCCGCCTCCTCAATCCTGAACGGTCGTTTCATGAAGGATCATTCTAGAGGACTGGACGGCAGGAGTGCGTCAGGATTTTCGGTTCTGTCGTCCTGCCCGTTCGATTTTTTTCCCAACCTCGTAAAAAATCTGGCGGGTTTTGCCAGCACGTTCCGGTTGATCCCTTCGAAGGCCGAAACCTTCCGCGACCAAAGCGACATGACGCTGATTCGCGTACTGAATCTCCTCGCCTTGAAAGGGTCCAGACATGTTGAAGCCATCCCATCGCCAGAAACGTAAACAAGCCCGCAGACCCAAGCTGGAAACCCTCGAAAAGCGTCAGTTGTTTGCCGGTGACATCGTGGGGGTGACCGCCGTAGCGGCGGATGCCACCATCAAAGCCGATCTGCAAGCGGTCTACGCGACGCCTGTCGCCAAAACGTCCGTCGTCGAACAGACAGGCAACAAGGATGGCGACGTCGCAATGGCGGCCGATCCCCGTCTGTCGCAAGCCGCCGATCAAATCGATTCGATCCTGGCAACAGTCGGTGCGGAAGGCAGCAGTTTTGATTTCAGCGGAGTCCTGTCCAAACTGGGTGCCAAGTCAGATGATGGCCATATCGCTCCCACACCAGTCAGTACGGTCGATTCGGCTCTGGACAGCCTGTTTGGAAATACAACGGAAACCAACAGTGAAGGCCAGACTGATCCGCTGGGAATTTTCATCAGCACTCTGGTGGGGCAATCGGGTGCTGACCTGGGCTCAACCGGGTTGCCCGACATCGGTGGCACTGCAACGACTTCGGGAGGAATTGAGGAACTCGTCGGAAACTCCAGTAACTCGCTTGTCTCAGAATACAACGGTGCGTTGTCGACTGTCCCAGATGACTCGTCACCTTTGCCAGAACATAAACATGAGGACGGTAATACTGCCTTACCCTCGTGGGAAGAAGTCAAGGAGGATTGGGAGGAGTTCAAGCAGCGCGTTGTGGAGTATATTGAAGAACATAATCCATTCAGTTTGATCGGTGGCTCAAAACCAAAAACCGAAGATGAAAACGAAGGCAGCTCCAACCCTGACCCTAGTGGAGAAGGTGACTCAGCGGCTTTTCTTTCGATCGCAGATCTGGTGGCATTCGAACAACAGATGCGGGATCGTGCCCCAGCGGACCCTGTTGGACCTGGTGAGGGAGGTGAAGCTGATGCGGCACGCCTCGCACAAACCATCGAACTCAATCGCTGGAATCTGATCAATCCATCTCCCGAAGGTGAAGACGGTAGCAACGGTTCAGGAAGTCACGGAACCACCGCGCCACTGCCACGTCCGAATCCTCTGGGTGATCCACCAGAACCGGAATCAGGCGGCAGCAACCCCGCCCCCAAACCACTTCCCCCAGAACCGCTGCCACCGATCAACTGATGATCTCGGCAGCCTGTCACCCCAACGCAATCGCAAGCGATGCAGTACCTTTCAAAAGGAAGCATCGCTTGCTTGCGTTGTTGATGCTGTTGATGTTGAACTGCAAGCACAGTGCGCAACCATCCGATCCAAACCTCTCGGTTCAGACCGGATTCAAACCTGTCATCGTCCCGGTGCTGGAGACGAAGGTATCGACTTCCAATCCAAGCTGCTGCAGCATCGACACAAACAGATTCGTCAGGGGATAGTTGTCCTGCTGGTCAAACGCCAAGTGCTGACCATGACGGAATCCACCGCCCGCCAACAGAATCGGCATATTCCGGGTGTCGTGATTGCTGGCGTTGCCAAGGTTGGATCCGAACAGAACCATGGTTTGGTCCAAGAGTGAATGCTGTGCCTCACTGGAATCCGCCAGTTTGCCAAGGAATCTGCCCAAAGCCGCGACGATGGCCGTCTCGACGATTGCCAGCTGTGCAATTTTTTCCGGGTCCTTGGCATGATGGGACAACATGTGATGATCGGTATCGACGCCGGTAATCGCTGGCACGAGGTTCCTGCCCGGATCTGAGAGGGTGATGAAACGCGTTGAATCTGTCTGAATGGCCAGATGCATCATGTCGTACATCAGGTCCAGCCTTTCAATCAGGTACTTGGGATCGAGCACATCACGGGGCTCCTTAACATCCACCACGGGCTTGGGGTGCTGTTCCCATTCTTCGGCTTTCACCAATCGCTTTTCCGCTTCGCGAACGGAGTTGAAATACTGTTCGAGTTTCTGCCGGTCACGCCGATTGACTCGTCGCTGCATTTGACGAGCCTTCTCCGCAACTGCATCGAGAACACTTTGCCCCCTCTTGAGACGCTCCACCATCAACTTCTTCTCGGTCGCGTTGCCTTCGACAAACAGTTTTTTGAACACGCGAGAGGGCCGTGATTCTGCTGGAATCTCGACACCTGAACGTGACCACGAAATTCCTGCACTGGACGTGGTCAATGCCAACGATGCAAAGCGAGTTTCCGCACCGAGGCGTTCTGCAGCCAACTGGTCAATCGAAATCGCATTTTTGAAACCAGCACTGAGCGGGTGTCGCATGCCAGTCAGGAATGACTTTCTTGATGCGTGGCCACCATCGACTTCCGGATGGGAAACCCCCGAGATGTACGTGAAGTCGTTTCGGAATCGTTCAAGAACTTTCAAATAACGTGACAACTCATAGTTCGAACCGGACTGTGTTGGCGTCATATTGGGCCCGTGAAGCCCTAACTCCACATTGATCGCAACCATGCGACGTTTTGGAGGGTTTGTTTGCCGGCCTTCTGATTCATCCGCCGAAGCAGTTCGCGGCATGGACTCCAACAAGGGAAGCCCCAACGACACACCTGATGCTCGTAAAAAACTGCGGCGCGATGGAATGATCAAAGACATAGGGATTGCAACTTCAAATACAAAATTTTTTGGACCAGATCAATGCTACCAGATCGCGAGCCACCATCACCAACTTCACTCAAATCCCTTTGCGACTGTTCACGCCACGTCCATCTGAAGTTATCACAGTTGCTGAAACAATTTGCTCTGGACCACCAAATGAATTAAATCACGAAAGCCATAACCCTTTTCGTTTGCCGACTGGACCAGCTGTTTTATCTGGGCACGATCAGAAAACCCTAGTCGCCGACCCAACCCGTAGGTCAGCAGTTTACGCGACAACCCAGTGGCTATCGCGTTTTTTTCCTTCAACATCCAATTTTTGAAATCTGTGACATCTTGAAAGGTTGTTTGATCGGCGGTTTCCCCGGCAGCATCAACAGGGTGGCCAATCTTGTATCGCACGTAGTTAAAGGTGAACGGTGCACGTCGCAACGTAGGCCTCTCTCCATCACCTGTCGTTCGATAGTGATCTCGCCAGCCACCAATCGCGTTAAAATTTTCCAGCGCAAATCCGGGTGGATCAATCTTATCATGACAGACCGCACACGACTGTTGGTCACGATGTTTTTCCAACTGCTGCCTCAACGTCAGTGCGCCTCGTGCATCTGGTTCAATCGCAGGCACATTCGGCGGTGGCACAGCAGGGGAAACACCCAACAGATTCTCCAGAACCCATGCGCCCCGCAACACAGGTGATGTATTGGTGCCATTTGCTGTGACTTTCAACACGCTACCCTGCGTCATCACGCCCCCTCGAACACTGTCTTCGGGAAGCCTCACCCTACGAATCGTCTGGCCTTGAACACCATCAATTCCATAATGAGCAGCCAAGCGTTCGTTGATCATCACAAAATCTGAATCAATAAAATTCATGATGCTTAAATTTTCATCGAGCAACTCTTGGAAAAACGCCTCCGTCTCAGCCACCATCGAGATCTTTAACAACTCATCAAATTCTGGAAACAGTTTTTCATCGGGTGCGGTGAAATCAATGTCTCGTAATCCCAGCCATTGGCCCGTGAAATTTTTGTTGAAGGCTTCGCTCCGAGAGTCACGTAGCAAACGCTCGACCTGCTGCCTCATAACCTGAGGTTCACGCAACTTTCCCTCTTCAGCCAAGCTCAACAATTCATCGTCGGGTGTTGAACTCCACAAAAAGTACGACAATCGAGCGGCGAGGGCGTACGCCCCAATAGGCCCATCACCCGATTCATCGAGAAACAAAAATTCGGGGGAACATAAGGCAGTTTTCAGGGACTGCCGCAAACCTTCCCCGAACGATTCGCCAGCGTTCATGGAAAGTCGCACTATATCTACATGAAGCGTCAACTCAGCTTCATCCACAGGTCTCCGAAACAAGCGGGGCAAACAACGACCGAGAATTACCCCCGCATCCTGCACGGTTCCCACCTCAAGTCCCACGTTGCCAAGGAGCTTTTCCCTGCTCGCAGGAGGCCACTTTTCGAGTGGACCCTGAATCGTGATTTCACCAATCTCCAATCCGGGATTCGGGTACGTATCAGCATCCTTGCGAGTATCGATCGTGCCATAACATTTCGGTTGAAACGTACCATTGTCTTGCACCAATCGATCTACAAACTCAATGGTCTGCCATTTCCCCGGTTCGATATCGTAATAGCCGACCAGATGTTTTTCCGCTCTGCCGACGATGGTGTCTCCACCATAGATTCGCATGGTGACTGGTTTGTCACTCTGGATCGCCCGGACCCGAATCCTGCCGTGATAAGTTCCAGCAGGCGCACGCAGTCTGGCAAAGTTGACAAGATTAGTAGGGCAATAATTGGACTGAAAAATCACCAACCCCGCTTCCGTCCTGCGGAACATTTTCCCGAACTGATTGTCATTCAGATTACCCAAATGATCCCGTTGATCATTAAGGTTTGTGACGTGATTGATAAACTTGGGTTGTTTTTCAGGTCCGAGCACGGAGTCGATGACCGCATCAGCAGCATCAAGGTAAGCACGCATCGCCTCGGCTGATACCGCTAAGCCTTCACCCACATTATCAAAACCATCCGTCGATGCATCTTGTGGCAACAAATCCTTGACCATGACTGAGATGCCGAAGACATCTCGAACACTGTTTTCATATTCATTCCGATTTAAACGACGTAACACCACATCGTTTCGTTGTCGCTGAGCAGAATCGAGATCGTGATTTAGCGAAGCTAAGAACTTCTGCTTCAACGCAGCGTCAATCCGAGGCTCGGAATCGGGAGGCATCTCACCAGACTGAATACGATCATGCACCAGCACCCATCGTCTCATGTTTTCCGGATCTGACAGATCACGCCCTAGAGATGAAAGGTCCAGCCCGGCCTCCGCCGTTTCACCCTGATGACACGAAAGGCAATGCTCTCGGTAGAACGGAGCATTCACATCAACCCTATCCCGCCCTTGCTGCCGCTGCTCACTCACCTCAGGATCGTCAATGCCCTGTGCCGAAACCGGAAAAGCCATGCAATCAAACATGAAGACAATGAGCAGCAGGCGGGTACGGAGTAGAGATGCTACTATCGCCGACGTTCCGCACGCCAGCATGCGACTCCTGCTCACTTGAAACGACAGATATTTCATGAACGTCAATACGGAATGACGAGTAACGACTACGGGACCACATTTCTCAGTATATTAACATTGGACGGAGCAGGGAAATGATACCACTCGACATGACGAATGTCGGGATTCCGCTGACTGATCACTGAATCCGGCACTATTTTTTAACATAGTGTTCAACACCGTGATCTACAAACAAACCAACTTTATCTCAACATTAAAACCTCTCCATGGAATCATCAGCACTCTACAACATCCCTGGCATGGAATTGGTGGACCACTCTTTTGACGTTCCTTTGGATCACGGTGATCCGGCGGGACGCCAGATCCAGATCTTTGCCCGCGAAGTCCGTGACCTCGATTCCCAAAGCGTCCACAAACCGTGGCTCCTTTTCCTGCAGGGTGGCCCCGGATTCCGTGGCCCATTACCAATCCGAAAAGACGGCTGGCTGAAAAGGGCGCTCGAAGATTATCGGGTGTTGATGTACGACACTCGGGGAAATGGACTCAGCACCGCCGTCAACTTCCAGACCCTTGCTGCCGAAGGTGACGCGCAAGCGCAAGCTGACTATCTGAAACATTTCCGCGCAGACAACATCGTTCGTGACGCTGAGCGGTTGCGAAAGCAACTAAGCCCCGACATGCCTTGGTCAACCATAGGCCAGAGCTACGGTGGTTGGTGCACGATGACTTACCTCAGTTTGCATCCGGAGGGATTGAAGGAATGCTTCATTTTCGGCGGGGTCCCAGGACTGGAACGCACGGCACGAGAAATCTATGAGGGGACATTCCCATTGGTCGAAGAACGGAATCGTCAGTACTTTGAAAAATTCCCGATGGACAAACAGCGTCTGGCAGAGCTATGCCGACATTTGCAGCAACATGATGTGCGGTTACCCAATGGAGATCGGCTGAGTCCACGCAGGCTGCAACTACTAGGAATCAGCCTGGGCTTTGCCGATACCGCCGAGGACATTCATTTCCTGCTCGAAGAAGCATTTGTAAAAGTTGGTGACGAGAAAGTCGTCAATCACTCGTTCCTTAAATCGATACAAATGAGGATCCGGTTCGACACCAACCCGATCTTCGCATTGCTGCACGAAGCAATTTATGCTCAGGAACAGGCAACCTCATGGGC
>Ga0315321_10002608_pt1 | contig 13934 bp, 8 predicted proteins | sample M180m21515metaG_FD_203464 | JGI IMG/M metagenome (GOLD analysis project Ga0315321, IMG submission 203464) | Ammonia-oxidizing marine archaeal communities from Monterey Bay, California, United States - M1 80m 21515 | ecosystem: Environmental > Aquatic > Marine > Intertidal zone | place: USA... | reverse complement strand
TGGCGGATCTGGCGACGATGGCGGATCTGGCGACGATGGCGGGTCTGGCGACGATGGCGGGTCTGGCGACGATGGCGGGTCTGGCGACGATGGCGGGTCTGGCGACGATGGCGGGTCTGGCGACGATGGCGGATCTGGCGACGATGGCGGGTCTGGCGACGATGGCGGATCTGGCGACGATGGCGGGTCTGGCGACGACGGAAGCACAGGCACCGACGCGGACGGCGACGGGTACACCGTGGAGGATGGGGACTGTGACGACGACGACGTCGACGTCTTTCCGGGTGCTACCGAGGTCTGCAACGGCGTCGACGACAACTGCGATGACGTCGTCGATGAAGGCGTCACGACAACCTTCTACGCCGACACGGATGGCGACGACTTTGGCGATGCGCTGTCGTCCACCGAAGACTGCTCGGCTCCGTCTGGCTACGTGACCGACAACACAGACTGCGACGATGGAGACCGCGAGATCAATCCGGACGCGACCGAGGTCTGCGACGACGTCGACAACAACTGTGACAGCGCCATTGATGAGGGCGTCACGACAACCTTCTACGCCGACACAGACGGCGACAGCTACGGCGATGCGCTGTCGTCCACTGATGACTGCTCGGCGCCGTCTGGCTACGTCTCCGACAACACAGACTGCGACGACACGAATGGATCTGTAAACCCAGCCGCGAGCGAGCTGTGCGACGGGTTGGACAACGACTGCGACGCCTCCACCACCGAGGATGGGTTGGCCTCCTTCCTCGACTCCAGCGGCGTGTCCTCCGACGTTACCTCGATCTTCTCGGGCGATGTGAGCCTCAGCTCGGACGGCACCTACACGCTGTGCGACGGCACCTGGACTGTGAACCTCGACATCGACGCCGACATCACCATCGAGAGTGCAGGTGGTGCTGCGGTCACCACCCTCGACGGCAGTGCGGTTGGGTCGGTGCTCGACATTGGGGATGGATACAGCGTTTCCGTCAGTGGATTCACCATTGCGGATGGCTCGGCGGATGCCGGCTCTTTGTTCGGCTACACGGACATGGGGGGCGGCATCTACTGTGGTGAGGGCTCAACGCTCACGCTCACGGACAGCGCGCTCACCGACAACACCGCCTCCTTGGGGGGCGGTCTCGCTGGGGTTGACTGCGACATCGAGGTGGTGGACTCCACCTTCGACGGCAGCTACGGCAGCTACGGCGGCGACATCTTCATTTGGGACGGCGCGCTCGACCTCAGCGGGATCGCCTCCACCAGTGCAGAGGCCACCGCATCCGGAGCCTTTGTCTACCTGGGGGCGGCCTCGGCTGCGCTTGAGGGCTCCATCGCCGACTCCACGGTCGACGGCAGCACCAGCGCCTTCGCCGCGGTCTACGTCGATGGGGCCAATGGCAACGATTCTGTGTTCACCTGCAACGGGGCTGCGTTTACCAGCAACACGGTCGACGATTACGGTGTCGTCTTTGTGAGCGGCGAAGGTGCCTACGCCGACTCCTTCGGCTGCGACTGGGGCACGGACTCCGGTGGCGACAACAACAGCCCGGCCGATGTCTACACGTATGGCTCGGGCGAGTCGTTCGACTTTGAAGATGGCGACTTCTTCTCGTGTGACGTTGATGGATGCGAGGACACGGTGCTCTACGCGGGTGTGACGGGCACCTACACCCACACCTACAGCGACTGGTCGACCACCCCGGCCTCGGGCAGCTACGCCTGTGAGCAAGAGTGGGACATCGTGGGCACCGGCACATCCTCGGTGTGCGACAGCTGCGACTTCGCCTTCGACGCCACGTGGACCCTCGACACCGTGTCGCTGATCGACACGGACTGCGACATCTCCAGCTCCGACTACTCGTATGGGCTGGGTTTTGCGTCGATGCCGGCGTACTACTCTTCCCCGACGCTGTACGTGGAGTACTCGGGGACTTGGTATGCGTTCGCTTATTCGACCCGCTCGGGTAACCACATCTCCTTTACGTCTGGTGTGTTCGACTACAGCTACTATTACTACGGCAGCACCTACTACTACACCAAGTACTACGAGATGGACCTCTACACCTACTGAGGCCAGACCGCGTGGGCTTGACTCCAGAGCCCCGTCAGGCCGGCCGGGATAGGCTAGCCTTCGGGGCTTTCTTGCGCGTCATCTGCCTTCTGTTTCTCACTGCCTGCTCGACTGCCGCTGACAAGGGGGCGGCCGGACAGAGGCGTGGAAGTGGCGTGGGTCCGTCCGGGGACACGTCGGACGACTCGGGCGGGGTGCCGTCCGCCTTGTTGGAGCACGCCCGGGAGTGTGCGGCGGAGCTGGGTCCTCCTCCCGCTTGGGACATCCTCGCGGACTCGCTCGATGTGCCCATCACTGTGGATGGTGTGCCGCTTCAGGGCGATGCTTGGCACTCGGCTGTGACGTGCGACCGTCCCGATCTGCTGCAGCGAAGCTGTGTGCCGCACACCCGCGTGGGCTGGAAGCAGGGAACCACCACGGAGGGAGAAGACGATCCCGATGTGGACTGGGTCATCACCTTTCGACGCGACGACCCCACCACGGGTCCCGGGCTGGGTCGCTACCACGACGTGGCGATGATTGGACATCGTGTATCCACCGGTGCCACCTGCTTCTTTCAAGCCTTTCCGAACGCCACTGTGGCACGCGTCCCGAGTCCCATTGAGGCCGCCGATGTTGCGCCGGCGGGTGAGCCTGGGCCGTCGGAGTTCTGGAACCTGCCCTCCTCCACCGCGGGCATCGACTGTATCCGCTGTCACGGTGCAGATCCCTGGATTCACTCGCCGTGGGTGGACCAGCTTCGCCATCCCGACGACGACTCCCGTCCCTATGTCCCATCGGGCGCCGACCCGGATCGCCCCTACTGGGTGGTCGGCACCGCCTTTTCGGAGTGGAACGACCAGCTGCACCACATCCGGCCAGAGGGCAACGACTGTGTGAGCTGCCACCGCATCGGCGTGCGGGAGTCGTGCGAGCGCTTGGTCGTCTACGCGACGGGCAATGTGGGCGGACTGCCAATGAGCGAGACGGGCAGCGCGTTTCCGATGTCTCACTGGATGCCGCCGGCGAGCGCCAGCAACGAAGCGGAGTGGGATGCTGCGTGGGCGGACGATGTCCAGGCGCTGTTGGTGTGTTGTCGAGGGCCAGAGACGGAGGGCTGCGGGCTCTCCGCCGTGCCGCGGTAGCTGACGGAGCTGGGAACCGGGACAGCGGGGGACATAAAGGGCTGGACAGATGACCAGTGACGGATGAAGATGATTTACTGCTCGGATGTTCCGTGTCCGGCATGCCCCGTCGGGCGGTTTGTTGCCGTCCTCAGGCCTGCCCGCCCGGGTCTGCCACCCCGGAGCCCGCATGGCCCGTTCCACGTGGAACCCTCCGAGTCCCTTCCAGTCGACCACGGTCGAGTGGGAGGGGCCCCCGCCCCCGGCTCGGTTGGAGGTCATCGAAGACGACAGCCGCGGAATCTTGTCGGAGAACAGCTCGCCAGATGTTCCCTTCCGCTGGGGGGTCAACCCCTATCGAGGGTGCACCCACGCCTGCGCCTACTGCTACGCCCGCCGGTTTCACGAGCTGCTCGGCTATGGCGCTGGAACCGACTTCGAGACTCGAATTGTGGTGAAGCGACACGCGCCGGCTCTGCTGGAAGCTGCGTTTCGGCGCCCCTCCTGGCGCGGCGAGCGAGTGGTCTTCTCGGGCGCCACGGACTGCTACCAGCCGCTCGAGCGTCGCTACCGGCTCACGCGGGCATGTCTGGAGGTCTGTGCGCGCTTTCGCAACCCGGTCTCGATCCTCACGCGCTCGCCGCTCGTGGTGCGCGACCTCGATGTGCTTCAGGAGCTTCACCGGCACCGACTGCTGGGGGTGTCCTTCTCGCTGCCCATCCTCGACCGGGCCACCTGCCAGGCCCTGGAGCCGGGGGCTTCGCTGCCCAAGCATCGGCTGCGGGCCATTGAGGAGCTCTCCCTGGCGGGCATTCCCGTGGGAGTGAGCATCGCCCCGGTGATTCCCGGGCTCAACGACCAAGAGGTGCCTTCCGTGCTGCGTGCGGCGCGTGCAGCCGGGGCCCGCTTTGCCTGGATGGGCTTGGTGCGGCTGTCTCCGTGCGTGGCGGTGGTGTTTGAGCGCCGGCTGCGGTCCACGTTGGGAGATATTCGCGCAAACCGGGTGATGGGGCGCATTTCAGCGGCTCGAAGCGGCCAGATTTCGGGGCGGCGAACCGGCGCGCAAAGAATGAGTGGACCGGGCGCCTCGTGGGAGGCCACCAAGCGGCTGTTCGAGGTGTGGCACGCCCGGCTTGGCTTCGAAGAGCCCGCGGCGCGCCGGTCGCCTTCTCCGTTTCGGGTGCCTGGGCAGGGGCGACAGCTCGGGCTGTTTGGGGACAAGCCTGCGGTCTGATGGTGTGGCGGAGTCTGAGCTCCGGTGCGCTGCGACCCGTGATCGGTCCGCTGCATGTCGGCTGGGGGCGGACAGGGCGGTGTGCGTCGGAGCCTTGCGTCCTTGCCTGCTGGTAGAGGGAAGTGGACGTTTTTAGTCCGATATGATGGCGGTGTGACCCGTGAACCGCCCGTGTTCTGTCGGACGCGTGATCCGACCTTTCTCGGTCGGTCGCCGAGGTCTTTGCCGAGGCAGACTTGTCTCGCTGGGGCTTGCTGAGTCGGGCAGACGCCGAGTCGCTGGGAAGGGCGTGTCTGGCGGAGGTTGTGTTGCCGGCTGCTGCTGTCTTGCTGAAGCGGACTGGGCCACCCGCGCTGCCCGATTGCTTCCCCCTTGCGGACAGCCCGCATATTAGTGGTAGCGCATGCGCACTCTAAGTCTCTGCCTTCTCGCCCTCCTCACCACGGCCTGCGGCTCGTCGTCCGAAGCCGATGACGACTCGAAGTCCGGGTCCGACTCGTCCGACTCGTCCGACTCGTCCGACTCGGGCGGCCGGGTCTTCGACCCCAATCCGTCCACCACCATCGGCCCCTCGGACCGTCCCGTCGAGGTGGTGCTGCCGCAGCCCTACGATGTGTCCCGCAGCTACCCTGTGGTGGTGATGCTGCATGGCTACAGCGCCACTGCCGCGCTTCAGGACGTCATCTTCGGCCTCAAGAACCGGATCGACGACCTGGGCTTCATCCTCATTGCGCCCGAGGGTCTCGTCGATCGGCGCGGCAATCAGTACTGGAATGCGGCCAGCGAGTGCTGCGACTTCGACGGCACCGAGGTCGACGACATTGGCTACATCAGCGGCCTCATCGAGGAGGCGCAGTCGCTGTACCCGGTGTCTCACGTCGCGGTGATGGGACACAGCAACGGTGGCTTTATGAGCTATAGGATGGCCTGCGAGCGACCCGATCTGGTGGACCGCATCGCACCGCTTGCTGGCACTCTGTCTACCGTCGCGTCGGAATGCCCGAGCACCACCCCGGTGCGAGTCCTACACATGCACGGCACCCGCGATGGGAGTGTGGACTACGAGTCGCACACCAACCACAATGGGGCCCGCGCCTCCATCACGCACTTCACCGAGCTCGCTGGCTGTACCGGACCCACGGTTGACGGGGCGCGGGACTACATTGGCGATGTCGACGGGGCCGAGACGACTGTGGAGATCTGGGACTGTCCCGATGGCGACATGCAGCTGTGGACCGGCGAGGGTGGCGACCACGTCTACCTTGCTGTAAACGACGACTACCGCGATCAGCTGGCCGCATGGATGGTCGCTCCCTGAGGCTTCATTCAGCCACCTCGGGCGGGTGCGGATTCAGCTCAAGCGGACGTGAAGCGACTGGACGACCGCGAAGACATCGCTCGATTGGGACGGGCCCGAGGCGCCTGTCAGGTGGGTGTGATACCATCCCAGGGTGTTTGACACCCTTAAGGGAGATTTATCATGAAGACGAAGACGTTGCTCTTGTCCCTCGGCCTCGGCCTCCTTACCCTCTCCGGCTGCGATGAGGGCGGCAAGGACAGTGGTGGTGAGGGCGAAGGCGAAGGCGAAGGCGAAGGCGAAGGCGAAGGCGAAGGCGAAGGCGAAGGCGAAGGCGAAGGCGAAGGCGAAGGCGAAGGCGAAGGCGAGATCACCGGCACGCCGCAGGCCATGTCCATCGAGAGCGACGATTTGCCCTCGTATGTCGTCCTGTTCACCGAGACGACCGACATTTCCGGTTGGCATAGCGACACCTCCTTGACAGGAGACGGCTCGTCCGTGGCCATCGGCCTCGATTATTGGGTGGATACCGACGGCTCGGAGACATGCGCCGCTGAGCTGAGCTTCGATGCGTCTCTTGCCGCTATCGACTGCAGAGACTGCGACTTTGCCTTTGGCATCAACGATGGAGGCATCGTCGACTCCGATGGGTCGTGCGACTTAAACCCCGTCACGTCCCTCTTGGGGGATGCTGTGGTCATCGCCAACTACCTCGCCGGATGGGCCTCTTACGAGTACTACGACGAGTACTACGGTTACACGTACTCCTACGACAACATGCTCGCGGTCGGGATTGCGGTCGACTACTCGTCCTACGGATACGGTTATTACCCTGGTCCTTACTGGCAGACCCTGGCCTACGATGGCATGGAGGGCTCGTACTGGAACGCCACCGGCTACGACGGTAACTGGGGCATGAACGACATCTATGAGTACACCGAGTCCGCCTTTGACTTCGATTATTGCGGCTTCGAGACCGGTGATGCCATGGTCAACGTCGTGAGCACCACCGACAACACCAGCGCCCTGCCGTGCGACGGCTCGGTCGTCGACGTCTGGACCATCGACGCCACCGCCGGCGACGAGCTCGCGGTGGGTGTCGACACCATCGCAGCCGACACCGCCTTCGACTCCTGGCTCGTCGTGGTCGGCCCCGACGGCTGCGTCGCCGGTGAGTCAGACGACAGCTTCGACTGCACCTTCGCGCCCCTGGATTTCCAGTGCTCCTCGACCGCCTTCACGGCCGCCGAGACCGGTGCCTACAGCGTGTACGTCGGCTCCTACGACTCGTGCACCGGTGACGAGGGCGCCTACGCGGTCGAGACCATTCTCGTCGACTGAGCGACCCTTTCAATCACACGCGGGGAGCTCCAACCGGGGCTCCCCGCTCTGCGTCTTGGGCAGCCGGCTACTCCACCACGGTCCTGGTCGATCGAGGCCGGCGGGTCGCCCGACTGCTCCCGTGGCGAAGCGGGCCAGTTCGCAAGTCGACAGTGGCCAGCCCGAAGCCGACAGGACAAGATGGGACGCTCGCGAGGTCTCGGAATGGTTTCTTGGCTGCTTGGCTTGCTGCTCTTCGGCACTCTGTCGGGACCGGTCCAACCGGTCCACGCACAGGCCAGTGCCAGGCCCAAGCGGGTCCCCGCTAGCCACATCGGCAGCCCAAAGAAGGGCCAGCCCGCCAAGGTGGGCAAGCGACGTCGCCGCGGCAAAGGCGCCAAGTCCCGCGGGGCTGGGGCGAAGCGCTCGCGTCAGATCCGCGACCTCTCCTTGCCCGATGAGCTGGGTTCCATCACGCGGGCGGTCTCGAGTCGGCGCTTCCGCAGCGTGATCGGCCTGGCGACCGCGGGGCTCGCGCGGGACCCATGGAGCGGCCACCTCCACGCTGCCCGCGCGGTGGGCTGCAGCCACTACGGCGACTACCCCTGCGTCGACGAGAGCCACGAAGAGGCACAAGGCACCGAGTCGCTGGTCGTCATGCGCGAAGTGGCGAAGGCCGACGCCCTGCGCCACCAAGGCCGCCCACGCGAAGCCGCCGCCATCCGCCGGATGCTGGTCATCGACAACGACCGCAGCAAGCGAGAGGTGTCCCTGCTGGCCAAGCTCGCCCTCGATCTCGAGACCGCCGGCGACATGGAGGGCGCCTACGATGTCGCGTGGGAAGCCGTCGCCCTGAGTCCGGACTCCCCCATCGCGTGGTCGATGGTGGCCCGTGTGGAGGCCGCGACCAACACCCTCGACGAGGCCGAGTCCTATCTGTGGCTGGCCGACCGCACTGAGATGTCCTCCACCACCCGCGACATCGCCCGTGCCGACATTCATCGCCTGTACGGAGACCCGCTGTACGCCGCGAGCCTGTTCGTGGACGGTGAGGTGAGCTCTGTCCAGTCCCAGGGCTACGCCGTCGCCCGCACCCGCGCCCTGTTGGCCGCAGACCTGCACGAGGAGGTCCTCGACGTGTATGCCGCCTGCAGCTGGTGTCTTGGCGAGGAGGTGTGGCACCCCGACCTCATGGGCACCTTCGGCGAGGCTCTGGCGCGCGACGGACAGCTCGACCAAGCCCGTGCCTTCGCCGTCCGGCTTGAGCAAAGCTACCCGGCGCACCCTCCGGCCCGAGAAGCGGTCCGGTCCATCCGGTCCCTCCTCGCGCCCCGTCAGAGCCCGTAGCCTCCCCAAACCCGGCTGGGTGGACTCATCTCAAGAAGGAGGAGGGGCTGCTGCGGCTTGGCCGTCTCAGGCCCCGGAAGACAGCAGAAGTGCCCGTTTTCCTTGTTCAACACAAGAAAATCCAACGTTCCATTTCCATTATGCATGGTGTTGTCCACCTCTATCAGTGGATTGGTCTGTTCTCGAAGCTCTTCCGTTCTCGTTGGTTCACCTGCCGTTGAAGGGTCCGGTCAATTGACTCTGTTCTTTACTGCTCAATATTGAGCAGGCTTCTGGTCAGATTGACGAAGGAAGCTCCAGACCGATAGAATTGCGTCAGCCTAAGCTTGGCCATTCTCACGCCGCGGAGACCGATGGAGCTCATCCCGTTCGCATTGCTTCTCGTCTGGCTTGTGTATGTTATTTTCTCGGCCGGGCGGCGTGGCCAACAACAGAAGGTCTCCTGGAGCGGTGCGGCGGTTCGGCTGGGGCTGGTGGAAGGGTCGACAAAGCGTGCAGACGAGCTGCCTGTGCTTCAGGGCACGGTGGACGGCCATGAGGTGGAGATCATGCTGATCTGGCGGGGAAATGGGGAGACCCGGACTCCCTATACGGTGGTCCAAAGCCGGTTGCCGGGCCCCCTCCCTGCCGGCTTGTCGTTGACGCAGGCCACCTTCGGCAGCAACCTGCTCACCGCCCTGGGAAGGCAGGACATTCCGCTGGCGGATGCATCCCTGGATAAAAAGCTCGTGGTCGGCGGACGCCATCCCGACGCTGTTCGGGAACTGCTCGACGCCCTGCCGGTTCGAAAGGCTCTGCGGCGCTTTTTTCTGACCCAGGGCAGCAAAGGTAGCCTCGACAGCCGGGTGGAAGGGCAAGAAGTCATCGCGGAACAGAGGGGGTTCTGCGCGGATGAAAGTCTGGACGAGATGGTCGCAGACACCGTCGCTGTGGTGACGGCACTGACCGAGGCGCGCGTGCGCGCTTGGAAGGGCATCGCCAGGCGACGTGCGCTGGCCTACCAAGCGATTGGACCGGCCATCCAGCTTCGCGGGGTGCGAAATGGAGGGGCGGTCAGCATCGAGACGTGGAACGCAGAGTCCACGAAGCTCACGGTCGAGGTGCCGGGTCTCGACCCCTGCATTCGCATCACTGGCGGCGGCGGCGGATTTGTCGACAGAGATCCGATCTTGGGCGGCCGGATCTGCATCACGGGTGACCCCACGGTGCTTCGGACGCAGTTCGGGCCCGGGCAGCTCGACGGTCTGCGGGGCGACTTCATGCAGGTCTTCCAGACCTGGCCGGCGGCGACGGTCGGTGAAGGGAAGGCGAGCCTCACGCTGCCCGGAGAGCCTTACGCGTCCGTCGACGCGGCGCTGAACGACCTGGGCTTGTTGGCGGACGCTCTGTCCCGGAGCGGGACCACGGATGTGGAGCACGTCTGAGCTCGGCACGACAGGGTTGACCTACAGTGCCTCATCGGCACTCATTGCGCCAGCAGCCGACGAGGTCCCGTATATCATTTCGATGTGTCTATAATCGACAAGATAGGTTTCTTCCTGTGGGAGCGATGAGTATAGTTCCGCAGAGGGCCGGCGGGCTTTCGAGCGTCGCAAGCGTGAGAAATGGAGGCAACATATGGGTAGTGATTTTCAGCTGATGGGCAGCGTAGCGGACCCGCAATTGCAGGTCGACTGCCTCTGGTTTAGACAAGAAACAAGAAGAGTCCATATCGAAAAGCCTTCGACTTCAGCGGATACGATGGCGGACAGTGCGTCGTTCCCGAGCTCTTCCGAGCCTTATGCGCGCTTTGCAGACGGTACGCCGATCCTTCTGAGCAACGCGACCTCTTTCCCCGTCAATGACGGCGAGCTTCGCGCTGCGGTCCAAGCTCACACGGGCGGTGCGGTCTTCACGCGAGTGCGGTTCTTTGGCGACGATACGTCGTTCATGTTTGACCGCAGTCGACATGGACTCATCTGTTCGACGCAGAGCTGGCCGGAATCGGTTGAAGTAAGAAAAGACGATTCCGGTCGTCCGTTCATCGGTGCCGGGATCCGGTATCGAGCGGGCGCCGGCGCCGCCTTCGACGTCGTGTTCTACGCGGTGATGAAGCGCCGCTTCGTGCCGAACCTGGAGGTCAGCGAAGACAGTGTCCTGTACCGTGACTGGTTCGAAAGATGGCCCAGTAACAACCCAACGTTTCTCGAAAGCTGCCAGACCGTAGGACTATCCAGAGATTGGATGCGCACCCTCCCGCTGGACGAGCTCCCATCAGCCAGCGTCGCGTTTTATGAAGCTTCCGAATTGCGGCGTTCCGAAATACATTGGGCGGAATATGACGAGCGGGAATGTTCGGAGAACATTGCAGAGCCGCCGCCGCGCCCTCAAGGGCCCGTGACCGAAGAAATGCGCGCTTTGTGGCGCCGTCTCCGTCTGGACGACTTCGATGCGTCGGTGAACCTTGCCAACAAGCTGCACCATTCCGGCCTGAAGACGCTGGCCGATCTCGAGGGCAAGACGGGCAGCCAGTTGCTCAAAGATCGTGTCGTTGGCCGCAAGACTCTCCGAGAACTGCTCATGATCGTACGAGTGCACGGGCTCGACATCGATGTGAGCGATGTTCCCGGACTGTCGCACTTGTAGAGGGGCACTGTTCCGGCCTCGCTCCCAAGGGTGGATACAGCTCTCGGGATGACCGAACCGCGCCGCTCTTTGCCAAGCCGACTTCTCGGCGCCGCGCTTGTCGTGCTTCCGATGAGCTGGGTCGTCCTGGCGGGCAACCGCATTCCAGGGCATCCCGCCATCGACCTCGTGGGGCATGTCTGGACCTTATGGAACGGGTCTCTCGGCGACCCCACTCGCAGCGAGCTGGTTGCCTTCCCGTACAGTGTAGATCTCATGCCCATTCTCGGTGGATGGATGGACATCTTCCTGGGCAGCGTGCTCCTTCGCATCGGAGTGCCACTGGCCCTTGCGTGGAACCTCCTCTGCGGGGGGTGGCTGCTGCTCGCTGGCGTTGGGGTCGCTGTGTTGGCCCGCGTTGCAGGGGCTCGCCAAGACGCTGCCATCGTCGCCGGAGTGTTGGCCCAGCTCGACGCGTACCTGTTGTTCCACCTCTACGGCGGCCGCACGGAGCAAGCCGGCGTCGGCGTGATGGCCCTTGCGGTCGCCGGTGCCATTCATTCCTGGCGTACCGGAAGCCGCGTCGTGGCAGTCGGCGCTGGCCTGGCGGGTGCGGCGGTTGTCTGGACCTCGTGGGAGCTTGGCGTCATCCTCGCGGCCGGTATGGTCGTCTTGGCCCCGGGTATCTGGCGAGGCCCGCGGGTATCTGGCGCTGTCCGAGCGTGGCTCCTAGCGGCCGCCACCACCGCAGTGTGCGCCGGCCCACTGGTGGTCTCCTTTCTGCAGCGGGCCGCCGCCATTCGTGCCCTGGATGAGAGCTTGCCTGCACAGTCCGCTTCCATGGCCGAAGCGGTGGGACTGCTTGGGTGGCTCGGCTCCAGCGGAACACGTCCGGCTCTGGGGGTGCTTGCGTGCATCCTCCTCGTACCCTTTCGGAAGAAGCTGACCCGTGCCGCTCTGGTGGCCTCTGGAGTGGTGCTGACGGGCACATGGCTGCTTGCCGCCGGCCCCTCTCCGGGGTGGTGGGTGCCCGGTGACCTTGGCCTGACGGCGGGGCTCTGGACCCTCTACCAGCACCTGCCGGTGCTTGGCTGGTTTCACTCTCCGGAGCGCGTGTTGGTGTGGTGGACACTCGCGGCACCGGTGAGTGCGGCGCTGGTCTGGCAGTCGCTTGTCACCTCCAAGGGACGCACCGTGCTGCTGGTCGCCCTACTCGCTGCCAGCGGCTGGAACCTCTACACATCCCCGTGGGCCCGCATCTCCACGTGGGCCCCACCGTCCGACCCCGCGTGGGCCGCCATCCGCGATGGTGACAGCAAGGGAGCGGTACTCGACCTTCCGGTGGTCCACCACGCTCCTGAGCTGGTGACCTATCAGCTCGCTCAGCTGTCTCACCAGCGGCCGGTGCCCTTCCACATGACCCTGCCAAGACTCACGCCCGCCCGTCCCGAGGAGCTTGTGAAGCGGCTGAGCATCGCCCAGTGGCTTGACACTCCCCGTGGGGGGGGCGCGCCCTCCGCCGCAGCGTTTGAGGCCGACCTCGAGACTCTGCGCAGGGACGGCTACGACTGGGTCGTTCTGTGGCCAAGTCATCGCACTCAGCCCCCTCATCGCGTGGCGGTTCGCGCGTTTCGCGAGGCACTGGGTCCTGCGGATGCACGGGGGCAGGCCGGGTGGCGGGCCTGGCGGATTGAGCCCTGATCCCTGATCCCTGATCCCTGATCCCTGATCCCTGATCCCAGACGCCAGATGGCGCCTGGCCCTGACTGGGGGCTCGCGCGCTATGCTCCGGCCCAGCTGGGAGACTCCCTCATGCGTAAGATGTTGCTGTTGCTTGTCGGCGTGTCGCTGCCTCTGCTCTCACTCGCAGGCCGGCGGGACAAGGCCCGGAAAGCCATTGAGGATGAGGTGCGCGATGACCGCGGACCGGCCACCAGTGCTGCGGAGATTCCGGCGCTGTCGAAGCTCTTGGAAAAGGCCGGGTGGCAGGCCACCCCGGAGCTGGCGGGGGTCTTTCATGCTGGCCACATCTTTGAGGTGAACGGGGTTGCGCACAGCGCGCTTGCCACCCGCTGCATTGCCGCCGAGGCCCAAGAAAACCCCTACACCGCAGCGGATGTCATCACCTCGCTGCAGGCGGGTGTGCAGGTTGGGGGGCTTGCCGCCAGAGGCGCGGTGACGGGTGAGGTGGTGAAGAAGATCAAGTTTGGCACGCCGGTCCAGGTGACGGTGCCGGCCTTAGACCTTGTGATTACCGACGAGTGCGTCGAGAAGCTCAAGCGCCTGCCCGTCTCTCGGCTCCAGAACGCCTATGTGATCCAAGAAGTCCTCCGCGCTCAGATCTCAGAGCAAACCTGTGGCCGCGTTGACGTCAGCGGGCGCATCGTGGGGCTGGGCTCCGCAGACACCGAGCTTCAGCAGGCCTGCAGCCAGACCAGCTTGGAGCCGGTGGCTGTGGGCTACCGCACCGTGCCGCTCACGAGCCTGCTCGACCTGGGCGGTGCCGTGGTGGCCGACACCACGGGTCCCCGCCCGACCATCGGTAGTGGGGGAGGCTCCGGAGGAGAGTTCGACGACGTGAGCGGCATCGCCGCCGAGATTCGGCGGGCAGAGGAGCTGAAGGCCCGCCTGGAAGAAGAGCAGGAGAGCTGCCTGAGCACGGAGGCCGCCAAGGTGCGTCAGGCCGCCACGAGCAGCTGGACGACCCTTGGCCAGCTCCGGGACCTCGCCACCACGGAGGCTGGGAGGAGTGCAGCGGAGGTGAAGGTGCAGCAGTTCGTGGCGCTCTACGACGGGAAGACGGTGACGTGCCGCAACGAGCTGGGAGAGCGCAGCGAGACGGTGACCCCTCCCGAGGTTGCGGCCGCCCGCTTGTTCCTGGCCTCTGTGTCGGCGGGAGCGGAGTGGACCGGCCCGAGCGGCTACGCGATGGTGGGGATTGCCGGCGGCAGCTTCACGATGGGCTCG
>Ga0315321_10002606_pt1 | contig 13940 bp, 11 predicted proteins | sample M180m21515metaG_FD_203464 | JGI IMG/M metagenome (GOLD analysis project Ga0315321, IMG submission 203464) | Ammonia-oxidizing marine archaeal communities from Monterey Bay, California, United States - M1 80m 21515 | ecosystem: Environmental > Aquatic > Marine > Intertidal zone | place: USA... | reverse complement strand
ACCCGATCACTGGATTCGGATGATGCCCGGGATAAAGCCGAGGTAATATTGGGTGATCAATATTCACTGTGGCGGCAACGACTGGATGAGCAAGATGTTTCTATTGAGCAGGGTCAATCCCTGATGAGGCAAAACAATCCTTTGCTCATACCCAGAAACCATCATGTAGAAGCTGCTATCAAAGAGTGTGAGGAAAATCTCGACCCGTCAGCGGTAGTGAAGATGCTCGAAGCGCTACGCAGCCCCTATGAGGAAACAGAATTTACCAGTTTGTATCAGGACCTTCCCGAAGATGGAGATTCCCAATATAAGACTTTCTGCGGAACCTGAATCTGTTTAAAAATGTAAACCGGAATGCTTTTTGTCTGGATGCGAAGAACATGGTTCGACTAATTTCCTTTCTAATGCTGCTCGGCTTTGGTCAACTTTCTTTTGGGCAGTTACATCTGGCCGAGGACAATCCAATTGTGTATGGCCACCATCATGTCAATACAACTGACATTCCAGTACACAAGAGATTCTGGATCGAAGGTCTCGGTGGCTCGCTTGAGCAGATTGGAGAAGTACGACGGGAGATTATCTCTTTTCCCAATGTGCTGGTGTTTCTCACCGAGCGTGAATCCAGTGGCGGCATGATAGGTTCTGTGATCAATCATGTCGGTTTCGAAACCATGGATATAATTGCTGATGTGGCCCATCTGCAGTCCATGGGCTATCAGATGATTACTGGTCAGGAATTGCCTCCTTCCTATATCGTGGAAAACGGCATTGGCAAAAGAGAAGGTGGCAATACCATTGCTTACGTGTTGGGGCCCCATGCGGTAAAGGTGGAGTTGATTGAAAACACCTCCATTGAATATCCCATCCAGCTACATCATATTCACTGGGCAGCAGAAGACGGGGAGGCCATGCGCGACTGGTATGTGGAGCACTTCTTGGCATTGCCCGGCACCCGCATAGGTCAACCAGCAGCTGATTTACCCGGTATTAACCTTACCTACGCTCCTGCATCTGAAACGCCGGAACCCAGTCGTGGCAGAGCTTTCGACCACATTGGTTTTGAAATAAAGAACCTGGAAGCCTTCTGTCGAGAGCTGGAAGCCAAAGGTATTATATTCGACCGGGGTTATACGGAGGTTCCATCTCTAGGTATTGCCATCGCCTTTCTTACAGACCCCTGGGGTACGTATATAGAGCTGACAGAAGGTCCGGCTCCCTGAGCTACTACAACGTTAAATACCGAACTCTGCTTGATGTTCAAATTCAACGTGATATAAAGGATAGTCATAGCTGATGAGCTAGAGAGGGTCGGTATGATATCTGCGAAAGTCTTAACACAGCACAGGCAGCTATATTGCACAGCCAACATGGCAAATCCCCTGTATATCTGCCTGCTACTCATGTCCTTCCTGTTTCCAAATCCTGCACTTGCTGATGATAGAGCCATCGAACTTATCGATGAAATGGAAGCTCTGTATCAAGGTCAGTCCAGCAGTGCCGTCATGACCATGATTGTGGAAACCCCCCAGTACCAGAGAGAGATGGAAATGGAGGCCAGTTCCATTGGCACCGAGAAATCTTTCATTCGAATTTTGTCGCCACGTAAGGACCGGGGAATTTCCACTCTCAAGCTAGATATGGAAATGTGGAATTTTCTGCCCAAAATAAATCGTGTGATCAAGGTGCCGCCATCAATGATGATGGGCTCCTGGATGGGAAGTGATTTCACCAATGATGATCTCGTTAACCAAACAACTCTGACCGATGAGTATGATCTTACTCTGGACGAGACCGATGAGATGTACACTATCGTGCTCGTGCCCAAGGAAGAAACAGTGACGGTTTGGGGTAAGATCGACTATATAGTGAACAAGGAATACATGGTTCCTGTTTCACAGAATTTTTACGATGATAATGGTGAGCTAGTTCGCAAAATGGAATTTAGTGAACTAAAAGATTTTTCAGGGCGAATGATTCCGACGCGATTGGAAATGACCCCCATGAACAAGGAAGGCCATCAGACGATTCTTATCTATGAAGAGCTGGAATTTGATCCACCGGATGTGGATGAATCTATTTTCACCATGCGGAATCTTAGAAGTCGTTTTTAATGCTGTTATTCAAACTTGCCTTTCGAAATATCTTCCGGCAGCGACGTAGATCCTTGTTGACTGCACTTAGTATGGCGGGTGGCTATATTCTTTGTACTTTCAGCTTCTCTCTTAGTGAGGGCAGTTACAATAACGCGATTTCATTCTTCACCCTCGATCACACAGGTCATGTGCAAATTCACATTGAAGGCTATGTGCAGAGGCCAAAGATTCACAAGACTATCGATGATCCCCAACGCATAAGCGAGCTGCTCGATTCCCGTAACAGTGTTGCCGCTCATACACTGCGAGTGTTCGCGCCTGCCATTGCCTATTCCGATACTGACAATACTCCGGCGCAAATAATTGGTGTTGATCTACAACGGGAAAGAAGCACCAGCACTCTGGAGCAAAAAGTAAGTTCGGGTAGTTATATTTCAAGTGAGCCAGATAGCGATGGTTACTACTCGGCAATGATTGGTGCTGGTATTTCTTACAGCCTGAACATCGGCATCGGTGATGAATTGATACTTATATCCCAAGGTGCGGATGGCTCGGTAGCTAATGATATTTATATCGTCAACGGCATAGTCGGTGATCGGAATTCTTTGGATAGAGGGACCGTTTTTTTACCCTTGCAGGCAGCGCAGGAATTTCTGAGCATGTATGGCAGGGTTCATGAAGTTTCCATCCTGCTTAATAATGAGGGAGATTCCCGGTCTGAAGCCGCTTCTCTGCAAGGAGTTCTGCCTGAACTGACCGTTGAGCCCTGGCAAGTTGTTGAGTCAACTTTCTATCAGTCCATGCAGACCGATAAGCAGGGCAACAATTTTTCCATGGGCGTTATTATTTTCATCGTCTTCGTCGGGGTGCTCAATACAGTACTGATGTCAGTGCTTGAGCGCACCAGAGAGTTCGGGGTTCTGAAGGCTATCGGTAGCCGCCCCGGGAAAATCGCTTTGATGATCTCTTTTGAAACCGGGCTGCTTGCATCCCTGAGTATGATGGCGGGTGTATTGATCGCGTTACCTATAATCGCCTGGTTTACCGCGATTGGTATTCAGTTGGCTGAGCCAATGAATGTTGGTGGTATCGTCATAAGTCATATAACAGGCGAGATGTCTCTCTATGTGTTTGGAACCCCGTTGCTGCTCATTATCCTGTTTGCATTGCTCATCAGTATTCCTGCTGGAATAAGAGCAGCCAGAATTGCCCCCACCGAAGCGATGCGGAGTAATTAGTGCAGACATTCAAACTCGCCTTCCGTAATTTATTTCGCAACGTCCGCAGAACCTTGCTGACGGTTATGCTTATTTCCCTAAGCCTTGCGGCACTGATTGCTGTAGATGGAATCATGCGCGGCATGCTCACCCTGATGATCGAAAATGTCACCAGTACAATTGTTGGTGAGGCGCAGGTACACAGGGTTGGTTATCGGGAAAATATGGACATCGATATCTTTCTTGAAAACTCCGATGAGATAGCGCAAAAACTGCAACAGGATCCTGCTCTGGAGTCCTTTACCGCAAGAGTAATAAGCGGCGCGATGATTTCGTCCAGCTACAATGTTACTGCGGGACTCCTCTATGGAGTGGATGCTCAGCGGGAAAGAACAGTTAGCAAACTGGCGCAGGCAGTAGTTGAGGGTGAATATTTAAGCGGCGGAGACAGCGAGTTATTGATAGGCGACAGCATGGCAGATCTTCTCGAAGTGGGTCTCGGTGACAGGATTGTACTTACTTTGTCCGAAGCCGGAACCGGGGAGTTGGCACAGGCGCTATTCAGAATCTCCGGCATAGTCGATTTTGGCACGCGCGAGCTAGACGACAATTTCATATTCGTAAATATTTCCGCTGCGCGACAGGCCCTGGCGATGACCGACCAGCAGACCCATGAGTTTGCGTTGAATTTTGTTAATCTGGAGGATGCGGACAATCCTCAGCTTGGAATATTCCAGCAATTGAATGATGAAGAAACAGAAGCCCTGGGCTGGCTGGACCTTAATGGTGAAATTGGATTGATAATAGAATTGTCGTCTTATACTTCCCTGATAGTTGGAGGAATACTGTTCTTTCTCGCATCTCTGGGTGTGATCAATTCGATGTTCATGTCGATTTACGAACGCATCTATGAATTCGGTGTTATTAAGGCAATCGGTACCCGGCCAGCAGCAATCAGTCACTTGATTCTTTATGAGGCCCTGTTAATTGGAGTATTCAGCTGCGTGTTGGGAATCGTAATGGGCTATTTGCTAGGCCTGTATACCTCCAATTTCGGTATTGGTATTGGAGAAATGGAATTTTCAGGCATCGCCTTCAGCGACAATATTCTATCGGAGTTTCATATCATTCAATTCACCCAGTTTCCTGTGTATGTGGTTTTGTTGACTGTAGTGGCGGCGATATATCCTGCCAGATTTGCCGCGAAGATTATTCCCTCTGATGCACTACAGAGGAGTCTTTAGGAGTTTGTATGACAGCTGTAATTTCAACAGATAAAGTATGTCGCTATTTTGGTGAGGACTATGAGACTCAGGTTAAGGCCGTGGATCGGGTGTCCATCGAGATCGGGAGGGGAGAATTCACCGCGATTGTTGGCCCTTCCGGGTCGGGTAAGACAACCTTGTTACACCTGCTTGGAGGGCTCGATAATCCGACTTCGGGATCGGTGGAACTGTCAGGAACTAATATTGCCGAGATGAGTGGTGCAGTGCTTTCCGATTTTCGCCGTGACCATATTGGTTTTATTTTCCAGTCCTATAATTTGATTCCGGTACTCTCTGCAGAGGAAAACATTGAATACATTATGTTGCTTCAGGGAGTAGATGCTGAAGAACGAAAACACCGGGTAGCCGAGATGTTAAAACAGGTCGGCCTTGAAGGTCTGGGTGACAGAAGACCAAGCAAACTCTCGGGAGGTCAGCAGCAACGTGTGGCAATAGCCCGGGCTATGGTTTCTCATCCGGAAATAATTCTTGCTGACGAGCCCACTGCCAATCTGGATTCCAAGACCGGGATCGCGCTTCTGGACTTAATGAAAGAGTTAAACGAGAAACATAATATGACATTCGTGTTCTCTACCCACGATGAAAAAATCATGAACAGGGCTGGTCGACTGATCTATATGCAAGACGGTGAAATCGAATCGGATGAAGTAAAGTAAATCATGTCTCGCCCGCTTAAAGCTTTTTCCGTAATAGTGTTCACCACTGGTGTGATCAGTATTAGCGAAAGCGCCTTTGCCCAACTTAATTTTTCCGGCTACCTAAAAAACTACAGTGTGATTCAGAATAAAATAGACAATGATCTGTTTCAATTTGATCAAAGCTATCGTATGCAGAATAGCGCGCGCCTGATGCTGGACTATTTTAATGAAGATCAGGTTTGGCAGCTGCACTATGAGGGAGGCGTCGAATCAAATTCGCGCCTTTTTCCCGGTGGCTCAGCCTTCGTTTCGCCTGATCGGCAAAATTACAGATTTTCTGATATTCGCTCCACCATAGGACCGAGCCCGAAGAAGAATACTATCCCGCAGAATCTCGATCGTTTTAATGTTCAGTTTCGCATGGAGTCAGGGGACCTTACTATTGGTCGGCAGGCTATTACATTTGGCTCGGCCAGGGTGATAAATCCCACCGACGTGTTTATCCCATTCGATGTGAGGACGCTCAATACAGAGTATCGAACCGGTATCGATGCTATCCGCTTTCAAAAACCCATAGGGCAATTGGGTGAGCTGGACATGGGAGTGGTGTTAGGCCCGGATGGCAAGCCGGAAAATTCTTCAGCCTTTCTACAATTGCTTGCCAATGCCGACGGGCGTGATTATCAATTTACCGCCATGAGATTTTCCGATCAAAATCTAATTGGTGCCGGGGTCCAGTCGGGTTTGGGAGATTTCGGTTTCTGGTTTGAGTCAGCTTATGTCAGTGGTGATGAAGACTACGTACGCAGTTCCATCGGTGTGGACTATGGTTTCAATGAGGATGTATTCGGCATGATCGAATACCACTACAATGGTGCCGGTTCCGATGATGCAGATAACTATCTCGCCAATCTCAATGAAATTGCCTACCGGGCAGGGGGAGTGTTTCTGCTTGGCAAAAATTACCTGATTCCGGTGATAAGCTGGCAGGTCAGCCCTTTGTTGGGGCTGTCATTTCAGACTCTTGCTAATCTCGATGATAGTTCGGTATTCCTCAGTGCCAATGCAGACTATAGCTTGTCTGACAATGTCTATCTTGGCATAGGCTATCAACATTTTTCCGGAGACGACTTCAATGTTTCGGCCCTGAACCCTGCCCCGGAGCAGATTCAGCTGGGTTCCGAGTATGGCAGTAATCCTGATTCTCTGTATATAAGCCTACGTTACTATTTCTAGTATTGGTTTGAAGGCCTAGTTTACATGCCTCTCACAACCGGGCAAATATCCAGATTCTATCCATTTTGAATGGTGCCCTAACGGTAACTATTTTTTACATTTTACGTCAGTTATATTCGTGGGAGATTATTTTTACGAAATACGGGGACTCTATGTTAACTATTAAAAACCTGAAAAAAATCTATGACAACGGTGTCATAGCAATGGACGGCATTAGCCTGGATATTGGTGAAGGTATGTTCGGGTTGTTAGGCCCCAACGGTGCCGGAAAATCTAGTCTGATGCGCACGCTTGCTACCTTGCAGGATGCCGACGAAGGGTCTGCCTTTTTGAACGATATCGACATCCTGAATGATAAGGAAAGTCTTCGTCAGGTATTGGGTTATCTTCCCCAGGAATTCGGTGCGTATCCGAGAGTCTCTGCATTGCGCATGCTGGATCATTTCGCCGTACTGAAAGGCGTCAATAACAAAGGTGAGAGGAAAGAACTGGTTAATCATCTCCTCAATGAAGTGAATTTATGGGATGCCCGTAAGACCGCTGTTAGTACATATTCCGGCGGCATGAAACAACGCTTCGGAATAGCCCAGGCTTTGATTGGAAATCCCCAGTTAGTCATTGTGGATGAACCCACCGCTGGATTGGACCCCGAAGAGCGCAGGCGCTTTCACAATTTACTGGCGGGTATCGGCACCGATACGGTCATCATACTTTCCACCCATATTGTCGAAGATGTGAGCGACCTATGCTCCGACATGGCGATAATGGGAAACGGGAAGATTCTGATGAATGGCAAGCCCAATGAAGTAATCGCCCAATTGGAGGGTTCCGTATATAGCAAAATCATCGAACGCAATGAACTTGATGAATACGAAAATAATTATAAGGTTTTGTTCTCCACTCTTACCGGTGGCCGAACTAGACTGCATATAGTGAATGATGCGGATCCCGGAAATGGTTTCGCAGCAACGCCAGTGAGCCTTGAGGATGTTTATTTCTCAACCCTTCGTGATCACCAGATAAATGTTGCCGCCTAGCAATTAGAGCCCTCGGGACTTCTTACAAGGATTCATTGACTATGCTCTTCAATATATTTCGATTCGAACTAGCATTCCATTCCCGGCAACCGTTGCTGTATGTGGTGTCGCTGGTGATTTTTCTGCTGACTTTCGGTGCCACAACGTCTGACAATATTCAGATGGGCGGCATCATTAACAACATCAATATCAATTCCCCCTATAACGTTGTCTCGATGCTATCCAGTTTGAGTTTCATTTCTTCTCTTATAGCCGGGGTCGCGTTTGCATCGGGTGCCATACTAAGAGACTTCGATCATAAAACTGCCGAACTGTTTTTTACCACCAGAGTGGACAAGCTCAACTATCTATTGGGTAGGTTCTGCGGAGCGATTTTCTTCTGTTTTATTGTCTATTTTATTGCCGCGCTTGGAGCATTCTTCGGCGAGCTCATGCCGTGGATAGATCCCGAGAGGCTCGGTCCAATGCGTTTGGATGCCTACTGGTTTGCCACCTGGGCAATTGCCATTCCCAATATTCTGATGATTTCTTCTCTGGTTTTCATGATAGCCACTTTAACCCGGAGCCTGCTGGCAAGTTACGTAGCTCTGATAGCGACCCTTGTATTGAGTTCGGTGATCACCAGCCTGGTTGATCCGGAAGATATACAACTACTTAGTATGCTTGATCCGTTTGGGACCGTAGCTCTTGCTGAAGTAACTCGCTATTGGACGCCTTTCGAAATGAATGAGTTGCTGGTGACGATGGAAGGGAACTTGCTGATCAATCGTCTTCTTGCAGTTGCGCTAACCCCGATATTCGCAGTAGCAGCCTATCGTTTCTTTCCCTTTTCTCTGGATTTCGCCCGAAAGAAAAAGACCTTATTGTCCAAGCTAAGAAAGACAAAGAGTAAAGTTGCCGAGTTAGCAGTAGTTGAAACTGCTACACCTTCTCGTGCCGTCACGGTCACGCAGAAATTCGACTTTAGCAGTAAGGCCTCGCAGTTTTTGTCTTTGGTACGAATAGAATTTCACAATATCATTATCGGCAAAGCATTTCTAATGATGGCATTGCTGGGCATGGTTCAAATTGGCACCAGTGCTTTCTTTGGCCTTGCCGGAATGTTCGGTACGGAAGTCTATCCAACCACCAACGCCATTATGCTGATCATCAATGGCAGTTACACGATTCCTCTTGTAGCCGTGCTGGTGTTCTATTCCTCAGAGCTATTTGTGAGAGAGAGAAACGTAGGCATATTCGAGATGGTTGACTCAATGCCCCAGCCAAATGCTGTTGTGATTCTGGCAAAGCTGACGGGGTTAATGTCGGTAATCGCCGCAATGCTTATTGCTGCGATGTTTGCTGGCATGCTGGTGCAAACGTTTAAGGGTTATTACCAATACGATATTTTGCAGTACCTGTTCGGCATGTTCAGCTTTTTCCAGTTTCCAATCTGGTTTACCTGTGTGTTGGCGGTATTTGCTCAGGTTCTAACCGGCAATCGTTATATCGGTATGTTTATTATCATTGCCTATTTTGTGAGCATAATGTTTCTTCCGCAATTAGGGTATAACCATAATCTTTACCTGTTAGCCACGCCGCAAATACCCTATTCAATCTTCACTGGCTGGGGTCCCAATCTCGAAGCTTTTGTTTGGTTCTCAATTTACTGGACCAGCTTCTGTATCCTGCTAATAGTAATTATGCAGCTTCTGTGGCCACGGGGCAGTGAGCTAAAAGGGCGATTTAAATGGAGTAGCATTCGCTCACGAATGTCTCCTGTTGTTAATGGCATCGGGCTGACTTCCCTGGCAGTGTTTATTGCTTCGGGGAGTTTCATTTTCTACAACACCAATGTGCTCAATACCAAAATGAGCCAGATCGATACTGAGGAAAGCTCGGCTAACTACGAAAAGACCTATAAGCAGTTCGAGGGCTTGTTGCAACCGGATCTAATTGACCTTTACTCAGAGGTGGATATCTTTCCACAGCGTAGAGAAGCTCACATTGAAGGAGTCTACACTCTGCAAAACAATACCGTGTCTGCCATCGAGGAATTGCATTTCACCATTCCTTCATACCTCACCATTTCTGATTTGAATATTCCTGATTCGGAGCAGCAATTGGCTGACAAAGAATTAGGCTATTACATATATGCACTAAATAGTCCTATGCAATCAGGACAGACTGTGGACGTGGCTTTCACTATCGACTGGCTCACCCCGGGTTTTGTAAATAACTCTCCTACATCGAGTTTATTGAACAACGGTACTTTCTTTAACAATACCGAGATTATGCCTATGCCCGGATATCAGCAGGGCAACGAGATTCTGGACAACAACCGTCGCCGTAGATATGACCTGCCTCCAGCCGAGCGAATGGCGAAGATAGATGACGAGAGTATGTATACAAACCCGGGCTTGGGAACCGGTGTTCGAGTTGGTTACGAATCGATTGTTAGCACGTCGACCGATCAGATTGCAGTAACTCCCGGTTATCTGGTTCGTGAATGGGAGGAAGGCGGGCGGCGTTATTTTCATTACCGTATGGATCAGCCGATCTGGCCATTTGTTTCCTACCTGTCTGCTGACTATGAAGTAAAAGCAGATAAGTGGAACGATGTGGATCTTGAGGTTTACTACAAGCATGAAGTAAACGTAGATCGAATGATCGAGGCTACCCAGAAATCCCTGGACTATTTTACTGAAAATTTTAGCCCCTATCTTTACAGGCAGTATCGTATCTTTGAATTTCCACGGCAGCGGGGAATATTCGCCCAGTCCTTTCCAAATACCATTCCTTTTTCCGAGGCGATTGGCTTCGTGGCTGATATCCGAGACCCCAAGGACATTGACTATGTGTTCTATGTTTCTTCCCACGAGCTGGCGCACCAGTGGTGGGCGCATCAGTTAATTGGTGCCAATGTGCAGGGAAGTGCGGTACTTACTGAAACCCTGTCCCAGTATTCCGCACTGATGGTAATGGAAAAGGAATACGGTCAGCCCTATATGCAGCGCTTCCTCAGGTATGAGCAGGACAATTACCTGTTTAACCGTGGCAGCGAAGTGTTGGAGGAGTTGCCTCTGATGCTAGTGGAAAATCAGGGCTATATTCACTATCGCAAGGGCTCACTGGTGCTTTATGCGCTGAAAGATGCCTTGGGTGAAGACACTGTGAATCGCGTGCTTCGTGAATTCATCGAAGAGTGGGGTAACAAGGGCGCGCCATATCCAACGACTCGCCACTTGATTGCAAAGTTCAGAGAGGTTGCAGCGCCTGAATACCAATCGCTGATTACTGATCTGTTCGAAAAAATTGTTATTTTCGATTTGCGCGCAGAAGAGAGCTTTTACAGTGAGCTGGATGATGGGCGCTTTGAAGTAATCATTAATACTAGCGCCAGCAAATTTGAGGCGGACGGAGCTGGTGAAGAAACATCGGTCATCATTGATTCATTAATCGATGTGGCGGTACTCGGCGAAGAAGATGAAGCAGGTGTGCCCGAGGTGCTACATCTAGAGAAGCTGAGAATAAACAAGCAAGAGCAAAGTTTTACTTTTGTGGTAAACAAGCTTCCGCTCTCGGTGGGTATCGATCCATTTAACAAGATGATCGACCGGAACCCCGATGACAATACCAGAACATTAGAGCTAAGTGAGGAATGAGTTTATGAAATCCATCGTCTACAAATACGACACTTACTGGAAGGGTTTGTTCAATTGGATGGATGACACTGTAGTGGCAAGAAACTTCGCTCAGGATAGGGATTTGGATTTGGTGCATCCCGCCAATAACTCAGAGGATGTTCTCGAAATGGTGAAGAAAGAGCTGGAAGAGTATAAGATAGAGAAAACGAAAGCTGAATCTGTAGAAATCTAGATCAGTTTTTTTCAGGTGCTCGATTGGGCAGTGGGAGCCTTAGTGATAGTTTCCTCGACAGCCTCCGTTGATAAAAATCTAACAAAGTACTAGCAGAGAACTCCATGGCTATTAGCAATAACTCCGAACTCAAAGAGGAGATGGATCTTTTTCGGGATAATGTAAAGAGATTTATCGCAGTTGAGATTGCACCCAACTATCCGGAATGGGATGAAGCGCAAATATTTCCTCGTGAGGTTTGGAAGAATATGGGTGAGCAGGGTTTGCTTGCTGTCGATATACCTGAAGAATGTGGAGGGGTCGGCGCCAACTTCCATTTCTCAATGATTATTCAAGAAGAACTACAGAGAGCAAATTGTGCAGCTATCTCCACATCAACTTCGGTTCATTCGGATATTGTCTGTCACTATATTCTTAATCGCGGCACCGAGCAGCAGAGGCAACATTATCTTCCTCGCCTTGTCTCCGGTGACTGTGTAGGTGCCATCGCAATGACCGAGCCCGGCACCGGGAGCGACTTGCAGGGCATCAAGACTACTGCCAGGGAAGATGGCGATCACTATATTATCAATGGCAGCAAAACCTTTATTACCAATGGCCAGCATTGCGATGTTTGCATTGTCGCAGCCAAAACCGATGTAAATGTTCCGGGTTCCAAAGGCACTACCTTGTTTCTTGTCGATGCAGATCTGGAAGGGTTCGACAAAGGGAGCAATCTTGAAAAGATCGGGCTTCATGCCAGTGATACTTCTGAGTTGTTCTTTCAGGATGTTCGCGTTTCCAGAGATGCAGTGCTAGGACAACTAGGCGGAGGGTTTGTGGTGCTCATGGGCGAGTTGCAGCGAGAACGATTGACTCTGGCGAACGGTGCCCTGGCTGCAGCGGAAGGAATTTTCGAAGAAACTATTGCCTACGTGAAAGAGCGCAAGGCATTCGGTTCTGCATTGTCAGAGTTTCAGAATACAAAATTCAAGATGGCTGAAATGGCCACAGAAATTAGAATCCATCGCGTGTTTGTAAACCAATGCATTGAGATGTTGGCGGATGGCACTCTCGATGTGGAAACGGTGAGTATGGCCAAGCTGTCGGTTTCTGAAATGCTTGGTCGGGTTACCGATACCTGTCTGCAATTGCATGGAGGCTACGGCTATATGAAAGAGTATGGCGTATCTCGGGCTTTCGTTGATGCAAGGGTGCAGCGTATTTATGGTGGAACTTCAGAAATTATGAAAGAGCTTATTAGCCGGTCTGTTTTAGGGCGCTAACGGAGCGCTTCCTTCCCTCTTTTATTCCAGAAAGTATTTTCATTAAAGGCATAGAGCTGTTCCGGCATGCGACATTGTGTCCCATGTGCCAGACTTCAGCAGTCAGTATAATCCTTGAATATTGTGTGGTTAATATAAGGGTAAATATTGTGTCTAGAGGCCTTTTAGCGTGCTTAATCAGCGGTTTTCTGCCGATAGTTGCCTTTGCCCAATCTGAGGGCACGCCCTCCAGTCCTGTCCTCGCTAATCAAAATCCCGACTGGGTAATGCCACGGACCGAATATGGCCGGCCTGACCTTCAGGGCATCTGGTTATTTGGTTCAAGAACACCATTGCAGCGCCCAATGAATCTGGATATGAAAAGGACTTACTCCGAAGACGAAGTGAAGGATCTTGAACAGCGAATGCGAGCCCGAAATGCGGCCCAGGGCGAACCTCTTGCTGCAGATAGGGGAGCGCCGGAGCAGGGTGCTCGTATCGGGCAGGAGGCTGACGATGCTTTTCTCGCGCATTTCAGAGAGCCGGAGATCGTAAAGATCAATGGAGAGTACAGAACGTCGGTAATTGTAGACCCGCCAAACGGACGTATCCCCAAGAGAGAAGGGTTCATGGATTTTACCGCGAAGCGGAAGGCTTCGGGTTTAGGCGATGCCGATGGCCCGGAGGGTCAGCCACTTTCCGGACGATGCATTATGTTCGGAGCAGCAGTGCCATCATTAACACCGATCATGATGAATCCTAATATGCAGATAGTGCAGACCGAGGACTATGTCATGGTTATGACTGAAATGGTTCACGACGCTCGAATTATTCGCATCGGCGATGAGCATTTCGATAATGGCGTGCGTAACTGGATGGGTGACTCTGTCGGTCACTGGGAAGGGGATACACTGGTGGTGCACTCTAAAAACTTTCGTCCGGAGCAGTCATCAGGCAGATCCATTTCTATGTCGGAAGATTTTGAAGTGGAAGAACGTTACACGCTTGTTGGTGATAACGAAATCCATTTCGGATTTACTGTTCATGATGAACAGGCCTACGCGCAATCTTTTACCGGTGAAAGAACACTGACAAGAAATTCTTTCGATGAGCAGATTTATGAATTCGCCTGCCATGAAGGCAATTATTCGTTGTCGGGGATTTTGGCTGGCGCTCGTAGATTGGAAGCTCTGGAAGATCAGCAACAGTAGCGATACGCTTCAAATTACTGCTAGCCAGACTACGGTGCTTTGAACGCATTAAGCGCTCGGTCCCGTGCGAAGCTATGTTCGATAATTGGCTGCAAATAGCCTAGCTGTCCAGGATCTTCT
>Ga0315321_10002601_pt1 | contig 13968 bp, 7 predicted proteins | sample M180m21515metaG_FD_203464 | JGI IMG/M metagenome (GOLD analysis project Ga0315321, IMG submission 203464) | Ammonia-oxidizing marine archaeal communities from Monterey Bay, California, United States - M1 80m 21515 | ecosystem: Environmental > Aquatic > Marine > Intertidal zone | place: USA... | reverse complement strand
GCGCCACATGTGCGTCAAAACGACAAGAATCACGCAACACAGATCGCGGTATCGGACTTTCATCCGCCCCAAAATCACCTTATGTCGATCCTCGGAACCTCATCGTCGGGCTCTGGCGTGCCCGCCATCCCCGGAATCATTGGCAATTCGCCAGCGATGCAAGAAGTCTATCGAGTGACGCGCCGCGTGGCTGGCAGCAACGCGTCGGTTTTGATTCTCGGCGAGACAGGAGTTGGAAAAGAACTTATCGCTGGTGCGATCCACCAACTCAGTCACCGTAGCAACGGCCCCTTCGTCCGAGTCAACTGTGGAGCTCTCAGCGAAAGCCTACTCGAAAGCGAACTCTTTGGACACGTGCGCGGTGCGTTTACGGGAGCCGTCGCCAACCGTACCGGACGCTTCGAAGCAGCGCACGGTGGCACAGTATTTTTGGATGAGATCAACAGCACAACGTTAACCCTCCAGGTGAAACTCTTACGGGTTTTGCAGGAACGTGAATTCGAACGTGTGGGCGATACCAGTACCCTCAGCACCGATGCACGAGTCATAGCGGCAAGCAACCGTGATCTGATGCAAGAATCCAAAGAGGGCAGGTTTCGCGAAGATCTTTACTGGCGGCTCAATGTTGTACCCATTGAGATTCCCCCATTGAGAAGGCGCAGAGAGGACATCCCGAGCTTGATCTCGCATTTCCTTGAACACTACAACGAAGTGAATGATCGTTACGTTGTTCACATAGGGCCTGGGGCAATGGAGGCAATGCAGGACTACCATTGGCCCGGAAATGTTCGCGAATTACAGAACTACGTCGAACGTGCTGTTGTGATGGCTGAAACTGACGAACTAACCCTGGGACTCTTGCCCAAGTGCGTCACCTCTCGCGAGCTACCAACGGGCACTCGTCTTCCCACCGGAGACTTTGACTCACTGACCCGCGAAGTTGTGATGCGTGGATTAAATGACGCCGGGGCAATCACCGGAGAAATACACTCCGTGATCGTCGACCGAATCGAAAAGGAATTGATAGCTCAGGTACTCGCCTCTTGCGGCGGAGTCCAAACCAAAGCGGCGTCAAAACTCGGTATCAACCGAAACACACTCCACAAGAAAATCAAGGACTACATGCTGGATAATGGCGACGACACTGAGAACTAAAGATGCATGAGCCATCACTGCACGGTGGAACGACTGCACGGTGACAGTACTCCAACCCACTCCCTAGGGTCTCACCTGATATCTCGATTTTGCGGCGTTGCAATATCTAGACTTTCCAGGATCATGTTTTCGACTTCCTTGGTCGAGACTCGCACGGTCATCGTACGGACCGTCCCCTTTGCGCGAGGCGTACCGTCTGGATTGGTAAGTTCAAAAAACGCCGGTCGATTGGGAGAACCATCGATTTTGAAGAGGTCCTTGGAATTTGAATAGGTCACGCGGCTAGCCGTCCCCACCAGCAACCCATTCTCGGCTCCCATATCGCGGAATACCACGCCATCAACAGCCTCCAGTTCCCAAGGACTCGCCTTGGCACCGGACACCCGGACAACACTACCAGCAGGATCAGCATTGATCCGAATACGCTCGCAATCAAGCGTCGAATCCCCAATCGAAATCGAATCCATCGTTGCTGCATCAAAAAACGCAGCGTTGAACCCTGGCACGCCCCGCTTGCCAACCCTAACGCCACCCAGAAAATCCAACGTCTTGGCCTCAACACTCACTTGCATCGCATCCTTGAACAACAAATGGACTCCAGTGTAGGGCGAAGGCCCCTCATCCGCGGGAATCCATCCACGATACCACCCTGGCCCGAAACCTTTGATCAAGCCGCCGACCTCACTGGGCGTGAACTCAAGTTTCTTGGTGTACAGCAAGTGTTTGGACTGTCTTGTCTCGTTAGCAGCCAGTCGCATGACTTGGATTTCAACTGGCCGTTGTTGCGTCTCAGTGATCGTGACCCGCTGGATACTGGCCTGCTGCATTTGACTCGGTTTCATCATCTCTACCTCGCCGGCTAAATCGACCTGCATTCGATCGCCAGTCAGGTGCAAGTCCATCGCATCGCCGCCCGATAACACCGACGCAGTAATGTCGATTCCCTCCGACAGCACAACTGTACTTCCATCAAACAGAAGCTCGCCCAACCAACGACAGTGCGGCGTATTTACCCAACGCAACGAATCCGGGTCTGCAGCCTGATCCGCTCCCTGCATCATCGAAGATGGCAGCTGAAACTCACCTGCTGCATTCATCCAAAGAATATTCTGACTTGGCCGCAACTGAATCATCGGACCAACAAAAAAACCATCACCCACATCAAGACGCGCGAGTTTCCGATCGTTACCGCGAAGCTGAACCACATCACTGCCAAGCTGCCCTTCGTACTGCAAATCTTCACCCGTCAATTTCGCGGGCAGTGCAACGCCTTCATGCTGATGCATGTACTCAATCGACACATCTCCTTCAACATTTACTTTCTGGGGCGTCCAGCGATCATCATTGTCGACCGCCAGCTTGGCACTGATTCGTCGTCCCCTTATTGTCTGCCGCTGATTGGACTTCTTTACAACCGGCTCAACCGCAGCGGGTGAAACAGCTGATGCTGAACGCTGTGTTGGTGCAGCCTGTTTCACATTGGCATTGGCCAAGAACTGTTTTTGATCAAAGAACAACAACAATTCATCTGTTTCAGCATCGACACTGTCGGTTGAGATGCGCACCTGGTCCTGCAAGCTGATCCACTCAGGCAAACAGCTGGTTTCCTTCCGTGCAATGCTCCCAGTAGCTGTGGCTTGCCGCGACTCTTTGGCAATCAGCTTAACCGCACCTGCGAGTGTACGGGCTCCAAATTGCCCGGATGTTTTACGATCTTCACCCGCAGCACTACTCAACCCAAATCGTCCCTTCACATCACCACCGATCACAAAGTCGAACCTTCGGGGTGCTGCTTCCTGTCCCATTGGTAGCGGGGTGGCTTGTGATGGTTGCGTCAGTGCGTTCGCTTCATTCACGGTAGCCGCACCCACATTGGACACGACACTTGAATTTGCGGTGGCAGCCGCTTCACTCAACTTGAATGACTTCTCCCAGCTCATATCACCGACAGTGCCAGAATCATCGCGAAAGAAAGCACGCCCAAATCCATCCACCAACAACTGAAGCAACCTCGGCTGTTCCCCCATCTGCAAAGTACACTTCAATTCTTCAAAGGTTCCTCCCCAATCAGCGGAGTCAACTTTGACGCCACTGGGGCCAGTCGCTAGAACCGCCAACCGCCCTCCGCTGCCCGAGTTCACTTCAATCGTATTTGCCGTGAAATCGGCTCCCATGCTGCCCGACCTAAGAACCACAGGCTGTCCCGTTGCCGTGATCTTTTCAAATTGATTAGTAACGGAAGTACTCCCAGCACCAGAAGCATCCTGCACCTCAGGATCAGCAAGTACACACTGCAGGGTATCACAGTCGAATGTACTGACTTCCGCACCCTCACGATAAACGAGCGACACACCATCTCGCATCGCAAGGACTCTCTCGTCAAAGAGATACTCAACCCTACCGTCACAAGCAAAATCCATCGATTTCTGCTCGTCAACAGCGTAATTTAGCCCATACAAATAAATCAATTCGAGTCGTTCAAGTCCTGGAATGCCATTTCCCGTTTTCGTCAGATGGAGCGTCAGGTCCCGGCCCCGCATCGTGAGTCCATCTGACTTAAGATCGAATTCGTCGGTGGTCCATATCTTCTGGTTATCGATTCCAACATTGGATGTATTGACCAGCAGATCGCTATTTTCTGCGCCGTCACCAATTCGCTTCACGACAACGGGGCCAATGACGCGTCCGCGTTCAATCGCCGGTGTTGGCCCGCTGCCAATCACGAGCGAGCGACTGAACTGGATCTCCGCTCCCTGAATCGCATCAATCACGATAGGGGTTGCTGACCTGCCGGGCCTTAAGCCACCACCAACCACAATTGAGAGGGGGGATAACTTAACCTTGTTGTTCTCTAGATCTACCCAATCCTCAAACAGCAGCATCCCGTCAACTGTCTTCAGAATTTTGCACCCGCTGCGCTGCCAGCACGTCTCATCAGGAAACAAATATTTGATGCTATCCGCAAAGCGATCGAGCGGTGGCATGGTAGCCAAATGCATCGTTTTCACCTTGGGAGCATGCAGAGATGGCGTCACCAGAATCTGGTAAGCAACGGCCATTGCGATAACAACGGTGAGGGCAAGCAGATATCTTCGGAATTTTACAAACATGGTGCAATTCGAAGCATGGGGCAGTCGAAAGCTGAAGCGTGGATTTCAGGCTGGCGTTTTGATTCAAAACCAACACGCACGCAACAGTGATCGACGGCACTAGCTCAAATGTTCCTCCCAACGATGCTTGGAACGCAACAGTCTTTCAATCAACTCGCGCAATGCACCTTCGCCACCCTTGGAACGCAAGATCCAACCAGCAGCTTCCTGAGCATCAAACGCCGCATCCGCCGGCGCGACAGCCAGCCCCACGCGTCGCATGACCGCAATGTCGGGCAAGTCATCGCCGATGTAGCAAACTTGCTCAGGTTCACAGCCCATCGCCAACATCATGCCCTCAGCAGCCGGCCACTTGTCCTCGTACCCCTGCTGAACATTCTCGATGCCCAGTTCAGCAGCCCGGTGACTGACAATGTCACTGGTTCGTGCAGTTAGGATGCCAAAACCAAAGCCACTCTTCATCCAAGCTTTGATTGCCACACCATCTCGCACGTGAAACCGCTTGGTCTCAACACACTGATTGTCATAAACGATGCGTCCATCTGTCATCACGCCGTCAACATCGGACAGAATACAAGTGATCGGATCAGCAATTTCGCAGTCGGGTTTCAACAAGGCTGGCATGAAAAGTGAAAACTGGAGGTCAGAAGAACGAACAGAAAACAATGGACAAAAGGTACAAACATCAGGTTGATGGTTTTTGACCGGGGGCAAATGGAAGTGTGGCTGGCCCCTGCCTTACTTCGGTCAACGAAACAAGGTCGGTGATATCAAGTAGCCCCACCGGGTGCGAATCGGCGTTGACCACAGGCAATTCACTAATTCGGCGTTGGGACATCAAGGCCATCGCATCCTGCAATAGTGTCCCACTCAGGGCAGTGGCTGGTTCCTGAGTCATACGTGAAGCGATCGAAGCATCCAATGCGGTCTCCTCACGAGCCTCCAACAATCGCGCCAGATCACTGTCAGTAAAAATCCCCGCAAGTTTTCCTTGTTCATCCACCAACATCACAGCACCGGTTCGCCGACCGGACTGGGACGTAGCCACCATCGCTGAACGAATCGAAACACCACTCGAAGCCACGCGGCAAACCGAAAGTGGACGCATGACGTGATCCACTTCCGTCAGTTTCCGACCCAGCGAACCTCCGGGGTGATAACGCGCAAAGTCCTGTGCAGTGAATGATCGTAATTGACTTGCCAACATCGCTATTCCATCGCCTACGGCCATCATCACAGCGGTGCTCGCCGTGGGTGCGAGTCCGTTGGGACACGCCTCATCGTGCCTGCCGATCGCCACAGAACAATCAGCGGCAACGGCCAATGGATTGTCGTGATCGGACGTGATGGAAATCAAACCAGAAGAGTTGGCTCGCAGATGCGGCGCAATCCGCACCACCTCTTCACTGCGACCTGAATTACTAATCGCCCATACCAAGTCACACTTTCGCACGCGTCCCAAATCACCATGAACAGCTTCGGACGGATGCAAAAAATGAGCCGGTGATCCGGTGCTTGCAAGTGTGGCAACCAACTTTTGCCCAACCAGACCCGCTTTCCCAACACCAGTGACCACGACACAACCATCGCAACCCGCGGTCAACTCAGCCGCAACGACTGATTCCGGCCCCAGTGAAGCCGACGCCGAGAGGATTGCATGCCCCTCGGTGCTTACGTTGGATCGCAACAGACGCAAACGCTCCAGCATGCTACTGGGCGTAGAAAGGTGGGCATTCGAAGCGGGTTGCTGTTGTCTTGGCTGACCGGACAAAGCGAGACCTTCCTTGGTACATCGCGGATCTTCTTGTGCAAGCGTCAGCGAGTATCTTACAGGCAGACATGTTCCTATTACAACGCTAGTCGCTCCTGCAACAACGGAAGCGAATCGGCATTGCTAGCATCTCATGGTATTGAGATCACTTCGTCAACATTCATCAACGCCCTTGCTGTTAGCATCCAGACCTGTGGATTATGTTGATAGCGTTGGTAAAACTCCATGATCGCTTGCAACTCAGGCTTTTTGGGAGCCCGTGAGAGCAGCTGTCGAAACATCAAAGATGCGATTTCCCTTGGATCTCCGTCTTTCCCAAGTTGATTGGTGACCGTGTCCGCCAAGCCACTGGCGTACTCCAAGTACATCTCATCGTTCAGGAGAGACAATGCTTGCAATGGAGTCGTGCTACGATCCCGCCTCGCGAGACAGGTTTCTCCAGACGGGCCATCAAAGGTCGCAAACGCCGCGAAAGGAGCGGTTCGTTTACTGAACGTATAGACGGACCGTCGAAAACGATCCGCACCTTGTGACGTCGTCCACTTGGGAGCGCCGTAGGCGAGTTGCATAACGCCGTCGGGCTGTGGTGGAAAAACACTTGCCCCGCCAACTTGTCTTGTCAGCAGCCCTGATGCAGCCAACAAGGAATCCCTGATCTGCTCAGCCGCAAGTCGCCTCCTCGGCATTCCAGCAAGCAACCGGTTAGTGGGATCAACATCACTACGCTTGTGTATTGCCTGCCGATAGGTTGATGACAAAACAATCATTCGATGGAGCCGCTTCAACGACCATCCATTTTGAAACAAATCGACAGCCAACCAGTCCAGCAATTCAGGGTGCGAGGGCGGTTCGCTCTGAGTCCCAAAGTCACCGGCGGTATCGACGATGCCGCGACCAAAAAACTCACGCCACGCACGATTCACTGTGACTCTTGCAGCAAGAGGATTATTCTCACTCACCAGCCAATTCGCAAAGCCCAAGCGGTCGCGAGGAATGGTATCGCTACTCGTGATTTCCGCATTAGCGAGAAACGCAGCTGGAAGCCCTGGTTCCACAGCTTCACGTGGCTGCAAATATTCACCACGATGATGTCGATAGGTGATTCGTTGATCGGCGATTCCCCGATCCTGCATCCCAAGCGTTCGAACCTGAGATGGGATTTCGCGCTGCAAAGCCAATAGTTTCCGTCGTTGTATTTTCAGTTCAGGCGTTGTGATGATGAAGTGTTTTTGCAGGAAGTCAAAATCCATCTCCGAAATATCAGCGATCCCTGGCACATGCCAGCCATACATCGACTCGGGCAATTTCGATGCCACCACGGGAGTTCGACCGGAAGTGAACGAGAATCGAAAACGACCTAAACCAGCCGCGAAGTGCCGCTCAAAAACGAGCTCAATCTCAACGTTACTACCTGGCTCCAGAGGCTTCGAAAAATTAACCACCCATTGATTCGAAGTCCCCTCAGCCCCTGACGTCGACCATCCTGTGGAACCTTCACTGTCGATCACGTTGACGGCGTCAGCATTTCCAGAACCAACACCAATTTTCCCATAGCTGTGAGACGGATCCCGCAGAGCGACGTTCGTTCCTTCACGGTTGACTGTCAGCTCGCTGAGAAAGAAGTCACCACGTCTTCCCTCATAAAACGCCAAACCGGGACCGCCAGCGGGCAATGAAACATCGGGAAGCACATCAAGCCGCATAGCGGTGTAGGGTTCATCGCTTTTGGGCAACTGATAGCTCAAAGAGTAGACTTCTCGTTTGGTTACGTCACCTCTGGCGCGAATCGAAAAATCAGGCAGCACCTCGAGCAGTGGTTTGGTGGATTTCATGCTAACCGGAGCAAGGGATGTCCATGGCCGTGACTGGTTCACCTGTTTCTCAACCCAGTCATAGAAAACGGCTTCAAGCTTGCTTTTGAATTCCGATTGCGGATTGGACGATGATTTCTGGCGTAATCGGTGTAGTTTCTTAAACTGCTGAAAGTCAGGCAGGTAATCTTCGACGATCCGTGTTTCTTCCTCCGTGATGCGACGTGCAATTTCGTCTGCCAGTTGGTCTCGCTGCCTGTCTGACACAACCACATCGGGCTCGTCTGCATTGTTCAGCAAGGCAAACAACGCAAAGTAATCCGAATGGGTGATGGGATCATACTTGTGCGTATGACATTGCGCGCATCCTGTCGTCAGTCCCATCCAAACGGTGCCGGTCGTTGCCACGCGATCAACGATCGCGTGGTATCGATATTCCATCGGATCGATACCACCCTCTTCGTTCAGCATGGTGTTTCGATGAAACCCAGTAGCAATCCGCTGCTGATTGGATGCATCTGGCAACATGTCCCCAGCCAACTGTTCAATGGAAAACTGATCGAAAGGCATATCCGCTCCGATAGCCGCGATGATCCAATCACGATACGGCCAAATCGTGCGTCTTCGATCCTTTTCGTAGCCATTGGTATCGCTGTACCTGGCTAGATCAAGCCACGGTCGAGCAAATCGCTCAGCGTATCCGGGTGAAGCAAGAAGTCGATCAACGAGTCTCTCGTAAGCACCTGATTCTTGATCTTGCAAATATCGGTCTACCTCCTCGAGCTCAGGAGTGGTTCCGATCAGGTCGAGCGATAGTCGTCGAATCAAACTCTCACGATTGGCAGCATCGGCAGGCCTCAGCCCGACTGCTTCCATTCTCCTGAGAACAAAATTGTCAATCGGGTTTCGGCACCAACCCGCGTTGGTAACTCGCGGGACACTTGCTTGAACAGGCGAAACAAACGCCCAGTGCTTTTGATACTGCCCGCCAGCTTCAACCCATTCAGCCAGCATCTTGACTTCACTTTCAGTCAGACTTCTGCCCGAATCCGGTGGCGGCATTCGAAGCTCTGGATCATCCGTGCTGACACGACTCATCAACTCACTGGCTTCAGAATCACCGGCAATGATCGCTGCATAACCACCAAGATCTTCTTTTGCACCTTTTTCAACATCTAGCCTTAAACCGGCTTCTCGCGCTCCTTCATCGGGTCCGTGGCACTTAAAACAATGCCGAGCCAACAGGGGGCGGATTTGACTATCAAAATCACTTCCCAAGCCAATCCCTGCAATACAGACCAGGAAAAACAGGCTGCGTGCAGGAACTCTGAGGGTGTAAACGATCATTAAATTCAAAGTTTGCAAGTAACATCACCGACGATCAGTGGGAACGGGGGCATGGATCTCGTGCGAGACAGCACCTCGATCTGCTGGGAAATGCACTTTCAGCATTCAATGTGACGCAAAATGATTACCTTAACACGATTGGAGACGAAGAAGCCGAGTCAAGAAATAGGCTTTCGGATTTGGAGACAAAATTGGGTAAGAAAGTTGGAAGATTGATGCGGGTGATAGAGGAGGATCTATCAAAGCGTAGAGCGTTACCCAAAGACGCCACACGCTTGGAGCAGGAGGGGGATGCTTGGATAGAGGCAGGCATTGATACCAATTTGGCAGACGGCTTCTTGGCGTACTATTGGAGCATGGTAGATAACCGCCGATCGGTGAACGCAAGCCAAGCGATACCCATGCCATCAACGTGTTGCAACTGCCGTATTTAATCGAGACACCATTGAGTACATCCAGTCAGCCACGTAGCCCCCTCCCAGCAATCTCACGCTAATCTGCGCGATCTGGTGGCAATGAATGCCAATTCCGGCGAATCACCACGGTTTCGACCGTTTTTGAAAGGCCAGAAACGCCCAAAACACCGTAAACATGGCATTCTAGTGATTGACTCCCCCCTTACCTTGAAAACTTGGGAAACATGGTCTGCCATCGGACGAGCGTCTTGGCAGGTAAACCGATTCCCAAAGGCGGGGGACCTATCCACCTATTTCTGCACAACGTTGGATCACAGTCAACGTGCCCGTCTCGCTTCCCTCGCTTCGACCGCTCCGCCATAAATTTCGTGAGCGGCTAGCACAACCATCCCCACCAATAATGGCAAGATGTAATAAAGCAACCTGAAGATCAACACGGATGCCAAAACCGAATCGCCGACAGTACCCTTGAGCAGCGTCAGCAGAATCAGATCAAGGACTCCAAGCCCCCCGGGAACCTGCGTCAACAGGGAAACGGATATTCCGACGAGATACGCGCCCAACACCATCGCAAATGGAACAGTCGCAGCTGTGGGCAGAACCAGATACAGTGCCGTCGCAGAAATCAGGAGGTCGATTGCAGCAACCGAGGCCTGCACTGCCATCAAGCCTGGCTCGGGTGGGCGTAGATTCAACTTTCCGATTGGCCAAGGCTTCCGCCAGAGACAACACACCAGCAGATAGCTAATCGCCAATACCAACAAGATGACGCCTAGCGTACGTGTCCCAAATGGCAGGCTCACTTCCTCAGGTAATTCAACCGGCACACAAACCAGCACGGTGCCCCCTAAAAACCAGAGTCCACTCCAGAAGGTCAGCCCCAGAATCGCCATCATCACGACAATCTGACTGGGTGAGAGCCCCCAACGAGAATAAAACCGAAACCTAATCGGAGTGGCAGCGAGCAAAGTACCGAGGTTGTTCCCGAGGCTGAAGCCCAAAAACGAAACCAGCGCCACGCGTCGAAGCGGAAGCGACCGACATACGTAGCGAAGCGCCAACAAGTCATACGCAGTCAGCAATCCGTAATTGAGAGCGATCAAAAACGCGGCAAACCCGATGTAGAGTGGCCTCACACCGGTCAGCCCCGCCATGAACTCCTCCCACGTAGTCCCCTGCACCTCGCGATACAGGAGGCGAATCGCCAACACGAAAAGTACGGCGGCAAACACCGGCCCGACAATCGCACGTAATCTTCGCGTGAGCAAGGAAACCGCCAAAGGAATGAGAGAGAGAACCACGCCGTGATATTGTCGATGCAACAGCTAGAGTCGCAAGGGCCACACCGACCAAAAACGTCAATTATGGGCAACCTCCATCCCCCCAACAACACGATCAAGCCGCCTAGAACAAGATAATTGGGGGGCAGGCTGACTATCCCAGCCCAGCTCAATTCGCTAAAAAACGTCCGGTAGTCAACAAACCACATCCTCGCCAAAATTAAACCTCGGCGTTGGCCGCGGTTATATTAAGTCGCTGCCGAACACTGGTCCCCATCAAACACAAACGCACCCATTCAACATTTGTACCAAAACAGCGTGTCGCAGCTTCCCTTAGCGTTGTCGGAAAACTGCCATGATAAGAAGGCGTCGCGATGCTTTTCGATGCCGAATCATCAATGCGGACAAGCCACTCCAAGCCGAGTCGTTTTCGGTGGCACAACCCATTCGCCAACGATCTTTCCACCACAACTTGGCTCTAAACTGAGTCGTGAAACTCCTTGTCACGCACGACTCAGTGCGTATCACGAATCACTGACGACACGTCCGAAAAACAGAACCCTCTAATCGAGCAGAATACGATGAAAACGGTGCAGCATGACTTGGTTGTTCTCGGTGGCGGACCCGCAGGGTACGTCGCTGCAATTCGAGCAGCACAGCTTGGAATTGATACTGCATGCATCGATGAGAACCCGCGATTTGGTGGCACTTGTTTACGCGTCGGTTGCATCCCCAGCAAAGCACTTTTGGAATCAAGCCATTTATATGAAGAAGCTAACCATGGGATGACGGAACACGGCGTCCAGATCAACGGAGTCGAACTGCACTTAGACAAACTGATGGCCCGCAAAGACAAGATTGTGGACACGCTCACTGGCGGCATCAACATGCTGTTCAAGAAACGCGGTGTCACACCGTATCAAGGACGTGGCCGTTTTCGCGACGTCAACACCATTCAGGTTGACGGCGGAGAACCGCTGCTCATCGAAGCAAAACGCATCTTGATATGCGCCGGCAGTCACCCCGCGAAACTTCGCTCGGTCGAAGAAGACAACGACCGAATCGGCAACAGCACCACTGCTCTTTCGTTTCCTGATGTACCTGATCGCCTCGTTGTCATTGGCGGTGGCTACATCGGCCTTGAACTGGGCAGTGTTTGGAATCGTCTTGGCAGTGAAGTCATCGTACTAGAAGCGATGGATCGAATTCTGCCGGGCATTGATAACGAAATAGCGAAGCTCGCCCATCGAATCTTCAAGAAACAAGGGCTCGATTTCAGAACCAATACATTTGTTGACTCAGCCAAACGCAACGGCGACAAGTGCGTGGTCGCCATCAAGGATGGAAAACCAATCGAGTGTGACCGTGTTTTGCTGTCGACGGGACGCACCCCAGCCACTGACGACCTGGGACTCGAATCCATCGGTTTAGAGACAGATGCACGTGGCTTCATCGCAGTTGACAATCGATTCGAGACTGCGGTCGAGAGCATTTTCGCCACAGGTGATTGCATTGGCGGAGCCATGCTCGCGCACAAAGCGATGGAGGAAGGAATTGTCTGTGTCGAAAGGATGGCAGGCATTGAGAGCCACCTCAACTACAACGTCATTCCCGCCATCGTCTATACGCATCCGGAGATCGCGACCGTTGGGAAAACAGAAGAACAACTCAAAGAAGGGGGTGTTCAATACAATAAAGGCATCAGTCCATTTGGTGCTAACGGCCGCGCTCGCACTCTCGGCGAAACAGACGGGCGAGTTAAGATCCTTGCTGACAAAGAAACCGACCGTGTGCTTGGCGTGCACATCATTGGGGCAAGAGCTGGTGACCTGATAGCCGAGGCCGCAGCAGCGATGGAGTATGGAGCGAGCAGCGAAGACATCGCCCGCACCTGCCACGCGCACCCGACACTTGCTGAAGCGGTGCATGAAGCTGCAATGGATGTTGACAAAAGGGCCATTCACACCGCGTAAGCCTTTGCCGACGCGAACCGCGGCGGGTATCAATCACGCCGTGTGGCCCGCATCACCTCGCGTTTACCGCCCACCGGCCCTCGCAAACACTCGATTTCGAAACCGCACGCGGTCAATGCATCTTTGACACGGCGATTCACGCAGTAGGTCACCAAGTGCCCTCCGTTTCGCAGCAGCTTGCGCATCACGCCAAGAAATTCCTCGGTCCAAAGCTCGCTGTTCACGGAGGGCGCAAAAGGATCAAAGTAGATTGCGTCAAACGCGGCGGCACCAGCGAAACGAAAGTTCTGCGCATCGTGGTGGTGAATCGTGACACTTGTATACTCGTTGAATTTCCAATCATAGCTGCGGCCCAGCGACCCGAACGTGTGACTTGCGTACCAATCAAGGTAATGGTCACACACCGCCGAGCACCTTAATCCTGACTGCATATCAAGCGTTCGGAGAACCGTCACCGGTAACAATTCCAAATCAATTGCGTGATAGTCAAGTTGGGCGTTGCCGGCTACCGCATCATCCACCGTCAGCAGCATGCCCAGCCCCGTTCCTAGCCCAATCTCAAGCACTGAGGTTCGCTCCCCACAGGACAATCTATCCTCAATCGCACTATTGCGAAGGTAAACATGACGCGTCTCAGCCAGCGCACCGGACGCGCTATGAAACGCGACGCCGCTCGCTGGGTCAATCAACGTTCGGCTGTTATCGTCAGTGATTTGAATGGCTCTATGATCGCCAGCAATCTCTAGCAGTGGGCGAATGGGAGGCATGAAAATCACCGAACGCAAAACACGGAGGCAAAAAAAAGCGTAAAATGTGCTCTATCGAACCTCATCATACTCTTAGATCACCTGAGGCAAGTTCAGCCATCTGCACAGGCGTCTTGTTTCGCATACGTTGACCGTTTACCTACCATGTCATACTCAACGAGGTCGCACGTGCCTGACGGCCCCCCGTCAATGACACCCCGTAACATTTGACTTGTTGCTTCAGGTCTCAACATGAAAGTGACACAATGCACCGTGTCACTGTCCTTGCATGCCAACATTGACTATTCGCAGCCGGCGGCGGCCCCCCTTTTGAACACTGATGCAGCGATGCCATTACA
>Ga0315321_10002600_pt1 | contig 13969 bp, 17 predicted proteins | sample M180m21515metaG_FD_203464 | JGI IMG/M metagenome (GOLD analysis project Ga0315321, IMG submission 203464) | Ammonia-oxidizing marine archaeal communities from Monterey Bay, California, United States - M1 80m 21515 | ecosystem: Environmental > Aquatic > Marine > Intertidal zone | place: USA... | reverse complement strand
TCGGGCAGCATTTTGTCTTGGAGGTTATCGGACGGTGGTCCAAACCACGCAACTCGTATCACATGATCCTTCATGGCATGTAACCCCTATATCCTTCGAATATGAAAGCCACCATCGACATTGAGTCTTTCACCGGTAGTAAAAGTGAGCTTTCCGGAAGCTAGCAACTGGACCGCGGTCGCCACGTCGTCGCAGGTTCCCCAACGTTTTATCGGCGTAAGCCCATTCTTGATGAGGGAATCGTATTTTTCTTTAACAGGAGCGGTCATGTCGCTCCTGATCACACCTGGGCAAACTTCGTAGACGAGAATGTTATCCTCAGCTAGTCGGCTTGCGAAAAGCTTGGTCATCATTTCAAGGCCTGCTTTGGCTATACAGTAGTCCGCTCGATTTTCTGAAACTGCGTAGGAAGAAACGGAATTGATGTTAACGATTACGTTTGGGTGGCTGTCATCCTGTAGCATCATTTGACGGGAAACAAGCTGGGATAGGAAGAACGGTCCTTTGAGATTGGTGTCAAACACCATATCCCACGATTCCTCCGTCGTGTCTAATAGGTCTTGCCGTCCCTGAGACGTGATTCCAGCATTGTTTACCAAGATATCAATTTGCCCGAATTCGTTAAGCGTGGTCTGCAGGAGTCGTTGCCGATCGTCTCGATTACCTACGTCAGCCTGACACGCAATTGCAGGTATGCCACTTCGGGAAAGCTTCAAGGCTAGTTGGGTAGCGTCAGCCTCGCTGCGAAGATAGTTGATGACTACTTTGCAACCATCGTTATTTAGCCTTTGGGCAATCGCGGCCCCAATACCGCGGGAGCTACCAGTGATTATTGCAACAGGAGCATTTGGGACAGACATAATTTCTTCCATTGAAGATCAACGAGCCTCAGATTCTATTGTAATCCTAAGCTGAGCGACGTAAATGATGTCGATGCGAGGTGTCGGCAAGTATCGAGTGCCCTGAGATTAGCCTAGAAATGACCGGATACTGCGAACCGTTGACGATGTCCATATTGGGCAGTGTGATGGTAAATCCGCCAGCCATCGGTGGTATGAGTTCCGCGCAGATGATCCCATTCGCCCCCGCTTGATAAGCGAGTGCCGCCTGATTAAGAAGGTTGTGGCTGGCAATCAGGTGGATGTAGGTGGCCCCATTGGTGCAGTCTTCAGGAGTCAGGGCAATTCGCTCCACATTTGTCTGCGTCCCCAAAAGCGGGGGAAGGTCAGCCAGAACCAGTTGTCCCCCAAGGAGGTCGGCTAATCGACCGCAGTTAATTTCAAATGGGCAGCGAACAATAACCATTTTTCAATTATCCATCCGTATAATTTTCGAAGCGGAAAAGATCCCGCCCGTATTTAGCCACAGGGTTGAGAATTTCACTAAGGCAAATTGAAGCTATCTCGGCATCGTCAAAATAATAGGTTTCCTTGCCAACCATGTCGGATTTTTGATCACCTTTACCAGCGATCAAAACCGTATCGCCGTCTTCAGCAATGCTAAGGCCGAAAACGATGGCGCGTTCCCTACCGGGGATCACGTACGCATCGGCCGATCGGAGGTAGCCATCTAACACGTCATGGGCAATTGCCAGTGGGTCTTCATACCCGGGATTGTTTTCAGTGATGATCGACACGTCGGCAAATTTTTCTGCCACGCTACCCATTGCCGCACGTTGACTCGCTGTGTGCTCAGCGGAAGGGCCGTAAACCACGATCAGTCGTCCCTGGGAAATCTGCCGTAACGCGAGGACGGCCTTGTTAAGATCACGGGCATTATTTGCATGGTCGACGAAAACGTCAAATCCCTGCCCCTGATCAATGCGTTGAAGGTGGCCTGGGGCAGTGTCATAGCTTGCAATTGACTTACATAACTCTCCGAAAGGCAGTTCAAGCAAAAGTCCGATGGCGACGGCCTGCAGAAAGGTAAATACATGTTGATGGCCAAGAATAGGGGAGAAAACCTCTATTGCTTCGTTGCCAGCGTGAACCGCAAATCGCTGCCCGAGCCTACCGTGTTCCAGATGTTGGGCCCAAATGTCGGACTCGTCGTTTGCTCCGATAGACAGGAACGCTCTGTCTTCCGGGATAAACTCGAAACGGGTAATGGGATCCGCGAAGTTAAGGACGGCGACCCCCTGTTGGCTTAGCTGGTGGAATGCCCTTTCATAACTATTGGCATATGCCTGAGCTGTGCCATCAAACTCGCCGGGATTTATTTCCACCGATGTGACAACAAGAAAATCAAACGAAAACGTATCAAAAAAACGTGAAGCAAGTTGCTCCGAAGTCACTTCCTGAATCGCCACTTGTACGTTCGAGTCGGCAAGATCGGTAAGTTTGCGAGCGTGTATTTTGAATGCGTTTTGTGGATTGTCACTTGCGGGTGCGGTGATGATCTGGCAGGCTTGTTGCAGCGTTTCAAGCATGTGGGCGATTAGCCGAGAGGTCGTGGAGATACCTGTGCTACCGGTGACGCCGATCGTAATGAGATTGTTCTTTCGAGCGCCATAGACTAGCTGGCTTAACTCTGAAAATGCTGTTCTGGTGTCGTCTACTAAGAATAAGGGCGAGTGCGTGGGAAGTAGCCTTTCAGCAAGGATTCCTACAGCACCATTGGCGATAGCCACTTCGATGTCGTTGTGCCCGTCGCCCTCTCCTGTGACGATTGCAATGTATAGATCCCCTGGCGAGACTTCCGAGGCCTCCGTAGAAATACGGGAAAACTCGATTTCCTTCGCGTTGAATGGACGCGCACCTGGGAGGTGTTGGCTTAATTTATAGAACGTTTGGGCCGTATCCATGGCGTTTAATAACATATCCGTCGTTTTGGGAAATTGGCAACTTCCATGTCGCCACGTTGTTAACGTCTCATGAATCGGCAACTCGTGTCAACGTCGATCAGTGGAGTTTTTTTACACACCCGGATGGCGTCAAATCGGTATTCACTCAGGCTGGTGAAAAGAGATATAATCAGACGGTTTGACTAAATTAGTGTATCTCTTGTGCCAGATTCTATGATTGCAGTAGGGCTTCTTGAACCAGATTGTCTACCCTCGTTGTTTCCGGCTGGGGAACTTGCAGGGTTGGGGATTGATTTAAGATGCATTTCCCTTAGCGACACGGTGGAATCGGAGGTAGCATTGGACCGCGATGCAGAGATACGTCTCGTGCTCCTCCAGCAAGTACGTCGGCGACCGTACTCCAATTCTTGCCTGCAAGTTCTTAGAAGGCGATTCCCTTTTGCACTGTTTGTTTGTGTGAACGGCCGTTGGAACGAAGGTGCGGCCCGTAGCGGTAAGCCGTATTCAGGTGTACTCCACGTTCGGGATTCAGAGGCCGTCTATAGAATCCGCCGACTCATCAGTTGTATGAATCGGCAGACAACTACGATGGGAGAGTATCGCGCCCTTTTTTCTCCTCGAGAGGCTCTTTGGTGGTGGTTGGACGTTGGGATATCGGAATGGGTAGGCAACCCCGTACCTTTACTAATCTTCGGGCAGCGATCTTCTACGGGTGGAATCGCCAAGGCCTTTGAATCCTATGGTTGGGTACCGTCAGAATATCCTCTAGAAAAACTTATTTCTGTAAGTCCGGATCGCAGTGGGCTGCCATTTTATGAACAGAATCGCCAAATTGCCATTGTCCGAAATCGAGCCGAAGTACGTTGGTTACTTCTTCATAAGCTTGTGTCGGGACTGGACCTTTTGATCGCTGATAATCTTACTGTGAATGAGCGTCGAAGCCTGAAGGTTGATTATGCTTGTGCGGTGATATCAAAGCCTTACCAAAATGATGACCTTGTTGAAGCTATGCAGGTCAGATCACCATCACCGGGAGGGCCTGCGGTATCACCATTACGCGAGTGAATCGAGTAGGGTCTGACGATCGATCGTTAAATCTCGGTATTGCTGCGGTACAAAAACCCGTAGTCGTTTAACATGATGGTCGAATTGGTCTGTGGCTAGAGAGTTTACAACGGGCGAAACGTTAGGAAGTGCATGTTTGGTGTCGGTGTTTTCGTCAACTACATTGATGTTGAATTGTACCTCGAGCTGTTGTGGCGCGGCATCGATAATAACCTGCTGAGACTCGAGGCCTAATAGTCCTGCTAAACGGGCTGAACAAGAAGCGAGGCCTGCGAAATTGTGGCGTCGGGCAACATCGTAGACTTCGATATCCTGACGGGCATTGGTTTCGTAAATCGATTTATATAACGCTCGTCGCCTTCCGAACAGATCTTGGGCAATGCCCGTGGTATCCGCGGCTAAAACGAGAGAATGGAATTCTGTCTCTGTCGATTCAAGAAGCTGTTTGAGCATCGACGAATCGTTTCGACGTTCATAGATGACACGTTGCAACATCGACGTGGCACTTCGCACGGTCTTGTGCCAGTACACCTCGGAAAACATCACATATCTGGCGAAGACCATCATCTCTGTGGCCGTTAACGCTTTGCTTGAGATGCTGAGTTGATCGGATGTTGGTGAATAGCGAAGTCCCTTGATTAATCGGTTACTGTCGAAATTACGTCCATACGGAACGCCAGCGTGCAAACTGTCTCTTTGTAAATAATCCAGTTTGTCAATATCGATAGGACTAGATAAGAGTCGATAAAGGAATTGCTGACTAGGGGTTCTATTGTGACCGCCGAGGAACTGAATGACGTCATCTGGTGTTACCGACCAATCTTCGTTGATTAAATTCCCAATTTCCCCCGCACCGATCGTGACCTCTGCAAAATGTTCATGTCGGGGTATTCCCTCGAGCTTCATATCTTCCATCGGATGACAATACGGCCAATGTCCGATGTCGTGAAGTAATGCCGCAAGAATAAATATTTCAAGCTCGGGCTCCGATACGTCCCTGACAAAATGATCATTAACCTGAAATTCTCTTATATAACGCAGTGCTAGGTGGTAAACGCCTAGGGAGTGCTCGAAGCGAGTATGCGTGGCAGAAGGGTAGACAGTCCTTACGAACCCAAGTTGAGGGACCTGCTTCAGTCGCTGGAACGGAATAGAATCCACAAGCCTGAGGATTCGTGGTGTCACTGGAATATCTTGTTGAAAGGCAATGCGGATAAACGAATTGCTACCTTGCAGAGCCTTTAATTCCGGAACGGACATCGACTAGTCACCTATTTGATAATCAAGGCTATGTCGCCCAGAACAAGACTGTAAATAGCTAATGAGGAAATGAACAGGGCGACGTGTACAAGCCCCTGCTGGTATTCAAAGTCAAAAACAAACATAGGCAGGAAGGTTGAAATAGCCGTTAATGCAATGGCAAGAATAATCACCGCAGGAAGAATAACGGAGCCATCCTCTACTAGCAAACCGTCCGAGATCAACACCAACATACGCCAAATTACTGTATAGATTACCCCAACGAGGCAGGCGCGGACGATAGTCTTTCGGCCATAGTTACTGCCGTTGTCTTGGCCGCGAAGGACAATATTACCAAGAAGAGAGGTGCTGGTACCGAGGAGACCGCCAATCAATAGCGCAGTAAAGAACCCTGGGTTCGGTTCAGTTTCCGATAAAAATCGAACCAAAATCGTGAGGAGTAGCCCAGCAAGGAGGGCACCGGACGCACATAGGAGTTCAGATTTTCCAGCTGTTGTGTGCTGTCGACGTATTGAGTTGAGCTTTGCCGGTGCTCCAGCGGACGTCGTTTCCCGCTCGTGAACAACTACCACGTCCTCGAGTTTCGGAATTTGGATTATCGTTTTACAACCGGGGCAGGGTCCTTTTTGGCCAGCGAACTGATCACTTACCTGAAACCTCTTGTGGCAACCGGGACATATAACATCAATCGCCATGATGATACCTCATAATGTAACGCATAGAACGTGAGGCAATCAGTCTACCAAAACCCGAGTGTTTAGTCTCCAGCGACGTTAACTTCAATGGTTTCCGTTGTGCCGATAATATCCTGAAGAATACTCTGGTCATTGTAATTCGAAACAATGAGCATGATCATTACGATGCTAAAGAAAATCGGTAGCAAAGGGCCAAGTGTCCAGATACGCATCAACCACGTATTCCGATTGTTTCTGTCTGCAACTAAACTAATCAGGCCGCAGAAAGAGCTCATAACAGAGATCAGCAGGATGATGACAGCCACGTCTACTGGAAACGAATTACCTGTCTGGAAGGTGAAGATGGTTGTTAAGGTTGAGCCGATAGCTAAATTAGCAACTCGGTCTGCCGGTCCGTCTGGTGGGCCGGTGTATTCGTATTGACTGCAAAGGAAGAGGACTAGAATTGCAGACAGAAATACAAGTGATGTGCAAATCGCCCATTCGCCAGCTTGTTTCTTTTCGGTTTCGCGGATTTGGTTTTCAACTTCCAATTCCATATTTTCGTCGGGCATGATTGCTCCCACCACCGTGATGTCAGACACCTACATACACCATTAATGTCGGTCATCGTTGTCGTGATTGTTAAAGGAATTATAGAAAGTAGGCCTTTTCATGACGAGTCTAGAGATCAAATAACAAATCATCCTCGGTTATGAGGTTAAATCCTTTGTCGGTAAGTGTTTCAACAGAAAGATCAATATTGTCGACCATTAATGCCACGACAGGACGACCGTGTGGACGAGAAAACAAGGGATATGTCTGAGTGATATTAATTTCCGCCTGTAAAAGTGCGGTGCAGACATTTAATAGGGGTTGGTTCGTATCAGGCAATTCAAGCGCGATGAGTTGGCTTTCTATGATAGGAAGCCCGGAACTTTCCAGTACTTCTCGACCGGTTTCAGGATTGCTTAGAAGAAATCTTCCGAAAGCGCATTCAGTGGAGTCATTTATGGAGAGAGCAAGGATACGGACGTTGGAACCTTCAAATCTCCTGATGACTTCCATCAACTGGCCGACCCGGTTTTCAAGAAAAATAGTAAATTGCGTTAGGGCAGGGTAATCCCGTCCACGCATCGTTGTTAATTCGGTGTAGCCGTCTTCGCCAAAACTCATGGGACCCTCGTCTTCAGAGCGAATGAAATAAGGTAAAGTTACTTAGATACGATAACTTGAAATTGAACAATATCAAAAGAATAAAACCCTTACTACGGGATTAGGTTGATGGAAAGTCACAAAATTATCATTCGTGTTCGGTATCAGGAAACGGATGCGCAGGGCATTGTGCATCACGGTAATTATCTTACTTATTTCGAAAAGGCGCGTATTGAATATCTTCGAGAACTTGGAATTAGTTACCGTGATGTAGAAAATGCGGGGCTCTTATTAGTAGTAGCAAAAGCGGAGTTGAATTATTTTCTGCCGGCCTATTTTGATGATGAATTAGAAGTTGAAACAAAGGTTTTATCGGCGAAGGGAGCGGCCATCCTACACGAGTATCTAATCACCCGTGGTGACGATGTCATCGTGCGTGGCACGACTCGGGTGGGTTGCCTGACTAGGGAAGGTAGGGTGACGCGGGTTCCTAAATGGCTAGGGGGCAAAGGTGAATTTAAGCCACCGGCTTAGAGGTCAATTTCGTCAAAGTCATCTAGGAGTGTGTCCAATGCATCGTTTGCTGAGTTCGTTGTTTGCCGTTTAGGCATCGGCTTAGCGGCTGGCGCGGCTGGACGATCTGGCTCTGAGGTCTGTTTGATTTGAGTCTGTTCGACGTTGGTTGTTTGGTTTTCGCTGAGCGTCTTCAGAATGAAGCGGCGAGCATCGATCGGTTTAAGAAATTGGCTGAGGCTCAAACAAAGAATTTGTCGTTGGAGCGGGTCGTAGTGTCCGGGACTGGCAATCGGAAGTGTGGAAGTGGCAGGTTGCCCGTCGTAGGTACCGATGACGCCTGCGGCCTCTAGTAGAGGTTTAGCCTCCGGTTGGTCATACCACGAGACAAGAAAGAGGTTTCCTCGGACTCCTTCTAGGCAAAGAGCGTCAGTGCTATCCGGTTCGATATTGGCGATATCTCCGATAATCGAAACTTCGAGCCCGTCTTTCATCAACAGAATGGCAACTAACTCTTCTTCAAAGTCCCGCATGTCAGTCGAAGGTTTGTCCGTTTGGGAAAGTACAATAGCCAAAAATATGTTTCCTGATTCCTAGGGGTGATTGTTTTATCGTATTGGTCTTATTGGTTTGGCGGTAGGCCTTTTGAAAGTCAACTTACATTAATTCGGGATCGGAATCCTGCTTTAAGTCCTAGAGTAACGCCAGTTATGTTAGCGACGAGATCCGTGATTTCAAAAGTTCGATGGTATGTTATGCCTTGGGCGACTTCAAGAAGAATCGCGATCGAGACAGCAATCAGCAGCAAGGTGGGTATTTCGAAACGCCAGGTGGTGAGCAGACCGCCCCAAATCGATAAAGCCACCAAATGGGTTAAGAAATCAAAATCTAGAGAAGTGCGAATTGTGATGTCTACTAAACCAGGTCCCTCAGACTTTGGAAGGGGGGCCAGTAGCGCGACACAGAGAACTCCCAAATAAAGTAAGCAGAGGATCTTTCCCAATGATCTTGATTTGAGGAGCATCATCTGCATGGCAAGGAACAGCGTCGCCTATATTTACTAGTGGGTTATTCGTGATGCGAGAATAGCTTTCAGACTCGTTGATCCGCTGTTGGTATAGAGTATGGTTATTACTGCGGAGGCGAGTGAAAGGTATTATTAGCGACTATGGAAAACGTAGTGCTAAAGGAAACTTTATGAAAAATTATTCGGAAAATAGTCTGTGTTTGGAAATCAGAGGTGACGTCACTGATGATAAAACTTACTAAATACCTTGAATTATTAGGGCTGAAGCGTCCTGTTATCAATGATAGCAGGCGTAGACCGCTTAAAACTTAATCTAGGTTCCTGCGGCTTATGGCCTTTTGTTTGGCAGAACTCAGTATAGAATAAACGATGTAACGGAAGTGGAATAAGTGTTTAGGTCCACGTTACGTATTAATTTCTCATAGGATATAGACGAATGGCTGAAGGTACGATCAAGCGAATTACAGACAAAGGTTATGGATTCATCGATATTGGTGGGGAGAAAGATTTGTTCTTCCACTCTTCCAGTGTTGAAGGTGCAAGCTTTGATCAACTCCACGAAGGACAACGCGTTTCTTTTAACGAAGCAAATGGACCAAAAGGCCCATGTGCAGAAAACGTTACACCTGCGTAACTGAGTGAAGAGTTAATTAGTCACCCCGTCCGCGTTAATGTTCCAATGGTTTTCTTGAAAACTGGTTGGAATGACTAGTGCGGCGGGTTGGCTATTTCTGTTTAGTTTCAAAACTGTTAAACAGCCTGTGGCGGCTTGTTTCGCAGACATTGCTATGCCTGCGTGATCCCACTTGTTGTTTGGAACGAGAACCCAGAGTTTGTGGTTCCCGTAATTGCTTAACGTTTTCCGTTCCCAACGGGCTTCGCTGGTACCCCTGCGCTGCTGGTAGATGGCTCGGTAAGCTGCCGCTCAACTCTGCGCAGTGTATACTCCCCCTCGCTCCTCTTTAGCGAACTCTATACTGGGATGTTTGAATAACACCGGCTGAACATATGGTAGTCCAGCAAAAAAGCCTCCAGTCTCCTGAAGGCTCTGTTGGCAGAAAGTCTGCAAGTAGCGGGGGCCGGAATACGCAAACCGTCCTCAAGCATCAAGGAATATAGGGTAGGGCGTTGGAATGCAGTAGTGTCTGGGCCACAGTCTGGGCCAAGAGTTCATGATTACCGGGCAACCCTCAAAGCCCACTTGGATGATCGGGGACTATCTGGGTTATTATCGGACTGGCTGATCCTTATAAAAGAAGTGAACCGAGATGGTGATAACAAGCGGGGTTTCCTAATCTCGTAGACTACCTGGCAGCAGAAGAATGACTATCGACTATTCCTTATATGACTGTCCTGTCGAACCGTTTATGACTACAATTTTGCAGACCAATTCTTTCCGTCAATTTGCCAGATCCTAATAGCTTTGACTGGCATATTTACCAACGATATCTTGTCATAACAGCATGTACCGTAAGCAATCTAAATTTCCCCCAGTGCTCTTTATCTTGTGTTTCGCGTTGATCTGTTGTTCGGCTCGTCCAACGCCTCTTTTATCACAAGATCTCATCCCACAGCTGATTGATGAACTGGCATCCCGGCAATTCTCGACTAGGCAGCGTGCCATGGCCACCCTTATTCAATTGGGTCCAGATGTCGTACCGCAACTGGAAGAGGCTATGACGAACGGGAATCGCGAACTCCGGCTCCGCGCACAACTCGTGCTGGAGGCCTTGACTTTGCATCCCCAGCAGATGGAAGCCTTTATCCAGTCCGGGGAAAAGGCAGCTCTACCGCAGGTGGCGCGGCCCGCTTGGGATGGGTTTAAACAACTTGCGGGAACGACCAGTACTGCCCGCAGGCTTTTTGTTTTAATGTGTAAGGCGGAACCCGAACTGATGCTCAATCTGGACCGACCTGTATCGATTACTTCTCGTAGTATAACTAAACGCTGCAAAGAACTTCAGCAAGTATTCCGTACTTACAAGCGTGATGGTTTTCCATTAGGTACCGTTGCCGCGCTATTATTTTCGGGAGGCATTAATGGCGTGAAGGTAGATGAAGCAACCGTAAAAACAATCTATTGGGTCTGTAATTACAATCCATTCAGAAATGAAATGTATACCCGCAACCCTAATGGTACTTCTCAGTATCGTCGTACCCCACGCTCGAATATCCTCCGCCAATTATTTGCTGTCTGGATGAAACATGGCGGAAGTTCGGATGCCCAATTTGGTTTCAATCTGGCTATGCAATATGATATCAAGCAATGCCTACCACGCGCCATCGATCTGGTGCGTGCTAAAGACACGCCCTGCCACGTGGCTCAGATGGCGTTAGTTGCTATTACAAGGTTCGGGACTCTGGTTAACCTTCGGGATCTAGAAACCAGAATTGATGACAAGAGTTTTTGTGGTGCTCAAGAACGCGTGGGCCAAAAATTGCACCAGACACAACTACGGGATATTGCACTAGCCGGAGCCTTACTAATTGCTGATGAAAACCCACGCAACTATGGGTTTACACGCATTTCGTTTATTTTTTTTCAACCACTGGGAATCGACCAACAATTGGATTGCTCAACTGTGGGATTCACCAGTGACGAAGAACGGGTTGCCCCGCGAAAGAAATATGAACAGTTTCGTGCGACTCTTACATTGCCGGAAACAGATACGTCTACCCGACTACCCCAGCTTCCGTAAGATCTCCTCCTGAATGCTCACCATCTTCCGAACCAGCTCACCTTGTAGCTCAAGTTGTTGTTCAAGCTTGATCAGGAACTCTCGGTGCGAGTTGACCACAGGATCTACCACGCGGGCTAGCAGCACCTCACCGACTTTCTTGAATCCCCAGAGCAGGATCAGGCAAAGCCCAATCGGAAACCCAACATCAGTCAGCATTTGGGGTAAGTTCTCGCCCATACCAATCCTCCTTAATGCTGAACTCAAAGTTCAGGATGTGAGCTATGAAGCTTAAGAACTTCACCCTAACGTAACCCTCGGCTTCCATCAGGGTTTCCATACGACTCAGGGTGTGGACGTTCCGGAATCTGGGCCACAATCTGGGCCAAAAATGCCGAATCTGGGCCAGACTCAGGTAGTCCAAGACAGTCTAATAGGGCAGGTGATTGCTGCTACGCCGATTGAAGAGATGGCTCAGAACACCCTTATTTTACAGCACTTGGGTAGTCTCATAGAGTCCAATAAAAAAGCCTCCAGTCTCCTGAAGGCTCTGTTGGCAGAAAGTCTGCAAGTAGCGGGGGCCGGATTCGAACCGACGACCTCGAGGTTATGAGCCTCGCGAGCTACCGGGCTGCTCCACCCCGCGCCATTGTCATTCTTCGAGAATTCTAGTGTTAAACTAACAATTCTCTCGTCTCTTAAGGATTAAGATTAGTGTACCGAAAGATCTTTGTCTACGGGGTTTTAACATTCTACACACAGATTTGTGTAATTTGTGTGTAGGAATTGTTGAGTCTAACGGCCCTCACTAACGTTGCGATGTCCAATCTTCATCCACTTTACCTGATTCAGCGAGCGACTTAATAACTTGATTGCGAGCTGCGAGAAAATTTCTCATATAACGTTTTAAGAAAAGTACGTCGGCAACTCGGCCGCATACTCCCAAGGGTGATGTGTAGTCGAATCGGTCTGTCATTAGGACCCGGGTTTGGTCGATCTCGAAAAAGTGATCGTGATCGAATTTATGAAAGGCGCCAGCGACCATAGAGTCACGAAAATGAGTAGGGAAACTATATTTCGTAATCACGGTAGTAAGATGCTGTCTCACTCCGAAATGAGTTGCCTCCCACGTCACTTCGTCACCGAGTCCAAGCAGGTCACTTGTATGAACACTGACGACTCTCTCTTTGGTCCTCGTAGTCGACTCCAGGTGTAAAGCGATACTCCGAGAGAGGTTAAACACGGTTTCGATTGGGGCATTGACTCTTGTTTTAATTTCAATGACCGGCATCTTTTATCCTTGTAAGTTAGTAGTAGGTAAACATAACCCCTTGAAGCCCAGCTTTCTGTTCAAAACGCCGAAGGTTTTCCAGTCATGATGAATCGGTTTGATGAAAAGTGGTATAGCCGGTTCGCTGACGTCATTTTAGGAAAAATTTGAAAGGTTGACCAAAGTTAGTGACGCATTGAGTCTTGCTGTACTTCCGAGTGCATTATTCCAACTAGAAAAAATACACTCTTTTCCACGGCATCTTAGGTTGGAAAGTTCTTTATTTAAAGACAGGGAAAAAATCTATATACTTTGATTGGAGGGTAGGATGAGCGGATATGCCTAAGTGTCTAAAGATTAGCTCGCCTTCATATGCATGCCCGGTGATAGTTTGTGATATATCAATATGGATGTTACGCGTGAATGCCGATAAAATTGAAGGACGCCCCAATTTTGATTGCACTGTTGATTTATTGTGAAGAATAATCAGGAAAATAACTCGCCCAAACGAGTGGTCTCCCGACCGATTATTAAGCGTAGGTTGGAAGCTGCCCCTCCTTTAGACGATGCGCCCATTGCAACGCCGACTCCAGCAAAGAATTCGGCTAAAAGAGAGGTGCCCGTTGCCTCATCTTCATCCGGAACGCCTGGGGCGTTCACGGTTCCGGCTGTCGCTAAAACACAGCCCAAAGCTAACGTTTCCCTTGTTGCACATCGGCGCGAGTTTCTTGCGATTGCGGACGAGGACTACGAACAACTGGAGGAGGAGCTAGTGGAGGTCGCTAAACGATCTGCTCCGGCGTGGTTGATAAGCCTTGGTGTTCATACGTCGATCCTTGTAGTCCTTGGGATTTTGATGCTTCCCGGTCTCTTAGACCAACCTTTGCAAATTGAAGTCGTTTATGCTGAAAGGATTGGCGAGCAAACGGAAGACGAAATTTTCCAATCTCCGACTGAGGAGATCCCGGTTCTGGAAGAACCAGTTCTTTCCGAAGACGACTTAGAAGTAGATGATCCGCTGGCGGCTCCACCGGAAGTCGAGCCAATAGAGTTTCAGGCGACAAATCAAACTAGTGACCTTAAGGCTCCGTCGATAGGTATGGCACTAGATGGACGAGAAAAAGGAATGAAAAAGGCGCTTCTGGCGGCGTACGGTGGGACAGCAACTACGGAAGGCGCGGTCATTAGAGGGTTGGAGTGGTTGAAGCGAAACCAGAAGCCAGACGGGATGTGGAGCCTTCTGGGAAATTTTGCGGACGGTGCACCAACGGAGAACAGGGTGGCCGCAACCGCCATGGCATTATTGGCATTTCAAGGACACGGGTCAACGCATCAGTTTGGGCCCTACAAGGACGTGGTCGCGAGAGCGTGGAATGCATTAATTAAGAAGCAGGATGCCGAAGGAAATTTCTTTCTCACCGGGGGGCATCATCACAGGCTCTATACGCATGCTCAAGCGACCATAGCGTTGTGTGAATTGTATGGCATGACAAAAGATAAAACTATTAAACGAGCCGCACAAAA
>Ga0315321_10002596_pt1 | contig 13997 bp, 8 predicted proteins | sample M180m21515metaG_FD_203464 | JGI IMG/M metagenome (GOLD analysis project Ga0315321, IMG submission 203464) | Ammonia-oxidizing marine archaeal communities from Monterey Bay, California, United States - M1 80m 21515 | ecosystem: Environmental > Aquatic > Marine > Intertidal zone | place: USA... | reverse complement strand
AGCGCAGGCCGAGGCTGCTGCGCAGGCCGAGGCTGCCAAGGTCCGCGCAGAGGCCGAGCGTGCCGAAGCGCAGGCCAGGGTTGCTGCGCGGGCGGAGGCTGCCAAGACCCGCGCCGAGGCCGAGCGCGTGCGCGCCGAGGCCGAGCGAGCCGAAGCGCAGTCCGAGGCTGCTGCGCAGTCCGAGGCTGCGAAGGCCCGCGCCGAGGCCGAGCGCGTGCGCGCAGAGGCCGAGGCTGCTGCGCAGGCCGAGGCCGTCCGCCTGCAGGCGGAGGCCGCCCAGGCGCAAGCTGCGGCCGAGCGCGCGCGCGCCGAGGCCGAGCGTGCCGAGGCCGAGCGTGCCGAGGCCGAAGCAAGGGCGCAGCGCGAGGCGGATCGGGCACGTAAAGAAGCGGAGCGGGCCCGAAGAGCAGCGGCCCAGGCCCATGCGAACTTCGAGCGCGCAGAGGAGGCCCGAGAGGCTGCCGCAGAACAGGCGCGGGCTGAGCGTGCCGCGGAGAGAGCGGCGGAGGCCGCCCGGCGGAGTCGCGCGGAGAACCGGCGACTCAAGGAGTCGGCGCGCACCGCAGCGCTGGCCCACCAGGCAGCCGCCGAACGGGCCCGGGCGGCCCGGGCGCAGCCCAGCCGCTTCACCGCGGACTCGACGCCTATCGGGACTGCATCGGTTGCCGAGCCAGCCCTCCCTGCCCAGGTGCCCCAATCATCGGCCCTTCGTCGACTTCTCCAGCTCCTGCCCGGCGGTCGCCCGACCGTGGATGTGCCGGATGGTGCTGGCGTTCATCTGCAAGACCGCGACTTGCGCGGAATGCGACTGGGTGCGCGGGACTGGCGCAATGCCGATCTCGGCGGTGCTCGTCTGGACACCGCTCGCCTCGATGGTGCCAACCTGTCGGGGGCGCGGCTCGAAGACTCGACATTCGACGCCGCTCGCTTGCAGGGCGCAGACCTCACCGACGCCGTGGTCGAGAGTGCCAGCTTCGAGGGGGCTCGCCTTCGCAACGCGATTCTGCGTGGGCTGAGAGGCGAACATGCCCGCTTCGTCGACGCGGACCTGCGCGGAGCTGACTTGCGCGATGCCCGCTTGCAAGGTGCCGACTTCACAGGAGCGGACCTGCGCCGCACTCAGCTTGCTGGCGCAGACCTCAGCGGAGCAGACTTCACGGCGGCCCGACTGTCCGACGTCGACCTCGCTGGCGCTTGCCTCGACCGGTGTGAGCTCGACCAGGCGGACCTCGCCGGAACCCTCTTCGAAGGCGCATCGGTAAGAGAGGCCCGAGTGGCCACGGCGCTGGGCTTGTCCCGCCGCGACCGGGAGACCCTGGCGAGAGCGGGGGCCCACGCCCGCGACCAGGCACTCGATCACCTCCTCGGTCGGTTCGGCAGCCAGCAGGTTCGCGTAGCCGTCGCGGTTCTTGCGCTCGGTGTCGGAACCTACCTGGGGGCCCGCTACCTCGCCGACAGCGCGCCTGAGCCCGTTCTGCTGGAGCAGGAAGCTGAGATGCTTCGTGTGGAGGACCCCCTCGCTGCGGCGATCGTCTACGTCTCCCTTGCCGAGAGCTCTCAGCGGCTGACGGACCGTGTGGGCTACCTCGTGGAGGCCGGCGACCTGGTGGATCAAGGCGGTCGGGCGGACCTCGCTCGAGACCACTTCGCACGCGCCCTTGAGGAGGCTGGCGACGACCCATCCCTCACCACGGATGTTCGGCTGAGAGCGGCAGCCAGCCTTGCCCGAAATGGGTTGTGGGAGAGCGTTCCGGAGATGGTTGAGCCCGTGCTGGCGAGCCAGGGGCAACCGTCTGAGCTGCGCGCCCGCGCGTTCATTTTGCGCCTGGATTCTGCGAACGCGCTGGGCGAATCGGTGGTGGACACCGAGTCCACTTTGATGGCGCTGTTTGCAAGTCAGCCGGAGGTCGAAGCGGACCTTCGGCTGTCGATGGCTGAGCGCCGGGCCACCTCGGGCGACTTCGAGGCCGCACTTCGCCAGCTGGAGCTGGTGGACGGTCTGGACCTCATCACCGACCAGCGTGCGCGGGCCCTCGATGTGCGCGCCAGGGTGCTGGAGCAGAGCGGAGACCTCGACGCAGCCGCAGATGCCTGGCTGACCCTCATCGAAAGTGCCACCCCGGGTTCCCACCAAGCCCCTACCGCCCGACTTGCGCTCGCAGACCTTCGCAATCGCCAAGGCCGCGTCTCCGATGCCCTGGCCCTGGTGGAGCAGGTCCTTGCTGAAGGTGGCGAAGACAGCCTCCTGGCCCGGGCTCTCCTCGTCGAAGGCCGCCTTCACGAGAAGGTGGGCGAAGCGGACCAGGCCCGCGATGCTTGGCAGGCGGTACTGGAGCTGGAAGAAGCGGAGCCGGAGGTGGTCGAGTCCGCCCGCATGTCTCTCGCGGCCCTCCTGCTGGCCGCTGGAGACGAAGAAGCCATCGCGGCCGCCCTTGCCGACCTGTCCGACGATGCCGCAGCCAGCATCTTGATCCACGCCCGACTCGGGGAAGCGCGCCGACATTTAGACGAAGCCCATCCGGCGCAGGCGCTCGACATCTACGAGTCGATCCTCGAAGCGGGCAGCTTTGACCGGGGGGTCATGCGGTCCGCGAAGTCTGGACAGGCAGAGTCCTTGGCCGCAATGGGTGAGACCCACGAAGCCGTGCGCATCTGGCGTGAGCAGCTCGGCGAAGCTCCGAATGCCCAGGAGCGCGGTTGGCTCGAGCTACAGCTGGCCCACGGCCTCGTGCAAGGCGGAGAGCTGGAAGAAGCGGAGGCAGCATTCGCAAGTCTTGCCGCCTCGGACGACCCCGACGTGCGCTTTCAGGGGGTGTTGGGGCAAGCTGAGCTGGCCCAGACGCGTGGCGAAGGAGCGCGTGCCCGCACCCTGTACCAGCAGGTCGCTGACCGGGCCGTAGACCCCGCATTCAAGGTGCAGGCGCTGCAGGAGCTGGCCGAGCTTGCGCTGGCTGCGAACCAGCCGGAAGTCGCCGGTGAGTTCTGGCGCCAGCTGCTGTCTGTCGTGGAGCCCGGCAGCACCGAAGCCATCGACGCCCGAACTTCACTGATGAGCGGTCTGTCGCAACAAGGCCAGGTCGACGAGGCACTCGCGCTGTGTTCGGAAAGCCTGGCGGCCGCCGAGCCCGCCCAGCGCGCCTCAGTGGCCTTCGCATGCGCCGAGATTCACGAACAAGCAGGGCATCTCGACGATGCCTACGACGGCTATGTCGGCCTCCGAGACACTGCGATCGCAACCGACCTCCGCCACGATGTGGCCCTGGGTCTCGCGCGCGTCACCATGGAGCTTGACCGCCCCGACGAAGCGGTGGTCGCCCTCGAAGCAGTCTTGGCAGAGGTCGAGTCCGAAGTGCAGAGACTGCCTCTGCTTTCCGCTTTATTGCCCGCGCTGGAGCTTGCCGGAGACCTCGAGCGCCTTGCCGAGGTCCGACAAGAGCGCGAAGACAGCGCCCGGCGGCGTCCCGAGCTGGCGGGGCCGATCCTCACGGAGTCCGCTCAGACGGCGCGCTCCGCTGGTCGCACCGACGAGGCCATCGCACTCTTTGAAGAGGCGCTAACGCTGAGCACCAATGGTCCCAACCGCATCGCTACCCGCCTCGAGCTCGCCGATACCTTGCTCGAAGATCAGCGTACCGACGATGCATTGGTCCACTACCAAGCCATCTTGGATACCGAAGACGTGGATGCCGCCTCCGCTTCTGCTGCCCGGCTCGGCGGTGGATATGCGGAGATGCAGCAGGGCGCCCCAGAAGCCGCAATCGCCCTGTTGTCTGTCGAAGCCGACTCCGGTGCCCCCCAGAACCGCGCCCGCCTTGAGCTGCTCGCCCGCGCGATGGTCGCCGCCAATCGCCCCTCAGACGCCCTCGAGACTTGGCACCAGTTGGCCGAGGCTGCTGGCGAGGACCCGGCCACACTCGCGGTCGCTGCTCGGGGTGCGGCGGACGTGCTGCTGGCCACCGACCAGCTCAACGATGCGCTCATTGCCTACGCGAAAGCCGAAGATGTCGCGCCCGATCAGGCCACTCGCGGCTGGGCCCGTATCGGCCGTGCCCACGTGCTGATGGAGCGCGGAGACACCGACACTGCCCTCCACCTGCTCTCCGATTCCCGTGGGTCCTCTGACCCCGAGGTTGCCTTGCAGGCGCACATCCTCGGGGCCCAGGTGCACCTCAGGACCGAAGCGTGGAGCGACGCCCACGCGCTGCTGGATGGTGTCAATGCCGAAGGCATGGGCGCGGGATGGGACGCCACACTCGTCGAGACTCGCTGCGCCGCTCTCGTCGGCATGGATCGCATGCCTGAAGCGCAGGAGGAATGGACGGCGCTGGTCGACCGTTGGCCTGGAGACGATGAAGCGCGCCTACCGGCGTGGTTGGGACTCGCGGATCTCGCGAGTGCGACTGGAGACACATCCACCGCCCGGGACCTCGTGCAGAACGCCATGCAAGCCACCGATGATCCCGGCTACCTGGCAAGGGCAGAGGCCCTGATGGAGCGCCTCGGCCCCTGATAGATTGTTCGGGGCAGGTTTCCCTAAAACCGCATCGTCGAAAGACCGAGTAGACTACACCGCACACCCGGAGGAGTCCCGTGGGCATCTTCGACGAACAACCAGAGAAGACCGTCTCCGACATCAGCGTGCCTTCCCTGCATGGTCTGCAGGAAGAGACGCCGGGGCTCCTGTTCTTGTCCGGGCCGAGGGCAGGCAGGTGTGCTCACCTCGCTCGCGGACGCTGGATTGTGGGCCGGGCGCTCGACGCCGACATCTCGTTTCCCCACGAGAGCGTGTCCCGTCAGCACTGCGAAGTGCGCGTTCAGCGGGATGGCTCCACCTGGATTCGTGACCTCGGCAGTCTGAACGGTACTCAGGTCAATGGCCGCCCGGTCGGACGCACCCAGCCCACGCTTCTCGAGTCTGGCGACCAGGTGCGCCTGAGCGCATCCGCCCACCTCAAGTTCGTTCGCCAGACCCCCCGCGAGGCCGAGCTCCACGAAGGGCTCTACCAGGCTGCTGTCCACGACCCGCTCACCGGCTTGCTCAACCGCCGCGCGCTGGATGCTCGCCTGGCGCAGGCATTTAGCTTCGCCATGCGCCATGGCCCGTCGCTTGTGCTGGTGGTCATCGACCTCGACCACTTCAAGCAGGTCAACGATCGCTGGGGTCACGATGGCGGCGATCTCGTGCTGAAGTCGGTGGCGGCTCGTGTGCGTGAGCAGGTGCGCAACGAAGATCTGGTGGCGAGGTTTGGCGGCGAAGAGTTCGTACTGGTACTCCAAGGCGCCCGTCCGGAAGAAGCCATCGCCTTGGCGGACCGCATTCGCCGTCGCGTTGCCGAAGTGCCCGTGCGCGTGCCCGGCGGCAGTGTGTCCATCACGCTCAGCATCGGGGTCGCCCACGCCGGCGAGTCTTCGGTGGAGTCCTCGGCGGACCTCTTCGTCCTTGCCGACAAGCGCCTATACGCCGCCAAGCACAGCGGTCGAAATCGGGTCATTGGGCCCAACGGCGTCGTCGAGAGCTGAGCCTAGCGGAACGTCCTTCCCTCGGCGCGCACCCGCCCGTCCACTGCGCTACATCGCCTTCCCCTCTCTCGAAGGACATCCCGTGGGCAGCCTCGTGCTCATGCAGCCCTATTTTGCGCCTTACATCGGCTACTTCGGGCTCATCGCGAAGTGCGACCGCTTCGTCTCATTCGACACGGCGCAGTTCATCAAAGGCGGCTGGATTCAGCGCAACCGCATGCTGAAGCCCGGCGGCGGCTGGCAGTATGTGCGCATCCCGATCCGTAAAGCGCCACATCGTGTCGAAATTCGACAGGTGCAGGTGGCCGACGACCCCAAGTGGCGTCGCAAGATGCGCAACCAGCTGCAGCATTATCGCCGCGCCCCCCACTACGCCTCGACCATGGACCTTCTGCGCAGGTGTCTTGACCAACAGGCCTCCGATATTGCGACGTTCAACCTCAATGCTCTGCGTCTCATCTGCGTCCACCTGGGTCTCGATACACCCATCGAAGCGCTGTCTGACCTCGACATCGACCTGGGCGAATGCGCTGGGCCGGGGGACTGGGGCCGGGTGGTGAGCCGCGAGTGCGGTGCGAGCCGCTACCTCAACGCAATTGGGGGACAGGCGCTCTTCGAGCCTGCGCTGTTTGCGCAAGACAGTGTGGAGCTGACCTTTCTCAAGGCTCGCCCGCAAGCCTATGCTCAGCTGGGTAGTCCCCATGAGCCGTGGTTGTCCATTCTCGATGTGCTGATGTTCAACGCACCCGAGCAGGTGCGCGAGATGTGTCACGAGATGGACATCACCGACGTGGCGGGCCAGCCCTGGTCTGTGCCTCCCCGGTCTTGACAGGTCCGCGTTTTGAGGCTTTGCTACCCACCGCTGCGGGGCTACATCCGCGCCTGAGGTCGACATGACACATTCCGCAAGTGCCCGCACTGTCGTCTCTCTTCTCGCCTTCGCGGTGGCGCTTGGAGCGCTGGGCTGCAAGGGAAAGAGCCTGTCCCTCGACTCCGGCACGGACGGAGAAGGCGACGGAAGCGGATCTGGTGGCGGCGGCGAGGAAGGCGTGGTGTGGGATGATCTCCACTTGGAGTCCTCGGTCACGCTCACAGGTGGCTTCGCTTCGGGTGCAGGCTTCTACACCACGGGCGAAGACGGCGAAGTCTACGTTCGTTCCGAAGGGGAGTGGTCGGCCCAGGGTGTGGATGCCGACGAGCCGCTGAATGGCATCTGGGGCATGCGTACTGGCGAAGTCAGTGTCGCCGTCGCAGTTGGAGATGGCGGCACCGTGGCCCGTCTTGACGAGTTCGGCTGGGTCGTGTCCCAGGAACTCAACACCGCCAACATGGAGTCGGTGGACTCCGCGGACGGCTCGGTGTCCGTCTCGGTGGGCTGGGGCGGCGCCTATGTGACCGATGGCTCCGCGAGCTGGGCATTCCAGGCCATCGACAACAACCCGCAGTTCAACAGCGTGTGGACCGACGGCACCACCATCGTTGCCGTGGGTCAGGACGGGGTCATCGCAACTACCCGGGGCGGCGACTGGACTGTGGAAAATCTGCCTTCGCGCGTGGCCCTAAACGGCATCGGCGGACTCAGCGTCGAAGACCTGTGGGCGGTCGGCGTAGACGGCACTGTGCTCCACAAGACGACCGGCGACTGGGAGGAGGTCGACATCGGCACCGGAGCGACGCTTTGGGACGTCGAGGCGATCGCGACCGACCAAGTCTACATCGTCGGCAACAACGGCTTCGCAGTGCGCCACGACGGCACCAGCGCCACGGAGCTGCCCACCGGGATCGATAACAATCTCTACGACATCACTTCGAGCTCATCGGGCGTCGTGTGGGCCGTCGGTAACCGCGGGGCGACTCTTCGGCTGCAGAGCGGCGACTGACCCCCTTCGCTCGCATCATCGCTCGCATCTCGTGCGTGCCGCGAGCTACCGCAGCACCGCGCTGAGCTCCCAGGTCATCGCGACCGGTGCGCCATAGGTCGGGTCGAGCTCGAGCGTGTATCGACGGGCGGTAACGGAGCTCGCGTCGAGCGTGCCCTCAGCGACCAGATCGTCTTCGCCGTAGAGCTGGCCATTGTTCCACCAGCGGCGGCTACGAAAGCCCGCCGCTCCCTCGCATGTGCTGGCCTCCGCGTCGGCTTCTCCCACCACGTCAAAGTCGAAGTCGCAGCCTTCACATGGGTCTGCGCGATGAAGTCCGGAAGTGCGCCAGTGAAAGCTGCACTCCACTGTGCCGTCGGCGAGAACATCAACACTGAGGGTCTCCTCCCCGTCCCAGGACAGCCAGTGGGGCGAAGCAGGGGCGGCCGAGTCTTGGGTGTCCGAGCCGCCGTCTTCCCCTTCCCCGCCGCTACCTTCGCCCTCACCGAAGGCGGTGTCCGTTGACGTGGAGGTCGTGTTAGACGGCATCTTGGGACCACCAAAACAGCTGGCCAGCACCACAGCCAGCAGTGGCCCTCCCCAAGACCTCATCGGGCTGCATCCAGCTCGTCCGACAGGTCCTGGACGAAGGGGTGACGGGCGTACAGGACCATCAGCTCATCGCGCATGGCTCTCGCCTGGGCCAGGTCGCCTGCTGCGGCGTAGCAGCGGGCCGCTTCGATCAGGAACACGGGGTCCCGGCGGCTCGTAAAGCGGTCCAGCTCGGCGATGAGCACAGCGTCCTCGGCGCGGTCCCAGCCCCGCAGGATGCGCATCCGGAGAGACCACAGCTCGACGTCATGGGGGTTGCGCGCACGCAGGTCCTCGGTGATCTGCCACGCCGACTTGTACGCGCTCACCGCATTCAGCCAGCTCGCACGCGCAAGCCGCACCCGCTTCGAACCCGATGCGCCTAGAGCCTCTGCGCGCAGCAGATGCCAGCCCGCGAGATCGACGTTTCCGACGGCAACTTGAACCACGGCCATCTGGGCATGTCCGAGAGGAGAAGCGGGAAACTGGCCCAGAAGTTGTTCGCAGAGGCGCAAGGCAAGACCGGGCCTGCCCCCAGCGAGGTGGTCGTCGACCTGCTTGAGGCGGGTGCCCAGTGATGCTTCATCCGGCCTGACACCCGCCAGCTCGAAGGACTGTCGCAGTTCGAAGGCGCGCTCGGAATCGCCGAGATTGGCCAGTGCAGAGGCATGGTAGGGCAGCCCGCGCGACTCGTACCAGCCGCTGCCGAGCCCCATGCGGAAGGCCTCAGCAGCATCAGAGTGGTGGCCCATCTGCTGAAGCACTGCACCGTAGAGCGCATGCAGGTCGGGGTCGTCCGGATTAGCGGACAGCTGATCTACCACCTGTCGGTGAGCCAGTCGAACCTGCCCTCGGCGCAGAAGCTGGAGCACCACTACAGATGCCCCGGCGGTCTCCCCAGGTGGCATCGCCCCGGTGAGCAGCAAGGCGCTCATCCCACCAATGGCGAGCTTCCCCCCCACTGCTGCAAGGGTCTTCCTCCAGGGGTTCTTGTGAGCCCCCCCCACCGCCTCTTCACTCGACATCACCAGCACCACCTATCTGGTGTCTTTCGACACACTCTCACTGGTAGCGGTCCGCCCGTCTTCTGTCCTCCTTCTCGCGACTCGCGGTCCGCCGCCAGTCGAGACGTGGCCTTCGAAAAGGCCCGGCGCACCGTCCCAAATGATCTTGGATACCCCATGCCCCCTCTGCAACGGTCAAGCTCCCATCGCCTCGTTCTGCTCCTCGGTCTCTCGGTCAGCTGCTTTGGCGGCAACGAGAAGAAGGCGGAGGACAAGCCCTCCGAGGTGGCGAAGGTCGACGTCGATGCGCCCCCCGCGAAGGTCATCCCCAAGCGGTCCAAGAACGACACACCGTCCATGATTATGATCACCATGGACACCACCCGCGCCGACCACATCGGGGCCTACGGCTACGAAAAGGCCCTCACCCCCACCGTCGACGCCATGGCGGCCCAGGGCCTGCTGTTCGAGCGCGCCTACTCGGTTGTGCCGCTCACCACGCCGTCCCACGCCTCGATGATGACCGGCTTGTACCCTACTCGTCACGGCATCCACAACAACGGCGACGCCATCCTCGACGACCGCTTCGTCACCCTCGCAGAGTCGCTGTCCGACGAAGGGTACGCCACGGCTGCCTCGGTCTCGGCCTTCGTGACCACCCGGGTGTGGAATCTCGATCAGGGGTTCCAAGCCTACTTCGACAGTGTCAAGGCTGACAAGAGCCGCAAGCAGCGCGGTCGCTGGGCCCAAGAGCGTCCCGCCGACGAGGTGGTGGACGACCTCATTGGCTGGCTCGACTCGCGCGGCACCGATGAGCGCCCCGTGTTCATGTGGGCGCACTTTTACGACCCCCACGACCCCTACCAGCCCTCCAAAGAGTGGCTGGACAAGGCTGAAGGTCGCCCCTACGACGGCGAAATCGGCTTCATGGACTCCCAGATCGCGCGCCTTCAGGCCGCTGTGGAGCGTCATCAGGGCACCGCAGGCACCGGCTGGGTTCTGATCTCCGACCACGGCGAGGCGTTCAACCGCGAGCACGGCGAACACACCCACGGGATGTACCTGTACGACACCACGATGCGGATTCCGTTCATCGTGCGTCCGCCCCAGCCGCTCGCCACGCCCATCGTCGAGAAGGCCCAGACAGTCTCCAATGTCGACCTCACCCCCACGGTCCTCGGCATGCTTGGCTTCAAGGCGCCTGAAGACATCGACGGCACCGACCTCAGCGGCCTTCTCAAGACCGCGAGCGACGACGCCAACCTGCACTCCCCGATCTACATGGAAGCTGAGAGCTCCCGCAATCGCTTTGGCTTCGCTCCTGAGCGCGCGGTGGCCCAGGGCCCGCTGAAGCTCATGGACACGCCCAACCCCCGACTGTTTGATGTCGTCGCCGACCCTGGTGAGCTGAAGAACCTCGTGAAGGAGCAGCCCGACGACGTCGCCCGCTTGCAGGCGGCCCACGAAGCCATCCAGGCCCGGCGCGAAGATGCCGGTGATGCCGGTGGTATGGCATCTCCCGAGGTGATGGCTGCGCTCGAAGCGCTCGGGTACATGTCCACCGACGGCAATGTGGGTGACGAAGAGACCGCAAAGCTCGACGCCAAGGACCAGACCGAACTCATCCAAAAGCTCGACCGCGCGCGCGGAATGACCCGTCGCGGCCGCACCAAGAAGGCCATCGCGCTCTACGAGTCCGTCATCCAAGAGCATCCGCAGATTGCTGAGGCGCGGATGAACCTCTCCAAGGCCCTCATGCGCGTGGGCCGGAAGGCCGACGCCATCCGGGTGCTTGAAGAAGCCCTTGAGCTCGACCCCACCAGCACTGTGCTCAAGAGCAACCTGGCCGGCTCGTTTGCGCAGACCGGAGAAACCGACAAGGCTCTGGATCTGTTCAAGGCCATCTTGATGCAGGTTCCCGGAGACGAGGTGGCCCGCAATGGCATCGCATCCTCACTCATCCAGTCCCAGCGCCTCGATGAAGCGCTCACCAACCTGAGTACATGGTCCCAAGAGGATCCCGACAACCGCACCTGGGACGCCCACCTCGGCGTCTGTCTCGCTCGCATGAACCGTGTGCCGGAGGCGCTGCCCCACCTGCAGCGGGCCATCGCGGACGACATGCCCCGTGCACAGGTCCACTCCACGCTCGCGGCGATTGCGCTGATGTCGGGCGACGTCGATGCTGGTCTCACCCACCTCGAGCAGGAGAGCGACTGGTTCCCGCAAAACCTCCAGGTTCGCGTGCAGATCGCGTCGGTCTACATGCGCCAGCAGCGATGGGAGGACGCCTCCTCCGAGTACGCCTTTGTCGCGCAGATGCGTCCCCGTGATGTCTTCTCCCGGCGCATGTGGGCGCAGGCTGTGTTCAACACCGGTGATTACCCTGGTGCCGAGAAGATTCTCGCCCCGGCAATGGAGTACGGGCCCGACGACCCATATGTGCTGCTGATGCAGGCCAACATTCTCCAGAAGCTCGGTCGGGAGGAAGAAGCCCAGGAGCTCTTCAAGGCTGCTACGGCGGTCCACGAGGAGCTTCGGAAGCGAGCTCAGGCAGAGGAGGGGGACGGCCTCGACCCGCTTGGGCTTGGTGAGGACCCCTCTCAGACGATGCAAGAGTACGGCATCCCCGAGTAGCTCCGACACGTCATCCCTGCTCCAACGCAAGCGGCCCTCCGTTCTGGAGGGCCGTCGTCGTCTTGGGACTGGCGAGCTGGGGCGGCTCAGTCGCGTAGCGGGACTGGGATCAATCAGAGCCCGTCGACACCCAGAAACTGAAGCAGGGTGGACAGCGAGGTCGCAAAGCTGCGCTTCACGTCAGGCATGTAGATCCATGCAGCGACCAGCACCGCCACGAACGCCAGCGACAACACGAGAAGATGGTCGACGACCCCCTCCCCGCGCCGGGAATGAGCTGGGGTCGACATCAGAGGTCGAACCGCACGCCCTGGGCCAGAGGCAGCTCAGGGCTCCAGTTGAGGGTGCAGGTCTGGCGACGCATGTAGGCCTTCCAGGAGTCCGAGCCTGCTTCGCGTCCGCCGCCGGTGTCCTTTTCGCCACCGAACGCACCGCCAATCTCGGCGCCACTGGTACCAATGTTGACGTTCGCGATGCCGCAGTCGCTGCCGGCGTGCGAGAGAAAGCGCTCCATCGACCGGAAGCTGTCCGTGAAGATGGCGCTGGAGAGGCCCTGCGGAACGTCGTTCTGGATCTGAATGGCCTCGGCGAGATCGCTGTAGGTCATCACGTAGAGGATGGGGGCGAAGGTCTCCTCGCGGCAGATCTCCATGTCGGGCGAGGCCTTGATGAGAGTGGGCTGCACGAAGGCACCTTGCGCACCCTCGATGACCGTACCGGCTGCGAGCACCTTGCCGCCTGCGAGCACCTCGCCACCCTGCTCGACCGCCGCAGCCACTGCGTGGGCGAACATGCGGGCCGCATCGTCGTCGATGAGCGGTCCCATGAGGGTGTTGGCGTTGAGGGGGTCACCGATGCGGACCTGGCCATAGGCCTTGGCGAGCTTGGCGGTGAGGTCATCGGCGATGCTGTCGTGGAGCAGCAGTCGACGGGTGGAAGTACAGCGCTGGCCGGCAGTCCCCACGGCTCCGAAGACAATGCCCCGCATGGCGAGGTCGAGGTCGGCGGTGGGTTCGACGATGATGGCGTTGTTGCCGCCCAGCTCAAGCAGGCAGCGACCGAGGCGTGCGGCGACGGCCTGGTTGACGTGGCGGCCCATGCGGGTGGAGCCAGTGGCCGAGATGAGGGGCAGGCGACGGTCATGAATCATCGCCTCGCCCACCTCGGCATCGTCGCCGATGATGAGTCCGAAGACGCCGTCAAAGCCGTGGTCTTCGAGCACCTTGTTGCAGATGCGGTGGGTGGCAATGGCGGTGAGCGGTGCCTTGAGCGAAGGCTTCCAGATGACCGTGTCGCCGCAGACAAGGCCAACCAAGGCGTTCCAGGCCCACACCGCATTGGGGAAGTTGAATGCGGTGATGACGCCGATCGGACCGATGGGGTGCCACTGCTCGTACATGCGGTGGCGGGACCGCTCGCTGTGCATCGTGAGGCCGTAGAGCTGGCGGCTCAGGCCCACGCAGAAGTCGGCCATGTCGATGCTTTCTTGCACCTCGCCCAGGCCTTCGCTCAGGATCTTGCCGACCTCGAGCGCCACGAGCGCGCCCAGGTCGTCCTTGTGGACCCGCAGGGCCTCGCCCATCTGACGCACGATCTCACCGCGCTTGGGGGCGGGCAGCATGCGCCAGTCTTTGAACGACGCTTGGTTCTTGGCGACGACCTGCTCGTAGTGAGCGCGGTCAGCGAGGAGGACCGCACCCAGCTCTTCACCGGTGGTGGGGTCGAAGGACGCGACGCGGCGACCGGAGGTGGGCAGCGCACCGCCGGCAAAAGCGCCGGGCTGGTCGCCCACGAGGCCGAGGCGCTCGAGGATGCCCTGCACATGGGCGCGACGGTCGGAAGAAGCGGTGGACATGAAGACTCCGAGGGTGGGGTCGGCGCCTGGCGGACCCGAGAAGATGAGGCCCACACCGAGGTGTCGGCACAAGCGACGAGGCCGGGGCCTGTCGCGGGCCGGCTCACTAACCCACGCTGCTGCTGTCTCAGCGACCGGATACCGAAGGCTCGCCCTCCCCTCTTGTCCGGAGTCCTGGATGCTGCGCCGCGCCCTCCTCACCCTGCCCGCCCTCGCGCTGTCCAGCACCGCGGTCGCGCAGGACGCCATCAAGATGGAGATCGTGCGAGTGGGCCAGACCGGCCAGGCCACGCCCGCCTTTGTGGTGCATCCGCAGGCGAAGCTCGATGAGCTCACGGTGGAAGTGCGCTGCGGCGGAGTCTCCGAGAAGCGCAGTGGTACGGCAGCTCCGGGCACCCCAGTGAGGCTGGAGCTCGCGGTTCCTGAGGGGGCCCACAGCTGCTCGGGGCGCCTCTCCATCCGCAGCTCAGATGGAAGCGAAGGGGAGATGCCGCTCAACTTCAAGGTCCAGATGCATGCGCCACTGAAGGT
>Ga0315321_10002594_pt1 | contig 14000 bp, 12 predicted proteins | sample M180m21515metaG_FD_203464 | JGI IMG/M metagenome (GOLD analysis project Ga0315321, IMG submission 203464) | Ammonia-oxidizing marine archaeal communities from Monterey Bay, California, United States - M1 80m 21515 | ecosystem: Environmental > Aquatic > Marine > Intertidal zone | place: USA... | reverse complement strand
CGCCGCCGAAGCTTCTCGAGCTCAGCGATGAACCGGTCACGATCCAGGATCTGATGATACCGCTGATCACGAGCGGTGCTCGTGCCTTGGTAAGGCGGGTCGAGGTAGACGAGATCGCTCGTTGTCGCCTGCTCGAGCAGCGAGGCGTAGTCAGCGGCTGTCGCTGTGGTGCGGTTCGCCAAGAGTTGATGAGCCCTGACCAGCTGGTCGGTCATTCGCTCGGGGCGCGTCCCAAGCCTGCGGTGGTCAGCCGATTGATTGAACGCACCCGATGCGTTGAAACGCACCGCATTTTTAACACAACGAGCGAGTAAGAAAAGAAGTCGAGCGCTCCCGCCCTGCTGATTAAAGTCTGCCCGGACGCGCTCAAATTGGGCCTTGGGGTCAGCGCCTTGAGCCAGCCAAAGTTGTTCGTACCCTTGAGCCAGCGCCATCGGCTGATCGATAATTTCGGACCAAATTTCGACCAAGGGAGACAGACTGTCCGAGAGCATAAAGCGCTCCGCTCGCCCCCCAGCCGCAGCGGCAAGGGTCACCGCGCCCGACCCCGCAAAGGGTTCAAAAAGAGTCCCGACTTGATCAGGGAAATACTTCAAGATGTCGGGCGCCAGTCGTCGCTTACTCCCTTGGTAGGGGATGGGGTGAGCGATTTGTACAGACACGAGCGATCCCCTTGTGAGCTCAGATTGCCGTTCATCATGGCTTTGAACAAGCGGACAGCCAAATCATGGCGCCCGCAACGAGCCCAGGGATAGAATTTCTCTTAATCAAACCGCCTTGATGCCTCATAAGTGCTGCGGAGAAGCTTTCTGTGCGCGTCTATTGGGTCTTAGCTTGGGTGCTGATCGGCTGCTCGCCAGAGGCAGAAACCAACACCACAGGTGTCTTGGCGCGCTGCAGCTACATCAATGGGTTTACTGGCGATGCAGAATGCAAAGAGTATCTCGGCTCGAACTGGACACAAGGTGCGATGCGTGCCGATTGCGACCTGCCTGTACCGGGCTCTGAGCCAGGTGAGTTGACCGACGACTTGGCCTGCGATCGATCGTCGATTCAAGGGGTGTGCGCGGTCGAGCCTGGAACGGTCGAGGCAGCGAATATTGTGTTTTCGAGCGAGATCGAATCGACCTGTAGCGATTTGTCGCTCGGGTGCTTTTTCGCCAGTGGAGAGTGGCAGCCTGAGTCCTCATGTGACGACTAGCGAGGGCTTAGCCCCGCTGATCGATGTCGCTTTTCATTGGGCGCCGCCTTTCTCATTAAGCGCAGTGATGGCAAGCTTTGACTATGGCTATAACGACCGAGCATTACCGTAAACTTGAGCGCATGTACGCAGCGGCTCCCATCAATGAATTTTTTGAGCCCGAATTGGTCATTTCCGAAGGGGCTGCTGAGCTCTTCATCACGGTGCGTGAAGCATTTTTTCACAGCGCCGGCGCGATGCACGGTGTGGTCTATTTCAAGGCGCTTGATGACTCGACCTTCTTTGCGGCGCAGTCGTTGGTGCCTGAAGACTTCGTTTTGACCGCCCATTTTGAGCTCGACCTGCTCAAGCCTGTTGCTCATGGCAAGGTGCGGGCTTTAGCCACCGTGACCAAGCGCTCGGGTAGGAAACTATGGGCCAGCGCCGAACTCTTTGACGAGGGTGGTGATTCGGTGGCGCGCGGTGAGGGTGTTTTTGTGATCAGCAATCAAAAACTAAGCCCAGAGATTCATTATCGCTGAGTTGCTGAGCTTGCGCTGCAACGAGCTGAGCGGCTCTTTTTAGTCGAGGGGTAGTCAATGCATCGTCGCGGGTTTCTTCACGCCTCATTGCTCGCAAGCTTAGGCTGCGGGGCACGTCTCGCGGGGTTTCCCTTTGATCGCAGCAGCAAGTCGCAAGGCTTGGACTCCGTTGAGGTCACGTACTTCAGCGTCGGATGCCTCTTAATTCGCTACCAAGGCGCTGCGGTTTTGACCGATCCGTTTTGGTCTCATCGCCCCTTGAGTGAAGTCATCGCCAGCCCGCTTGCGCACGATCACCAAGAGATCGATCGGCATCGATCTTTGATGGGTGATGTGACTGCGGTGTTGGTCGGTCACAGTCATTACGACCACTGCCTAGGTCTTGAGCCGATCAGTAAGAGTTTGCATCCCACAGCTCGAGTCTATGGCAGCCAAACGCTCAAACATTTGTACGCTCCGGTTCGTCTCGGTCGCTCGATTATTCCGATGAATAAAGCCGCCGCAACGCCTCAGAAAATGGGCGAGTGGCAGCTGAGCTCATGCGGACGCATGCGGATTTTACCGATCCTATCAGGCCATCCGGACCAGTGGCTTTGCTTTCATCTTTGGCGTGAAAAGTTGACCAAAGACCTTATCGAGCCCCCCCGAAAAGCCTCGGACTTTCAAGAGGGGATTACGCTCGCTTATTTGGTCGACTTTCTGGACCAAGGAGCGGTCCAAAAACGGGTTTTTGTGCAGACCTCCAGCACAGGCTTTCCAGCGGGTTTTGCGCCGCAATCGGTTCTGGATGAACACCCTGTAGATGTTGCCATTTTACCGATGGATTGCGCCAATCTCAAAGTATCTGGAGCGACGCCAAACCTCATTGATACGCTCAAGGCGCCCAGCACTCTATTTTGCCACTGGGAAGACTTCTTTCAACCCAAATCAGGCGTCCCTAAGGAGATCATGAAGGTCGATCTGCCAGCGCTGAAAGCCTTCTTTAAAAACACCCCTGAGCGGCGGTTTATTTTTCCGATGTGGAACCAGCGTTTCAACATCGGCTAAGCGCCGATTGTCATGCATGCGGTCGAGGGCTCGATGTTGGTTTCGGTTTGAGCTAGTATCGTTTGAGGTTCAAAGGGTGGTCACGTGGTTAGATTCTATGGATGGTTGGTCTTTGGTTGCGTCATGGGCTGTGCTCAGACGGTCGCGACGCCTGTTCTAAATACGGCAATTGACGGCGGGCAAGAGCTGGCAGTCGATGCCGGGCAAGAGCTCGCAGTCGATGCCGGTCCTCCGCCTGCGTTTCTGGGTTCAGAGCGTTTGGTGCCGGTGGCGTTACCCGACGCTTGGAGCCGTAACCAAACCTGGCCTTTGGTGATCGTTTTGCACGGCTACACCTCCTCGGGGCGCGGCCAGGACACTTATCTTGGTGTGAGCAGCCGACGCAACGATTTTGGCTTCATCACGCTGGCGCCCGACGGAACTCGAAACCCACAACGTCAGCGTTTCTGGAACGCAACGCCGGCTTGTTGCGACTTTTGGAACTCTGGGATTGATGACGTCAGCTACATCGTGGGTTTAATCGATGAGGCGGTCGAGCGGCTCAACGTGGACCCGAGCCGAGTGTATCTGATCGGCCACTCAAACGGCGGATTTATGAGCAACCGAATCGCCTGCGACGCCGCGGATAAAGTCACTGCGATCTTTAATATAGCGGGCTCAAGTTTCAACGACGAGACGCGCTGCCAACCCTCAGAGTCAGTCGGTTATATTCAGGCTCATGGAACCAACGATACGGTCATAAAATACCCTGGAGGTGCGATTAACGGAGGCGCTCGTTACCCGAGCGCCGGTGTCTTGATCGATCGTTGGAGAGAACGCAACGGATGCCAAGATGCTGACCCTCAGACCTTGTCGGGCGATTTTGACAACGCCGTGCCGGGCGATGAAACCACCCGGCAAGTCTGGTCAACCTGCTCATCTGATCGCTCGGTCCAGCTTTGGGAAATGGTCGGCACCGCTCATGTGCCCTCGTTCAATGATGGTTTTAGAGACGCCATGCTCGAAGCGCTTCTGGCTTACCGCTAGTCATCAAGGCTCACGCTCAGCCTGCCGGATCGGTCCGCCGGCTTCGGATGAATGCCCGATAGCCCCGCAACCTTCGACGATTCCGTCCGATGATCGAGTTGGAGGATGCCTTGAGCAGTATTACGCGCAGTCAATTCATCGATCGTTTAGAAGGCCGCCCTTTGAGTCTCGATGCGCTCAAGGCTGATCAGCGCTTTAATGGGCTGGATCTCGACGCCGTGGATCGTAACGGAAACGGCCGAATTGAGGGGCGCAATGAGCTCAAGGAGCTGTTTCTAGCGATCGACACCTTTGATCGTGACGGCTCGTATCATTCGATGAGTTTAGAGGACCGGCTGGGGCAACCGACCAAAGCGGCCGAGTTGGTGGAGGCAGCCGATGCGCTCGCTCCGGCGCGCTCAGCGCGCCCCACGAGCAGGCTTGGACGCGCCTATCAAGATTATCAAACATTGATCGACGAGGGCGTCAGTCTGCGCCCGCAACGCCAGGGTTTACTCAGTCGAGTCAGCGATCGTGCGAAGAGACGTTGGTCGAGCATCGATGCGGTGGCTCGACGCGCTGACTTACCGCCGCAGCTGGTCGCCGCAATTTGGTATCGTGAAGACGATCAAATGCGCAGCAGTCGTTATTTGCACAACGGTCAACGTCTGGGTCGCACCACGACCATCGTTCCTAAGGGTATTTTCTTTGAACGCGGTCAGTTTGTTGAGGCTGCGGTGCACGCTTTAGGACAAAAGCGGCACCTCAAGAACGCCCTAGGCTTGAGCTATGAGAGTAAAGATCTGGCGGCGATGGCTGCCTACACCGAAGCCTACAACGGCTTTGGTTATCGCATGGGTGGGCGGCCATCGCCTTATGTGACCGCGTCAACCGACGGGTATCGCTCCGGCATGTATGTGCGTGATAGCGTCTTTGACGCAAACGCTGAGGACCGCCGCTTAGGAACTCTGCCGCTCATGCGAGCTTTGCTCGAACCCTGAGACCGGTTGACCTGACAAAATAACTTGCAGGCTGGTTGCTGGGTATACCATCGCCATGAGCATGAAGCGTTCAGGTTGGCAGTTGTTCGGTATGCAGATGGCTTTTGCCTTGATCTGCGGTGGCGCTTTAGCGTGCACACAGCCGAGCCAACCTCACACCCTTAGAGTTTATGCCGCATCGTCTTTGGTGGATGCGTTTGATGCGATCAAAGAGAACTTCTTAGCGACGCATCCGGGCGTTGACGTTCGTTTGGTCTATGCGGGGAGTCAGGTGCTGCGCGCACAGATCGAGCAGGGCGCCCATGTTGACGTCTTTGCGAGCGCACATCGACGCGACCTGGATCGGTTAAAATCGCACAACCTAGTATCAGAACCGACTGAGTTTGCGCAAAACCGTTTGGTCCTTATGTGTCGCCGCACGCCCGCTTGTGAGCAGCTCACCTGGAAGAACTTGAGCCAAGTCAAACGAATCGGTCTGGGCTTAGCCGCGACGCCAGTCGGTCACTATACCGAGCGCATTCTTGAGCTTGGTGCTCAGCGTTTTGGTGCATCTTGGGCGGAGGGCGTGCGCGAGCGAGTCGTCACGCAAGAGGCTCAGGTCAGGCGCCTGCGGGCGCGCGTCGAGCTCGGTGTTCTCGACGCAGCGATCGTCTATCAAAGCGACGTCACCGATGAGACAACCTATCGGCGGATTCGACCACCCGCTGAGCTGGATCAGTCCACCGAGCTTTGGGTTGCTCGAGGTCAAAATACGGCCAACGCTGACTTGGCGCAGGCGTGGATTGATGGCTTGAGCAGCCCCGAAGGTCAAAGGCTCCTCAAAGCCCATGGCTTGGAGGTGCGGTGATGCGCTTTGACCGCCGAATCATCCTCTTTGCCCTGCCGATGGTTGCCCTTTTAGCCTTACCGCTCTTGGGCTTGCTTGGCGGTCTCTCGCCTCATCGAATGAGCGAGGCGTGGTCGCATCCCTTGTGGGCTCCAGCGCTTTGGCTCAGCATTAAAACCTCGCTGATCAGCCTCGCCTTCGTCGTGACTTTGGGGACACCTTTTGCGTGGTGGCTCGCTCAAGATAAACGCTCGGCCGCGTGGCAGTGGTTGGTGGACGTACCCATGGTCTTGCCCCCAGCGGTCGTCGGCTTAGCGCTCCTAGTGGTCTTTGGCCGGCAAGGCATATTGGGTTCGTTGAGCGGGCTGGTGTTCTCGACCGCCGCGGTGGTGTTGGCGCAGACGATCGTCGCTGCGCCCTTTTACATCAGCGCTGCCGTCGCTGCGTTGCGTGCGGTCGACGAGGACGTGGTTTTGGTCGCCCGAAGTTTGGGTAAATCGTCGCTCGGCGCGTTTGTTTCGGTGGTGCTGCCTTGCGCGTGGCCTGGTTTGGCTGCTGGAATGGGGATGGCTTGGGCGCGAGCGGTCGGCGAGTTCGGCGCCACCTTATTCGTTGCGGGTAATCTTCCCGGCGTCAGCCAGACGATGCCCCTCGCAATTTACACGGTCATGGAGTCCGACCTTTCGGTCGCTTTGAGCCTCTCGGTTTTGCTCGCCGGGTTGGCGCTCTTGGCCCTGCTGACGTTACGATGGTCTGCAGGGCGGGGGAGGCGGTCATGAGCTGGTCGGCACGCATCCTTTATGAACGCCCTGAATTCATCCTAGATGTCGAACTTGAAAGTGAGCATTCGGTGGTGGCGCTTATCGGTCCAAACGGGGCTGGAAAGACGACGTTGCTGCGCGCTTTGCTTGGAGCCTACCCGTTATCAGTCGGTCATCTGACAATCGATGGAAGTGCGTGTTTTGATGCGGATCAAGGTCTCGACCTTGCGCCGGAGGAGCGACGCATCGCTTACGTGCCTCAGGGCTTTGGTTTGTTCGAGCACTTGAGGGTCATCGATAACGTCGCCTTTGGTTTAGGGCGCAGCAGCCTGGCAAGGGATCAAGCCCAAAACCGCCTTGATCAGCTGGGTATCGGTCAGCTCGCGGCGCGTTACCCCCACCAGCTTTCGGGCGGCCAACAGCAACAAGTTGCGCTCGCTCGAGCCTTAGTTTGTGAGCCGAGTTTGTTGCTTCTTGATGAGCCGTTTAGCGCTCTTGATGTCACCACCAAGCGGGCGCTTCGGCAGAGCTTGCCCGCAGACCTCAGGGCGAAAGGCTTATCGAGCGTGATCGTCAGTCATGACCGGCGCGATCTCGAGCCCTTTGACCCTTATGTCTACGCTATCGAGGACGGCGCCGTGGTTCAGCGCGGCACCCTAGCTCAGCTTGAACAGGCCCCAGAGACGGCCTTTGTGCGCGAGTTTGTCGGCTTGTGATGCTCAGCGTAGGAATTTGCGCGTCCAGGGATGGAAATTAACCCCAAAATGCGTCACGAGTTCGCCGCCGACTGAGGCGGTGAGGAATTAGATTATGACCGACCAACCGAAGATCATTTACACGCAAACCGATGAAGCACCTGCATTGGCGACCTATTCGTTTTTGCCGATCATCCGAACTTTTGCTGGCCCAGCCGGCGTATCGGTTGAGACGCGCGATATCTCGCTAGCTGGTCGTATCTTGGCGGTTTTTCCTGAGTTCCTCCGAGAAGAGCAGCGGATCTCGGATGCGCTCGCTGAGCTCGGTCGTTTGGCGAAAAAGCCAGAAGCGAACATCATCAAGCTCCCCAATATCAGCGCATCGGTGCCTCAACTCAAAGCCGCCATCACGGAGCTCCAAGCCAAGGGGTATGCGTTACCCGCTTATCCCGAAGAGCCCGCCAACTCAGATGAGGTGAGTATTAAAGCTCGCTACGATAAGGTGAAAGGCAGCGCCGTGAACCCGGTGCTTCGTGAGGGTAATTCGGACCGCCGAGCCCCTGGCGCTGTCAAAGCCTACGCCCGCAACAACCCACACTCGATGGGAGCCTGGACCGCGGACTCAAAGAGTCACGTCTCGACCATGTCGTCCGGCGACTTTTGCCACAATGAGCTCTCGGTGACCCTCGCTGAGGCGACCACTGCGCGCATTGAACACGTGTCGGCTAGCGATGGTTCGGTCACGGTGCTCAAAGATGGGCTTGAGCTGCTCGCTGGTGAGATTATAGACGGCACCTTTATGAGCGTTGCGGCGCTTCGAGCGTTCCTCAAAGAGCAGATCGCCGACGCGAAAACGCAGGGCGTTTTGTTCTCGTTGCACATGAAGGCGACGATGATGAAGGTCTCGGACCCGATCATCTTTGGCCATGCGGTACGCACCTTCTTTGCGCCGGTTTTTCAAAAGCACAGCGCGTCCTTTGAGGCGCTGGGTGTCGACGTCAACAATGGCCTCGGCGACCTGCTGGGTCGTCTCGGTGAGCTTGACGCTGCCACCAAAGCGAGCGTCGAGGCAGACCTTCAAGCGGCGCTCGCTGACGGACCGGCGCTGGCGATGGTGGACTCGGATCGTGGCATCACCAACCTGCATGTGCCGAGCGATGTGATCATCGACGCCTCCATGCCGGCGATGATTCGCACCTCGGGCTGCATGTGGAACGCGGCGGGTGAAACTCAAGACACCAAAGCGGTGATTCCGGATTCAAGTTATGCGGGCGTCTATGATCGTGTGATGACCTTTTGTAAGGCGAACGGTGCCTTTGATCCGACCACCATGGGCTCGGTGCCTAATGTCGGTTTGATGGCTCAAAAAGCGCAAGAGTATGGATCGCACGACAAGACTTTTGAGGTGGCGGCTGCCGGGACCATGCGGATCGTCGATTCCGCCGGTGATGTGTTGATGCAGCATCAGGTCGAAGCGGGCGATATCTGGCGCGCTTGCCAGGTCAAAGACGCTCCGGTTCAAGATTGGGTTAAGCTGGCGGTGACTCGGGCTCGCGCCACGGGCAGCCCGGCGGTATTTTGGCTCGATGCCGAGCGCGCTCATGATGCGCAGCTGATCGAAAAGGTGAACCGCTACCTGGCGGACCACGACACCGAAGGCCTTGAGTTTCATATCCTCTCGCCGGTCGATGCAACCCAGCTCACCTTGGAGCGGATCATCAAGGGCGAAGACACGATCTCGGTCACCGGCAATGTGCTGCGTGATTACCTGACCGATTTGTTTCCCATCCTTGAGGTCGGCACCTCGGCAAAGATGCTCAGCATCGTGCCATTGATGAACGGCGGCGGATTGTTTGAGACCGGCGCTGGGGGCTCTGCGCCCAAGCATGTTCAGCAGTTTGAAAAAGAGAACCATCTGCGCTGGGACAGCTTAGGTGAGTTCTTAGCGCTTGCGGTCAGTCTTGATCACATCGCTGAGCGCTACGGTAACCCCAAGGCAGCTGTGCTGGGCGAGGCGCTTGATGCCGCCACGACCTCGTATCTGCTCAACAACAAATCACCGTCGCGCAAGGTCCACGAGCTCGACAACCGAGGCAGCCATTTCTACGTCGCTATGTATTGGGCGCAGGCTCTAGCTGATCAAAACAAAGACGTTGCGCTCTCCGAGCGCTTTGCGCCCCTGGCGCAAGCCCTAGCCCAGAGCGAGGAGACCATCGTCGCTGAGCTCAACGCAGCGCAAGGACCGTCGATGGATATCGGGGGCTATTTTCAGCCTGACGATCAGTTAGCTGAGCGAGCGATGCGCCCGAGCGAGACGCTCAATCGTTTGATCGCTCAGGCTTAGTCCTTACGGGGTGTTTTCAAAGAACTCGATGATCAAGTTCATCAGACCACCTTCTTGATCGTTCGGCAGGCCATGCCCAGCGCCTTGAAATCCGATGTGAACGACTCGGTGTCCGCCATCGCAAGGGCTCCAGTCGAGCTTACGGTTTCCATCATCGGTCCGGCTGCTGATCGGAAAGCGAGCGCATCCAATCTTGCTAGCCCAGAGGGCGGCGCTGTCCTCTGCGGGTAAGAATTCGTATCCGAGAACCCCTCGGCCGCCGTCATAAGGGCAGGTTCGGTCTTCCGTTCCGTGTAAGCTCAAAAATGAGGCGAGGTTAATCTCATCGGGTGGGAGGAGACCTTCTACCAGAGCGCTCGCGCCCATGGCGTGGGCGCGGAAGTGGTCGGTTCGCGCTGCCAGCTGATTGACCAGCGCGGAGCCGTTTGAAAATCCATAGGCAAAGGCGCGCTCTAAATCGAGGTTCCGATAAGCCCGCAGCGTGTTCATGATCATCCCAACAAACTCAATGTCGTCGGCTTGCGAGGCTTCACGCCCGATGTTCCAGCTGCGCTCAAGCCCCTCGGGTAAGATGGCGATGAAACGCCCTTGATCGACAAAGCGTCGGAGCTGCCCAACAAAGCCATGGGGGCGGCCGCCGTTGCCGTGAAAGGCAAAGACCACAGGGTAGCGACGGTTTTCGTCGAGTCGGGTGGGTACCTGAATCAAAACGAGGCGTTGCACGCGCTCGCCCTCGACCATTTGCTCGATCCTGATCTCTTGCATCCCAGGGCGAAGGGGGGGGCGCTCTACCGGTGGACGGGTCGGACCACTGTCTTCGATCGCAACCCCTGCATCGGTAACCGGTTCGCTTGCGTCGACTGTCGTCGCCGCATCGGGCGTCTGGATGCCCGAATCCATGACCTGGCTTTGCGCGTCGGCTGTCGCTTCTCCAGCATCGAGCGTGACGCTGCCTGTGTCTTGGGTCGTGACGCCGGAGTCGGCGTCGTCGGTGGTCGCAGGGCTGCATGAAACACAGAGTAAAAACATGGGCGTTAGGCGAATCATAGCGTCTCCGATGGCTGGACGAGCGGGCTGATGACACAGCTTGTTGCTTTGAGCTAGCGTTGGGTGGACCTTATCGGTCCAAATTCGTAGGCTAAGCGGAGCAACATATAGAGGTGCTTCGCATGGCTTGGGATGTGGATCATTTGCCTGATTTATCGGACAAGGTGGCGTTGGTCACGGGTGCGAACAGTGGGATTGGCGAGCCGACCGCACAAGCGCTCGGCGCTGCGGGAGCGCATGTCTATTTAGCCTGCCGCTCGCCTGAAAAGGCGCACGCTGCGATAGCGCGCATGCAGCAGGCTGTGCCCGAGGGTCAGTTCCATTTTCTGCCCCTTGATTTAGCGGATCTAGCCAGCGTGAAAGTCTGCGCGGAGCGGTTTAAGGAGCGACATGATCGCTTGGATCTATTGATCAACAATGCCGGGGTCATGATCCCTCCGTACACGCAGACCAGCGATGGTTTTGAGTTGCAGTTTGGTACCAATCATTTGGGTCATTTTGCCTTGACCGCTCATCTGATCGACGTGGTCAACTCAACCCCCAACAGCCGCGTGGTCACCGTCTCTTCGATGGCGCACCGCTTTGGTCGGTTGCGCTTTGACGACCTCCAGAGAACACGAGGATACAATCGCTGGCTGACTTATGGTCAAAGCAAGGTCGCTAATCTGATCTTTAGTTATGAGCTCCAGCGTCGCTTGTCGGCAGCGAATCATACGACCCTGGCTATCGCCGCCCATCCGGGTTGGGCGCAGACTCGGCTGACTAAATATTCCTTCTCCGCTGCCTTCTTTGCCCCCCTTTTAGCGCAAGGACCCAAGGCTGGCGCTGCGCCGACTATTCGAGCTGCTACCGACCCAGAAGCTACCGCAGGAAGTTACTACGGCCCTCGATGGCTTGAAATTCGCGGTCCAGCGGTTAGAGTCGGGTCCACCTTGTACAGTCACCGCGAAGATGTGGCTCAGCAATTGTGGGGCGTCTCGGAGAGTTTAACCGGTTTGCGTTACTTAAGTTGAGCGAGATATGATTCGAAAATTGAGGGCTTGTATGCCCCACTTGGTGATGGTGTTTGGAGTCTCGACCCTGGCGCTCTCGTGCGCGCCCGACGAGGCGGTCGAACCCAAGCCTGAGTGCACATCGTTTGCGGACTGCTCCTCCCAAGAGAAACCGTTTTGCGAGCCTGAAACACAAAAGTGTGCGCCTCGCCCGGTGGCTTATCAGCTGGGTTGGGATGACGGTGATCCGTCGAGCGTTGATTTTGAGATGGTCTACAACGCACCGGGGCGACGGGTGGTGCGAGGCTTTGATTTTCGCCCAGACACCGACGAGCTCTGGTTGACTGAAGGTCAAGCTCAGTATGGCGCGGTGCCGTGTAATAAACTCAACGCATCGGCTGAGACCTGCGAGCCAAAAGGCGGCGACTTTGTCGTCGTGTATCGTGCCACGACCACCTATGATCGCAGCGATCGTATCCGCGACGGCAACGCGCTGCACTTCGCGCGCAACCCCTCAAGCCTCGTGTTTAGCGAAAACGAGTTCTTTGGGACCTGCCCGGAGAGTCGAACGGCGAACTTTGATGACGAGATCGAGGATTTTGCAGGTCCCACCTTGTGGAGCGCAGACCGATCTATTCTTGGCGTCGACATCGGCAAGAACGGCTCGCACATGGATATGCTGCATTTCACCCCGTACTGCATGGGTTTAGAGCACGAAAAAGATAATATTTATTGGGCGTTCAACGGTCAAAAGGGGGCGATCGATCGCTACGACTTTAAAGAAGACCACGGCCCAGGCGAAGAGGACCACAGCGACGGCGAGATCCTAAGGTATATCGAGGGAACGGTGGCTCGAGAAGAAGAGGTCACCAGCCAGATGGCTATGGATCGAGACAACGACTATCTGTACATCGCTGACACCGGAAACAGCCGCATTATTCGCCTGGATATTCGCTCCGGAACCCGCGGTGGGGTTATGCTTCCCAATTACGATTTCGTGCGCGTGCATCATGAGATGAACGGTGGCGAATATGAGGAGATCGAGCTCGGCGGTGAGCCCATGGGCAAGCCGAGTGGTTTGTTGCTTCATGAGGGCTTATTGTACGTGATTGACCACACTTATTCTGAGTTTCGAGTGTTCACCACCGAGGGTGATCCGGTGCGGACCTTGTACACTGACTTTCGTCCTGAATCCTTGGGGTCGCTGGTCTTAGGACCTGACGATCGCATCTACTTTAACGTGCCGCATCGAGGTGAGATCTACAGAATCAATCACGACCCTCACGATGCCCCTTAGACCTCTCGCAAGACGCCGTCGCTCAACGACAACGCTTTCGACCAAGGATCCGACTCGCAGCGCACCAACTCAAAGGTGAAGGGCAGCATGAGCTCACTGGCGAACTCGGGCGGCCGGTCGTCGAGCACCAGCTGCCTAAGGATCTTGATCGCAACCGGATACCAGTGGGCTGCGGCGCCCTCCCAGCGGACCTGGACCCGTTTGACAGGCAGCGCCCTGTCTTGACGGATAAACTCGATCTCTTCGGCTAAGATCTGCTCGAATAAGTCGACGCTGACGCGACCATAATGCAGCTCGTGCCACAATTCCCAGCGGCTGCGCTCGGTGGTCGCTAGGTCATCCATGATGCGGACAAAGACGGTCTCGCCGGCGCCGTTTTTCATGGTCGCGGGCAGCGCAACGCAGCCATTTCCACAGAGCCAGTCGGCGAGATATTGCAGCGCTTGAAAGATGTTGTAGCGGACCTCTTCGGGGTCGTCGTTGGCGATCACGTCCGAGACCTCGATGTCAGCAGCGAGCACGCCTCGGGCATAGTTGGGATGGTCTACGGGTAGGCCATCGAAATCGTCTGCGGCTAAGAACGCTAAAAGTGGTTCGAGCTCACCAGGATTGGGTACCAAGGAGCGAACCAGGGTCTCTAGGCTGTGATCGTCCGCCCGGCGCCAAGCCTCGGTCAGCGCAATCCCGATGCGCACGAAGCTGGGGTGCGCCACCCAGAACCCATCAAGCCCTCGTTTGAGCTGGGTGATCACGTCGCGGATGTACCCGACCATGCTGACCTCGAAGCTGTCCGGGTTTCCATCCTCGTACAGGACCCCGTACATCCCACCGATCTTGAGCGCGCCGATGGGGCCTAAGTGGTCGACCAGGATCTGGTGACTCTCGCGGATGTGATTGATCACGATGTTGGGGTCGGCTTTGACCGGGATTCGGTAGTTGGGATCGTTTTTGAACAAGCGCGCGGCCGAGGCGAGGTAGTCATGCCAACCGAGCGAGCCGCCCAAGAAATACGGGTGCAGCGCCGTCGCCATCTCTGAGATGCGGAAGATGGCGCGCGGGTTTTCGAAGACTAAAATGACGCGCACGGTCCCGAGCTGATAGTCTTGGTTTCGAGCGGCAATCATCGCCTCTGCGCTACGAATCATCGCATGAAGGTAAGCAGCCTCTTCTTCGTTTTCGAGCTTGGGTACGTAAAAGACGAGCGCCTCAGGACGCTGCGAATTGTGGAACAGGTGCAAGCCAAAATCGAGCAGGTGCAGCGGC
>Ga0315321_10002592_pt1 | contig 14003 bp, 6 predicted proteins | sample M180m21515metaG_FD_203464 | JGI IMG/M metagenome (GOLD analysis project Ga0315321, IMG submission 203464) | Ammonia-oxidizing marine archaeal communities from Monterey Bay, California, United States - M1 80m 21515 | ecosystem: Environmental > Aquatic > Marine > Intertidal zone | place: USA... | reverse complement strand
CTCTGGGCAGGCTGTCGGCTCTGGAATACAGCCAGCCGGGTTTGTTGGTTCTGGTGCTAATCCAACAACACAAGCAGGTTTCGCTACCAGTAATGGCACCCCCGGCTATTCAAGTGGCGGTGTGGCACCTGCCAATTATGGAACGACCGCACCAACGAATGTAAATCCTTTCCGCGCTGGTGGAATGCAAGTGAATGACCTCACGCGTGCTCCAGCGCCTCCCGGATACCAAACTCCTGCTGGCTATCAGGCTCCGGTTCAGAACAATCCCGCGGCAATGATGACTACGCCCGGTCCATCGGGAACAGCTCCGGTTCAACCTGTATTCGCTCCGGCATCGGCCCCCATTACCCCTGCGAATGGTGGGGCAGCCATGGGAGGTATTCCAGCCAATAATATGACACCGATTCAGCAGATGCCAATTCAGCAGGTACCAATTCAGCAAACGCAGTACCAGCAGACACAAGCATGGCAGGGGACACCTGCAGCCTCTGTTCCTGATGCGGAAATTGCGAGTCGGATGGTTCCAGTTAACACAACCTCGTCAAACTCCACCGCACCTGTCATCCAGCCAGGAACGTCCCCCGCCCCCGCTCAGAACGGCGGCACGGCAGGTAGTGCTGAGTTGATGTGGCGTCGTCCAGGTAGCTAGGCCGTCGAACCTGCCGAGTGGTCGAGCTGGCAGAAGAAGTCTGATTGCAGATACATCAGGTTCAAATAGCAGTTCATGACTCGTGCGGCCGCTCTTGACTGCAGATCTCACTATGTCACGCTCTTTGAGTCGCTAAGTTGGTTGGTGAGATGTGAACTGTTGTGTTTTGTGCTGATCACTCATTTAGCCAGTACAGTCATAGGACACCGTTATAGGGCATGTGAGTAGGACGCAATGACAGCACCGATGCCGGCAGTTCTTCAGACCTTGGCTGACCTGATCAAGATCAATAGTGTGAACCCCAACTACAAGTCCGGAGTTCCAGAGGCAGAGATGGTCGACTATCTCGAGACCTTTTTTCAGCAGCGATCCATCAAGACATGGCGTCAGCCGGTGGAGCCGCATCGCGATAATCTGATTGCATCGATTCCTGGTCAGGATCGTCATCGAAAGATGGTCTTCGAAGCGCACATGGACACGGTTTCAGTTGATGGGATGACGATACCGCCGTTTGAGCCTCGCGTGCGAGATGGACGGATGTACGGTCGAGGCGCCTGCGATACCAAGAGCGGATTGGCAGGCATGATGCATGCCTTGGCGGATGTCGCGGCATCCCCAGGTTCCCCACCCTGTGATCTGTGGTTGGTGGCCACGGTCGATGAGGAGTTTGCTTATCGGGGCGTGGCGGAATTCTGTCGCGAACTTGCTGCGGAATCTTGTGTGGTCGCTGTTGTGGCAGAGCCTACGGAATTACAGCCGGTGGTCGCCAGCAAGGGGCTGATTCGCTGGATCATTGAAACCACTGGTAAGGCGGCTCATTCTGCAAAGCCGCACCTTGGTGTCAATGCGATCACAAGTATGGTTCAGGTGCTACAATCTCTTGAACATGACAACTTGGGACTGTCCACTCGATCGCATCCTTTGCTGGGAAATGCGACTTGTAATGTTGGTGTGATTCGAGGCGGAGTTCAAGTCAACTTGGTGCCAGCTACTTGTCAGGTCGAGGTGGATCGCCGTCTGCTGCCGGGTGAGACCAGCGAGATTGTTTTTCAGCATTACCAGTCTGTGCTGGATGAAGTTATGCTGAAGCATCCACAGGTTCAGGCCATCATGCACCCGCCAATGCTGACTGATTTGCCTTTAGAAACACCGGTTGAGTGCCCGCCTGTCCAGGCAATGGTGCAAGTGCTGAATGAACTCGGTTGTTACCAGGAACCGGCGGGAATGCCGTTCGGCAGCGATGCAAGTAAATTTGGAGCGTTGGGGATCCCAAGTCTGATTTTCGGACCCGGCAGTATTGATCAAGCGCATACAGCAAACGAGTTTGTTGATTGTCAGCAGGTGCTGACCTGTCACCAGGTCTACCGCAGGTACATGCGATCAGAGAGTGTGCTGGGGGCTGCCGCTGGAAGTTGACAAATCGCCATCTGCGTCACTGGCTTTTCCTATGGTTTGTCCTCTCATCGGGTGACTTTGTGGAACGAAGATGAGTTGAGTTCCTTGGCAGCGTGAGATTACTTCGCCTGAGTGTGAAAAATACGTGGCATTTTCCGCACTCTCTCTACTTTGCGTTCCTGTTGGGTTCCAGTAGCGATAACATAGAGATTGAGGCATGTCCAATCATGAATGCTTGTTCGAACGCGACCCTGTTTTTTGCGTGACGCGAGTTTCATGAATGGTTGTGAGCGTGTTGCGGTCAGGCAACGTCGTCTTGGTGACCGCGAATTGAAATTAGCGAAATGTTCTGTTTCGGATACCGATGTGTTTGTTGTTTTCTCTCGTTCCGCTTTCAAACTGATCGTTTGCTGCCTGACCATTCCGTTTTTGGGATGTGGCTCGCAAAAGCAGGTTCCTGTTTCTGGCAAGGGTTCGAACGCAACTGAAGATCAACCATCGGATCAACCATCGGGGCAACCGGCAGTAGCCAAGTTAGACGAACAACAACAGCTCAGGGCTGCTCAGAATCTTCTCCAACAGGGCAATGCTGGCGGGGCGTGGGATGCAGTGAGTCAGGTCTTACTGGTGAATCCTGGTAACGTGGACGCCTTACGGCTTGCGGTCGGGATCAAACAGCAACAGGGCGAGTTGCGAGAGGCAGCAGAACTGGCCGCACAAGTGGCTGAGGCTGATCCGGCCAACGCTGCCCAAATGTTGTTGCTCGCTTTTGAGTGCCATCTGAGATCACAGGAATTTGTGTTGGCGGAGGCTGATTTGAGGCGAGCGGAGGAGCTTAGTCCCAACAGTCCTCAGATTCATCGCGTGATGGCGCAATTTTTCAATGCGCAGGGGCGTCGAATCGAAGCCAGCGGGCATGTGCGGCAACTCATCCGGATGAAAAATATTCAACATCCGGAAGTTCTGAGTTTGGTTGATTTGCGGGGTCCCTTCCCGTTGTCCTCCTTTGAGGTCTATACCCGTGATGCGCCTCTGTCGTTATTTGGTCTCGGTGATCTTCGGTATCAATATTCGACGTCCAAGTCCGAGCCAACGGAACTACTGAATCGTGCAAAGGAGCTCACGAATCAATTTCCTGAATCTGCTGCCGCAATGGCATTTCGTTTGCGAATGCTGGCCGATCTTGACCGTATTGAGGAGTTAAGAGCGTTACTGGCCGACTTGCCAGATGGCATTCGGCAATATGACGAGTTCTGGTTTGCAGTTGGCACGTTGCTTTCGAGTGATGGCGAGGATCGTCTCGCGATCGGAGCATTTTGCCAAGCACTGGTTTGTAACCCGACCGATCGGGAATCGTTGCGGTCAATGATTGCGTGCAGCACAAGAATCGGAGACTCAGATACTGCCTTGTTGCTGGGCAAACGATTAGCGGAGCTTGATCAGGTTTTTCGAATCGCCAAGGATGCTGATGCCGAGCAGGCCCGTTGGATTTCACAGACGTTGCAGGATCAAGTGCGTCCGTGGGAGGCTGCTGCATGGTTGATGCATGCAGCCCGAATCGATGGTACGCTCCGGCAGTTGATTCCCGAGCTGAATCGTCGGGAGCAGGTCATCTTGCAGTGGGAGCAGGGCGCCAGTGCCAGCCAAGTGCAAACAGCAAGGGTTGAAAAAGTTCTTGGCGTCTCATTGGAAAAGTGGCCCGTACCTGAACTTTCTGCATTGGCAAAAAATAGTCGGGTTGAACCTGGCCTTCAGAAAAGAGCTGATTTTGAATTAAGGGATGTCGCAGGCAGTGTCGGACTCGATACGACGTTTGTCAGTGGATTTCCGCTCGATGGAAGCCCCTATGCAATCCACGAAGTTAACGGAGGAGGGTTGGCAGTATTCGATTACGACCTTGATGGACGTTGTGACATCTACGTTGTTCAATCAGGCGGAGACCCGCGCGTGCCAGATGGTGCAACCGCGAATCAGATGTATCGACTGCTCCCGAATCAGCAATTTCAGGATGTGACTGTTTCGTCTCTCGCTGGAGATCGTAACTTTGGTCAAGGCGTGTGCGCCGGTGACCTGAATCAGGATGGGTTTCCGGACCTTCTGGTTGCCAACATTGGTGCCAATGTGGTTTATCTGAATCAGGGTGATGGCACGTTCAAGGAGGCAAGTGAACTGATCGGGGATAATCCGTTTCAATGGACCTCCAGCTTGGGGTTGGCCGACTTGAATGGAGACCACTTGCCCGATTTGGTAGAGATCAATTACATCGACGACACCGATGCCTTTGACTTGCGTTGCACTGATAACTATCTGGATTGTCAGCCACAGGAGTTCCGTAAAAGTCAGGATCGAGTGTTGCTGGCTAATGATGAAGGGTACTTGATTCCCAGCACGGCATTTACCGATTCAAGTCCGACTGCCAAGTTGGGTTTTGGATTGGTGATGGCGAATTTCGATCGCAAACACGGCAATGACTTTTTTATCTCCAACGATGGAGACTTCAATCACTACTGGCAAAGTCAGCTTGCCGATAGCCCTGAGTCTGATTCATTCCGATTGTTCGAGTCTGGGAATTTGCAGGGTTGTAGTGTCGGACGTGCTGGCAAAAGCCAAGCCTGTATGGGAATTGCGTCTGGGGACTTTGACCGTAACGGCACGCTTGATTTGCACGTAACGAATTTCGAGAACGAACCGGTTAATCTGTTTCTGCAATCACCGGAAGGGATTTTTATTGATGAGGTGAATCGCATGGGGTTGGGGCAGACTTCGTGTGGTGTGCTGGGATTTGGGACGCAGGCAGCTGACTTTGACAACGATGGATGGTTGGATCTCGCAGTACTCAATGGCCATGTCTATGACGGTCGCGTTGATGATATTCCGTTTCGGATGCTTCCCCAACTATTTGAAGGAAGTCGTGACGGGTTCCTGTTGCATTCCGATAAAAAGGCTGGCGATTATTGGAGTGGCAAAAAACTGGGGCGTACGCTCGCAACGCTTGACTGGAATCAGGATGGTCGCATTGACTTACTGGCCAACCATCTTGATCAACCCATCGCACTGTTGCAAAATGATTCGCCCGGCGAGAAATGGATTCAATTTGAACTGGCTGGAACGACCAGTGAGCGAGAAGCTATTGGTGCTGAGATTCAGGTGGTTGCAGGAGAAGAACGCTGGACAGGATGGCAAATCGGAGGCGACGGGTTGATGTGCAGCAATGAACCCATCGTGCATTTCGGAATTGGTGATGCGACAAAAACAGTCAGCGTTGTAATTCAATGGCCAAGTGGGGTGAAGACAGAGCTCAGTGATCTGCCTGTCAAACGACGTTATCTTGTTGTCGAGGGTGAAGAAAACGCATTTGCGCGTTGAGCCATCGGGCAGGATTCGTGCAAGTCGTTATGCGATCCGTTTATGAAAAGACTCGCCTAAGATCTAAACGCCGTATGTCGGTGCCGAACATCAATGCAGCCACTTTCTCACCGTTCACGGGCATAGGCTTCTGGATTACCTTCCACAAACAGATAGCGTCGATTGACTTCCAAGTCATGAAAGGTCTGTTTTTTTCCTGATGGCCATTGGACATCGACGCGATCGACAGAACTTGCGTTGGCGAGGCCGAAGTCAAGCACTGCTTCGTTGCTGCACAGGAAACCGTCTCCGCCTGCTTGCCATCGTGTCCATGACTGCTGCCCGCTGGTGACGGTGACCTTTGCACCAGTTGCATCCCGTTCACTATCGGTACCTCGGAGTTCCAGTTGCAGGCTGTTACCGGTATCGGTTTTGTTGCTGAGCAGGGCAACGGGGCCATCGAGGTGATTGGACACGAGGTCAGGACGGGAATCACCATTCCAATCGAGAACTGCCATCGTGCGGCCTAGGCGATTTTGCGACCAGTAACGGTCGCCTGGGTTCATTGATACTCGTGTCGATGACCCATCCGAGAGTGCCTGGAACAGTTGGGGTTTCATTTCATACGGTTCCTGGCTTCCGGGTCTGTCAACGACATGTCCATTGAGCACTGCGAGGTCAAGCCATCCGTTGCGATCGAAATCGGCAGCTTGTGTCCCCCATCCCACTGTTTTTTGACTCGCTGCGAAGGTGCCGAAATCCAGGCCGGCTGGTACAAACAGCCCAGTCTCTCTTTGTAGATAAACGTCGGAGGCTTCATTCCAGTAATTCGTGACGTGCAAGTCAATCTTGCCGTTGTGATCGAGGTCCCCGTATGCGATCCCCATGCAGCCGCGCGGACGCCCGATCGGGTCGGACCCGCATCCAAACAGCTTTGCATTTTCTCGCAGTTGACGTTCGCTTGCACTCGAATTGGGATTGCTGGTCCAGAAGTGGTTGGGGCGTGTGTCGTTGGCAATGTACAGCTCGTTGCCGGGTTGGCCATCGAAATCGGTCAGCACCGCAGCGAATCCAAAACTGGGTTGGTTGGCAATATCCAAACAGCCGGCGAACGAGCTTAACGCACCATTGGGCTCAACTTGCCAGATGCTGTCGGCAGCGGGTTGGAAAACTCGCGGGCTGCAGTGGGTCGAATCAGGCGTGCAGGCAGTCGTCAGTGCCAGCGGGTCCTCGATGTAGTTGACCGCCACAATCTCGGGAAGATGATCGCCTCCCAAATCACCACACGCGATGCTGGTTGTCCAACCTCCTGCTTGACTCCCCAAAGGAATGGGATTGTTGGTGAATGTTCCGTCGCCATTGTTGATGTAGACCATGTTGGGGCCGATGTTGGCGACCACAAGGTCAGGGAAACCATCTTGATTGATGTCGGCGACGGCTACTCCTTGTCCGTAGCCCATGTCAGCAGTCTGCGATTGGGAGCTGATATTTTGGAATCGTTCACCGTGCAGATTGGCAAAGAGTTGGTTGGGTAATGATCCACCCACGTCGAAAGCGGGACCACCTCCTTGTGTGAAATACAAATCCATCCAGCCATCGAGGTTGTAATCAATGACTCCAATGCCTCCACCTGTCAGCTGGTAAATGAAGACCGCATCGTCTTCACGGTCCTGATCTCCGTTGTCATACGTGAAGTTCAGCCCTACTTGCGCAGCAACGTCAGCAAGTTTGATTGGGACTTCCACACCCGTACTGATCTTGGGTTTGTTCGTTTCACTTTCCATCACGGTGGCAATTTCTGCGATGGTTGGTAGCGGCCATGATTCGAGATCAAGGTTGCAGGTCAGGATTTTTGTGTCGGCAGAGGTATCCTGTTGCTGCAGTGCTTGACGAGTATTCGCAATCTCCTGCTTTTCGGATTCAGTCGTGGCGTAATACTTCGAAGCTGCTTCTTTCCATGTAACGGACTCCCATGGACGTCCCAGCTGCAACAGGAGTTCCGCCATGCGGTTCATTTCCTGTTTGTTTCCGCGTTTCAAGCCAAACTGTCGAGCAAGTTGTGACGTCTCTGCCAGTTTCTGAACCCGTGCTGCGGCCAGTTCTGCTTTGTCATTCTTTCCCGTGAATCGCAGCGAGCGTTCGAGATCCTGATAGGCATATCGGTCGGTGGGGTCTCTTGAGACCGCTTCGCCAAGGCAACGCACGGCTTCCTTGTGGCGGTCGTGACGCTGCATCCATATGCCGGTGCTGTACCAGTACTCTGGCTCGTTTTCAATGTCAGTTGGTAAATCTTTGAACCATGCCTGCAACGCTTCTTCGTTCTGCAATTCGGTGTGTAGTCGGCCCAGAAAAGCAGCGATCGCCGTGGAGTCAGGGAATGTAGTTCGCAGTTTTTCTGTCATTGCAACCGCTTTACCCATGTCACCTTCACTCCGGGAAACCTTTGCCTGCGCCAGCATTGCTGGCGTTAAACCAGCCGTGTGGGTTGGCTTGGGTATTGTCGTGTCAATGAATGGATTGCCATAAGTTGTCATGGCAAACAACTCTTTTTCCCTGCTTTTACCCAACTTGGCCAATGCAAGCAGATGGGGAGCCGCTTCAATGCGGCGTCCCTGATTGTTCAGGATGATGGCGAGTTGGCGATGTACTTTGACTAGGTCTTTTTCGACCTTTAAAAGGTCTTTCAGCTTTTGCTCGGCTGTTGAGTAGTCTCCGGACTCGGTTGACCAGTCCGCTGCTAACCATAGTATCTCAGTGTTCAGGGTTGAGTCGGTGTTGTCGAGTGAATCGAGTACCTTGACTGCGGCCGACACATTGCCTTGTGCTGCTTCTACTCTCGCAGACAAAATCAGGGCTTTCTGATTGTTGGGGTCGGCAATCAGAATTCGACTCAGTTCCTCGCCCGCTGCAATGAAGTTATCGTCTTTCAGGAAAGCTAATGCGGTGTCTAGTCGCTGCTGTGTTGTCTGCGTGGCGGATGCCTTTTGGCTGGATCGAAGCTGTTGTTGCCGCAGCAGTTGTTGAGCGGTGGGGCCAGTTTCTCCTTTGCCGCAACCAGCGACTGCGAACGTCAGGCAAACAACAGCGGTGGCGATCCTGCAGGATTTGCCTGTCCTGTTAAAAGGGGTTTTGTTGATTTGATAGATGCTTTGCATGCCTTGCCTATTCACTGTCAGGCTCCGCTTCCTGTGCTGCCGGATGAGCTGTTGAGTTGTTCTTGGTAGTGGTGGTGATGGTTGGCGGCGTTGTTTCAGAATCCTGCACGCGACGGTGATGGCGACCGTCTAGTTGGAACGCTTCACCTGAACCCTCGACCAATACATAGTCCGCACCACTGGTTAGCCCGCTGAATTGTTCTTCTTGGCCTGATGCCCAACGTACTTGAATGTTACCAGTCTCAGTCAGCTTGCCTGTTCCAATGACAACTCTGCGTTCACTGCTGCACATGTAACCATCGCCTGCGGTTAGTTGGGTCGTGATTTCTTGGTCGCCCAAATCCAAGGTGACAGATGTGCCAATCCCATCACGTTGTCCAGTCGTCGACTTGAGATACAAAGCAATTTCATTCCCCGCCTGATGGGTTTGATTGATTAGCAGCGACATTGGCTCGTGCAAATGCGAAACCGCGACATCTACAAGTCCATCACGATTGGCATCTAGCGTGACCAAGGCCCGGCCTAGATGGTCTTTTTTGAAATATTCACCGATGGAATCTCCATCGATTTGTTGCCACTTTCCTGCATTGTCGAGTTCGAGTAGTTGTGCCGGCATTTTGTAGGGGACATCTTTTGCGTCAACGTCATCGACGTGACCGTTGGTGATCAATAACTCAACGACTCCGTTGTTATCCAGATCGATCCATTCTGTTCCGAAACCAAGTAGATCCATCGATGGTTCGGCGAGCCCTCGCTGAACGGTTCGATCGACCCATAGTCCTGGGGCGGCTTGTTCGTAATACGTGTTGTGATCACCGGCAAAGTGCGTCAGGAAAAAATCAATGTCGCCGTCTCGGTCGGGATCTCCCACTGCCATTCCCATGGACGCCTGAGACAGTGAGCGTCCGCTGAGTCCAAGGCCTCGGATCGCACCGAGGTCGGTCATGCGAAACTCACCCGACTTGTCTTCGCCGGACCAGAACTGGTTTACCGTCATGTCATTGGCAACATAGAGGTCAAGCCCCGGACGCTCGTCGAACATTCCAGCAACGATTCCAAGGCCGCGTCCAGCCGATGTTTGCCCAGCCCATTTTGTTGTGATGTCGCTAAATTTGCCACTGTCTGAACCACGCCAGAAATGGTCAGCGTCTGCCTCGAAATCCAATGGAGGACAGGTGGCAAGTCCGCGAGAGTTGCGGCACGCTTGTTGGTAGGGTTTGTTTCCTCCGCAGTAGGTCACCTCGTATAGATCGGTCAGGCCATCACCATTGATGTCGGCAAGCAGACCGCAGGTCGTCCACGACTCACCATGTAGCCCGACACTGTCAGAGACATCCGAGAATGTTCCATCGCCGTTGTTGCGGTAAAGGCGATTGCGGCCAATGTTGGCATCGAACAAGTCTGGAAAGCCATCCGAGTTGTAGTCCCCCACCGCGATCCCCTGCCCAAAACTGGAATCGGCATATCCAGCTTGAGAGGTAACCTCGGCAAATTGTCCTTCCAGGTTTCGCAGCAGGCGATTGGGTGAGGAGTCGTTCTTTTTGGGGTGTCCATCGAGTACTGCCAATGCCAAATCAGGCCAACCGTCGAGATCAAAGTCGATGATCCCCATCCCACCACCCACGCTTTGGTAGATCCAATGGCCGGTTTCGTCAGCGGTAGATGCAAGTTCGCAGACATGATCTAAGCCTCGTGCAGATGCTTCATCGCGAAAGTGTATTTCTCCTTTTGCGAGGTTCCTTGAGGCTTCTTTTTTCAAAGAGCTTGGTCCCCAACTCACCTGAGGGAGATCGCTCAAATCCAATCGATTCGCCAGTTCGAATTCGGGTGCCTGCCAAGGACTCTGTGCAGTCATCTTGGAGCGAACCCTCAGATATCGTTCGCGGGTGTCGTTGAGTTTGTCTTCAGGAAGTGAAACCGCCAGCCTGGCCCAGCCTTCAGCTTCCCATATCCTGCCCATGGACAGCATCGCATCAGAAACAGCAAATGCTGCCGATTGTGATAAACCACCTCGTTCAAGATGGGTTTTAACACAGTCGCTAAGTACGGTTGCGCGGTTGATCTGTGACGCGACTTCATTTGCTTCGTTGTCTCGTTTCAATTGCTTGAGCGCAAACAAAAGATTCGGTAGCGCCTCGGGGTAGCCAGATGAATCCAGACGAACTGCCTCCCAAAAGGCTCTCGCCGCTTCATCATACTTTTTCTCGTGTTCGGCCCAAGATCCGGCCACCATCCAGTAATCAGGAAAATTTCGAGCACTCGCAGGAACAGATTGATGCCACTCGGGCAGTGCAGCGAATTCACCTTGCTGCACCAATGCCAGTCCGTACAACATTTGGCCCGGCAGGAAATCAGGGTGCCGTTGTACTACCGGTTGCAGTCTCGTTTTCACTTTCGACCACGATAGTTCGTTCGCTTCTGCCCTCGCCAAAGCGAATTGCGGTCTCAGATCTTCAGGGTTTTTAGCCAACAGTCTCTCGCACATCTCGATGTCCGGTTCGACACGACGTGGATCAGCTAGAACCTGAAGAGTTTCTGGGTCCGCACCACCACGCCTTGCGAATTGCCGAAGAGCATCGACGCCTTGCTCAGCGACCCCCAGCATTGCCGCCAGTCCCGCCATCTCAGGGCCAGCTTCCGGATGGCCGGGATACTTGGCCGCACGTGTTCTGAGCACGCCTAAGCAATCGTATGCACGCGATGATGCCATCAGACGCATCGCGTATTTGGACAGAAACGCTTCGGTGGGTGATTCCGAACGTCGCAACACCTCTCCATAACTCTCGTTTGCCAGCCGATCGTCGCCCATGCTGGCAGCGATGTCGCCTAGCATTTCCATTCCCCGCAGGTCGTCGGGGGACACAAGCAAGTGTTCACGAATGGCTTGGTTAGCTGCTGGGAAGTCTCGTCGCCGGTAGGCAGTGACCGATTTGACGAACAAATCCTCGGTTCTTGCGGATTTTGCTCCACGTTGATTTAAATCTGTCTTTTTGTTCACCGGCGTGGTGGGGGAAGGGTCAGAGTCTTGGCAACCGCCCCAGATGACCAGCATCCATGCCAGAATAATCGATACCGGTGACTTATTCCGCATAACAGTGAACGGCGAGTTAGGCGGGCTTGCTGGTGTCAACGCTCAGGATCCGAAAGGTCATGGTGGATGAAACTTGGAATCGTTGCTAGCGAGACATTGACGCCGGCAACGCAGTAAACGAACATTAACGCTCTGCGTATCAACGCAATGCGGCTCTCAGCAGTACTATTTCGACCTTACTTAAACATTGTAGGCAATAACATGACCCGTCAAATTTCGCTTTTGTTCTCATTCGCAGTTCTTGCTTCGATGCTCACTTTCGTCGGCTGTGGCGGAACTGGTGGCGATGCTACGTTCGTTCCTCCAACAGATGAAGTTACGGCGGAAGAGCAGCAGGAAGATGAAAATTACGAGAAGCAAATGCAGCAGGATCAGGAAAGAATGCAGAGCGAAGGCAGCAACTAGTCTGCAACAGCTTGCCTGTGATATTCTTCGTTTTATTTGAACCACCCCTCTGTGGGGTGGTTTTTTTGTGGTTGCCGACGCACGGTGCCCGTAGGCCTGTATCTGCCTGCTGTTGAACACAATTCGTTCGAGATTTCAGTTGCAATTCTAGCTGTGCGTCTATACATTCTGTTACCGAGGCCGAATGGTGCATTCTCTACCCGTACGGGTTAGTAACGTTTCTGGGTCTCTACGTTTTCATCAATTTTGTCTTAGTTTCCGGAGTTTTTTATGTACTCGAATCGTGCTCGGCGACAGGGTTTCACCCTCGTTGAGTTGTTGGTGGTCATCGCGATCATCGGTGTGCTGGTGGGGCTGTTGCTTCCAGCAGTGCAGGCTGCCCGCGAGGCGGCAAGACGTATGAGCTGCAGTAACAATTTCAAGCAAATTGGACTCGGCTTGCACAACTACCACTCGGCTTACAAAAACCTGCCTATGAACGCTGGTGGAACGACGTTCCCCGGTTCCAATGGCAACCAGAGCAACCGTCTGTGGTTGAGTTGGATGGTTGGTACGCTTCCATTCGTTGAGCAGCAAGCATTGTGGGAGCAAGTCGCTAACCCGCTTGCTTTCAACCGTACTGGAACCACGCGAAACCCTCCTTACCCGGCGATGGGTCCAAACCCATGGAGCCAGAACTACCAGCCTTGGCTGACTCAGGTTCCAACCTTCCGTTGTCCAAGTGATCCGACGCAACCAGTTAACTATCGCGTTGCGTTCAACAACTACTCGGCTTGTGCAGGCGATGCATTCTTCGAGCAGGCACACGGCGGTGTTGACGACAACGGAAATGCTTCCGGCAGCGGTGGCTGGGGTGAAGAGAGCACGGAGCGTTGGGCACGTGGTGTCTTCCGCGCACGGCACTTCACAAAATTCCGTGACATCACCGACGGTCTTGCCAACACCATCATGTGTGGTGAGAACGTGGTTGGTGCACGTGACTTGCGTGCTTCCGCAACCATCATCGCAGCTGACAACCAGTCTTGGGATCGCCCACCGTCTTGGTGGAAGCAGTACTTGGATCCTGAGCGTCCTGGTTACATCAACAGCAATACTTCAACGGGTGGCCTGAATCGTTGTGGTGGCAAGCCTTGCTACGACGGCAACGCGAACCATCAACGTGGTCGTCGTTGGTCCGATGGCCGTCCTGAGTTCAGTACTTTCCAAACCATTACTCCACCCAACAGCTACAACATTCAGCGTTGGCACGGGCGTAGTGGTGCTTACTGTGCATCGAGTTATCACCAAGGTGGTGCTCATATCCTGATGGCCGATGGTGCTGTTGTCTTTATCACCGACTCCATTGAGTCTGGTGACCAACAGCACGTCGCTTATGGTCGTGACAACGGCGATGGGCGTGGCTGGGAAGGTGGCGCAGGCCGCGAAAGTCCATACGGACTTTGGGGAGCCTTGGGCACCAAGAACGGCAAGGAAACCATCGAAGAGCAGTTGAATCAGTAATCGATTCCTGGTTTTTATTTCCTGAATTACACATGAAACGGGTGTGGCTAGATTAGCCACACCCGTTTTTTTGTTTTCAGCAAACCATTTGCTTGGACGTTTCGTCATCACATAGACGGGGCGCGAGTTCGTATTATCAGCGAACAGTTGGGTGACTCGACCTATTGCGAGGCTTTGTGTCACTGCCCACGTATCTGGATTGGTCACGTTGGCTTGACGCTCTACAGGCGCAGCAGATCAAGGAACACGGTTGGACATTACCAGTACAATGAGCGGACGGGTAAAGGCTGCGCGGCTTGGCCTCCTGTAAAAGTGCCTCTTCAATCACCCACGCGAATGTTCAACCAACGCAACCGTCCCTGCCTAATGAATCGCTGGCTTTGCCTTTGTGGTTGCATCGCGTGTTTGTTCACCGGATGTGATTCTGAGCCCAAGTCAAACTCAGCCGCAGATGGGCAGT
>Ga0315321_10002586_pt1 | contig 14010 bp, 13 predicted proteins | sample M180m21515metaG_FD_203464 | JGI IMG/M metagenome (GOLD analysis project Ga0315321, IMG submission 203464) | Ammonia-oxidizing marine archaeal communities from Monterey Bay, California, United States - M1 80m 21515 | ecosystem: Environmental > Aquatic > Marine > Intertidal zone | place: USA... | reverse complement strand
CACTCACGTGCGGGCCTTGCCGCGCTCGACCACCTGGTGCTGCAGGATATCTTCCTGACCGAAACTGCCGCCTTTGCAGATGTGTTGCTGCCAGCGTCGGCCTTCCCTGAAAAGACCGGTACGTTCTCAAATACCGATCGACGCGTGCAGGTCGGCCGCAAAGCACTCGATTGTCCGGGGGAAGCGCGTCAGGATCTCTGGATCATTCAGGAACTTGCCAACCGTCTTGGCCTGGATTGGAACTATCCGGAGGCGAAAGATGTCTTTGAGGAGATGCGCGGCGCGATGCCCAGCATTGCCGGCATGACCTGGGAGCGCCTTGAGACGCAACACAGCATTACCTATCCGTGCGAAGGCGATGATGACCCGGGCCAGGGCGTCGTCTTTATTGACAATTTTCCAACGGCAGACGGACGCGGCAAGTTTGTCCCGGCGAGTCTTGAGAGCGCCAATGAGTTGCCGGACTCGGAATACCCGTTTGTCTTGATTACGGGTCGTCAGCTCGAACATTGGCACACGGGCTCCATGACGCGTCGCTCGCAGGTATTGAACGCCATCGAGCCAGAGCCGGTGGTGAGCGCGCATCCTGATGACCTCGATAAGATGGGTGTTGCTGAGGGTGGTTCAATAAAAGTCGCCTCCAGAAGGGGAGAGGTGGTGGCACTTGCGAGGGCAGATCTCGGTATGCGCCCAGGCGAAGTCTTCATTCCTTTCTGTTATCACGAGGCTGCGGCCAATCTGTTAACGAATGCGGCGCTCGATCCAGTTGGAAAAATCGCCGAAGTGAAGTACTGCGCCGTGCGTGTTAGCGCCGCCTGATCAGAGCGTGATTAAACATCTCGAACTAAGGATTCTTAATGGCTAAAAAAATTGACGGCAAGGCTTTTGCTGTGAGTTTGCGCGAGAGAGTGGGTAAAGCCGTCGCGCAACTTCAACAGGATCATGGCCTCGTACCGGGCCTCGCAGTGGTGCTTGTAGGAGAGGATCCGGCAAGCCAGGTCTACGTACGCAATAAAGGTAAGCAGACCCTTGAGGCCGGCATGCGCTCATTTGAGCACAAGCTCTCAGATGCCACGAGCGAAACGGAACTTCTCGTGCTAATTGACCAACTGAACGCCGATCCTGATGTGCACGGCATTCTGGTGCAGCTGCCGTTGCCGGATCAGATTGATTCGCATGCTGTCATCAATGCCATCAACCCGGACAAGGACGTCGATGGTTTTCATCTGATCAACGTTGGTCGACTTTCAACAGGCGCGCCGGGACTCGTGCCCTGCACCCCGCTGGGCTGCCTGACGCTGTTAAAAGACGAGCTTGGCGATCTATCGGGCAAGAACGCTGTGGTGGTTGGCCGCTCCAATATTGTCGGTAAACCCATGGCTTCTTTGCTACTCGCAGAAAGCTGCACGGTAACCATCGCGCACTCGCGCACCAAAGATCTCGCGGATGTCTGCCGTGGTGCAGATATCTTGGTCGCGGCAGTCGGCCGCCCGGAGATGATTCCGGGTGAGTGGGTGAAGCCCGGAGCAACGGTAATCGATGTGGGGATCAACCGGGTTGAGGGAGCGGAAGGTAAGACCCGTCTAGTGGGGGATGTCGATTACGCCTCAGTGGAAGCCGTGGCCGGCGCAGTTACGCCGGTGCCTGGCGGTGTTGGGCCCATGACGATTGCCTGCCTTCTGCGCAATACGGTGCAGGCAGCCTGCGCGGCAAACGGGATAAGCTTCGACCTCGACTAGGACGGAGAGGTGTCGAGAGGGAGCCGCTGTACAGCCCTGGGACTCAGTGAAAATCCCGGCTTCGGGTGGTGAGGCTGCCCAACATCATTGTGTAGTCTCTCAGGTGATGGGCGATCACATGAATCACCTGGCCTTCTCTTTGAACCTGGCCGCGCACCCCAAGCAGCTGTGATCCAACCAGGGTCTGGTGCTGATGTTCTGCCAGTCGCTGCCAGACCACCAGATTGATATTGCCGGTTTCATCCTCAAGCGTCACAAAAGTGACATTGTTTGCGCTCGAGGGTCTTTGCCGCGTCGTGACGACCCCAGCAGTGTGCACGTAATGCCCATGCTGTGACTGACCGATATCAGCGCTGGTCACAACCCCCAGAGACTTAAGCTGCCGACGCAGTAACGCTAAGGGGTGTGGGCCCAATGTCAATCCCGTACTGGCGTAATCTGCGCATACTGATTCGCCTGCATGAGGCGCACGCAGCATGGGCGCCGCTTCACGGATGCGCGGCGTCGGGAATACGGGCAATGGTTTTTCAATTCCCTCCGCAGACCATGCTGCCTGGCGCCGGTGATTATGTATCAGGGTTGATAAAGCGTCGGCGCCAGCCAGTGCCTGAAGATCTCCTTTATCCAGGCTGGCGCGGTGAGTGAGATCTTCAAGACCGGAAAAAGGTTGGCGCTTTCGAGCAGTTGTCAGGCGTATTGCACCGGCATGGCTGAGATGTTTGATCCTGCTCAACCCCAGGCGCAGAGTTAGGCGCTCATTGATGGGTTCGATAGTGCAGTCCCATTCACTCTTTGTGACGTCCACCGACTGGATGACGACACCATGACGGCGGGCATCCTGCACCAGTTGGGAAGGCGAATAAAAGCCCATGGGCTGGCTGTTCAGAAGGGCGCAGATAAATATGGTCGGTTCGTGGTATTTGAGCCAGGCAGACACATACACCATCAATGCAAAACTGGCAGCGTGTGATTCAGGAAATCCGTATTCACCAAATCCTAGAATCTGCTGGTAGATGCGTCGTGCAAAGTCCTCACTGTAGCCGCGCTCACGCATGCCCCGGGTCAGCCGCTCCTCATAGTGACCCAGTCCACCGTGGCGCTTCCAGGCTGCCATGTCCCGCCGCAGGCCGTCAGCCTCCCCCGGCGTGAATCCAGCTGCAACCATGGCCAGTTTGATGACCTGTTCCTGGAAGATTGGAACACCCAGGGTACGCTCCAACACCTCCCGGACCGCTTCGCTGGGATAGGAGACCGCTTCTTCACCATTACGACGCCTGAGATAAGGATGCACCATGTCACCCTGAATGGGCCCTGGGCGGACAATAGCCACCTCAATCACTAGGTCGTAGAAACAGCGTGGCCGCAGGCGGGGCAGCATGGCCATTTGCGCGCGCGACTCAATCTGGAAGACTCCGACCGTATCGGCATTGCTGATCATCTGATAAACCTGTGAATCCTCTGCCGGCACAGTTGCCATGGTCATCTCGGTACCACGGTATTTGTGTACCAGGTCGAGCGCACGATGAATTGCGCTCAGCATGCCCAGCGCTAGGCAATCGACTTTAAGCAGGCCAAGAATATCGATGTCAGTTTTGTCCCACTGGATAACGGTCCGCTCCGCCATGGCGGCATTTTCGATAGGCACCAGATCGCACAGAGGCTCATGGGAAATCACAAAGCCCCCGGAGTGCTGGGACAGATGACGGGGAAAACCGATCAACTGCTGAACGAGTACCAGCACTCGATGAAGTGTCGGTGCGTTTGGATCAAGGCCGATCTCCCGTACACGGCTTGGAATGACTTGATTATCCTGCCACCAGATACGATTTTCAGTGAGACGTTCGATTTGATCCTGCGATAGATCCAGCGCCCGCCCAACGTCGCGCACCGCACTGCGTGATCGATAAGTGATCACCGCGCTCGTCAGTGCCGCCCGCCGCCGCCCGTAGCGCCGGTAGACATACTGCATGACTTCCTCGCGCCGTTCGTGCTCAAAATCGACATCAATATCCGGCGGCTCGTTACGCTCGCGTGAGACGAATCGCTCAAACAGGATCTCCATGTGTGCCGGGTCGACTTCGGTAATTCCCAAGGTAAAGCACACCGCAGAATTTGCCGCTGATCCTCGACCCTGGCAGAGGATGTTTCGAGATCGGGCAAAGCAGACGATGTCGTAGACCGTGAGGAAGTAGCCTTCGTAATCCAGTTCAGCAATCAGTCCGAGTTCATGCTCAATCTGGCGGAGCACCTTTTTCGTCGGCCCGTCCGGCCACCGCTTACGGGTGCCCGAGTCAACCAATTGTCGAAGATACTGTGTGGGACTTAAGTCATCCGGTACCAGTTCACAGGGGTAGCGATAGCGCAGTTCATCCAGCGAAAAGCGGCATCGATCTGCAATGTTTATGCTCTGATCCAGAAGAGCACGCGGGTAGATACGCTCCAAGACTGTCTGGGTTTTGAGGTGGCGCTCTGCGTTTGGCGCAAGTACGTCCCTGATGGCGGTTACGGTCTTTTGACACCGTATTGCCGAGAGCGTGTCCTGCAGGGGCTGACGCGCACGGATGTGCATGTGTACATTTCCGGTGGCAACCAGCGGCACACCGGATTTTTTTGACAATTCCTGCAGGGACTGCCGATGGATATGGTCGTTGCCATAGCCCGGCTGCTCAAGTGCGAGCCAGACCCTGCCGGGCATCAGTTTCTGCATACGTCGGGTATGTTGGGAAAGCGCCTGGTATCGTGATACTAGTGCGGCTTCTGATTCCGGCGCAGGATCACTCGCAATGAGTGCAAGGCAATTCTGCAGGGAATCTGCGCAGAGATCGCTGGCGTTGAGGCGGTAATGACCCTTAGCCGCATGTCGCCGGGCCGTGGTGATCAGCCGTGTCAACTGCCGGTAACCTTCTCGGTCTGTGACCAACAAGATCAGCCTGTCACCATTCTCGAGAATGAATTCACTGCCAATGATCAGGTGCAGGCCCAATTCACGGGCTGCGGTATGCGCCCTGACAACTCCGGCAACACTACACTCGTCGGTCAGAGCAAGTGCGTGGTACCCAAGTTCAAAAGCCCTTTGGACCAGTTCGCCAGGGTGCGAGGCACCCCTTAAAAAGGTGAAATTTGATATGCAGTGCAGCTCGGCATAGCCCGACATCTTGGAATTCCAGTATACTGTATATATATACAGTATACTGGAATCGGCTTAGAAGAGGTATCCGGTGGCGTTGCTCAGGTCGAGCGTTGTGCCATTGCAATAAAGCAGACCGCTGAGATTGAGAGGATCCCGGCAAATCCGAAGCTTGCCACCAGGCTAAAGTCTCCGATCAGTCCTGCCGAGACCGCCCCAAGCGCCCCGACCCCGTCCAGCACGACAAAAACAAAGCCCATCGACGTCCCTTCGTGTTTGCTTGAATAGTCGACCGCCATGGCGAGCACGCTGGACCGGATTGCGACGAGTACTGCCATGGCGCAAGCCAGGATTCCGACCGTGATGAGCGGCGTATCCAGAAACATGACAGATGCCGAGAGGATCGCGGCCAAGACCGAGCAGGAAGCGAAAATCCCGAACCGGCCCCGGCGGTCTGACAGCCGTCCCACCAGCGGCTGACCAATAGACCCCGCCAACATCGCGAGGGCAAATGCCACACCGGTTTCGGCAGGGCTAAAGCCGAAGGTGCGTTGCGAATAGAACGGCATCATGGTCATCAACGCGATCAGCGCCATGTTGTAGGTCGCAATCCCTCCCACCAGAAGCAACCCCTTCCGCCTCCGCCACTGACGGATAAACGTGAGGAGATCCCTTCGGGTGAGGGCAGCACTGATGTGTCTTGAAGGAATACGCCGAACCAGAAAGAAGAAGACGGTCCCCATTAATGCAGCGGGAAGTACCGAGAGTTGGAGCACCTGCTGCCAGTCGAGCACGGCCAATAGAAAGCCCACCATGAGGGGTGAGAAGACTTCGGCCAGCGTCCCCCCGATAGCATGAACGCCGAGCGCCTGGCCACGCTGCTGGGGCATCTGGCGGACAAGCATGCCGGTCGCGATAGGGTGCCAGGCCGCATCGCCCATCCCTCCGATGGCGAGCAGGACCGCAAGAGACCAGAATCCAGGGGCACCCGATGCCACCAGATAACCCAGCGTGACCCACCAGAAAGTGCCGAGGAGCAGAGCCCCTTGGGACCGCACGCGGTCCGCCAGAATCCCGGCCGGAAAGTACGCGAGCGAAGCACCGATCGAGTGGATCGTAAGCAACAGACCAATTTCTGAGGGTTTAAGTTCAAGCGCTAGACCAATCGCGGGCGCAAGAAGCCAAATGGCTGCGGAGGCCCAGTCATTGGCGAGATGACCCAGGACGCAAACGCCTTGCAGCGCCTTTAATCCGAGCAGTCGACCTTGTCGGGTCTGCGTTGGGTTTTCGGGATTTGCAGAAGTCATTGTGTCAGAATCCCGTCCACTGGATTCAACCGAATATCGAAATTGCCATGGATACTGCCGTACGCCAGCATGCCCATCTTCCCGTTTATGCGTCTCCGGAGGAGGTGGTTGCTAGCTTGAAGCCGAGTTACCCGGTGTTTTGCGTTCGCCGCCACCATATCAGAGCTGTGGGGGAAGAATTTCTAAAGGGATTTCCCGGAGACGTTCTGTACGCGGTGAAGTGTAACCCTGAACCGCATATGCTCAAGACCCTTTTTGATGCGGGAATCAGGCATTTCGACACGGCGTCCCTTGCTGAGGTTGCCCTGGTGGCGGAGCAGCTGCCCGGGGCAACGAGTTATTTCATGCACCCGGTAAAAAGCCGCGCCGCAATCCGCTCAGCGCACGAAGTCTACGGGGTGCGCCACTATGTCGTTGATCACGTGACCGAGCTCGAAAAGATTGCCGAGATCGTTCCCAGGGGGCCAGAGACGGTGATCGTAGTCCGGGTGGCCATTCACTACGAGGGTGCGGTTTATGAACTTTCCAGCAAGTTTGGTGCTTCAATTGCTGAAGCGATTTCACTTGGTAAGGCGGCGCTTGGATTAGGTTTCCGCTATGGTGTTGCGTTTCATGTGGGCTCTCAGTGCCTTGACGGCGAAGGGTTTGTGGAGGGTTTGCAACTGGCCGATGAGGTAATCCGGGGGATCGGTGCTGACCCAGCTTGTGTTGATGTGGGTGGCGGGTTTCCCGGGGAATACTTGAACTCCATGGGTCAGGAAATGGAAAGTTATTTTTCGAGTATCCGCGCGGGGCTTTTTGACCTTTCCTTGCCCGAGGACTGCCGGGTCATGTGTGAGCCCGGCAGAGCGCTGTGCGTGGATGGGGAATCTCTGATCACGCAGGTGCATCTGCGAAAGGATGATGCGCTTTATCTCAACGACGGGATGTACGGCAGTTTCATCGAAGAAAAATACAATCTTCATCTGCCCATACGACTTGTCGCCACGCGGGATTTCTCGGATACGTATCAGGAGTACACGCTCTATGGGCCGACTTGTGATTCGCTTGACATTTTTCCACGCACGGTCCGTCTTCCGGAAGACCTTAAGGAAGGGGACTGGATAGAGTTTGACCGAATCGGCGCTTATGGCGCAGCTTGCCGTACCCATTTCAACGGCTTTTTCGCCGATACGTTTGTTGAAGTGACGAGCAACTTCGGTGAGTTGTAACTAGCCAGACATGGCTGTAGGCGGTATACAATGCCGCCCTTTATATGGCGCCCGAGACCTTGGTGCTAACAAAAATTGGAGTGTTATGAATCACGCGATCAGAGTCAGCGAGACTGGCGGGCCCGGGGTTATGCGGTGGGAGGCTATTGAGGTTCCAAGTCCCGGCCCATCGGAGATCCTGCTGCGTCATACCGCGGTGGGACTCAACTACATCGATGTTTATTTCAGAAGTGGCGCGTACCCTGCACCGCAACTGCCGTTTACTCCAGGGCTTGAAGGGGCGGGCGTGGTCGAAGCCGTGGGAGAAGAGGTTACAGGCCTCACCCCGGGTGATCGCGTAGGTTACGCCGCCCAGCCGCTCGGCGCTTATTCTGAGTCGCGGTTGATGCCTGCGAGTGGAGTGGTACGCCTACCAGAGGGGATCGATGACCGAATGGCGGCGGCCATGATGCTGAAGGGCATGACCGTGCAATATCTGCTGCGAAGCACCGTCGCGCTCAAAGCGGGGAACACCATTTTATTCCACGCCGCCGCGGGCGGTGTTGGCCTTATAGCGTGTCAGTGGGCCAAACACCTTGGGGTGACCATGATCGGTACCGTCGGGTCAGAAGAGAAGGCGGCACTGGCCCGTGCGCATGGATGTACCCATACCGTTCTTTACAACGAGGAAAACTTTGTCGATCGTGTTCAGGAGTTGACCGACGGCAACGGCGTTGATGCGGTCTATGATTCTGTTGGTCGCGACACCTTCCATCAAAGTCTGGATTGTCTCAGGACCCGCGGCACTCTAGTTCTTTTTGGACAAAGTTCCGGGAAAGTGGAGCCATTTGATCCCGCGCTGCTGTCGGGAAAAGGATCCCTTTTCTTGACGCGCCCGACGCTTTTCAATTACACCGCGAGCCGTGAGGATCTTCTTTACTGCGCATCGGAGCTGTTCGATGTGCTGCAAAGTGGCGCGGTCAAAACAGATATCAACCAGGAGTATCCCCTGTCGGAGGCGCAACGGGCCCATGAAGATCTTGAAGGCCGACGGACGACGGGCGCTACGCTCCTGCTCCCCTAGAAAGTCCCTATTGTGGTGTAAAGTCAGGCCATGAATCTGCCAGACGCAATCCGCAAAGTCGCCCGGGGCGAGGATCTCAGCCATGAGGCAATGGGTGAGGTGATGCGCATCATTATGAGCGGCGATGCAACGCCGGCGCAGATCGGTGCTGTGCTGACAGCTTTGCACATCAAGGGCGAAACTGTTGAGGAATTGACTGGCGCGGCAACGGTCATGCGTGAATTCGCCGCCCAGGTCAACGTTAAAAGTGAGCAGGTAGCGGATTCTGTCGGCACGGGAGGAGACGGCGCGAGCCTCTTTAATGTTTCGACTGCGTCGGCGCTGGTCGCCTGTGCGGCCGGTGCGGTGATGGCCAAACATGGCAACCGGGCAGCTACCGGGAAGTCGGGAAGCGCCGATGTACTGGAGACTGCCGGGGTCAACATCACGCTTTCCCCCGACCAGGTCGCTCAGACTATCGATGCCGTGGGCATCGGGTTTATGTTTGCGCCCACCCATCACGGCGCCACCCGGCACGCGGTGGGTCCGAGACGGGAGATCGGAATCCGGACATTGTTCAATTTGTTGGGACCCCTGACCAACCCGGCCGGTGCGCGCTGGCAGTTGGTTGGTGTATTTGACCGGGCGTGGGTTCACCCACTGGCAGAGGCATTTGGCAATCTCGGCAGCGTGCACACGCTGGTGGTGTGTTCGGAGGATGGTTTGGATGAGATTAGCATTGCGTCGGACACCCATGTCTCGGAACTCCGTGATGGCAGTATCAGGGATTACGTAATCACACCCGAGCAGTTCGGGGTTGCCCGCCAGTCCCTAGCTTCCTTGGTGGTCGGAGATGCCGAAGAGAGTTGTCAGATGATCCGTAGCGCGCTCAACGGGGAACCCGGACCCGCGAGCGACATGGTAGCGCTCAATGCTGGCGCGACGATCTATTCAGCAGACCTTGCAGATTCAATGGAAACAGGCGTCGAGCGGGCGAAAGCGATCCTCAGCAGTAAAGCGGGTGCGGCTAAACTGGATGAACTTTGCGCTTACACCCAGCAGTTCACTGAACAGGACTGACGAGGAGATCAAAGACGGTGCAGACGATTTTTGTACAAGTGAAATGCGAACTGGGCCAGGCCTACCAGGTCGCCCAATCACTGGTGGATGTGGAGGGCGTATCCGAGGTCTTTTCGATCTCAGGGCCTTACGATCTTCTGGCCAAATGTTATGTTGATGACGGGGAAGACGTCGGCCACTTTGTGAACCAACGCGTTCAGACGCTCTCCGGAATCCGGGACACCCAGACCATTATTGCCTTCAATGCCTTCAGTTGAAGGCAGCAGCAATCGGCCGGAAGGAGGCAGAAAAGAAAAAGGCCGGCTAAGCCGGCCTTTTCGCAGAGACATGGACTGAGCTTACTGGGACTGGGCCACCATGTGATCCACCGCGGCCTTGACCTCGTCATCAGACAAGGCCATGTTGCCCCCTTTGGCCGGCATCACACCGGCTTTCCCCTGAAAGCCCTGGATTGCATGTGCATAGAGCGTATCCGCTCCCTGGGTGATTCGATCTGCCCAGCCGGCAACATCCCCGACTCTCGGAGCCCCAGCAATGCCTGCTGCATGGCAGGCCATGCAGGCGCTCTGATAAACACTAGCGCCATCGATGGCCACGGAAGCAACCTGAACGCTTTCGGACTGATCAGTGCTCGCACCGGCTACACTGATCTGACCCACGGGCTGAAGCGCATCTTTGTTAGGCGTCTGGGCCATTGCATTCCGCCCGTCGCGTTGACGCTCGTTGACTGTGCCCGCATTGAGGTTCCCCAGGAAAATCAAAAAGAGTGTCAAGACGACACCTAGCACAATGAAAACGTAAAAATTCTTGATCAGCTTTTGATCACTCATGCTGCTTGCCATGCAGGGAATCCTCCGTGAAGCAATTCAGAAAAGTGTTGAATCGAATAGCAAAATTGGAAGGCCGGATTATACTGAAAAATTCTGTAGAGGCGTATTGATCATGTTCACGAATCTAGCGATCCAGAGGCAAGCGGACTCTTGATGGCGGGCGAAACCAGGATTTTGGGGGCCGGCAGGAGCGCCGTTCGGTTGCCTTCAGATTTGGCGGCACTCCATCGAGAACTCCGAGTGGGTGAACACATTCGGGTTCAGTTATCCCCTAAGCCATCTCAGGCTTGGTTCGCCCAGCGCGCACGGGATCTTATCGTAGGCGCCGGATTTCAACTGCAGGGCAGATGCGTCTTTCGAAGTGAGCGCGCGATCGCGAACATTGAACGGATCCAGAGCCTGCCGGATTCGGTGGGACCTGATATGCAGGTTCTAATCGTGGGCCTGAATCCGAGTCCATATTCTGCAGATTCAGGGATTCCCTACGGCCGTCCGGGTAACCGGTTTTGGCCGGCCGCTCTTGGGGCAGGGCTTGTGAGTCAGGACCGCAATGTGCATCATGCTCTTTCGTCACATAATCTGGGCTTTACGGATTTTGTTCGAAGGACTACTAGAAAGGCGGATGAAGTGAGCCAGAGTGAGTTCGGAGCGGGATTTGTTAGAGTTTCTCGGCTGATTGAGTGGCTAGAGCCCAAAGTTGTATGTTTTGTGGGCCTTAGTGCTTGGCGTGCGGTAGTAGATAAAAAGGCCGCGCCCGGGGTTCAGGACCGGCAGATCGGAGATTCTCGAGTTTATGTGATGCCTCATACCAGCGGACTTAATGCGCGCTGCCGTCTTGAGGAATTGACAGGGCACTTTGCCCAAGTCAAAAGGTTGATCAGAAACGAAGCGGGCCGATAAGCCAACTACACAGTACAAGCGGTCGTGATTGGAATAAAAACATACAAAGCCTCTTTAAAGCTGGTACTTACGACGTTGGACGGCGAATGCTTCGAACAGGGTATCGATGTTGTGGTCGATGCTGACAGCAAGGAGGAGGCTGAGAGCCGCCTGGAAGGGCTTCGCGCCTCGGTACAAATTGAAGATGTCCGAATCACGTCAGTCCATCATGTGGGCCGGGAAGTTAGACCCTTTCAGGCCAAAAATACTAAATAAAGCTGAACTAAGGAAAACCCCAGTGAAGACGTTGCTTTGGTCTCGAGTCGCAGCACAGGGCGGGCGCACGATCCTGATAGCGCTTCTCCTCGTAGCGGCCGGGCAGTTAGCAGGCTGCGCTAAACCTGAACCTTGCGCATGCGAAGTACCGCGTGCCTGCTGTAGAGGTCTTGTGCCGCAGTGCGCGGCGTGTGAAGAGGGTCTCACACTGGATGCCTGGCTAGAAAAGACCTGCCCTGATGGTGAGACGGATGCGCACTATGGCGGCTGGGATGAAGAGGCTCAGAAACCCATCTGGGTTTGTGATCAAGGGACACGCCAGAAAATTCAGATCTCGGAATAATCTCTAGATTTGAGGCCGCTGTGTAGAATATCGTGGTTGTGAGCGCATCAATGCGCCCGTAGCTCAGCTGGATAGAGCGCTGCCCTCCGGAGGCAGAGGTCAGGGGTTCGAATCCCTTCGGGCGCGCCAAAAACCCCTTTAAATCAGGCATCAACTCCACGCAAAGTTTCCTGATTAGCCCTGAGTCCTCACAAATCAGCACAGTTTCAGCACACCCATCCGCTGTTACTGGCTGTAAATCAGACGGGCAGGGGGAGTGGTAACAAAAAAAGGTGGTGCAGGAGGGGTATCGCCGGCGGCCAGGTCGGTAAAGTAGAGTTGGGTCGGGTAGTAGTACTCCTTGTGAATTCTTCGGGAGCACTGTACACGGATCAGTCGATTTCGGACAGGTACCAGTCGATGAACCGGGTGGTGAACTCCTCCATCTCGGACAGTGGTCCCGGCTCGTAATAGCGGGAGTTCACACCGCGCTGGTTGTTCAGGATGATGGTCTTGTCCGCCTCGGTGGTGACCTCCCACATCCAGGTCAGCGACGCGCGGTCGTAGTCGCGGCCCTCCTCTGCGTCCTTGTGCACCAGCCAGACAATATCCATGTCGGTCTTCTGGACGTCTCGCGGCTGGAAGCGATAGAGCACGGCGTGATCTGGGTAGAAAATACCGTAGGACACCGGTCCGATCTGGACGTCGGCGACCCCGCCGCCGAAGTCAGGGATACTGCCCAGTAGTGGCGCTACAGGCCGTCCGTCCTGGCTGCCCGTGACATTCGGATCGTAGAGTGCATTGCGCTGGTAGTAATAGGCGACGCTCCCGTCCTGGGGCATCGAGTTGTCGTACCCGCCGGTCTCGTACCCCAGTTCTGATGCAGCCTTTAGCATCGCGGGGCGCAGCGCATCGTTATCCTTCGGCGACTTCAGGGTGTGGCAGCGCGCGTACTCCACGTGCGCCGGTGCGCAGTGGTAGCACTCCATGAAGTTCTCGATAGTCAACTTCCAGTTGGCGTCCACCGTGTAGGTATCCTGGTGGGCGACACGCGCGTTCTCGAGATCATAGATCGCATACGCCGGTGCCACCGGTTCGAGACTGATAGCCAGGTCCGGTACGTCCGCGTTGAGACTGATGAACACGAGGCCCTGGAAGATCTCACAGCGCACCGTCTTCAGACCGTAGCCGGCCGGATCGAACCCCTCGGGCATGGCCCGGCGGGAGCGCAGCCGGCCGTCCAGGTCATAGGCCCAGGCGTGATACGGGCATACGAACGCCCGCACCTGCCCGCTGGACTCCAGGCACACCCGGGAGCCGCGATGGCGGCAGACGTTGGCGAACGCCCGGATCGTGTCATCCGCGCTCCGCACCACGATGAAGGACTCCGACCCCAGTTCTACCAGGAAGTAGCTGCCGACGGCCGGGAGTTGACTGACGTGCCCGGCATAGATCCAGCTGCGAAACAGGATCGTTTCCAGGTCGCGCGCATAGACCGCCGCCGAGGTGTAGAACTCAGCGGGCAACGCGCAACCGGGTTTGTGATCGAGGCCGCGCCAGGGTGCGTCCGCTGCGCCAGTTCGATCGAGATCGTTCAATTCGATACTCCCGTGTTGCTTCCGTGCAGAGCCGTTGAATGATAGTTCGCGCACGATAGGTCGTAGCGCAGGTCCGCCGGGTTATCGAGCTGCCTGGCATATAGGTGACCCGAGTATACCGCCGTGGCGAAGGTCCCTGGCGCGTAGCAGTCGCCAATGGCGGTTACAGGCTTGATACCGTATGCCGATAGGTCGGGGATTACATCGAGATCCGTGGCCACCTAGTTGCACGGGAGTCGCGACGTGACCAGCACCATTGAATTTCAGTCGACTGAACGCGGGTTGCCAGTGTAGACGCAGGCCAGGTGCACTGCGCCTGCGTCCTGATCGGCATTTCGGCTGAGGCTTCAAGATGTCGCAGCCAAGCGATAGACTGTTGAAAACATTCGCCACCCTGGTCGAATAATGGCGCCTGGTCGTTTTCTTGTTCTTCTGACTTGATCATATGGACCACTGGAGACAAGTGCGTTGGCGAATTCAAGGATAACCAGAAACATGGCTTAGGCACCGACACCATGGCCAACGGGGACGAGTACGTCGGTGAATTTGACCACGGAATCAGACAGGGTCAGGGTACCTTCACATTTGGTCCAGGAGAG